>Ga0316577_10000416_pt1 | contig 16477 bp, 10 predicted proteins | sample S5NA_FD_203073 | JGI IMG/M metagenome (GOLD analysis project Ga0316577, IMG submission 203073) | Rhizosphere microbial communities from salt marsh grasses in Alabama, United States - S5-7_050615r2r1 | ecosystem: Host-associated > Plants > Roots > Rhizosphere | place: USA: Alabama | collected... | reverse complement strand
GGACCTGCTGAACCGCCAGGAGACGATCACGGTTCGCGACTGCGTCGTCACAAGCACCGAGGACGGCCACGCTCGAAGCTTCGAAGAGCTGGAGATAGGGCGCGACGAGCTCGACATCGTGGTTGTCAGCGGCCCACGGGGCGATCCCAGCCGGCGTTTGGCCACCAGGCCGGCCGGCGTGGCGATGCAGCTGGGGCCGTACAGCGCGGCCGGCTTCATGCACGGTCCACCCTCGGCCAACCCGGTCCGCGGGTTCCACAACAGGCCGATCATGGTCGCCCTCACGGACGCCATCCTCGAGTACCAGTTCTGCAGCGAGCCGGTCGAGGAGCGGTTCGGCACGGTTCTCGTGAACCGCCACCTGGCCGAATCGCTGCACCTGCTCGAAGGCTCCCTCGCGGAGGAGATCGCCAAGGGCAGCGAGGCGGAGAAGACGGCCGCTAGCGATCCAGAAGCTGCGCCGACAGCGTCCTGACCGTCTCCGCGTCGCTGGCTGCCAGGGCCTGACCGGCCAGCTCGGCCAGCTCCGCGGCTGACGCTCCTGCCAGAGCGGCGCGTACCCCGTCGAGCGCGGCGGGGTCGGCTGACAGCTCCCTGGCACCCAGGCCTGCCAGAACCAGGGCTCCGGCCGGATCAGCGGCCAGCTCGCCACAGGCGGCGACGGGGATGCCGGCCGCCTCGGCGCCCGCCACTACCGCGGCCACAGTCCGCAGCACGGCGGGGTGGAGCGCATCCTGCATCCGGGCCAGGGACGGGTTGCCCCGATCCGCGGCCAGCACGTACTGCGTCAGGTCGTTGGTGCCGATGCTGAAGAAGTCGGCCAGGCGAGCCAGCTCGGGAGCCATGGCTGCCGCCGAGGGCACCTCGATCATCAGCCCCGTGACCATCCGCTCCGGACAGAGCTCTCCCGACGCCTCGACTGCCGCTCGCGCTTCGTCTCTCAGCTCCACCAGGAGGCGGGCGTCGGCGACGGTGGAAACCATGGCGGCCATGACGTGAGGTGTCGTCCCGGCTGCTCCCGCGGCGCGCCACACGGCTCGCAGCTGCGTCAACAGCAGGTCCCGCGAGCCATGAGCCAGGCGGATGGCGCGCACGCCCAGAAACGGGTTCGGCTCCTCAGGCAGGCCCAGGTAGGGCATCTCCTTGTCGCCGCCGATGTCGGCCAGGCGGATCACGACCGGCCGATCGGGCCCGAAGGCCTCCATCACCTGGCGATAGGCGGCCACCTGCTCGTCTTCGGTTGGGGGTGACTGGCGGCGGAGGAACAGGTATTCGGTGCGGAACAGGCCGACCCCCTCGGCGCCGGCGGCGATGGCGCGAGGCGCGTCCTCAGGGCTGCGGATGTTGGCCAAAAGGGCGATGCGAGTCCCGTCCGACGTGGCGCCCGGCCGGTCGCGCAGGGCTGCGGCTCGGGCGGCTCGGGCGGCTCGCTCCTGACGGCGATCCTCAAGCTCGTCCAGGGCGGCCCGATCCGGGTTGAGCCACAGCTCACCGGTAGTCCCGTCCACGGCCAGGACGCCAGCCCCGCCCTCCCGGTCCACGGCCCCGAGCAGCCCCGCGGCCGTCACGACGGCCGGGATCCCGAGGCCTCGCGCCAGGATGGCCAGGTGAGACGTCGCCGAGCTGCCCTCGAGGGCCAGTCCCAGGAGCAGGCCGCGCGGGATCTCGACCGGCAGCGACGGCGGCAGGTCCGCGGCCACGGCGATGGAAGGCTCTTCGGGCGGGATGACCGCCCCGCCGGCCAGCAGCCGGGCGACGCGCCCGCCCACGTCCCGCACGTCGGCGGCCCGACCGGCCAGGCGCTCGCTTTCCAGCCCGGCCAGGGCACGAGCCTGAGCCTCGGCGGCGGTCGCGACGGCGGCCGCAGGATCGAGGCCGGCCGCGACCAAACGCGTCGCCACGTCCAGCAAGGCAGGGTCCACGGCCATCAGGGCCTGGGCGTCGAGGATGCCGGCGTCACCCGGGTAGCCGGCCTCGCGCAGCCGCTCCGCCAGCCGGCGCAACTCGCCGGCAGCCTGCTCGGCGGCCTGTCCGATCTGAGCCTGGCCCGCCTCCGGGCCGGGGGCCCGATCTGCTGGGAGCGGCTCGTAGTGGGGTCTCCAGATCGGCCCGACGGCGATTCCCGGGGCGCCCGGGAGGCCCGACACGCGCTCGCCGCCGAGCTCGTCGACCGCGGCCGGGGCGGTGGCCGGAGGCTCCTCGCCCGCCTCGCCGGATTCGTCGGGGTGGACCGCCTCCAGCAGCCGCTTCAATTCGGCCAGCGCCTGGTCCTCGTCCGAACCGTCAGCCGAAACCCGCACCAGGTGGCCCTTCTCGACCCCGGCCGAGAGCACGGCCGTCAGGCTTCGGGCGTCGACCCCCTCGCCGCCTCGAGTGAGATTCTCCAACCGGACGCCAGCCCGAAACTCGGACGCGGCCCGGACGAAGGCGGCGGCGGGCCGCGCATGCAGCCCCGCCGCACATCGCACCCTGGCCTCGATCGATTTCACCGCGCCACCTTCAGCCTGAGGCCCCGTCCGGGGCACCGAATCCAATGCTCAAGTATCGTAACCGCCGCACCTCGGTCCTCCGCCGAACCTGGCATGATGGATTGCCACCGAGGGCATGCACCCAGGAGTATCCGCTCTGACGATGGATCGCGGCTCAACAGTGAAGAACGCGCCCGACGTCCCGTCGATCGCTGGCCTGGCAGCCCTGCAGGATATCGACATCCTGCTGGACACCATTCCGGAGGAAGAGGCCCGGCGCACCGTCTGCCGTCAGGTCATGGCCGCCCGCAAGAAGCTGCTCGGCCCTGAGCACCCGGCCACGCTCGAGGCCGAAGCCTACGTGGCGGCTCTCAGCCTGCAGCTCGACGATTGGTCGTCGGCCCGCGACCAGTACACCGTGCTGGTTGAGCGCTGCGAGCGGATCCTGGGCCCGCGGCACCTGGACACTCTCTCCGCGACTCACGGCCTTGCCGTGGCCCTGTCCTACCTCGGCCGACCGGCGGAAGCCCGTCATCTCTACGAGCGCGTGGCCCAGGGCCGCATGAACTCCCTGGGGCCCGACAACCCGCTCACCATGAGCGCCCTCCACAACCTGGGCCTCACCCAGCGCGCCATGGGCGACGACGCTTCGGCCCGGGGCACGCTGGAGACGCTGTTGGAGATCCAGCGCAAGGCCCTGGGCCGCGACAGCATCGCCACCATCCGGACCCTGGCCAACCTCGGCAGCTGCCTGATCGTCCTGGGCGACTACGCCAAGGCCAGCAAGGTCCTGGCCGAGCGCGTAGACCGCAGCCGCCGCGTCCTGGGCCCCAACCACCCGGACACGATCGACGCCATGCTCAACCTCGCCCGGGCCCTGGTGGGAGCCGGCGACCACGTCTCCGGTCGGACGCTGTCGGAGCAAGCGCTGGCGGCCTCCATCGCCGCCCTGGGCCACGAAAGCGCGCCCACCTACGCCGCGCGCGGGCAACACGGACGGCTGCTGCTGAGGATGGGTGACACGGCGGGGGCCGTGGCCGTCTACGACGACCTCTACCGCCGCCTGCGACGCAGTCACGGGCCTGACGACATCGCGACCCTGGACGCCCTGGCCGGCCTGGCCGACGCCCTGGGTCAGTCGGGCGAGCACGCCCGGGCCCGCAAGATCGACGAGCAGCTGTACGAAGCCCGCAGCCGGGTGCTGGGGCCGGACCACGCAGCCACGCAGTGGGCCCTGGGCGACCTGGCCTGGAACCAGGAGCAGCTGGGCGAGCTGGACGAATCGGCCCTCCACTACCGCGAGCTGGGCGAGATCAGGCTGCGCGTCCTCGGTCCCGAGGCGCCCGACACGCTGTGGGCCCTGGCCGGGCTGGGCCGAGCCCTGGCCGAGGCCGAGAAGCACTCTGCCGCCCTGGAGGCCTACAACATCCTGCACGAGTACGCGGTCATGGCCGTGGGGCCGGAGGGCGACGAGGCCCTGGCCGCCGGCGAGGGCTATGCCTGGGAGCTGGGCAAGCTGGGCGAGCTGGAGAAGGCCCGCGCCCGCTGGCAGGAGCTGGCCAACGCCTACGAACGCACTCACGGTCCCAAGTTCGAGCGCACCCTGGAATGCCTGCTCTGGCTGGGCGAGACGCAGGAGAAGCTGGAAGAGCACCACGCCGCCCGCTCCAACTACGAGCGTCTGGCCGGGCCCTACGGTCCGCTGCATGCCCAGAGCCGTGAGGTCAACGGCCCGGATCACCCGCGCACCCTGCGGATGGGTCACAACCTGGGCCTGGCCATGGAGCGGCTCGGCCAGCTCGATGCGGCAATGACCATGTACAAGGGCGCCATGGATGGCTACGTCCGGCTCTACGGCCCGCGCCACCGCAAGGTCGGCGACATGAAGGCCCACATCGGCGACATCCTGTGCCGCCAGGGAGATCTCGCCGCCGGCCGGGCTCGCTACGCGGAGGCCCTGACCATCCTGCGCAAGTTCCCCGGCCCGGACGATCCGGACACCCTGGAGGTAATGCGCCACGACGCCGACGCGCTGCTGGCAATGGGCCGCAAGGTGGCCGCGCGCCACGAGGCCCGCCTGGTCCTCGAATCGCTGCACCGCACGTTCGGCCCCGACAACCCGTTGAGCCGACGCGCGGAAGCCCACCTGGAACGGATGACGCCGCGCCGCCGCAAGGCGGCCAAGGAAGCGCCGGAGGCCCTTCCCGCGGGCTGAGACAACCGGACCGCGACGGCCCCGTCGATGGCCGCCGGGTGGCAGCCGTGGCATGATACTCCCCAGGAGTATCAATCATGACCGACCACGCCATCTCTTCCCCGCCCCCCGCCGGAGTCGCCGAGTTCGACGTCGAGGGCATGTCGTGCGCCTCGTGCGTGAACCGCATCACCCGTTTCCTGGTTCGCGTCGAGGGCGTGGAGGAGGCCAGCGTGAACCTGGCCACGGAATCGGCGCAGGTTCGCTTCGATCCGGCCCGGACGGACGTGGCGGCCCTGGCGGCAGCCATCGCCGCGGCAGGCTACGAGGCCCATCAAGTGGAGCGGGCTCAGGCCGCCGAAGCCGCCGAGCACCAGACCTCCTCGGCTCGCCACCTGGACGCCCTTCGGTTGCGCCTGGCGGTCGCGGCCCTCTTGAGCCTGCCGCTGATGCTCGGCCTGGCTCGGATGACCGTGGCTCCGTTCCTGCCCGCCTTCCTGTCCAATCCCTGGCTGCAGCTGGCCCTCGCCACGCCCGTCCAGTTCTGGGCCGGCGCAACCTTCTACCGCGGCGCCATCGCCGGCCTGCGCCACTTCACGGCCGACATGAACACCCTGGTGGCCGTCGGCACGTCCGCCGCCTACGGCTACAGCGTCGCGGCGACGCTGGCCCCCGACTTCTTCCGTGCCGCGGGCCTGGGAGTCGACGGCGAGGTCCCCCTCTACTTCGATACCTCGGCGGCGATCGTGACCCTGATCCTGCTGGGCCGCTTCCTGGAGGCTCGCGCGCGCAGCCACGCCTCGGACGCGATACGGGCGCTGGTGGGATTGGCCCCCCGGACGGCACGCGTCCGCCGTGGCGGGCAGGAGCTGGACATCCCAATCGAGGGATTGGTCGCGGGCGACCTGGTCCTCGTCCGGCCGGGCGAGAAGGTCCCGGTCGACGGGCTGGTGCGCGAGGGCCGGTCCGCGGTCGATGAGAGCATGTTGACCGGCGAGAGCATGCCGGTGAGCAAGGCGCCCGGGGACGAGGTCACCGGAGGAACACTGAACTCATCGGGCTTCTTCACCTTCGAGGCGACCCGCGTAGGCGCCGACACGGTGCTGGCCCAGATCGTCCGCCTGGTGCAGCAGGCCCAGGGTTCGCGGGCGCCGATCCAGCGCCTGGCGGACCGGGTGACCGGCATCTTCGTGCCGGCCGTGCTGGCGATCGCGGCCGCGACCTTCGGGGCCTGGCTGCTCCTCGGGCCCTCGCCTGCCTTCAACCTGGCCCTGGTCAACGCCATCGCCGTCCTGATCGTGGCCTGCCCCTGCGCCCTGGGCCTGGCCACGCCGACCTCGATCATGGTCGGCACCGGCAAGGGCGCGGAGAATGGCGCCCTCTTCCGCGACGCCCAGGCGCTCGAGAACCTGCACCGGGTCCGAGCCGTGGTCCTGGACAAGACCGGCACCCTCACCGAGGGCCGGCCGAAGGTCACGGCCGTTGCGGCCGACGGGCTCTCCGAGGCGGATCTGCTGCGCCTGACGGCAGCCGTCGAGCGCGGGTCCGAGCACCCGCTCGGCGAGGCGATCGTCCGCGAGGCGAAGGAACGAGGCCAGACGCTGCCCGAAGCGACCGGCTTCGCCGCCACCCCCGGCGGCGGAGTGGCCGCGTCCGTGGCCGGCCGCCACGTCGTAGCGGGGCGGGGCGAGTTCGCCGGCGTCTCCGCCGGTCCCCTCGCCGAAGCCGGCGCCCGCTTCGCAGTCGCGGGCAAGACCCCGGTCTTCGTCTCCATCGACGGCCACCCGGCCGGCGTGATCGCCGTCGCCGATCCGCTCAAGGCCGGCTCCGCGGCGGCCGTGGCCGAGCTGCGCCGCCTGGGCCTGGAAGTGGTGATGCTGACCGGCGACAATGAGGCCACAGCCCGGGCCGTGGCCGCCGAAGCGGGCATCGACCGCGTCCTGGCCGACGTGCGCCCGGAGCGCAAGGCCGCGGCCGTACGCGAGCTGCAGGCCGCGGGCAAGGCCGTGGCCATGGTCGGTGACGGCGTCAACGACGCCCCGGCCCTGGCCTCCGCCGACGTGGGGATCGCCATCGGAACGGGCACGGACGTCGCCATCGAGTCGGCCCAGGTGACGCTGATGAGCGGCGACCTGCGGGGGGTCGTGACGGCGATCGCCCTGTCCCGGGCCACCATGCGCAACATCCGCCAGAACCTCTTCTGGGCCTTCGCCTACAACGTGGCCCTGATCCCCCTGGCGGCCGGTGCCGCCTACCCCTTCACGGGCTGGCTGCTGAACCCGATCTTCGCCGCCGGCGCGATGGCCTTCTCCTCCGTGACCGTCGTTTCGAACGCGTTGCGCCTGCGCCGCTTCCGGGCGCCCCGTCTCGCGGTCCGCTGAGCCATTCCGGCAGGCGGAGTCTTGCGCGATCGGCGGCCGTGCTTCACAATGCGCCTCCAATGAACGCCAGCACTTTCAGCCGCCGGGAGAACTCGCGCAGGAACTCCAACCTGCGCGGTTCCATGATGTCTATGCTCGGGCGGCCCCGAAGTGCGGAGGACGGGGTCTGAGGTCTCGCTAGCCTGAGCGCAGCGGGCCAAGGATCGGTCCCGGGGCCGCGGTTCCACAGAACCGCGGTTTCTTGTTTCTCCGGACCACACGACGGGCAGCCGCCGAACCGCCGCCCTCCCCCAGGGCACCCGGGACCCGCTAACAGGCTCCGCCGCGCAGGCGGCGCGTCCCAAGGAGAGACAAGTGTCCGAGCAGACCCCTGCCCACCGTCGCGAGACGCTGGCCGTTCACGCCGGCCAGACGCCCGATCCGACGACCAAGGCTCGCGCGGTCCCCATCTACGCCACCACGAGCTACGTCTTCGACAACGCCGCTCATGCCGCCCGGCTGTTCGGACTGGAGGAGACCGGGAACATCTACACCCGGATCATGAATCCCACGACCGACGTCTTCGAGCAGCGCGTCGCGGCTCTCGAAGGCGGCGTGGGAGCGCTGGGTGTTGGCTCCGGCCAGGCAGCGGAGACGCTGGCCATCCTCAACCTGGCCCGCGCCGGCGACAACGTCGTCACCAGTTCCTCGCTCTACGGCGGGACCTACAACCTCTTCGCCTACACGCTGCCCAAGTGGGGCGTCGACTTCCGATTCGTCGACGGCTCCAGGCCCGAGGAGTTCGATCGGGCGGTGGACGGCCGAACGAAGGCCCTGTACGTGGAGACGATCGGCAATCCGCGCCTGGACGTCCCCGATTTCGAGGCCATCGCCGCCGTCGCCCGCAAGCACGGCGTCCCGCTCATCGTCGATAACACCTTCGCCCCGATCCTGTGCCGGCCCATCGAGCACGGCGCCGACATCGTCATCCACTCCGCCACGAAATGGATCGGCGGGCACGGGACCTCGATCGGCGGCGTCGTCGTGGACGGCGGCACGTTCGATTGGGCGGCCTCGCCGCGTTTCAAGACCGATTTCGTGGACCCCGACGAGTCCTACCACGGAGTCAGCTACACCGCGGCTGCCGGGCCGGCAGCCTACATCACCAAGCTGCGGGTCCAGCTGCTGCGCGACCTGGGTCCGGCCCTGAGCCCGTTCAACTCCTTCCTGTTCCTGCAGGGCCTGGAGACCCTTCCCCTGCGGATCGAGAGGCATTCGGCCAACGCCCTGGCCGTCGCCCGCTGGCTCGAGAAGCACCCGGCCGTGGAGTGGGTCAGCTACGCCGGCCTGGAATCCCACCCGGCCCATGAGTTCGCCCGCAAGTACCTCTCCGGCGGCTTCGGCGGGATCGTCACCTTCGGTCTGCGGGGCGGTCTGGAGGCCGGGCGCAAGCTCATCGACTCGGTCAAGCTCTTCAGCCTGCTGGCCAACGTCGGAGACGCCAAGAGCCTGATCATCCACCCCGCCTCGACGACCCACCAGCAGCTCTCGGCCGAGGACCAGGAGGCCTCGGGCGTGACGCCCGACCTGGTTCGCCTGTCGGTGGGCATCGAACACGTGGACGACATCCTGGCCGACCTGGACCAGGCCATCGCCGCCGCGACGGGCCTGCGGGCCACCGGGAAGGCGTAGCCAGCCATGAAGCGGACCCCGGCGGTCAGGTGGGTCTCGGAGGGGCGGGGTAGGCCCGCGCCCGACGATGCCGCCGCCGGGGCTGCCGCGGGCACGGCCGCCTTCGACCCGGGCGACCCCGGCATTTCGAGCGCACGCTCGGACCCGGGTTTTCGTAGCGTTAGGGACGTGGAAGCCAGCACCGAGCCCCAGACCGGCAGGATCGTCTCGCGCTGGCTGGGTCGCTTCGTCCTGGAGTCCGGTGCCGTCCTGCCGGACCTGGTCGCGGCCTACCGCCACGACGGCGTGCCGATCGGCGAGGGCCGCCAGATCCTGGTCGTCCACGCCCTGACCGGCTCGGCCGACGCCGCCGGCGACTGGTGGGCGCCGCTCATCGGGCCCGGCCAGGCCCTGGACACGGACAAGTTCGGCGTCATCTGCATAAACCTGCTGGGCAGCCGCTACGGCAGCAGCGGGCCAACGTCCCGCAATGCGGTCACGGGCAAGCCCTACGGCCGGGCCTTCCCGCAGGTCACGGTCCGCGACCAGGCGCGGGCCCAGTGGCGCTTGCTGGACGCGCTGGGTGTGCGCAAGCTCGCCCTGGCCGTGGGCGGCTCGCTGGGCGGGATGGTGGCGCTGGAGGTGGCGCTGGAGCGGCCCGGTGAGATCAGCCGCGTGGTGCCGGTGGCCGCGCCGGCGCGGATCGGGCAGCTGGCCGTGGGCTGGAACCACATCCAGCTCGAGCTGGTGGACAAGCTCGGCCGCGACGGCCTGGACCTGGCCCGCCAGCTGGCCATCACCACCTACCGCAGCGAGATCGACTTCGAGCAGCGCTTCACCGGCCGCGTCGAGCTGGACGGCACGCCCTCGATCGTCAGCTACTTGCGCCACCAGGGCCGCAAGCTGCTGGAGCGCTTCGACGAGGACACCTACCGCTGCCTGGTCCAGGCCATGGACACGCACGACATCGGGCGCGATCGCGAGGGGCTGGTGCCGGCGCTGCGGCGCCTGGCCGCCTACGGCACGCGCCTCACCGGTGTGGGCATCGAAGGCGACATCCTTTTCGGCACCAACCAGGTGCGCGAGATGGTCGAGGCGGCTCGCGAGGCCGGCATGGACGCCGCCTACCGCGAGGTCCTCTCCAGCAAGGGGCACGACGCGTTCCTGGTCGAGTGGGACCAGATGGCCACGCTCCTGGGCGAGGCGCTGAAGTAGGGGCAACGGCGGACGGCGCCCGGCCCGCATCCGCGCTGGATGCGCTGGTGCATAATCCTATCCATTCACACTGCATAGAACCTGCAAGACTTGCGCATACAGGCGCGCTCGTGCATAATCCGCCGGCAATGCTCAACTGCGCGTTCGCCAAGCCCAAGTCCAAGCGTTGGCGGCCCCGCCGCCAGGCCAGGCCTTAGGCTCGCGAGCGTTCGAGAAGGGAACCGCGGAGCCAAGGGCAGGCTCCGGGGCCGCGACACCTGGGTAGGTGCCGCGGCCTTCTCGTATACGGCACATCACGCGCCTGGGGCGCACGACGGAGGTTCGAATGCAGAGCATCGTCGCCGGGGACGGATCGATGGGTCGCGCCGTCGCCGCCGCACTCGCCGGACGGGGCACCCCTGCCCTGGCCATTCTCGGCATGCCGGCCAGCCCGTCCGGCCACGAGCCTGAGGCCTTCGCAAGGGCCGAGCTGGTCTTCGAGTTCAGCCAGGCCGACGCCGTCCTGCCGAACGTTCGGGCAGCATTGGCCGGGGGCGTCCGCCGCATCGTCATCGGCACAACGGCCTGGGCCGATGACCGGCCCGAGGTGGAGCGCCTGCTGGTCGAGGCTGGAGCCGCCGCCGTAGCCTCGCCGACCTTCAGCCTGGGGGTCATGCTCTTCGCCCGCCTGGTCGATGAAGCGGCCCGCATGTTCGGCCCGTTCCCCGAATACGACCCCTACCTGGTGGAGTGGCACCGCCGCACCAAGGTGGATCGCCCCTCCGGGACGGCCCTGGAGCTGTCGCGGCGGATCATCGCCGCCCACCCCCGCAAGGAGCGAGTGGCCCGGCAGCTGGCCCACGGCAGCCCTGACCCGGAGGAGCTGGACGTGACCGTCATCCGCGCCGGAGCTTCTCCGGGGATGCACCTCGTCGGCTTCGACGCCCCGGGCGAGAGCCTGGAGCTGCGCCTGACGGCCCGCGACCGATCGGCCTATGCCGCCGGCGCGGTCGCGGCCGCCGAGTGGCTCCTGGCCGCGGAGCGCTCGCCCGGCATCCACACCTTCGACGAAGTGGTCGATTCGATGATCGCGGCCTCGGCCGCGGCAACCGCAGCCACGGCCGCCGCCACGAGCCAGGGCACATGAATCCGAGGAGCACCCAGATGCCAGTCAGCCGCCAGATACGGGGAGCCTTCACCGCTCTCGTGACGCCCTTCACCGCCGACGGCGCGATCGACAAGGATGCCTTCCGCGGCCTCGTCCGCCGCCAGATCGACGCCTGCGTGGACGGCCTGGTGCTGGCCGCCAGCACCGGCGAGAGCCCTACCCTCAGCCCCGAGGAGCGTGAGTGGCTCGTCGGCGCCGCCGTCGAGGTTGCCTCGGAGAAGCCGTCCCGATGCCGCGTGAAGATCGTCGCCAACACCGGCACCAACGACACCGCGGCCACCATCGCCCTGACGCGCCGGGCCGCGGAGCTGGGCGCGGACGCGGCCATGTGTGTCGCGCCCTACTACAACAAGCCGGACCAGCGCATGCTCGAGGCCCACTTCCGCACCATCGCCGAGGACGGGGCTCTGCCGATCGTCGTCTACAACGTGCCCAGCCGGACCGGCGTCAACATCGACGCGACCACGACCCTCAAGCTGGCCGAGCATCCACGCATTGTGGCCGTCAAGGAGGCCTCTGCCAGCATGGACCAGATCGCCACGATCCTGCGCGACCGCCCGGCCGACTTCTCGGTCATGGCCGGCGATGATGCCTGGACGCTGTCGATGCTGGCCATGGGCGGCGACGGCGTGATCTGCACCTGCTCGAACGAGATCCCGGCCGAGATGGCGGCCATGTGCGCTGCCGCCTTCGCCGGCGACTGGGAAGCCGCCCGGCGGGTCCACGACCGCTGGCTGCCACTGATGAAGGCCAACTTCGTGGGTGGGCCGAACCCGGTCCCGGTCAAGGCCGCCCTGGCGCTGATGGGCCTCTGCACCGACATGGTGCGCCAGCCGCTGCTGCCGCTCGAGGAGCCCCACGTCTCGCGTCTGAGGATGGTGCTCGAGACGACCGGCGCGCTCGATTTCGGCGCGAAGGCCGAGGCCGGGTCGGCTGGAGGCAGCGGCTCGAAGCGCTCGACGGCCCACCTCTCGATCGTCCCCCCGACCGCCTCCTCACGCCCGTGAGGGCGGGCCTCCGGCGCGTTGAGGACAGATCCGCGATGATCCGCCGATGAGCGAACGTGCGCCTTCCGACATCCTGGCCGACCTCGATGCCGGCCGAATGCGCGCCGCCGTCCCCGACCCCGGCGATCCCTCGGGCTGGCGGGTGGACCCCTCCGTGCAGGAGGCGATCCTGGGCCTGTTCGCCAACCGCGAGACCCGGACCTGGGACATCGAGGGGGCGATGCAGTTCCGGGATCGTGTCGGCCTGCCCACGAAGGATCTCTTCGAGTCGCCGGAGGCGGAGGCCGCTCTGACGGCCGGCAGGCCGTGGCGCATCGTCCCGGGCGGCACCTCCGTTCGGGCCGGCGTGTATCTGGCTCCGGGCGTCACGATCATGCCGCCATCGTTCATCAACGTCGGGGCGTGGGTCGGCGAGGGTTCGATGGTCGATTCACACGTCCTGGTGGGCTCGTGCGCCCAGATCGGGGCCCGTGTCCACCTCTCGGCCGGGGTCCAGATCGGCGGGGTCCTGGAGCCGCCCGGCCGGCGGCCGGTCATCGTCGAGGACGACGTCTTCATCGGCGCCCAGGCGGCCCTGCTCGAGGGAGTGCTCGTCCGGGCGCGGGCGGTAGTCGCGGCCGGCGTCGTCCTGACCGGCACCACCCGGGTCTTCGACCTGGTCAACGAGCGGGTCATCAAGGGGACCCTCGAGGAACCGCTGGCGGTGCCCGCCGGGGCCGTCGTCGTCCCGGGGGTGCGAAGCGCCCCGGGGGCCTTCGCCAGGGCCAATGGCCTGGGCCTCTCGGCCGCGGTCGTGGTCAAGTACCGCGACGAGCGCACCGACGCCCGCGTCGCCCTGGAAGAGGTACTGCGATGACGCCCCCGAGCAGGGGCTCGGCCGGCTCGGCCCCGAGCGGTTCGGCCGGTTCGGCCCCGGGGGATGGCATCCTGCGCGACGGCCTGCTGGCCGGGGTCTCGGCCGCGGACCTGGCGGCTGAGTTCGGGACTCCGCTGTACGTCTACGACCTGGATCTGATCGCCCGCCGGATCGAGACGCTGGCGGCCGCTCTACCGCGCCGCTTCCGTCTGGCTTTCGCGGTCAAGGCCAACCCCTCGCTGGGCGTCCTGACCCACATCGCCGCCACCGGCATCGGGGCCGACATAGCCTCCGCCGGGGAGCTGGAGGCGGTGCTGCGAGCCGGGTTCGACCCGGCCCTGGTGGCCATGACCGGGCCGGGCAAGCGGGACGAGGAGCTGAGCGCGGCGGTGGCCGCGGGGATCGGTGCCGTGACGCTCGAATCGCCCAACGAGCTGGAACGCCTGGAGATCATCGCCGCCTCGCTCGGGCGGCGTCAGCCGGTTCTGCTCCGCCTGGCGGTCTCGGAGGGCAGCCTGGAGCGGGTTCGCCTCATCAGCGGCGCGGAGGGCAAGTTCGGCATGCCGCTGCCGGTGCTGCGCGAGGCCGCGGCCCGCGCCGCCGCCAGCCCCAGCCTGGAGCTCCTGGGCCTGCACGCCTTCGGCGCCTCGAACCTGCTGGACGTGGGCCGGCTGGCGGGCCACGTGGCCGAGCTGATGGACGTGGCCCGGCAGGTCGCCGCAGAGACGGGCACTCCCCTGCGCCTGGTGGACGGTGGGGGCGGGCTGGGCATCCCCTACGACGAAGGCGAAGCGCCCCTCGACCTTGAGGCTCTCGGCGCCCGGCTGGCGGAGCTGCGCGCCGCCTGGGACGGAGACGAGGTCCTGCGCGAGACGGAGATCCTGCTCGAGCCCGGCCGCTGGATCGTGGGGCCCGCGGGCGCCCTGCTGCTACGGGCAGTGGACGTCAAGGGCGACCCGAAGTCGCCGGTCGTTGTCCTCGACGGCGGCATCAACAGCGCCGTTCGGCCGGCCCTGGTCCACACCGAGCAGCGCCTGGCCCTCCTGGCCGACGACGCGGCTTCACGGGACCGCGTGCCGGTGACCGCCACCGGACCGCTGTGCACGGGCCTGGACGTGCTGGCCCGGGGCGCCACCCTTCCCCGGCCGCAGCCGGGCGACCTGGTGGCGATGCTCGACGCGGGCGCCTACGGCTTCACCGAGTCGATGCCGCTCTTCCTGTCTCACCCCACAGCCGCCGAAGCGGCCGTGCGCGGCGGGCAGGCTCGCCTGATCCGGCCCAGGATCGCGCCCGCCGAGCTGCTTGATCGCCAGATCGTCCCGGACTGGTAGGGCGCTAATCCTCTCGCCCCGACCAGGACGTCGCACACCTGGCGGGGCCGCCTCGCCCGATCCGGCTCAGTAGCTGCCTTCCTCGAGCTTGACCTTGCCCCGGAACTTCCAGTAGACGAAGGCCGTGTAGGCCAGCACCAGCGGCATGCCGATCAGCGCCACCACCAACATGACCGACAGCGTCAGCTCCGACGAATGGGCGTTGTCCACGGTCAGGCTCCGGCCGGCCACGGTCGCCGGCACCAGGTTCGGATAGAGGGCCGCCGCGGCCGCGAGAGCGAGGCCGGCGACAGCGGTGCTGCAGGCCAGGAACGACCGCCACGCCTGCCTCAGCAGAGCCGAGCGCAGGCCAAAGATCAGGGCGTTGACGCCGATCAGCGGTCCGATCCAGGCCGCCAGGGTCGCCCTGTAATTGGCCGCGGCCGTCGACGATTCCGACAAGGCCATGGCCGCCAGGACCACCCATAGCACCGCCACGGACCCCATCGCCAGGATCTGGATCCGTCGCGAGCGGTCGGCTACGGGGCCATCCGTCTTGAGCGCCAGCCAGGCCGTGCCCTGCATGACCGCCACGGCCAGGGCCAGCGCGCCCGTCAGCAGCCCGAACGGGTTGAGCAACCCGGCCAGGCCATCACGATAGATGCCCTGCTCGTCGAGAGCGAGGCCGCCGATCAGGTTGCCCAGGGCCACGCCGAAGAGCAGCGCGGCCAGGGCTGAGCTGGCCGAGAAGACCAGGTCCCAGGCGCGGCGCCACCAGGCGTTCGCTTCCTTGCTGCGGTACTCGAGGGCTACGGCGCGCAGGATCAACGCCCCCAGGACCAGGACCATGGCCAGGTAGAAGCCGGAAAAGACGGTAGCGTAGACCAGCGGGAAGGCGGCGAAGAGGGCGCCTCCCCCGGTGATGAGCCAGACCTCGTTGCCGTCCCAGACCGGGCCTATGGAGTTCATCACGCGGCGCCGTTCTGCATCGGTCCGGGCGACGATCAGATGAACCGCACCTGCACCCAGGTCGAAGCCGTCCAGCACCGCGTAGCCGGTCAGCAGGACCACCAGCAGGGCGTACCAGATGAGGGGCAGGTCGAGCATCTCAGTTGCCTCCCTCCGCCGCCTGCGCCCCCGGCGCCTCAGCGGGACCGCGGACTATCTCCTTGTGCAGCGTGTACAGCCACAGGCCGAAGAGCAGGGCATAGAGGGCCACGATGCCGGCCAGAGAGATCGCCACATCGGAGGCCGGGACACCCGGCGAGACCCCCTGAGAGGTCATGAGCAGGCCCTGGATGATCCATGGCTGGCGACCCATCTCGGTGACCATCCAGCCCAGCTCGACGGCCACGACCGGCAGGGGGATGGCCAGGACGGCCAGCCACAGCCACCAGCGTCGCTTCTCCAGCGAGCGGCGCCACCAGAAGAGGACGCCCAGGGTCATCAGCAGCAGCATCAGCGAGCCGATTGCGACCATGGTGTGGAAGCCGAAGAAGACGGCCGAGACGGGTGGCCAGAGCGACCTGTCCGGCTGCTGGTCCAGGCCCTTGACCTCGGCGTTGGGATCCAGGGACATCAAGATCGAGAGACCGTCGGGGATCGCGACCTTCAGATCGTTGGGGCCGTGCTGGCTGGGCGGCAGGCCGTAGATCGTCAGGTCCGCGCCGCGCTGGGTCTCGAACAGGCCTTCCATGGCCGCGAACTTGAGGGGCTGGTACTCGGCCACTTCGCGGATCTGCATGTCCCCCGTGGCGAACATCGCGCCCGAGCCCAGGAAAGCCAGGGCCAGCGCCAGGCGGAGCGAGACGCCGGCTACGTCCAGGTGGCGCCCGCGAAGGATGTAGTAGGCGGAAACGCCGAGCACGAAGAAAGCGCCGGCCACATAGCAGGCGGCCACGGTGTGCAGGAAGCGGGGGATGAAGGACGGGTTGAAGACGGCGGCCGCGAAGTCAACCAGGACCACCTTGGTCGCCGTGGAGCAGCTGGCCGGATCCGGGTAGCACTCGTATCCGGCCGGGGTGTGCATCCACGAGCCGGCGACCAGGATCCAGAAGGCCGAGAAGAGCGTGCCGAAAGCGACCATGCAGGCCGACAGCCAGCGAGCCGTCGAGGACAGGCGGCTGCGACCGAAGATCAGCAGGCCCAGGAAGGTCGACTCGATGAAGAAGGCGAAGATCCCCTCGGCCGCCAGGGGGGCGCCGAAGATGTCGCCCACGAAACCGGAGAAGGCCGACCAGTTCGTCCCG
>Ga0316577_10000415_pt1 | contig 16484 bp, 14 predicted proteins | sample S5NA_FD_203073 | JGI IMG/M metagenome (GOLD analysis project Ga0316577, IMG submission 203073) | Rhizosphere microbial communities from salt marsh grasses in Alabama, United States - S5-7_050615r2r1 | ecosystem: Host-associated > Plants > Roots > Rhizosphere | place: USA: Alabama | collected... | reverse complement strand
TGCCGGTGGTATGCTCATGGCGGCTTTCCAGGTTATTGTTGTACAGACGGCAGGCCCTGTAGGAATTAATGCGGCCAATGTGCTTCGCCCATCAAATATGGCGCTCACTTTATTTTCTCCTCTGGGGTCATTTTACCGATATGCGGTCAAAGAAAAGCGTGTGGCATGGCCGGTGGGGATCTCCTTTGGTGTGGGGATTTTCATCGGTTCCATATGGCTTGGGAAATATGTGGTTCAATTTCTGCCAATGAAAACCTATAAAGAGTGGTTGGCCATTCTGGTGGTGATAATGGGACTAAAAACCCTCCACGAACTTACGCCAAAGGCAATGGAAAAACGTAAAAATATTAAAGCCATGGTGAAAAAGTTTAACGAAGCCGTTGCCAAGGCCAGGGCAGAAGGAACCTCCGTGGAAATGGGCAGCATCGAAGCAGTCAAAACCGGTCTTACAGACTATCGGTTCAAATTCTGGGGGGAGGAATTTAAGATTAATCCACTTTTATTCGGTATTTTGGGCCTTGCTATTGGTGTCGTGTCCAGAAGTTTCGGTATCGGCGGAGGTTTCATGCTGGTGCCTGCCATGACCACTTTGGGCGCACTTCCCATGTATGTGGCGGTGCCGATTTCGCTCATTGGCACCTGTTTCAGCAGTGTCGGCTCTTTTATAGGTTATCTGCTGAACGGCTATTATCCGGATATGTGGCTCATGATTGCCATCATCATCGGTGGATTTGCCGGCGGGATGCTGGGAAGCCGTGCACAGAAAATGTTCAGTGAAAAAACCCTGAAGATCGTATTGGCGATCACCCTGTTCTTTCTGTTCTTCCGTTTTTTCAAGATTGAAATCTGGATATAATAATGATATTAGTAAGTTTTAATAATTAAAATTTGTTATGCATACCACCAAGGCACGAAGACATTAAAAGCATCTGTCTCGTGCCTTAGTGGCATATTTTTAATGCAACGACAGGGTAACGTTAGGTTTCACAGGTAAAATGGATCAATTCTTAGATATCGTTTGGCTGAAAATATTGTTCCTGATTCAATATTTCGTAAAGTGTCTCGACCTTATCCTTTCCCCGCTCAATCCTTTTGGACCGGCGGTAAAAATTTTGGTTGTTGTTTTTTTTACCGTTGCTGTTACTAAATTCCTGAGCAAAATCTATAAAACAAAACGCTACATTGAATTACAAAAGGAATTTCGATACTGGTACAACCTTCGCAAGGAGGCCCTGGCAGGCAAAGATCCGGATAAGGGCAAGGCACTTGCAAAAAATATCGATCAGGCTGAACTTAACAGGGTTTACTATGATTACTTCTTCGAAGGGTTGTTAAGCAGTATGCTGACGAAATATCTGCCGATTTTAATGATGGCGGCCTATGTAAATGAGGCATTTAAGCCGGATAGTCTCTTAAAAGATTTTGGAAAGGCGTATATTTTTAAATTTATTAATTATGACGGGAAGGTGATTCATGTCGGGGCTGTTTTCTGGTTTGTTTTATCCATGTTGATCGTTTATCTGGCTTGGTATGTTATCGAAAAATTGTACCGTAACCATATAAAAGCAGTCAAACAAACGACCTGAAAAAAAGGAACAATTTTTAATGTGCAGTTGTGAAAAAACCGGATGCCGGATTCAGGAAAAACTAAAAGGGAAGCCTGAAGCGTGCAGCCCGGCTCAGATTAAAGAATGCCACGGTAAAGAGACAGATCATCCATGTGTAGATTTTAAGAAAGAAAAAGAATAACAATACACATGCCTCTTTCTCTGCAACTTGCAGTCATTAACTAGTTCCTGTAGAAAAATGCCCCCTTTTGCCCAATTTCTGCGTTGGACAAAAATTTTAATCCTCGAAATACTCAATGTATGTCTGTGGTTAAAATTTTGTGTCCGCCTTGAACTTGAACAAAATTGTACATTTTTCTACAGAAACTAACTACCTGAGTAAAATTAATGGTGGATGTAAAGACCGATTTTTCGTTGCTGATCGCGTTTACTCTCGCGCGCCTCTGGGAGCAATTCTCACTTTATGACTCTTTTTAATCTGTGCTCATTTGTCCGTTTGTGCTTCGTTCGGCAGGGGATGTATCAAAAAAGGAAATCCCGATCTTTTTAAATTATGAACCGAATCAAAACAATAAATGGTTGGTCTATCTTTTTTTTTACAGCTTTTTGGTGGATATTTTTCAATCCGGATATTGTGCTGGCCACTCAGACGCATGGTGGGCCGGAGGGCGTCTATGCTCACCAGATTGCCCATCTCTTTTACGCACTTTCCATGGGATTTTTTATTCACTGGTTAAGGGAAAGAAAACTTGTAGAGGAAAGTGGCTGGCGATTTATACAGTATGCGGCATTCTTTTTAATCCTTTGGAACCTGGATGCATTTTTGGTGCATTTTTTGGAACAGACCGGGTTAAGAAGTATTCAGACAAACGCTCAAAATGGCAACAATGGCCTTGAAACATTGTATTATTTTGCTAAACTTGATCATCTGTTGTGCGTTCCAGCCCTTTTCTTTTTATATCTCGGCCTAAAGCGCCTTTTAAAAGCAAGCCATCCGGAAAGCACAAAACCGGTAGGAAAGGGGAATGACGAATGATGTCTTTTTCTTTTCTCCCGATCTACGTGGTCGATATTGTCGGCTCAATCCTGATGATAATCTTCTCATTCCTTTGCTTGGGTGCTGTTTTTGAACTAAAGAAAACCGACCAATACAATGTTATATGGACCTATCTATTATGGTTTTGTTACGGGCTTGCAGCTTTTGCAATATCCCGATCCCTGGGACATATTTTAAAACAGTATCTTATATTTTCAGATCGTCAAATTATTTGGGAATCGATTCGCCCTTATAGCGGAGCGATCAATACGCTTACCTTTGTATTTGTTGGGTCGGTAACCCTTTTTTTCGAGAGAATATGGAAAATTCATCAGCAGGTATTAAAAGACAAACTTTCTTTACAAGCTGCTCATGGAGAACTTTTAGTGCTGAGCCAGAACCTTGAACATCTGGTAGCAGAGCGGACAAAATCATTGGCGGTTTCAGAGGAGAAATATCGTCGTATTTTTGAAGTTTCAAAAGATATGATTTTGGTTTCAAAGTTAGACGGTTTTATACTGGATATGAATCCCGCTGGCTATCAAATGCTTGGATACGATGATTCTAACAAAGATTTAGGATATAAAAACTTTCAGGACTTCTTTTCAGATAATTCTAACTGGGAAACCATAATTAAGACCATAAAAAAAGAGGGTTTTATTACAAATTACGAGGTTAATTTGTTAGGTGTCAATGGTAGGAACCGACTTTCTCTGATCAGCGGAAGTCTGGATCATGGGCCTGTCGGTCAAGACAGTACCGTCCATTTTTTGATAAAAGATATTGAGCAGAGACGAATCATTGAAAATCAGATGGCACAGGCAGACAAACTGGCTTCTATCGGCCAGCTTTCGGCGGGTGTTGCCCACGGAATCAACAATCCACTGGGAATTATTCTTGGATACACCCAAATGCTGATGAGAGATGAAGATACCAAAACCGAGCGATACGCCGATCTTAAGACCATTGAAAAGCATGTAAAGAACTGTATGTCACTTGTCGAAGATCTGCTTAATTTTGCCAGAACCTCCAAAACCGAAAAAAAAGCAATAAAACTTCACGAAATCATAGATGAAGTCTTAAGCTTTATAGAGCATCATTCTGATTTATACCATATAACCATAGAGAGAGATTATGATAATAACGCCCCTTTCATCATGCTGGATGAAAAAAAAATGAAACAGGTGTTTATGAATCTTATCATGAACGCAAAACATGCCGTAGGGGAATCGGGAACCATAAAATTGTCAACTAACTATGATCCATCCACAAGACAGCTTAGTGTAAAAGTAGCGGACACGGGATATGGTATAGAAAAAAAGAATTTATCGCGCATCTTTGATCCTTTTTTTACTACAAAACCGACCGGGGAGGGAACCGGTTTGGGTTTGTCTGTCATCTATGGTATAATAAAAAATCATGGCGGCGAAATTTTTGTCGAAAGCACACCCGGCAAAGGAACCACATTTACCGTCATTTTAACAGAGAACTAAATAGTGTCTATAGAAAAATGTTCAATTTTGTTCTAGTTCTCCCGTTGGAAATACCGGGATAAAAAGGCGGACATAAAATTTTAATCCGCCAAAGATCGGTGGCAGATTAAAATTTTTGTCCAACCCCAGAGAAATAGGCTGCGCATTTCACAGGGCAGGCGCAGAAATTGGGCAAAAGGGGGCATTTTGCTGCAGAAACTTAATAGAGGAATAGAACCGATGGAGGGATCCATTCTCGTTATTGATGATGAAATCGATATGCAGAACCTCCTTAAACGGAGCCTTGAACCCGAACTGGGTTGCAGGATTGAAACGGCTTCATCAGGAGAGGCGGCGCTGCATATGCTTGCAAACAGACGATTTGATCTGGTTTTGGCAGATATTAAAATGCCGGGAATGGATGGTCTGGAGCTTCTCGAATTCATAAAAAGAAGGGAACCTGATATTACGGTCATCATGATGACAGCCTACGGCAGTATAGATACAGCGGTTCTGGCAATGAAAAACGGTGCCTATGATTTTATTACCAAGCCATTTGATCATGACGAGATGGTGCTCAGACTCAAAAAAGCGCTTGAAAGAAGTACCCTTCTAAAAGAGAATATTAGGCTTCAGAAAGAGTGCCTAGAAGACAATATGTTTCAGGACTTGGTAGGAAAAAGCAATCGGATGAAACTGGTTTACGAGACCATTCAAACCGTAGCCAAAACAGATTTAACGGTTTTTATTACCGGGGAGACAGGCACCGGCAAAGACCTTACGGCAAGGGCCGTACATGCTCTGAGTCACCGCAGTCAGGGCCCTTTTGTGGCAGTAAATTGCCCCACGGTTCCGGAAAACATCCTCGAAAGTGAACTGTTTGGTTATAAAAAGGGTGCTTTCACCCATGCTGCCCAAAACAGGACAGGTCTTTTTCAGGCAGCGCACAAAGGCACCATATTTTTAGATGAAATTGGCGATATTAGTCCCACCATTCAGACCAAACTTCTTCGAGTGCTTCAGGAAAAAGAGATAAAACCCTTGGGAGACACCAAGCCCATATCAATAGATGTCCGCATCATCGCCTCAACGAATCAGAATGTTGATGAAAAAATAAAAAATGGCACGTTCAGGGAGGACTTCTTCTACCGACTAAATGTACTTCCCATAAAACTGCCGGCACTGCGGGAACATCCTGAGGATATTCCTTTGATTGCAAATCATTTATTGGAGAAGCATTGTGCAGATTTAAAGAGGCCGTTGAAAAAATTGTCTCCCGAATTGATGCAAGCCTTTTTAACAAGGCCTTGGGTCGGAAATGTGAGAGAAATGGAGAACGTTATCATACAAGGTATTCTTTTTTCCACAGGTGATGAGATACCACTCCGGGATATTGACTTTAATAAGGTTTTACCTGAGAAACCGAAAATAAATCAATCTTATCAAAAAGTTCCTTATAAAGAAGCAAAAAAGAATACCTTGCAGGAATTTAATTTTAACTATATTGGAAGTCTTCTTGCTGCCAATAACGGCAATGTTACACAGGCCGCACGGTCTTGCGGACTGGAACGCCAGGCCTTGCAGCAAATCATGCGTCGCTATGGGATAACTGCGGATACTTTCAGAAAAAAATAATTAGAACCTATCTCAAAAACAATCTAAGTGCCCATGGCAGTGTTGCAAAACGGCTCAAAATGTATTGCTCATCCCGCTTTCAGCGGGACTCCGCTTTTTCGCCCTTTCGCGCCTTGCCCTGAACCCTAATCTTATTTTTGAGATAGGTTCTATATTTTTATATGCGATTTGTCGTTTGCGTTATCAAAGCTGACTTTTTTTCATGATTCAGGCGGGGGACCTAACTTCTTCCTTTTCTTCGATTTTTTAAAATAAAATTAGATCAGGATATAAAAAGATTCAAACAAGATAAGACAAAGCAGAGTTAGTTCAAAACCTATGGTATCAGCTATGCCAGGTGAACCTGCCGAACGGAAATTATATTGGGAAGTTCGCTTAAATCCTGAATAACCTTATCGTCTGCCGGGGTGTCGATGTTTACCAGGCATATGGCCCGATCGCCGCGTCTTCCAAGTTGAAAACGTCCGATATTGATGTTATGGCGTCCAAGGGTGGTTCCCACATTTCCGATAACCCCGGGTTTGTCGATATTCTGAATGATCAACATCCAGCCTTCAGGGATGGCATCCAGGTAGATTTCTCCGATTTTCACGAGTCTCGGATATTTTTTCTCGTAGATGGTTCCCCAAATCTCGTCGATCTCTCCTTCATGCCCTTCCAGTTTTATGCGTATCAAACTGGTAAAATCGTGCTTTGTCGTGCTGATGGTTTCATGGACATGGATCCCCTTGTCTTGAGCAAGGGACGGTGCGTTGACGTAGTTTACCGGTGTGTCGGTATATGAGCTCAGCAGCCCTTTCAAGGCGGCATGTGTCAGTGGGCGTGTGTCCAGATCGGCGACGCTTCCGCTATAACTGATGGTGATATCGTGAACTTTTCTCACGAGCTGTCCCATTAAGGACCCCATTTTTTCAGTCAGGTCCAGATGGGGACGAAGCTGATCCATCAACTCCATGGGCAGCGACGGAAAATTAACGGCATTGATAATAATGCCGTCCAAGAGATAAGCAACCATCTGGTTGGCAATCATCTCTGCCACTTTAACCTGGGCTTCTCCGGTACTGGCACCCAGATGGGGCGTAAAAATGACATTTGGATGCTGAAGAATGGGAAGATCCGGGTCCGGCGGTTCCTGGGGAAGCACATCAAGGGCTGCACCGGTGACATGTCCGCTTAAAATGGCCTGGTATAGGTCATCGATTTTAACGATTTCTCCCCGGGAACAGTTAATGATTCTCACTCCCTGTTTCATCTTTTTAATGGCCGCTTCATTTATCATCCCTGTGGTTTCCTGGAGACGCGGCACATGAAGTGTTATAAAATCTGATCGGCCAAGCAATTCATCCAGGGAAACAAGTTCCACATCAAGGGCTTTTGCTGCTTCCTCACTAACATAAGGATCAGCTGAAATGACTGTCATTTTCAAACCCTTAGCACGATCAGCCACCACCCTGCCGATATGACCCAGGCCGATAATGCCCAAGGTTTTTCCGGTTATTTCAATTCCCGCCAGCTTTTTCTTCTCCCATTTACCCTGGCGTAGGGATGCGGTCCCTTGGGGAATGTTTCTGGCCAGAGCCAGCATGAGAGATATGGTATGCTCTGCGGTGGTGATTGTATTCCCACCGGGCGCATTCATAACCACGATGCCCTGTTTTGTAGCAGCAGGGACTTCGATATTGTCGACCCCTATACCGGCCCGGCCGATGACCCTGAGCTGGCCGGCATTTTTTAGTACCTCAGCGGTAACATGGGTTCCGCTGCGAATGGCAAGGCCATGGAATTCACCGATAATCTTGGACAACGACTTTGGATCGGATGTCGTTTTGTCGTTATCGACGACAACTTCTATTTTTTCCGTTGCTTCAAGTATGCCCTTTGCAATAGGGGACATGTTATCCCTGACCATGACTTTGTACATTGCTTGCTCCTATTGGGCTTTTTTCCAGAAAGGGGACAATTCTCGCAATCGCTCGATAATTGGCGGAAGCTTTTCAATAATAACATCGATTTCTTCCTCGGTGTTGTATGTGCTGAGGCTGAAACGGATCGAACCGTGAGCTGCAGTAAATGGCACTCCCATGGCCCGAAGTACATGGGATGGTTCCAGAGAACCGGATGTACAAGCCGATCCGGAAGAGGCGCAGATGCCAAATTCGTCCATCAATAAAAGAATGGATTCGCCTTCTACAAACTCAAATGCAATACTTGTGGTGTTTGGCAGGCGATTTTCTATATCACCGTTGATCATGGCATTGGGAACGCGACTTAACAGTTCGGTTTCAAGTTTATCTCTCAATTTTTTAACCCTGAGGTTTTTTTCCATCAGATCTTCGGCGGCAAGTTCACTGGCTTTTCCCAATCCGATAATGGACGCGACATTTTCGGTTCCGCCCCTTCGGCCTTTTTCCTGGTGGCCGCCAATTAGAAACGGCGAATATTTGGTTCCTTTGCGAACATACAAAGCGCCTACGCCCTTTGGGCCATGAAGCTTATGGCCTGATAGAGAGAGCATGTCTACATCAACGTTTTTAAGATCTATGGGAATTTTCCCAACTGCCTGAACAGCGTCCGTATGAAATACAATCCCTTTTTCCTTTAAAACACTTCCGACTTCTTCTATAGGAAAGATGACACCGGATTCATTGTTGGCCCACATAAGGCTCACTATAGCGGTATCCTCACTAAGGTGATTATACAGATAATCCAGGTCGAGTCTCCCTTTTCGGTCTACGGGTACAAATGTTGCCCGGTAGCCGTTTTTGGACAGGTACTCAAAAAGATTCTTGACTGCCGGATGCTCTACCCTTGAAGTCAAGATATGTTTCTTTTTAGGATTCGATAGAATCGCGGCCCGAATGGCCGTACTGTCACTCTCCGTTCCGCAGCTGGTGAATATGATTTCATCCGGAGAGGCGCCCAAAAGCCCGGCCAATCGTTCCCGCGCTTCAACAATTTTTCGTTCAACCATACCACCGAACGTATGCATACTGGATGGATTTCCGTAATATTCATTAAAATAGGGAAGCATTTCTTCCAGCACTTCCGGAGCAACTTGTGTCGTGGCATTGTTGTCTACATAAATGACATTCACGATTGCACCTCCTCTACCAGGAGTTCAGGAGCAACAAGCTCCCTGAGTTTTGACTCCACATAATGCTTGAGCGTTATTTGTGACGCGCTACATGTGGCACAGGTCCCCTGAAGTTTTACAAGAACATGGTCCCCATCCACATCTACAAGGTCGATGTTTCCCCCGTCCTTTTTAAGTGCCGGTTTGATTTCGCGTTCTAATGTTTCTTCAATCAGTCTGATTTTTTGAATATTGGTTAAACGGCCTGGTTTTTTCTTTGCTTTAACTTCGCGACCGAGGGTTGCATCGATAATTTCCTGAATCTTGTCATGGCAGCTTTCACACCCACCGCCGGCCTTGACATAATTGGTCACGTCTTCAATGGAGCTCAGGGCGTTTTCTTTAACCGCGCGTTCTATTTCAAGGTCGGTAACACCGAAACATTCACAAACAATATTACCTTCGACTTTCTTTTCGGCTTCCCCACGATAATTTGCAATTGCTTTTTCAAGGGCGTCGCGACCCATTACCGAACAGTGCATCTTTTGTTTTGGCAGACCGCCCAAGAATTCCGCAATATCTTCATTGGTTATTTTTTCGGCATCTTCCAACGAAAGGCCTTTTATCATTTCGGTCAGGGCCGAAGAAGACGCAATCGCGCTAGCGCAGCCAAAGGTCTGAAATTTAACATCTTTTATTTTTTTATTGTCATCCAACTTAAAATACAGTGTCAAGGCATCCCCGCATGCCAGGGAGCCGACTTCTCCGACACCGTCGGCATCGTCAATAACACCTACATTTCGAGGATTGAGAAAGTGATCTTTCACTGTTTTTGTATATTCCCACATGGTATCCTCCTGTGTTTGATCTCATTTAAATTATTAACTTAAGTTTCGCACTCCAATATTGCAGGAAAACCTTTAAAGCAACAAGCCTGCTTGAGATTAAGGGTGCTGAACTCAATTTGTTATGTTAACTTATACTAATCATTTTATTTGAAAAAAAAAGACCTATCCACAGTTTATAGTGAATAAAAAAATCTGTGCAAAAACAAAACTGTGCTGTTACTTTTGTATATTTCTGCCATAAGAATCCTGCAGGATGTTCAAGCCAACGTATATATAATGAAGGCCGGAAGCTATGGTTAGGCTTGCCGTAACCCAAAACAGCATCCGTTTGGCTATTTGAATTCCTTGAATACCCGGATCAAGAAGGGTCAGCAAAATCGTTAAAAACTGTGCAACTGTCGTCCATTTGCTCACAAGGCTCGGATTTATTTCAATGGGAATATCCGATAATGAAAACACAGCGATGCCTGTGATGATCAGGATGTCACGGCTCAGGACAATCACTGCCAGCCAGGGAGGAATTATTTTAAGAACAGCCAGACTTACAAAAGCAGATGCCAGCAAAAGTTTGTCGGCAATGGGGTCGAGGTAAGCGCCCAATACAGTGTACTGATTAAAATATCTTGCCAGCAGGCCATCCAGACCATCGGTAATGGCTGCAATGAAAAATACTAGAAGTGCAAAGTGAAACAGATCTTTTAATAGGAAAATTACAAAAAGGGGCGTAAGTAAGATTCTGATAACAGTCAAGATATTTGGAATATTGATGCTCAATGAACTAGGTTTCCATTTTAGGTAGAATTAACCGGGAATCAGCTCAACTTTAAAATGATTTTTTGAAACTTCGTAAATGTTAATTTTGACCGATCCATAGGATTTTTGCATCAAGGCATCTGCGAGTGCTTTGGCGTTTCCCTTAAAATCAACGCTGATGACGGTCTCGTTGACCTTTAATTCTTTTATCTGAAGATTTTTCACCCCGTTTATCTTATTGATAATGCTTATAAACTTCTCAAAGCTTGCCAGATTGTCTGTCCCTTCAACAGCAATTCCTATGATGTTGGTTTTCTCATCTTTTATCTGCCAGGCACCAATGATCTGGCTGGCCAGTGTTTCACCTGCAAGTGAGCCGGCAGCAGATAGCGCTTTCTGGGAACCTATTGTTTCATCGGCATTTGCTGTGACAGCATTCTGGGTTGTTGCAGCAATCTCTTCCCCTGTTTTTGTCCAAAAGGCACGTGCGGATATAATACCCGTGAACGACCTTATATTTTTCCCCAGGACATTCTGACCGGATTCAACAATTGTATTACCGATAATGACAATATCCGCCTTTAAGTTGCGACCAAGGGCTAAAGCCTCTTCTTTGTCGAGAACGGGTTTGTCATATCTATTATCAATACGTGTATTTTCATTGATTCTCGCGGGATCAAGTACATGAAGCCCCTTGCTTTTCAAGGCATCAGATAAAGCGCTGACTGAAAATATTTCTCCCAAAACCGCTTTTCCCCCCCACCAGTATTTTGATGGAGCGTCTTCCGTGCTTTGTTCTGAAACTAAAACCAGTATTTTTGGCAAAGACTTTCCACCTGTAAGAATCCCGGCATCTGACATCAGTTTTGTTAAGCCGGTGACAGAAACGTTTGCTTCCACCATTACCCTGTAAACATCTTTAATCTTAAACTCTGCCAGCACTTTGTAACCCTGAATGAATTTGGCGGTTTGATCGTAAAGCGCTTCGTTAAAGTTTTGAAATGTCTGATGCAAAGATTCCGGTGGTATAAGACTCAATGCGACGTTCTCCACAGCGGATACCAGACTGTTTTCAATGGCTTCTTTTCGTGCACTGGCGGAATCCTCTTTATAGATTTTCCCGGTTCCTATAACCACAACGGTTTTTGTTGAAATCTGATCTTCAGCCTTAAGACTTGCAGAAGATGCAAGGATAGCAAAAGAACATAAGATTATTAAAATAAATCTAATAAAGATAAAGGCTTTAGAAGACACAGGCATATTTATTTCACCTCCGATTGGGTCTAAATGAATTTGTTTATAAACGGGCTGTTGCCCAAATCATTTTTCGCTGGCTCTGAAACATTGTTTGATAAATCTAAGGCTCGTTCCAGGCGATTCCAATACTCGCCCTTCGGGCTCAAACAGTTGGAATCGCATTTCTTTCATTTCGCCAAGATTTATGAGCAAAAAACGTTTCAATGAGCGCTCAAAAAGATTTTCATTTGGGCGATATCCCGTCAATTGTTGAATTAATATTCAACGAGACATCACGCTTGAATCAATAAAAATAGTCAGTTCAAAAGTTCCGGGTCAATGTATAATCGGCAATCATCAACAGGACGTCTTTTGTTGTTGAATTTTGAAAGACGGCGAGAGCATCCTTTGCATTTTGAACATATGTTGTAGCAAGATTTTGAGTATACAGTCGGCCGCCGTATTTGTCCATCATCCTTATCAATGTTTTAAAGTCGTTAACAGTAAAATTTTTGTTTTTTATAATGTTTTCCATGGAAGTTCGATCTTTTTCGTCAGCCGATTTGAGTGAATAAATAACAGGTAGGGTCAATTTTCCTTCTTTGAGATCTGCCCCCACTTCTTTTCCAAGTGTGGCGGTATCTAACGTATAATCGAGCAGATCATCCACCATCTGAAATGCGATACCAAGGTTGAAGCCGTAGTCTGACAATGCGGTCTCCTTTGTTGGCGATACATTTGCGATTAAGGCTCCGGCATGACATGTCCCCTGAAATAGTACAGCAGTCTTACGCTTTATAATTTCCATGTACTCTGCTTCTGTGAGGTCCAAACTGCCCTTTCTCATCAACTGATGAATTTCGCCCTGGGACATATTTTCTGTAATTCCCGATACGACCTTAATGACATCAGGCAGTTTTGTTTTGGCGGCAATGGCCAAAGATCGTGCCAGCAGAAAGTCACCCACAAGGACAGTAGCGGCATTACCCCATATGGAGTTGGCAACCGGTTTACCTCTTCTAAGGGTCGCTTCATCCACGAGATCGTCGTGCAAAAGGGTGGCGGCATGTAAGTATTCAAAAATCGTCGAAAAAGTTTTATCATACGCTCCGTCATAACCACAAATCCTTGCCGATAGAACCATGAGTAAAGGTCTTAAACGTTTTCCTCCGCTAAACAATATATGACCGGCAATTTGAGAGACCAGGTCTAGATAAGGGTTTAAGTTTTGCTCGAGGGCGACCTCAATTTCTTCAAGATCATGTTTTACCTGCATAAGGATTTTATGTTTTAAATCGCTCATACGACTTTTCCCTTGAGATCATATTCAGAAGCATCCTCGATCCTGACACGAACAAAGGACCCAATGGGTAAGTTCCTGGAATGAATATCGGTTATGCCGTCGACTTCCGGAGCTTGAAAAAATGTTCTGCCTGTATAAAAACCGTTGTCCATGGATTCTTCCACTATAGCGTCATAAGTCTTGCCGATATGTTTACGGTTATTGAGCAACGATATTTTCTGCTGGGCAGCCATCAGTTGCCTGTATCGATCCATGGCGATGCGTTTAGGAATACGTCCCGGGAGCTTGTGGGAAGAAAGATCCTCAGCATCGGAATAGGTAAATACCCCAAGGTTATCAAAACATATATCCTGTATAAATGTCGACAGTGCTTCAAAATCTTTATCTGTTTCCCCTGGAAAACCAACGATAATGGCTGTTCTGAACGCTGCATCAGGAACAGCGGATCGGATGGTGTCAAAGAGCCGATACAGATCTTCAGATGTATAATTTCGCCCCATCTTTTTAAGAATCCTGTTGCTGGCGTGTTGAATCGGAATATCAAAATAAGAACATATGTTCCGATGTTCGGCAACTGTTCGAATAAAAGAATCCTCTATGCTTTCCACGTGTCCGTATAATATCCTAACCCATATACTATCTGATATTTCTGAGATTTTTTCAAGCAATCGATAAAGCGGTACAGGGGGATTTAGATCCGTACCATAATGGGTGGTATCCTGTGCAATTAAATTGAGTTCCTTGATTCCGGACGAGATCAAGTCACGTGCTTCAGAGACAATGTCTTCGAGATGACGGCTTCTTTGTTTTCCTCTGAGTTTTGGGATGATACAATATGTACAGTGACGGCTGCATCCTTCTGCAATTTTAAGATACGCCATGTAAGAAGAGCTCCGAATTCGCAATGATTCCTGCTGAGCATGGGAAATGATATTCGGGTCCGGTAGATAACACCTCTCGATATTCAGGTCATTCTTTGAAGCCGCTACAATCTTATCAAAAGCACCGGTTCCCAGGAACATGTCGACCTCCGGCAGTGTTTCGACGATGTCTTCCCTGTAACGTTCCGGGAGACACCCTGCAACGATGAGACGCCGGCAGGCACCGTTTCTTTTGAATTTCGCGAGTTCCAGAATGGTGTCGATGGATTCGTTGACTGCGGATTCAATAAAACTGCACGTATTTACAACGATCGTATCGGCGTCTTGCGGGTCCTGTGTAATGCGCCATCCAGCCCTTATCAATTGTCCCAGCATGGTTTCGCTGTCGACAAGGTTTTTCGCACATCCTAGGCTGGCCAGGTAGAGTTTCATGAACTTTCTTAATTAGACATCAAAGTATTTTTACAATTTATTGATTTTATATAAGTTATTACGTTTATCTTAAATATGGAAAAATGGAATATTGGAATACTGGAAGGTTGGTTTTCTAATCGGATATTATCCACAACCCATTATTCCAAAATTCCAAAATTCCAAAATTCCATCATTCCCCCTGACCGTTGACCCTGCAAGCCGGAGACCGATTGGAACTAAAAGTCCTTACTTAAGTTGAAGCCATAAAATTGTTAAAGGCTCCCGAAAGGTATCGGCAGCCTTTAAAGGATATAAAATTGTTATTCGAGATGAATGCCGTATTGAATCAGGTTTAGATTCAGCCTTTTAATTTTCTAACTTCTTCGGTAATTAAGGGTATTATTTCAAAAAGATCTCCTTCTATACCGTAATCGGCTTTGGAAAAAATGGGTGCTTCCGGATCTTTATTGATGGCCACAATGATATTGGATGACGACATTCCGGCAAGGTGCTGAATGGCTCCCGATATGCCGCAGGCAATATAGAGATTCGGAGAAACGACCTTTCCGGTTTGTCCCACCTGATCCGAAGAGCTGCGCCAGCCTTCATCCACAGCTGATCGGGACGCACCGACCGCACCCTCGAGCTCTTGAGCCAGTTCCTCTATAACGGCAAAATCAGGACCGCCCATTCCTCTTCCTCCGGACACCACCGTATCTGCTTCGGTAAGTTCAACTTTGCCGGTCTCTAGATGCTTTTCAATGAATTTTACTTTAGTTTCACCGATATTGACCTCAAACTTTTCAATTGATCCGGTTCCGTCAGCGTTTGCGATGGCCATGGAATTGGGTCGAATGGCCAAGATTTTCGGTTCTCCGTTGAGCACGACATCCGCCAGAATTTTTCCGCCATACATATAACGGGTGGCCATTAGGGTGTTGTCTTCATAACGAATAGCAACACAATCCATGGCAAGCGGCGCGTTCATGCGTGCACTCAAACGTCCTGCAATATCTTTTCCCTGGGTGGATGCACCCAGTATGACGACGTCCGGTGTTTCTTTGTTGATGACATCGGCGATGACATTGCCATATGCATCGGGCAAATATTCAGAAAGGGCAGAATTTTCTGCAACGATGATCCTGTCTGCCCCAAATTGTTCGAGTTCTTTTGAGATGTTTTCAATGTTATCTCCCAAAACGAGGGCGTTAAGTTCACAGCCCAGTTGATCAGCGATACGCCGTCCTTCGCTTAATGCTTCGAAAGTCACTTTCCGGAAAACACCCTCCATTTGTTCTGCAATTACCAATACACCGTTTGACATATTTATCTCCTTCATTAGAGGACTTTTTCCTCTTCGTGCAATATTTTGACAATCTTGGCTGCTTTTGCCTGTGCGGACTCACCTTCTATCATTATGCCGCCTTTTCTTTCCGGCGGCGTTTTCAATGAGGCGATTTTTGTTAACGGCTTTCCAACGGCTTCAGGGTCGAGCCCGATGTCCGAGATGGTTTTTGTGTCAATGGGTTTCTTTTTCGCTTTCATGATTCCCGGAAGAGACGCATAACGGGGCTCGTTTATTCCGCGTTGGGTTGTAAAAAGGACCGGCAGCGACGTTTCCAGGACAACCGTACCACCATCGATGGTTCGGTGGCATTTTATGTTGCCATCGGTAATTTCTTGTTTGATCACCATGGAAATATGGGGAATATTCAAAAACTCAGCTGTTGCCGGTCCGACCTGGAAGTTGTCGTCATCAACCGCCCGCTGACCGGCAATGATGATATCAAAGGGGATTTCTTTGAGCGCTGCGGATAACAGTTTTGCTGTTGTTAACCCGTCGTAAATGTCTGCATCAGGTACATTAATCAGTATCCCTTTGTCCGCGCCCATAGCCAGGGCGGTTCTTATGGCTTCAACCGTTTTTTCCGATCCCACAGAGAGAATGGAAACCGAGCCTCCTTGTGCTTCTCTTATTCGAAGTGCCTCTTCTACTGCAAATTCATCGTATGGATTGATAACCCATTTGATATCGTCTTTTTTAATGGATACGCCGTCAGCGGCAATCCCTATGATTGACTCAGTTGCCGGAACCTGTTTTAACAATACGACAATTTCCACTTTCGTTACCTTTCCTTCCATGTAGTGTGTAGGGTAATGTTTTAATTCTCTGTAACTCCTTAAAAATAAACTTTATAAACAAAAAAAATTACAGGACTAGTCTGTGGATGTCAACAAGATAATGAGACCTATTAAGTTGGAAAT
>Ga0316577_10000414_pt1 | contig 16489 bp, 13 predicted proteins | sample S5NA_FD_203073 | JGI IMG/M metagenome (GOLD analysis project Ga0316577, IMG submission 203073) | Rhizosphere microbial communities from salt marsh grasses in Alabama, United States - S5-7_050615r2r1 | ecosystem: Host-associated > Plants > Roots > Rhizosphere | place: USA: Alabama | collected... | reverse complement strand
ATCTTAACGGGTGTTTTGCTTTAGGGAATCCCATGGGGTCGGTGTATGCCGGTGAACTTCAGTGCAGAGGGCTGGCCATGAAAGTCGAGGCTTTTGATGAAAACGGAAAACCGGTCGTCAATCAGCAGGGTGAACTGGTATGCACGGCACCTTTTCCATCCATGCCCATCTATTTCTGGAATGATCCGGACAACAAAAAATATCATGACGCATATTTTGATGTCTATCCCAATACCTGGCGGCACGGAGACTATATTCTGATCACTGAAAAAGGTGGTGTCGTTATTTACGGCCGGTCGGATGCCACCTTGAATCCTGGCGGCGTCCGCATCGGTACTGCCGAGATCTATCGCCAGGTGGATCTTTTAGAAGAAATCGAAGACTGTGTTGTGGTGGGACAGAATTGGAAAAATGATGTTCGGGTGATTCTGTTTGTCAAAATGGCCCAGGGGTATGAATTGACCGATGAGATTATCAACAACATAAAAACCACTATCCGAACCAATGCGTCTCCAAGGCATGTGCCTGCCGTCATCGTTTCGGTACCGGACATTCCCTATACCCACAACATGAAAAAAGTTGAACTGGCGGTGAATAAGGTCATTCACAACCAGCCGGTCCTCAATAAAGACTCACTGAAAAACCCGGAGTCGCTGGACTTTTTTGCAAATTTAAAGGAACTTCAGGAATGAATAATCCGAACCATAATTATCTATGCCGACATTTACCATTAAAACAAAATCCGGCATCCCCACATTCTGAATCATCGGTACACTTCAGTGGCTCTGTTGTGATTTCGTTACTCTCTTTTTCAACAGACAACCTTGCTTCCATTCCGTATCGAATTTGTTTTGCTATTCTGTTGTCTACCTTAACCCTGGCAAAGGACTCCGAAGTCTGTTCAACCCGGCCGCAGGTGATCTCTTCGTCAGAATCTGAAGAAGGGAAAAAACATACCTCAGCCCCCATTACAAATCCGTCAGAAATGCTTCCGTTAATGAAGATGAATCCTCTATTTGCATTAATCCTCGTAACTTGTGCGGCCATGGCTATGCTTTGAAAACATGCCGCTGTAATGATTATAATTGCAAGCGAATATAACAACATTCTGATGTTCTTCATGAAAACCACCTCTTTGTCGTATATATTTTTGTTTGTTTCGGTTCTTTTCATCTAAAAATTAAAAAGACTAAAGAAATAATATCAAGAAAGTATAGTTTGGTAAAGATTTTAATGTAAACACTATAAAATAGAGCCGAGACATGCTAGGCGGCCCAAAAAAAATCCTGCGACACAAACGTGCGCGCAGGATTTTTCTGATGATATTTCGGTTGCCAGTTATTTTTTATCGTCTTCTTTGACCTCTTCGAAATCGGCATCCACCACATCGTCATCGGGTGAGGATGAAGCGGCTTCCTCATGGCCGGCAGCACCGGCATGGGCATGCTGCTGGGCATCTGCTTGGGAAGCCTGCTGATACATGGCCTCGGCCAGTTTATGAGACGCCTGAGTCAATTCTTCGCTCAATCGCTTGATTTCTTCAACGTCATCTCCTTCCATGGCCTTTTTAAGGGGTTCAATGGTGGCTTCAACCTTGCTTTTGGTGTCTGCATCGACCTTGTCGCCAAGATCTTTAATCGATTTTTCTGTAGAATAGATCAGCGCGTCGGCATGATTTCGAGCGTCAACCAAGTCCCTCTTTTTTTTGTCTTCTTCAGCATGAAGTTCGGCATCTTTTATCAGTTTGTCGATTTCTTCTTTGGATAACCCGCTTGAAGCTGTTATTTGGATGGATTGCTCTTTGCCTGTGGCCATATCTTTGGCAGACACATTCACGATACCATTGGCGTCGATGTCGAACGTGACTTCAATTTGCGGCACGCCTCTAGGTGCAGGCGGTATTCCCACAAGCTCAAAGCGACCTAATGTCTTGTTCCCGGCAGCCATCTCTCGTTCGCCCTGCAGGACGTGGATGGAAACGGCCGGCTGGTTGTCTGCAGCGGTTGAAAAAATCTGACTCTTTTTGGTCGGAATGGTGGTATTTTTTTCGATAAGACGGGTCATGACCCCGCCCAATGTTTCAATACCCAGGGATAGAGGCGTTACGTCCAGGAGAAGTACATCTTTAACGTCTCCTCTAAGCACGCCGCCCTGAATTGCAGCGCCGATGGCCACAACCTCGTCGGGGTTAACCCCTTTATGCGGTTCTTTGCCAAAGAGTTTTTTGACGCGTTCCTGAACCGCCGGCATACGTGTCATACCGCCCACAAGAATCACTTCATCAATGTTGTTGGGTGTCAAGCCCGCATCTTTGAGCGCGATTCGGCAAGGCTGTTCAAGTTTATCAAGTAGATCGCTGACAAGCGCTTCGAGTTTGGCTCGGGTTATCTTTATGTTAAGATGTTTTGGACCTGAAGCATCGGCGGTTATAAATGGAAGATTAACATCCGTTTCCATGGATGTGGAGAGTTCCATTTTTGCTTTTTCAGCAGCTTCTTTAAGGCGCTGTAAGGCCATTTTGTCGTTTCGTATATCGATTCCCTGATCTTTTTTGAACTCAGTTGCAAGGTAATCGATAAGCCGGAGGTCGAAGTCTTCGCCGCCAAGATGGGTATCGCCATTTGTGGCTTTAACCTCAAAAACGCCTTCACCGATTTCAAGAATGGATATGTCAAAGGTACCGCCGCCCAAGTCAAATACCGCTATTTTCTCTTCCTTTTTTTTGTCCATCCCATATGCCAGAGATGCGGCGGTGGGTTCATTGATAATCCTGAGCACATTTAGGCCGGCAATCTTCCCGGCATCTTTAGTTGCCTGTCGCTGGCTGTCATTAAAATAGGCAGGCACCGTAACCACTGCGTCTGTCACTTTTTCGCCGAGGTATTCTTCGGCGGTATGCTTGATGTTGGCCAGAATAAAGGATGATATTTCTGCCGGACTGTTTAATTTGCCCCTCAATTTTATACGCACATCGCCATTTTTTGCCTGCTCAATCTTGTAAGGAAGTATTTTGATATCATCCTGAACTTCTTTTGATCCATACTGTCGGCCGATAAGTCTTTTGACTGCAAAAACTGTATTCTCCGGATTGGTAATGGCCTGCCGCTTTGCAATTTGGCCCACCATCCTTTCCCCGCTTTCTGAAACAGCGACGATGGAAGGTGTTGTACGCCCTCCTTCGGGATTTGTGATGACTTTTGCTTCGCTACCCTCCATGACCGCCACACAGGAATTTGTGGTGCCCAAATCGATTCCAATGACTTTACCCATTTGTTTTCCTCCTAATATTTACGATAGTCTTTTTTTATATGTTTCTTTTTATTCTTTTTGATCTTTTTTCTTTTGTTTTTCAGATTTTTTAGAGACAACAACCATGGCAGGTCTTAAGAGCCTGTCGTGAATCATAAATCCTTTTTGTAACTCTTTGGATACCGTATTTTCAGGAAATTTGTCCGTTTCTTCCTGCATCACCGCCTGATGTATATTCGGATCAAAGGTATTACCTATGGACTCAAATCGTTTTACGCCAAATTGCTCAAAAATTTTGAGTATTTCTTTAAGGGTCATATTGACCCCCTCCACCATTGAATTGTTAACATGTTTGTCATTGCTTGAAGATTCGATGGCGAGATCCATACTATCGATCACCGGAAGCAAGGCCTTTGCAAAGTTTTCATTTGCAAATTTTCTGAAATCATTCATTTCACGTGTGGCCCGCTTTTTATAATTATCAAACTCCGCAGCCATTCGCAGCAGCCGATCATGATTTTCTGCGGCTTCCTTCTCGAGAGTTTCTACCTTTTCTTCCATTTCTTTGAGGGGATCAACGGGTTTCGGGGTATCATCTTTATTCAGATCCTTATTATTGTTAGCCGTATTTTTTTTACTATTTTCTTTATCATCCGTATGAATTTTAACTTGCCTTTCTTTCCCCATCAGCGATGTTTTCTCCTGATTTTTTTAATTTTTGTCACTCAGTCAATAAGGTTTCGGACGAATATCAGAACAACGCTAAAAAAATAAGACTATCTGGGATATTGTCAAGCCGGAAATAGGAATTTTATATTATAGGTTCGGGAATTTAGCGAATGAAGAGATAGTGTGAAAAATTATGGGAAAAAGTCGGTTGTGCACCCCCTGTCGAATCCTTACTGAAATATAACAAGCCAAAAAATTGACCGGGATCAATCCACGACACAGACCGCATTACTTATCGCTGCTTCCTTCCGGACCTGACGAGGTTCGTAACCGTCTGTTGCGCGGTGGCCGATCAGATTGGCCTATAGGCTTCCAGATTCGAACCCTTGAGGGGGAATTCAACCCCGCATGAAGCGGATTTCGGGAAAAGGGCACCGCTAGCTCCCCGCCTAGCACAACCGTTATTATGAATATAATCGATAAAAAATTTTTTCAAGGTAAAAAAGACTCAATTAGCAGCGGGATCGGGGAGTTTACTAAAAGAACCGCTACATGGATAATCTTTTTCTAAACCGCATGATCACGCCAGTCGAAGATGTCGCTTGCGGTGAGGCGGACAAGACTCGCGGCAAGGGATCGTAAAGAAAAAACAAGAAACTATTTTTAAAATATCAATAGATTCTATGCATTATTTTAAAACTCTTTTTAAGATACGATTTCGGTATGCGCCTGTTTTATCTTTGGGCTTCGCTTTCAGCTTCGACCCAACAAGAACGATCCCTAAGCCACTCAGACAGCATCCGATTTAAAAAAAAGATCATCCATCTTGTCGGGTCGAAGCTAAAGGGGTTGTTGCCCAAATCATTTTTCGCTGGCTCTGAAACATTTTTTGATAAATCTAAGGCTCGTTCCAGGTGATTCCAAAACTCGCCCTTCGGGCTCAAACAGTTGGAATCGCATTTCTTTCACTTCGCCAAGATTTATGAACAAAAAACGTTTCAATGAGCGCTCAAAAAGATTTTCTTTTGGGCAACAGCCCTTAGAAGCGAAGCCCAATCCGCTAACTGCAAGGATTTATGAAAAAACTCCCCGCCCCCTCCATTAGTTTTGATTTAAGAAAGGACGTTTCAAAATGATAAGCCCCTATTTTCTGTTTTTTTATTGACAACCATAGGTCTCTATATCATAATTTGAACGGATTTTTCAGATATAACCAGTTGAATTATATTGTAATAATTTATTAATCGATTTGTTTGGCCCATATTAAATGTTTTTCCTTATCAGGATGGTAATTTGAGTAAGCTCTTACAAACCGTTGAAAAAACCATTGCAACTTATGGAATGCTTAAACCGAAAGATTCGGTTGTTATCGGTGTGTCCGGAGGACCTGATTCAGTTGCTCTGCTTTATGCACTTTTCTTAATTGCACCCCGTTATTCTCTCGAACTGGGTGTTGCCCATTTAAATCACTGCCTTCGCCAAAATGATTCGGATAAGGATGCTCAGTTTGTTGAGGTTCTTGCCAAAAAGTATGATTTGCCCTGTTATACTCATAAAGAGGATGTTCAAAAGTATCGGATCGAAAACAAACTATCTCTAGAAGAAGCTGCCCGGCGTGTTCGCTATGCTTTTTTAAATAATGTAGCGGATACAATGCAGTACAACAAAATTGCCGTTGGGCATCATTCTGATGACAATGCGGAACTTATTTTGATGAATCTATTTCGAGGAAGTGGGACACAGGGCCTTTCAGGTATACCTCCCGTAAGGGGCCGTAAGATTATTCGTCCGTTGATAAAGCTAAACCGCTCTGAAATCATGGATTTTCTAATTCAAAACAAATTAGAATATATTTCTGATGCATCTAACACGGACACAAAATACTTTAGAAACAGAGTGCGTCATGATTTAATACCCTTATTAAAAACAGCCTACAATCCAAAAATATCAGAAACACTAAATCGGCTTTCGTCAATAATAAGATCCGAAGAAGAATGGATAAACAATGTAGTTCATCCTTTTTTTGAAAAAACCGTACTGGATGTTCAGGAAAATTATATCATCCTTTCTGTTTCGATACTGAATCAATACCATCCTGCACTGCAAAGGCGGATCATAAGAATGACAATTGAGAAAATAAAGGGGGATTTAAGGCGCATTCGGTTTGTCAATATCAATTCTGCAATCGGCCTTTTGGGAAAAAGCTCTGCCTATGGAAAAGCAGACCTCCCTGATGGTATTAGAATTCAAAGAGACCAGAATGCGCTCTATGTGTTTAATGACAAAGGCTTGTTGCGTGATATTAGTAAAAATTTTAACCAGTCAGAAACATTTACCTTTGAATATCAGGTGGAAAAACCTGATTCTGTGCGTATAAGAGAGATCGGAGCGACCATTAAATTTACTGAAATGCGAATGGAGAAGGTGTCCGATTATCGTAATACTGGACAACACATCAGTTTTTTTGATAAGGATAGCTTAAGTTTTCCCATGGTGATAAGAAATTTTCGACCAGGAGACACGTTTGAGCCGTTGGGAGCAGGGGGAACGCAAAAGTTAAAAAAATTTTTTATTGATAAAAAAGTACCTCGAGGTGAACGGATAAGATGTCCCTTATTGTTAAGCCGAGGGAAAATCATCTGGGTAGTGGGCCATAGAATTGATGAGTCTGTTAAAGTGATGCCTTCAACCAGAAATGTACTGAAGGTGGAACTTTTGCTTGCCTAATCGATAATGATGATTACTATAACGTATCGTTAATTGCCTTTTAAAAGGGTTAATAAGGGGGTTAAGCGTTTTGAATCCTTTTTATAAAAATCTGGCTTTATGGATAGTCATCACACTGATGATGATCATGCTTTATAACCTTTTCAATCAACAGCATATGGCTGAACAAAACATCAGTTATACTGAATTTTTGTCTATGGTGGATAAAGAGCGCGTTTCTGATGTTGTTATTCAGGGTCAAGAGCTATATGTCACAGATTCGAATCATAATCGCTTCAAGGTATATGCTCCCCAGGATAGTGATCTAATCAAAATCCTTCGGGAAAAGGGCGTTACTATCAGTGCCAAACCTGAAAGCGATTCGCCATGGTACATGTCTGTTCTTGTGTCATGGTTTCCGATGATCGTACTGATCGGCGTATGGATATTTTTTATGCGCCAGATGCAAGCCGGTGGCGGAAAAGCCATGTCTTTTGGTAAGAGCCGGGCCCGTTTGCAATCTGATCAATCGAAAAAAGTGACATTCGAAGATGTTGCCGGAATCGATGAGGCTAAAGAAGAACTTGGTGAAATTATTGAGTTTTTAAGGGAGCCTAAGAAATTCACCCGTCTTGGAGGAAGGATACCCAAAGGGGTACTTTTGATGGGATCCCCCGGAACCGGGAAAACCCTTCTTGCCCGGGCGATTGCGGGTGAAGCCGACGTTCCTTTTTTTCATATCAGCGGTTCGGATTTTGTAGAAATGTTTGTCGGCGTCGGTGCATCTCGTGTCAGGGATCTGTTTGTTCAGGGTAAAAAGAATGCCCCATGCATTATATTTATCGATGAAATTGATGCTGTTGGAAGGCACAGAGGTGCTGGTCTCGGAGGGGGGCATGACGAAAGAGAACAGACCTTAAATCAGCTTCTGGTGGAAATGGACGGGTTTGAATCAAACGAGGGGGTGATCCTTATATCCGCCACCAACCGTCCTGATGTGCTCGATCCAGCCCTTTTAAGACCCGGACGTTTTGATCGACAGGTGGTTGTTCCCCTGCCGGATATTATTGGCCGAGAAAAAATTCTTAAAGTCCATTTAAAGAAAACACCGACAGCGCCTGATGTAAATCCTGTTGTGCTGGCAAAGGGAACCCCTGGATTTTCTGGTGCTGATTTGGAAAACCTTGTCAATGAGGCAGCGCTTCTGGGCGCAAAGAGAAATAAGGAAAAGGTTGATATGATTGACTTGGAAGATGCTAAGGACAAGGTCTATATGGGATTGGAGAGAAAGTCAAAAGTCATCAAGGAAGAAGACCGAAAAACAACGGCATATCACGAGGCAGGACACGCCCTTGTGGCCCGATTTTTACCGGGCACCGATGCGGTGAACAAGATTACCATTATTCCCAGAGGACGAGCTGCAGGTATTACCTGGTTTCTGCCTGAAGAAAGTGATTTTAAATATAAGGATCAGCTGGAAAGTGAATTGTCCGTTGCTTTTGGCGGGCGAGTTGCCGAAGAAATCGTTTTTAACCGTATCAGCACCGGGGCTGCCAACGACATTAAACAGGCAACCGATATTGCTCAAAAAATGATACGCAATTGGGGTATGAGTGATGAACTCGGTCCCATGTCGTATTCCAAAGAAGAAGACCACATTTTCCTTGGACGGGAAATCGCTCAGCACAGAGATTATTCTGAAGAAACTGCAAGAAAAATCGATGCTGAAATCGATAAGCTGATTGAAAATGCCTATAAGCGCGCTGAGCGAATCTTAAAGGAAAATTTAGATGTTCTTCATGCGTTATCGGATCGTCTGCTTGAAAAAGAAACCGTTATGGGGAAAGAGCTTGATGAACTCATTCTCTCCATGAAACCCGGATTTGAGTTTCCCTCAAAGACGCTTGAAAGTGAAGAAACGGAGAAAGAGAGCCAAGCAGAAGTTGGAGCGGAAAAAATAGAACCCGAAGCGGAATCCGAAGGCGAGCAAGAAGAAACATCGTAACCACCTGTTTGTATGCCTAAATACTTATCATTAAATTCAAAGAATTCATCTTAAATGAAAGCATTTAATCTTGAATGGGGAAAACACCGTCTTGATTTTGGCAGACGCACCTTAATTATGGGTGTATTGAATGTAACTCCGGACTCATTTTCAGACGGTGGAAAGTTTTTTTCATTGGATGGAGCAGTCGACCAGGGGTATAAACTATTTGAAGATGGTGCGGATATACTCGATATTGGCGGGGAATCCACGCGACCATTTTCAGATCCGGTATCTGAAGAAGAAGAAATTCAGCGGGTTGTCCCTGTGATTGAAAAGCTTTCAAAACGCATATCGATTCCCATCTCTATCGATACAACCAAAGCCGGTGTGGCCGAGCAGGCTGTCAAAGCCGGAGCTTCAATGATCAATGACGTCTCATCCCTGAGATTTGATCCTAAAATGGCAAGTGTTGTTGTAGATTACGCAGTCCCGATAATTTTGATGCATATGCTCGGAAACCCAAAAATCATGCAAATTGAACCCACCTATGATGACCTTATCGGTGAAATCAAAGCATTTTTTGAAAATACAATAGATCAGGCTGAAAATAAGGGAATTTCAAGATCGAAAATTATCATTGATCCAGGAATCGGTTTTGGGAAGACCGTCGGGCATAATCTTCTATTGATTCAGCGCTTGCACGAATTTAAAACGTTGAAAGTTCCTATTATGATTGGGACTTCAAGAAAGGCGTTTATTCGAAATCTTCTTAAAGATAACACTGGCGAAGAGGTCAATGCCGATGCGGCGATTGTAGAGGGTGGAACCCAGGCGTCTGTTGCTGCCGCTATTTTGAATGGCGCACATATCGTTCGGGTCCATAATGTTGCCAATACCCGTGCAACTGTAAAAATAACAGATGCCATAAAAAACGCACAAAATATTTTATAGGACATATGCTATTGGTTTTTTGCAGAAACTATAATTAACGACCTTATTAAAAATTAATATGACCAACCCTAGAGCCTCCTCTATTTTAAGTTTCCGGAATCTGACAGGTTTAATTCTGTTTTTTTTTATTGGGGTTGGCATATTTCTATTATGGCCCTATGTGTCCAACAAGGAAGCCGATATATTTATTCCGGTAAACTCTGAAAAGATTCCTGAAGGATTGATTATTACAAATGGCCCCTTCAATGGTGTTGAAGTGCATATCCGCGGACCCAAATCGACCATTCGAACCCTTTCAAATCTAAAGATGCAATATACGATTGACCTGTCCAGGGTAAATATCGGAGTTAATATCATACCCATAGATCAGGCCCGGCTTCCATTTCCCAAAGGGGTTTCGATTTTAAAAATAAATCCCGACTCAATAACCGTTAAGGTGGAGGAGGAAATTAAAAAAGAGCTTCCTGTTCATGTTCTTTTGACCGGAAAGCCTGCCAAAGGGTTTATGGTTGTCGAAACAGAAGCCAAACCCGTATCGGTAACTCTGCGAGGGTCTGAAGATACCCTGGGCAAGATGGATAAGGTTTCAACAAAACCTATCAATATAAAAGGATTATCCAACTCCTTTAAAAAAGAGGTGGCGCTGAACCTTGCGGAAAATATTAAACTCGTTGATTCATCTAAAATTGTTCTTGCAAAGATATTTATAAAGGAACGACTGACAACCAAAACATTTGATCATATTCCGGTTGAAGGAGATGGGAGCCTGTATGTATATCGTATTACACCCCCGGAAATAACGATAAAAATTAAAGGGCCAGTTAATATGATTGATGAACTCCATGGGGGTAAGGGGATTCAGGTATATGTTGATCTTAAAGGATTGAAGCCGGGGGTTTATAAAAAGCGTGCGACCATAACATTACCTGTCAAAACCACATTGATTGATGCAGAACCAGAAATTTTTAAAGTAAAAATTATGGACAAAAAAAGAATTCAATAAAAAAGGATTTTATTAAATGCTCCTCGTTATTGATGTCGGCAATACAAATATGGTCATCGGTGTTTACGACGACAAACATCTCATTCAAAATTGGCGGCTACGAACTGAACGGCGTACTACCGAAGATGAATTTAACATTCTTGCCAAAAATCTTTTTTCAGAAAGCAATATCGATTCCAGAAATATCAACAAAACCATTATTTCCTGTGTCGTTCCACCCATGGTTACCATTCTAGATTCTTTCTGTCGCAAATATCTAGGTCATGCGCCTCATTGGGTGGATGCCAAATCCGCTCCAAAACTGCCGATACAATACAAAAATCCGTCAGAAGTCGGAGCAGACAGGATCGTTAATGCAGTTGCAGCATTTCATAAATACCAAACGAGCTTAATTGTGATAGATTTTGGAACAGCGACAACCTTTGATGCTATTTCTGAAAAAGGGGAATATTTAGGTGGCGCAATCAGTCCCGGCATCATAATTTCTTCCGAAGCACTCTTTATGAAAGCGTCAAAACTTCCTAGAGTCGAGATTTTTATTCCCCCTAAAAGCGTTATCGGAAAAGATACCTCGGGCAGTATTAAAGCGGGAATTATTTACGGATATGCAAGTCTTGTGGATGGAATGGTCAAGCGTATGAAGGCTGAAATGGGTACGAACCCCCAAATTATTGCTACAGGTGGTCTGGCAGAGCTCATTTGTCAGGTTTCCGAGACCATTGAGGTTGTTGAACCGAACTTGACGTTGGAGGGGTTGAGGATTATCAGCAACAGCATATAGAAGCCATCTCAAAAAACTCTTTTGGCCCAATCTCTGTGTTGGGTCCTCATTTCAACTCCTCGGAATACTTTAGTATGCCTGCGGGTTGAACATCGGCCCCGCCTTGATCTTGAACCAAAATCCTATTTTTGAGATGGCTTCTATGACCTATTTCAAAAACAATTGTGATCCGCTTCACGCCTTGCCCTGAACACTAATCTTATTATTGAAACAGGTTCTAAATAAAATGAATCCTATCACATATTAATCGAGTTCCATTTCTGCTTCTACTTTTTCAATTTGAGAAAGAATATCTTTTCGTTCCGCTTCACTCAGATCTTCTTGTTTAAGACGCTGCCTAAGACTTACAAGAATCATTTCAGTCCGATAGTCTGTGCATGTATATTTCATCGGTGTTTGATTTTACTGCAGGGTTGTTCAGGTTAGATCCTACCGGCTTTAAGAAGAGCCCGCTTATAAACACGATAAAAGGCTTCATAATCGCCGATTCCGCGTCTAAGGATTTTTTCTATTTCTTCGATGTTTTTCATGTTAACAATCATGTTGACGCTTCTGTTAAAAGCCGCCATATTGTCCATGGTACGGAAACGGTCAGTAATGAGAGCCACAAAAATATTGCGCCGTATAGACATGTTGAGGCGGTTTAGATAGTTGAGGACAGGGTTCATATCCGGATTTTGGGTGCCGAACCTCTCGTTTAGCACCACCATGTCAAAAACATGAAATCGCATTTGCTTGAGAGCATCTTTGGGCAACTGGGGGGCGGTAATATGATAATCCATATCATAAAGGGCTGTTTTGATCTTTTTTTGTAAGCTATCATTCGGCTCGCACAATAGGGCTGTTTTCACACCCTCTTCAATGAAATCAAATGGTTTATCCGAAGCATCGTAGCTATCGGCATCAACTTCATCAATAATCGTTTTTTCCTTTTCGGTATTATCGTTTTCTGATGATATTGAATTCTTATCTGATGAGACAGGCGGGGCGGGCTGCGCTTCAACCACGACCTTTGCACCGCACTGCGGACAGGCCAGTGAGAACTTTTGTCCTTTAGGGATCTTTTCGTCTGGAATTTTAAATTTGCTCTGGCATTTTTCGCATGAAATGTTCATTATTTTTTGCCTTTATCAGGGTACTACGGATAAATAAAACAGCAGGACTCGATTAACGTAAAGTTTTGTCATAATCAAGATCAACCTGCAAATCCTCAATATCTGTTGTGGCTTCTCCTCGGACAGATTTGATGGAGTCAATTCCTCGACCCAGTACGTCCTTTCGAGATGCATAAGCCATGGCGGTTTCCTGGGTAATGATACCTTTTTCATACAGACCCAAGATATAATCGTCAAAGGTTATCATGCCGAATGCTTTGCCGGATTGAATAATTTCATAAAATGTTTTGCCTTCTGATTCTCCATGCAAAATTGAATCCTTAACACGAAGATTGGTACGTAAAATTTCAAAAGCGGCAACCCGTCCGCCACCCACTTTGGGAAGCAATCTCTGACACACGATCCATCGGATTGCGTCAGCGATTCGGGTGCGTATCTGACTTTCTTCTTCCATGGGAAACATTCCGAGAATTCTGTTGATCGTCTGTCCGGCATCCATGGTATGTAACGTACTTAAAACCAAATGACCGGTTTCAGCGGCACTCAAACCAATCTCCAACGATTCCCTGTCACGCATTTCACCCACTAATATCACTTTGGGCGCCTGCCGGAGGGCGGCTCTTAACCCGGTGGAAAAAGCGTCGAAATCCTCCCCCAATTCCCGTTGGTTAAACGTGGCTTTTTTATGCGGATGGTCATATTCCACCGGATCTTCAAGGGTAACGATATGGACCGACCTAACATCATTAATTTCATTGAGGATGGCAGCGAGTGAGGTTGATTTTCCGCTGCCCGTGGCACCTGTAATAAGGACAAAACCGTTTTGTTCTTCAGCCATTTCTAAAAAGGCATTAGGAAGGCCCAATTCCTGGCAGGTTGGAATTTTGGGGGAAAGTCTTCTCAATACAATAGAATAGTTTCCCCGCTGGGAAAAAATATTAACCCTGAAACGGGCTTTGCCGGGAAGTTCATAGGAAGCATCGCACGACCCTTCAAGCAGAAGTGTTTCGGTGAGCCTCCGGCTTTGGTTGATCAGGTTAAGGGCAAATATTTCGGCTTGGAACGGCGTGATTTCATTAAATTTAGGATCGAGATCCACCACAGCGAGATTGCCTGAAGTTTCGACTTGAAATGGTTTCCCCACGGTAATATTCAGATCGGAAACATTGTCATGGGAATCCAGCATTCTCGCAAGTAAATGATCGATTTCTTGTTTTTTCAAAATAAAACCTCTTGATTTTTTAGGCCTCAGTAAAGTCGGCCGGTGGATTTTTTATAAAATTTCTGAATTTTGCCTTATCATTGGCTTTCAGATAGGCATCATCTGCGCTTATCCACCCTTTTTCATACAAATCCATAATGGCATCATCCAAAAGTATCATGCCGTATTTTTTCCCTGTTTGAATAACTGAAGGAATTTGATGCGTTTTTCCTTCACGGATTAAATTTCGGGCTGCCGGTGTTGCGATCAATATTTCCAAAGCGACACAAAGGGCTTTTTTGTCGACTCTTTTAAACAAAGACTGTGAAATAACTGCCCGAATTCCATCAGATAGAGTTGAACGGATCTGGGCCTGTTCGGTTGCAGGAAAGACCTCGATAATACGATCAATGGTTTTCGGTGCACTCATGGTATGCAACGTACCAAAAACAAGGTGTCCGGTAGATGCGGCTTCTATGGCGAGAGATATGGTTTCAAGGTCCCGCATTTCTCCCACCAGAATGATATCCGGGTCTTCTCTTAAGGCACCTCTTAAGGCTGCACTGAACGACTTGGTATGGATCCCCACTTCACGATGATTTACGATACATCCTTTACTTTGGTGTACAAATTCGATGGGATCTTCGACGGTGATGATGTGGTCTTTTCGGGTACGGTTGGCAACATCGATGATGGCGGCCAGCGTGGTCGATTTGCCGCTTCCCGTGGGCCCGGTGACCAGAACCAGCCCCCTGGGAAGTGACGCCAGTTTGGATATTACATTCGGTAGGCCCAGTTGTTCGGCGGTCATGATTTCTTCAGGAATTTGCCTGAAAACGGCGCCGCACCCATTCTTTTGCATAAAAAAATTTGACCGGTACCTGGCGACTCCGGGTATTTCATAGCCAAAATCAATATCACCGGTTTCTTCAAATTGCTTGATTTTAGCTTCGGGTGCAATTTCGTAGAGCATCGCTTTAAGTTCGTCGTTCTCAAGGACTTTATATTTGATCCTTTCCATGTCCCCTCTGATACGAAGTGCGGGTGGCTGTCCGGATACAAGGTGGAGATCAGAGGCTCCCTGTTCGTGCATCAATTTGAAAAACGCATCAATTTTTGCCATATCAATCTACCTGTTTATTCAGATTGTTTAAAAAGTTTAAGCTTGCCATCTTCCTCTTCCCTGATTCTGGCTTCCTCTTTCCCAATTTCAAGGAGTTTGGAATGTCCCTCAATAATCGATCGGATTTGAACCTCAATCTGCGATCGTTGTCGCTTCAACTCTGCTATATCTTCGTGGAGTTGTGAAAGTCTGTTTTGTGCCCTGCTGAGAATTTTTTCTGCTTTAACCTCTGCTTCAGCAATAACCAATTCAGCTGATTTCCTGGCATTTTCCTTCATTTGTTCCAAAACTTTTTGAGAATTCAGCATTGCTCGTTTAAAGCTATCTTCGCGTTCTCTATACCCATGAGCCTCATGCTGGAGCCGTTTGATTTCCTGATTCAAGCGGTTATTTTCACCTTGTAGTGATTCGAAGGCATCCGCCATCTGTTCAAGAAAAGTATCGACTTCCCGAACATCAAATCCTCTAAACTTTATTTTAAACTGCTGTTGCTGAATATCAAGGGGCGTCATTTTCATCAGAAATCACCCTCCTTATTTTATTACATAAAGGTTATGGACAGTCTCAGCAGACTGTTGACAACAAAATTTTGTAAAAATATCACTCCAAGTATCACGATGATCGGTGAAAAATCGATACCGCCAAAACTCACGGGGATTTTTGCGCGGATTCGATACAGCACCGGTTCGGTGACATTATGGATAAAACGGACGATTGGATTGTAAGGGTCTGGATTTACCCAGGAAAGAATCGCCCTGGCGATCACGATCCACATATAAAAAGTAAGAATATAATGGAGAATTATTGCAACAGCCTTAATGAAATTGCCAATGATAAACATATCAACAATGTGCTTTCGTTTTTTTGATTCATAGGATAAAGAAACACGAAGGTTTATTATCCAGTCATTTTTTTGACTCTTTTGTTAATTTTGTTGTTTATGAAATCAGATATTTTCTTGAAAATTAATTGCATATTAGCAATAAGTCAAGATATTTCAGGCAAAATCGTTGACATGCCAAATAATCTAACGATAAAAGTATACTGCAATTTTAGAGTCTTGTCAGATTTGGACAATTTTGCCACAGTCGGCACAATCCGTAATCCGCTTATTCTGAAATTCACATGGTTTTCAACCAAATTTATTTTTTAGAACAAAAGCAATTTTTATGCCACAAAATTAAAAAATATTGTCAAAGAGACTAACAAATTAAGGAGGTAATAAATTCCATGTTAAAAGATAAAAAAATCAGTATCATCGGATCCGGAAATATGGGAGAAGCCATTGTCAGCGGACTCATTACTTCGGAATCTTCCAATCCGGAGAACATCATTTGCACGGATATTCGGATGAACAAGCTTGAGTCCATTGCAAAAAAATATGGGGTGGTTACACTTACCGAAAACATTAAAGCTGTAGAATTTTCTGATATTATTATATATGCAGTTAAACCCCAAATCATCGCATCCGTATTAAAAGAAACAGCATCTTGTTTGGACATGTCAAAACTTATCATTTCCATCGCAGCGGGTGTGCCTTTGCCTGCAATCGAGTCGTGCCTTAAAAAAGAATTGCGTCTTATTCGCGTGATGCCCAACATTGCAGCATTTGTTAAAGAGAGTGCATCGGTGATTGCTGCCGGGGCGAATGCCACCAAAGAAGATATTGATCTTTCTCTGGAGATCTTCAACTCCATGGGCAAA
>Ga0316577_10000413_pt1 | contig 16498 bp, 15 predicted proteins | sample S5NA_FD_203073 | JGI IMG/M metagenome (GOLD analysis project Ga0316577, IMG submission 203073) | Rhizosphere microbial communities from salt marsh grasses in Alabama, United States - S5-7_050615r2r1 | ecosystem: Host-associated > Plants > Roots > Rhizosphere | place: USA: Alabama | collected... | reverse complement strand
CCTTTTCCAGGGTGGCCACATAGTTGCCGCTGTCCAACACCAACGGCGCAAAGGCTTGATCGATGATCTCGTGCTCGTAGGGGAACGCATCGGGCGGAATGAGATTTCGCCTGCGGATTTCCACCCGGTCTATGCCCAGCTCTTTGGCCGCGATATCCAGCAGCCGCTCGGCCAAAAAGATGCCCTGGGGCCGGCCCGCGCCCCGCACCGGGGTGACGATGGTCTTGTTGGTGAACACGACCTTCAGATCCGACCAGTAGTTAGCCACGTCGTAGGCGCCCATGGCGTGGCTCTGGGTATTGAGCGGGATGGTCAGGCCGTAGGGATTGTAGGCGCCGGTGTCGTGGATGAACTCGTGTTTGATGCCCAGGATGCGGCCTTCTTTGTCGAGGGCCATCTCGGCATAGTGGACCTGGCCCCGCTCCTGGGTGGTGGCGAAAAAGTTCTCCCGCCGATCCTCGATCCACTTGATGGGCACGCCCAGCTTGAGTGTGGCCCAGGTGAGCATCACCTCTTCGGGGTAGTAGAGCATGATCTTGGGGCCAAAGGCACCGCCGACAAAGGGGGCGATGACGCGCACCTGGCTGGCCGCCAGGCCGAACAGCGCCGCCAGGCCGTTGCGGATGGGGATCGGCGCCTGGGTCGTGTCCCACATCGTCAGTTGCTGGGACTTGGGTTCCCAGTGGGCCACGATGCCGCGGTTCTCCATGGCTGCTGCCGCGCAGCGGTCGATGACGATCCGCCGCGTGACCACCAGGTCGGCCTGGGCTTTGGCTGCTTCGTAGTCGCCCTTACCCTGGGCCAGGTGGGCGGCCAGGTTCGATTCCAGGTCGTCGTGGACCAGCGGCGCGTCGGGGTCTAGCGCCTTTTCGATGTCCACCATGGCCGGCAACGGCTCCATCTCGGCCCAGATGCTCTCCGCGGCGTCCTCGGCGATGTAGCGGCTCTCGGCGATGACCATGGCCAGTGCCTCGCCGGCGTGTTTGACTTTGTCTTTGGCCAGGGGCACTGGCGTGCGGGAATAGAAGGTCACACCCTCCATGCCCGGCGGTGGGGAGACGTTGGGTGGACTGGGCCGCCAGTCGTCTCCCATATCCTCGGCGGTGAACACTGCCACCACGCCAGGCATCTCCCGTGCCGCCGAGACGTCGAGGCTCACCACCCGGGCGTGGGCATAGTCGCTGCGCAAAAAGGCGGCGTGCAACATACCCGGGATCTGTACGTCGTCCACGAACAATGCCTGCCCGGTCAGCAGTCGCGGGTCCTCGGTTCGGGTCATCGGTTTGCCAATGTATTTTTCAGTCATGGTTTCACACCCTCATCTTTTCCGCCGCCAGCTTGACTGCGTCCACAATGTGCTGGTAGCCGGTGCAGCGGCAGAGGTTGCCGGCCAGGACCTCGCGGATTTCGGGCTCGCTGGGATCGGGGTTCTCTTGTAGGAAAGGCACCAGGGTCAGGAGAATGCCGGGCGTACAAAAGCCGCACTGCGCGCCGTGGGCCTCCCTGAACGCTTCCTGGATGGGGTGCAGGTCCTCCGGTGTGCCCAGCCCTTCGACTGTCGTAACCTCGTGGCCGTGCGCTTGCACGGCGAACGTCAAGCAGGAGCGGACCGGCCAGCCATCGAGCAGGACGGTGCAAGCGCCACACACGCCGTGCTCGCAGCCGACGTGGGTGCCGGTCAGCCCCAGATCGTGCCGCAAGAAGTCACTCAACAGCAGTCGCGGTTCGACGGTGCGCTCATACAGGTCGCCGTTGACAGTGATGGAAATGGTCATTTTGTCGGTCATCTCAACCTCCTCGCGCCTGCTCGAACGCTTCGGTCAACGCCCGGCCGCCCAGCACTTTGATCAGGTGCCGCCGATAGTCGGTCGAGGCGTTGATGTCGCTGTTGGGTTCCGGGATGTCGGTGGTCGCCGCTACTTCGGCTGCTTCCTGGATGGCCTCCGGCGTGGGTGCCTGTCCAAGGAGCGCGGCGCATGCCTGTTGCGCCTCCACCGGGCCGTCGCCGACGCTAAAGTAGACCAATTTGGCTGAATCGCACGTGCCGTTGTCCACCGTCACCACGGCGGCTACGCCTACCAGGGCAAAGTCGTGGTGGCGGCGGGCCACCTCCAGGAATGACCAGCCGCTGCGAGGCGGCATGGGTGGCAGCCGGACCTCGACCAGCAGTTCCTCCGGCTCGAGGACGGTGGTGAACAGGCCCAGGAAGAACTCGTCGGCAGGCACCGCGCGCTCGCCCTGCTTGCTGCGGATCACAAACTTGGCGCGCAATGCCACGCTGGCGGCCACCAGCTCGGCGGACGGGTCGGCGTGAGCAATCGTGCCGCCGATGGTGCCCCGGCTGCGGACCGCCGGATAGGCGATCTTGGGCATGGCGGCGTAGACCATCGGCGCGGCCTCGGCGACCAGCGGGTCGCGCTCCACCTGTGCCTGACGGGTCATGGCCCCGATTCGCAGGCCGCCATCGCGCGTCGGCTGGATATACGACAGCTCGGTCACGGGGTTGATATCCACGAGCACGGCCGGCTGCGCCAGGCGAAAGTTCATCATTGGAATCAGGCTCTGCCCCCCGGCCAGGACCTTGGCATCCCAGCCGTATTCGGCCAAGCGGGCCAGCGCCTCGTCGACCGTGGTCGGCGCATGATATTTGAATGGAGCTGGTTTCATCTAGTCGTTACCTCCTTTAGGATCCGGTGTAGTTGCTCGGTCTCATGCGGGCAGCCTCTCGTACCAGAAGGGAGAGGCTAGCCCCTGGCCGCCCTGCCACAACTGGTAGGTGAGCTGCATGTGGCCCAGGTGCAGGGCGGTGTGGTCGATGACGTGCAGGATGCACCAGCGGGTGGCCACCGTACGCCCCCGTACCTCTCGCGCACCCTTCAGGTCGGATGGCACCAGGCGGGCAAACACGCCGCCTGTCTCTGCTGCCGTAGCCTCCAGCCGGCGAAGCAGGTTGGTGGCGTCGGCAGCCGTCGTGGAAAACTCGGCATCCCGGTCGCGGGTGGCAGGCAGGCCGCCTACGACTTCCCCGATCCAAAAGTGCTCCGCCCCGGCGATGTGGGCCGCCAGGACGGCCAGCGAGTTGACCTCGCCTGTTCCAGGACCGGGCGGCGGTGGCAGCGGGCGCCAGTTCAGCGCCTCGGCCGGCAGGCCCTCGACCAGCTCGTAAACCTGGTCCCGCAGGTCCACGATCCGCTGTTGGTAGTTCTCCAGCTCAGACAGCATCTTCCCCTCCCTGCGGAGCTACCCGGGCCACGAACGCCTCAAACCGGGCCGGCGCCCGGCCCAGCAGCCAGCCCAGCACCCGCGGATTTCCCCAGAAGCCATGGACGTCATAATAACGAAACATCTGCAGCAGGGTCTCGACCTTATACTCGCCCAGCCCGGCCGCCCGCGCCCGCTGCGCCCAGTCTTCCAGTGGCACCTGGCGTGCTTTCACCCGGCGGCCGAGCTGCCGGCCGAGCACGTCGGCCACCTCGGTTTGGGTCAGGGCCTCGGGGCCGGCCAGCTCGTAGGTCGCCCCGTCGTGGCCCGGCTCGGTGAGGACCCGGGCCGCGGCTGCGGCCACGTCGTCGAGGTCGACCATGCCCAGGCGCGTTCCAATGCCGTAGGGCATGGCATAGACCCCGTCCCGTGCTACAGTCTCCCACTGGGCCAGCACGTTCTGCATGTAGGCTGCCGGCTGCAAGATGACATAATCAAGGCCCGACTCGAACAGCCGCTCCTCGACCCGCATCTTGAGCCAGTGGTGGGGCATGGCCTCCACCTGGGGGTGCAGGACCGAGTGGTAGACGAACAGGTCCACCCCCGCCTCCCGGGCCGCGTCGATGGCCACCTGGCTGATGGTCACCTCGTCGGCGTGGACATTGGGACAGATGTGGTACACGGCCCGGGCACCGGCCATGGCCCGGCCGACGTCGGCCGCATCGCGCAGGTCGCCGGCCAGGACCTCCATGGCCCCCAGCGCGGGCAGCCCTTCGGCCTGCTCCGGCCGGTGCACCATGGCCCGCACCGCCGCTCCCCGCGCCCCCAGGGCACGGAGGACGGCGCGACCTGTTTTGCCCGCTGCTCCTGTTACCAAGATCATGATATTGGATATTAGATATTGGATATTGGAGCACTACCCAATATCCAATATCTAATATCTAGTCCCCTTCCCTAAATGCGACAAACCGTCCCCACATCGACGCGCATTCCATGCCCTTTTGCATGTAGCAGCCGATGTAGTAGCGGCCGCTGGGGGCCGTGGCGATGTCGCCGCCCAGGTTCTCGGCGTGGACGATCTTTTTCGGGAACAGGTTCAGGTGGGTGTCCTGATAAAAGTCGTCCAGGGGATACATTTCGTCCCAGTCCTTGCCAAAGGTTTCGATCAGCTTACGGTTGGCTTCCTCGAACGTCTTGGGATGCCAGATGCGCTGGATGGTATTCATGGGGTGGTCCTGGCTCACGGCGTCGACGCCCAGCCACTTGAGCTTTTTGTCGATGCACCACCGGGAAAAGTCGGGCGACGGCCCGGGATGGCGGATCATATAGCGGAACTCGTCCGAGTCGGGGCTGTTCCAGCCGTACCTGTTCCAACCGGTCTTGGTGATCAGGATGTCGCCTTCGCGGACGTCGACCACCGACTCGATCATTTCGGGCGTATAGACGCTGGCATCGCTGACCAGGTGCGAAATGTCGGCGATGACGCCGGGGCCGACCCACTCTTCCAGTGGCACCTGGCCGATGGTCCGGCCCGAGGGGTAAAAGTGCTTTTCGCCGTCCATGTGGGTCGCCAGGTGAAAGCTGGCCGTGCACATCGAGCTGTTGCGGCCCAGGCCAAAATACTGGCCGCCCACGCGCTTGATGTACTTGACCGACAGCGGCTCATAGTTGGCCCACTGCGGCACCTGGATGCTGAAGGGCAGCGTCAGGTCCAGCATCTGGGCCGAGCCCATGATCTGGAAGAACTCGTCCTCGCTCATGCCTTCGGGCGGCTGCATGGCCGCCACCCGCGACCAGGCCGCCTCGACCTCCATGAAGGGGATGGGCATGATCATGATCCAGGCCCGCTGGTTGCTCAGTTGGGCCACGTCGCCCACGATCGATTCGGCCAGCAGCAGGTGGGCCTTGGGCATGGTGGTGTGGGTCAGGTGATAGTACTCGTCGGGCGGGAACATCTCGTCCCAGCTCTTGCCGTACTCGGCTTGCAGCTTGGCCTCGGCCTTTTCGAACTCGTTGGCGTGCATGTAGCGCAGGTTGGTGTTCATGGGGTGCTCGGCGCAGCCGCAGTCGACGCCGATGACCTTGAGCTCCATGTCCAGCGCCCAGCGGAAAAACTCGGGCGATGGCCCCGGATGGCGCACCAGGAAGCCGAACTCCTTCGACTCGACGCCGCCCTGGGCCTTGGGGTTGAACACGTCGGGCTGGTCCCACGAATAGCGGTGGTAGCCGGTGTTGATGATCAGGATGTCGCCCTTGCGCACGTCGGCCCGCGAGGTGATCATCTCGGGCGTGTAGAGGCCATAGTCGGACACCAGGTCCGAAATATCAGCCACGACGCCCGGGCCGCACAGGTCGGTCAGCGGCACGTCGGCGATGGCCCGGCCGGCCGAGTGAAAGGCTCGCTCGCCTACCAGGTGGGTGCCCACCGAGTTGCTCCAGCGGACGAACTGGCCGTTGGCCCCCAGCCCGCCGCCATAGGCCCCCGTCACCCGCTTAAAAAAGTGGATCTCCAGCGCCTTGTCCCCCGGCCACGGTGGCGTAAAAATGCTGCACCCCTGTGTCAGGTCGTAGAGTTTGGCGTCGGTCATGGTTTTGATGAATTGTTGTCGGTCCATTTACGTTCTCCTTTCGATGGTATTTGATATTGGATATTGGATATTGGGGTGGCTGCCAGGGACGAGATGTCTTCTTGAGTGAAGAGGGGGAGTGATGGTTCGATGGTGTAGTCGACGGTGGATTCGCGGGTTGCTTTGTCTTGCGGCTTGTTGCCGTGTCGCTGGCTTTTCAGGTCGCTGGCGAAGGAGTTGAGCTGGCGCGCCAGGTCGGTGAGTTGCTCGGCATAGGCAGCAGCATCGGCCGGTTGTAGCAGCTTCCGTGTCTTGGCGCGGTTGAGCCAGTATTTGGTCTCGAACAGGCTGCTGCGGGCGTAGTACAGGAATTGGAGCTTTTCGCCATAGTGAAAGCGCCCATACGCCTCGGCGATGTTGGCTCCAATCGAGTCCGCCGCCCGTGCCATCTGCTTGCCCACCGTATCCCGGGCAAACGCATCCCACTGCATCACCCGCTCCCACAGTCCATCCGCGACCCCCTCCGCCACCCGGAGCACCCTCAGTTCCTCAAACTTGAGCGCCACTTATCCCCCCCGGCTACCCAATATCTAATATCCAATATCCATTATCTTATAAGCCGTAGGTCTCTGCGTAGGCCACAAGCGCCTCCTCAAACATCGCCATGGGCGGGCGGACCAGGCCGGCGCCGACCTGGCCGACGCCGGGGTCCTTGTGGGCGATGCCGGTGTTGACCCGGGGCGTGATGCCCTTTTCGACCACCTTGCGGATGTCGATGCCCGTCGGCGTGCCGCGAAAGTCGAGGGGCGGCATGGTAAAGTACTTGTGCTCGGCGGCCGTGATCTCGTACATCTCGAGGGTGGCGTTGAGCGCGTCCCTGGGCGTGCCGCTGACAAAGGTCACGATGGCCGGCGCGCTGGCCATGGCAAAGCCGCCGATGCCGGCCGTCTCGGTAATCGTGCTGTCGCCAATGTCGCCGCTGGCGTCCTCGGCCGTAAAGCCGGGGAAGTAGAGGCCCTGCGGTGTGGCCACCGGCGCCGTGAACCAACGGTCGCCCAGGCCGCTGACGCGGATGCCAAAATCGGTGCCGTTGCGGGCCATGATCGTCACCACCGTGCTGCCCTCCACGCCGTGGGCGGCGTCGGCCATGCCCTTGCAGGCGGCCATGACGGGATTGAGCACGCTCAGGGCGTTGTCGCCCAGGAATTTGAGCACCTGGGCCGCCGTCTCAGGGTCAGGGGCCGTGCGGGCGATGGAGGGTGCCAGGCGCGTGGTATACACGATGGAGCCGGCCTTGTTGCGGTTGTGGCCCTCGTCGCCCATGTGCAGCGCCTCGGCCAGCAGGGCGCGGATGTCGACGCCGCCGCTGTCGTCGATGGCCCTGGCCAGGACGGGGGCCATGACGTCCTCCATCCAGCGCAGCTTGTTCAGCACCTCTTCGCTGTAGGCGCCGTAGCGCAGCACCTTGCCATAGCCCTCGTTCAGGTTCGAGTAGGACCGGTTGCCGTGGGTCTTGTTCTCCAGGATATAGACCGACATCGAGGGGCAGATGACGCCCGCCATGGGGCCGGCCGCCCCGTGGTGGTGGCACGGCTCCAGCTCGATCTGGCCCGACTCGACCAGGGTCCGGGCCTCGTCCATATCCCTGGCCTTGCCCTCAAAGATCAGCGCGCCCGTGATGGCCCCCTTCATCGGCCCCGAGGCGCGTTCCCAGGTAATCGGCGGGCCGGCGTGCAGCAGCAGGTTCTCCCTCATGCCCGGCACTACGTCGATGGCCTTGCCCAGCCCGACCAGCACCGGCCGGGCCTCCATCATTCGTTCCGTCGCTAACGCGTTTGCTTTTTCAATGTCCACACCTTCCTCCTCGTTGTCTAAAGATCCAACATCCTCTTATCTCAATCGCTCCCCCGGCTCAAACCGTGACCGCGCCTCCTGCAAGATTTCTTCGTACAACTCGATGTTACGGTCTTGGAGGTGGTCGAACACCTGCGGGCTCTTGCTGCCGTGGGTCACGTAGCGCAAAGGGTCGGGATCGAGTTTGGCGGCAATGATCTCCTCGCCGCCGCGGGCCTGGGCCAGGCGCCAGGCGATGGGCGTCACGATCATGCTGTGGCCGAAATAGTAGCTGCCCCCGGCGTCGGGCCCCACGGCGTTGGTGGCGATGACGTATACGTGGTTGTCATAGGCCCGGGCACAGTTGGTAATGTACCAGATGTCGAAACTGCGCAGCAGGGCCGAGGGCCGCAGGATCATCTCCGCGCCCTTTACGGCCAGCAGCCGCGACAGCTCGGGAAAGTCGCCGTCGTAGCAGATGATCATGCCGATGCTGCCCAGGGCCGTTTCGAACACGTCGGCCCGGTTCCCCAGCGTCACCCAGCCGCCGCAGTCGGCGCGTTCCAGGGGGAAGGGGTGCGTCTTGTCATAAATGCCGATGATGTCGCCGTCGGGGCCGATGAGGATCGACGAATTGTAGACCACGCCCCGCTCCGGCCCGCGCCGGTAGGAGGGCCAGACGACGTGCACGCCGTGGCCCCTGGCCGCCTTCTGGATCTCGGCCGTGATGCGCCCCGGCGCCTCGTCCACCAGGTCCCAAAGCCCCAGTGCGTCCAGCCCGGTGACAAAGCTGGTCGTCACTGTCTCGGGAAAGACGACCAGCTCGGCGTCGTATTCCTTGACGGCCCGCTCCAGCCAGGCAACGCCCTTTTCGACGTTGGCCTGCACGTCGTTGGGCGTGACGGCGATCTGGACGCAAGTGGCGATAAATTCTTTCATCAAATCCTCCGTGCCTCCGTGGTTCTTTACCTGCCCATGCGTTTCAGGATGGCCATCAGGCGCTCGTTGCCCCCGGCCGGCGGCCGCCAGTCGACGTGGACCACCTCCGTGCCCTGGGCTTTCAGGCTCTCGGCGAAGCTCACCAGGCCGGCGTTGAGGGCTGCCAGCGGCTCCCGCAGCGTGTCGAGGCGCACCGGCGGCAGGCCCTCGCCCGCCTCCTCCGCCTGTCGCCCGCGCAGCAGCCAGCCCGCGTAGCGCGCCGCTGCCTCGTTGCTGGTCTCCACCCAGGCGCCGGCAGCCTCCAACTTTTGCACCTGGTCGGCCAGATCCTGCGGGTCCTCGTCGGTGCCGACCACCACGGCCACCACCTCCAGGTAGCGCCCGTTCTCCTGCGCCGCGGCCCGCGCCCGGGCGATGACCGGGGCCAGCTCGCCGGCCGGGTCGGGGTGGGCGCCGTAGCCCAGCACCACGTCCAGCAGCAGGACGGCCACCTCCGGATCCTCGGCCTCTTGTTGCAGGCGGCGGATGCGCAGGTCATTGTCCATCATGGGGTGCAGGCGCCCCTGGGTGAACTCGTCCTCGCCCAGGTCGACAAGGGTGTGGGCCTGGCTGACCATCGAGTTGGGCAGGCGGTCCTCTTTGTGCAGCGGCACGTTGGACCAGACCCGCGGCAAATAGTCCTGCAGCAGCAGCAGTGCCTCGTAGGCCAGGGTGCCGCCGGAGAACAGGCCGCGCAGGTAGCGCTGGCTCGCCGCGAACGGCTTGGCCGCCGGGCTGGCAGCCGCCGCCAGCTCGATGGACTCTGCGCCGGCTGCCTCGCGGGCCAGGGCTACGGCCGTCTCGGCCGCCTGGTCAAAGGTAGCCACAAAGTGCAGGTTGTCGACCCGGCGCACGGCCCGGGCGTAGCCAATGAAATCGACGACCACCGGCTTGCCCGCCCGGCGGGCCAGCCGCAGCAGCTCTTCGGCTACCTGGGGCGAGGGGGGCTTGGAGATGAGGACAATCACGCGGGTCTCGGGATCGCGGGTCAGCAGGTCGAGGCCCTGGCGGGCGGTGATGGCGCCCACCTCTTGGGACAGGTCGCGGCCGCCGGTGCCCAGGCCGTGGGTCAGGCCGCTGCCCAGTCCGTGGATGCGGCTGCTGACCTGCTGCAGGCCGGTGCCCGAGGCGGCCACCAGGCCGATGGGGCCGGGGCGCACGCGGTTGGCAAAGCCCAGCCCCACGCCGTTGACCAGGGCCGTGCCACAGTCGGGGCCCATGACCAACAGGCCCTTTTCGGCCGCGGTCCTCTTGAGCGCCACTTCGTCGTCGAGGGAGACGTTGTCGCTGTAGAGGAATACGTGCTTGCCCAGGTTCAGGGCCTGGCGGGCCACGCCGGCGGCGTAGCGGCCCGGGACCGAGATCAGTACCCACTGGGCCTGGGGCAGCGTCTCCGCCGCCGATTCGAGGCTCTTGGGCAGATAGTCCTGCTCGACGGTGGCGCGCCGCCGGGTCAGCAGCTCGTCCACCTGCCCCAGGGCGGCCTCGGCGGCGGCATCGTCCTCGGCCTTGACGACGATGACCAGGTCGTCGGCCGCGGCGGCCTCGGCTTCAGGGGTCAGCAGCCCCGTCTGGGCCAGGATCTCACGGTTGGCTTCGGTGCCCATGACGACGCCCGCGTCCACTACCCCCGGCAGTGCTGCCAGGGAACGCTGCAATTGCATCAGAACGACGGAATCGTAATATGCGCCGGAACGAACTTTCGCTTTCGTAACTGTCATAGCCACCTTTATTAGATCCGGTTTGTCTGGATCACGCGACCCAGTTCATCCATCTGTAGCGTGTCAGGACGCCGGCCCGGTAAGCACGCAGGCCGTACGCCGGGGGCATTCGAGGATCGGCAGGCTGAGGGCCTGGCCTGTCCCCTGTCGCGAGGAGCGTTGGGCGGGGCGGGCCCCGCCCGGCCAACGAACCACAGTATACCACAAGCGTGGTACACTGTCAATTGCGGCGAAACTCGCTTAACCGGAGAGTTCGAGCTGGCGCTGGTAGAGCTGGCTGTAGAGGCCGCCGCGCTCCATCAGGTCGCGGTGGTCGCCGATCTCGACGATGCGGCCGTCCTCCAGGGCAATGATCTTGTCCGCATCGCGGATGGTGCTCAGGCGGTGGGCGATGACCAGGGCCGTGCGCCCCTTCAGCACGGATTCCAGCGCCTGCTGGATCAGGTACTCGGCCTCGGCGTCCACCGACGAGGTAGCCTCGTCCAGGATCAGGATGCGGGGGTCGGCCAGGATGGCCCGGGCCAGGGCCAGGCGCTGCTTCTGCCCGCCGCTCAGCCGCACGCCGCGCTCGCCGATCTCGGTGTCATAGCCGTCGGGCAGGGCCTGGATGAACTCGTGGGCATAGGCTGCGGTGGCCGCCGCCTCCAGCTCTTCGTCGCTGGCGTCGGGTTTGCCGTAGAGCAGATTATCGCGCACTGTGGCGTTAAAGAGGAAGGTATCCTGCAGAACGACGGCCACCTGTCCGCGCAGCGAGTCGAGGGTCACGTGGCGCAGGTCGTAGCCGTCGACCGTGATCCGGCCGTGGATGGGGTCGTAGAAACGGCACAGCAGGTTGGCGATGCTGGTCTTGCCGGCGCCGCTGGGACCGACGAGGGCCACCACTTCGCCCGGGGCCATGTGGAAATCGACGTCGTGCAGCACCTCCGGCGCCTCGGCCGCGGCAGTGCCCCGGCCGCAGCCGTAGCGGAAATGCACGTCTTCGAAAACCACCTCGCCGCGGATAGGCGGCAACTCGATGGCATCGGGCGCGTCCTCGATGTCGGCCGTCTGGTCCAGCAGCTCAAAGATGCGGTCGCCGGCGGCGATGGCCTCCTGAAAGACCTGGTCGATCTCGGTTAGACGGTTCAGGGGCTCGTAGAAGGAAGCGATGTAGGCAAGAAAGGCCACCAGGGTGCCCAGGGTCAGCTCGCCGCGGACGACCATGGCCCCGCCCAGGCCCAGGATGGCGACGGTGCCCAGCGAGGCGAAAAAGCGCATGGCGGGAAAAAAGATCGACCAGTAGCGGATGCCCTCCACCCGGGCGGTGTAATAGTTCTCGCTCTCCCGGAAAAAGCTCTCCAGCTCGCGCTCCTCCTGGGCAAAGGCCTGGATGACGCGGATGCCGGCCAGGTTGTCCTGGAGCTTGGCATTGATGTCGCCCAGCCGGTCGCGCACGCGGCGATAGACGGGCCGGACGCGGGTGTTGAAATAGCGCAGCAATATGGTCAGGATGGGCACCGGGATCATGATCAGGGCCGCCAGCCGGGCGTCGAGGATAAAGAGGATGATCGCCCCGCCCACCAGCCGCAGCAGGGCGACGCCGGCCAGGGCCGAGCCATGGGTCACAAAGTTCTCCAGCGCCGCCACGTCGTTGGTCACGCGCGACATCAGCTCGCCGGTGGAGGTGCGCTCGAAAAAGGAGAGGGACAGCTCCTGCAGCCAGGCATAGATGCGCACCCGGAGGTCGAGGATAAACTCTTCGCCCAGGGCGTGGCGGATGAACGTATCGCCGGCGTCGATGCCCTGCTGCAACGCATAGACGCCCACCAGCAGGCCGATGAGCAGGCCCAGGCGGCTCAGGTCACGCTGGCCGATGACCTCGTCCACGATCTGGCGCTGAAAGAGGGGCGGTACCAGCTCGACGCCGGCCCGGCCGATGAGGAGGACGACGCTGACCAACAGGGTCTTCCAGTAGGGAGTCAGAAAGTGAAAAAGGCGTTTTAACGTCGGCATATCGCCTCCTAGTGCCAATCCCTTTCAGCCAAGCTCCAAGGCCCGTCTCGGGCCGCCCCGGGACGGGGCTTGAGCCTGACTCGAAAGGTTCAGCTCCTAGCGCCGCACCAGCACGACGCCGGCCAGGATCAGGGCCGCGCTGACGAGGACGTTGAGTGTCAGCGCCTCGTTCAGCACCAGCGCGCCCAGCAGCAGGCCGTTGACGGGAATGACGTAGGTCACCATGCTGACGAACGTGGCGCTGGTGCGCTCGATGATGGCATAGTAGATGATATAGGCGATCACTGTGCCCAGCAGGATGAGCCCCAGCCAGGCCCACCAGGCCTGGGGCGAGGGCGAAAGATGGAAGGGCCGGTCAATGAGAAGGGCCAGCGGCAGGGTCAGCACGGCGCCCATGGTCAGCTGGCCCGTGGTCGAGGCCATGGGCGACTGTCCCCGCAGGCGCAGCCGGGCGTAGACGGCGGCGCCGGCATACGAAGCCGACGAGGCGACGATGGCGGCCTGGCCCCACAGGCTGGCGTGGAGCCCCTGGCGCAGATCGGGCAGCATCAGAACCGCCACCCCGGCAAAGCCCACGGCCACGCCCAGCACGCTGGCCACTGTCAGGCGTTCTTCGCGGATGGCGAAATGGGCCATGAGCACGGTAAAGATGGGCATCGTCGCTTGCAGAAGAGCGGCCAGCCCGCTAGAGATGTACTGCTCGCCCCAGGAAATCAGCACGTAGGGCAGCGTGCCGCTGAAAAAGCCCATGACCGTGTAGGCGCCCCACAGGGAGCGCCGCCGGGGCATGGCCTGCCGCGAGGCGACCATGACGGCCCACAGGATGACGGCCGCCAGCGTCAGTCGGCCGGCGACCAGGGTCAGAGGCGGCACTTCGGCGACGGTGACCTTGATGAACAGGTAGGACGAGCCCCAGATCGTCCCCAGGATGAGCAAGAGCAGGAGGTTCAACGGGGGGACCTCTCTGCGAAAAGTTGGTCCGTGTTGGGCTGCATCGGTCAGTATGCTCTCCTTTGCCCGGTAGATTGGGCCATATTCTAACATGCTTTGCCCCGCTTTGCCAGCCTGGCCGGCACTCCCGCCGGAAGCACGCCTCAATATCCAATATCCAATACCCGAACTTTGACACCCATTCCTCAACCCCTATTTGTCGACTCCCGTCTTTTCGAGTACAATGTCCGGCGGATTCGTATCACCTCAACAAAGAGTGGGAGGGGTGGGCGTGGGCGGGCACCACACACGCCCAACCCCCAACTATCGAGAGGATACGTGGTTCTACGAGGAGGGGAAGGTGACCATAGCGGCGACGTTCGTGCACGTGAACCTCGTGGCCCGCGACTGGCGGGTGCTGGCCCACTTTTACGAGCAGGTCCTGGGCTGCCGGCCGGTGCCGCCCGAGCGCGACCTGTACGGCCCCTGGTTGGAGCAGGGCACCGGCGTGCCGGGCGCGCGCCTGCAGGGCCAGCACCTGCGCTTGCCGGGTTGTGGCGACGGTGGCCCCACCCTCGAGATTTTCCAGTACGAGCCGGTGGAGCCCCATCCCCCGGTGGCCGTCAACCGTGCCGGCCTGGGCCACCTGGCTTTTGCCGTCGATGACGTCGAGGCGGCCTGCGAAGCCGTGCTGGACGCCGGAGGCAGCGTGGTCGGCCGCGTCGTCTCCCTGGACGTGCCGGGCGCCGGCCGGGTGACCTTTGCCTACGTGACCGACCCTGAAGGCAACGTCATCGAGCTGCAGCGCTGGTCGGCGGAGGCGTGAGGGGGCCCGTGCTGGATACCACCCTGTGCCTGCCCTTGCGCGGCCGGCCACCCCGCCAGGTGCTGTTGGGGCACAAGCGGGTCGGTTTCGGCGCCGGCAAGCTGACGGGCATCGGCGGCAAGGTCGAGCCCGGCGAGGCGGTGGTTGTGGCCGCGGCCCGCGAGCTGGAGGAAGAGGTGGGCCTGGTGGCCAGCCCGACCGATCTCTACCCGGCGGCCCGGCTGGCCTTCCTCTTTCCCCATCGCCCCGACTGGAGCACGGTGATGTACGTCTTTGTATTGTGGTCCTGGCAGGGCACGCCCGCCGCCGGTCGGGAGATCGAGCCTGCCTGGTTCGGTGTGGAGGCCATCCCCTATGGCCAGATGTGGGCCGATACGGCGCACTGGCTGCCCCGCGTCCTGGCCGGGGAACGGATCGAGGGGCATTTTATCTTTGCCGCCGACAACCAGACCGTGGCCACTGCCGAGTTGGAAGCCTGGCCGGTAGATGATCAGGTTGGGGGATAGCGCATAGCGCTATCCCCCAACCTGATCAAGAAAGGAAAGAGCATGATGGACCGAGTTCGCCGCATCGCGGCCGAGATCGAGGAGCGGGTGATCGCCTGCCGGCGCGATTTTCACCAGCACGCCGAGGTGGGCTGGACCGAGTTTCGCACCGCCTCGCTGGTGGCCCGGCGGCTGGCCGAGCTGGGGTACGAGGTTCGCATCGGCCGGCAGGTGCTGCGCGAGGAGGAGCGCCTGGGCCTGCCGCCGGCCGAGGTACTCGAGTCGTGCTGGCAGCGGGCCCGCCGGCAGGGGGGCGACCCTGCCTACCTGGACGCTGTCCGGGGGGGCTTGACCGGGGTGGTGGGTGTGCTGTCCGGCAGGCGTGGGCGGGGGCCGACGGTAGGGCTGCGCTTTGACATGGATGCCCTCGACTTGGAGGAGAGTCGCGATCCGGAGCATCGCCCTGCGAGGGAAGGGTTTGCCTCGGTCAACGAGGGGGCGATGCACGCTTGCGGCCACGATGCCCACACGGCCATCGGCTTGGGGGTGGCCGAGGTGCTGGCCCGGCTGGCGGACGAGGTTGCTGGCATAGTCAAGCTGGTCTTTCAGCCGGCGGAGGAAGGGGTGCGGGGGGCCAAAGCCATGGTCGCGGCCGGCGTGGTGGATGGCGTGGACTATTTGTTGGGCCAGCACGTCTACAGCGGCTGGGAGCTGGGCCAGCTCGATCCGGGGCGCAGCGGCTTCCTCGCCACCACCAAGTTCGACGCCGTGTTCGTCGGCGCGCCGGCCCACGCCGGCGGGGTGCCCAACGAAGGGAAAAACGCCCTGCTGGCCGCGGCCACGGCGGTGCTGAACCTGCAGGCCATCCCCCGCCACCGGGAGGGAAAAACGCGCATCAACGTCGGGCGGCTGGTGGCCGGCGGCGGCCGCAATGTGATCCCCGACCGGGCGCACCTGGCCATCGAGACCCGTGGCGGCAGCACGGAGCTGAACGAGTATGTGTTTGGCTATGCGCTGCGCATCCTGGAGGCGGCGGCGGCGATGCACGATTGTAGCTTGCAGTTGCGGGCCATGGGCGGCGCCCAGAGCGCGGACAGCGATCCAGCCCTGATGGAGCGGGTGGCCGAGGTGGCCCAGGCACTGGGCGGCTGGACCCTGCGTGAGCCGGAGCTGAGTGGCGGCAGCGAGGACTTTACTTACATGATGGCCCGTGTGCAGGAGAACGGCGGGCTGGCGACCAACATTGGCATCGGCGCCGACCTGGGCGGCTGGGGCCACCACACCGCCGAATTCGACATCGACGAGCGGGCGCTCAGGCGGGCGGTGGAGCTGCTCTCGGCGGTGACGCTGGAGCTGTTGGAGTAGACAGTCCTGGGGGAGGTAGGGCAAATTGCCAATTTGCCCTACCTCCCCCAGGTCGATTCGGGGGCGTATATGCAAGACATACTGAACTTTTTGGCGATTTCTGAGCGGCTGGGGACGGCGGGGCAGCCGGGGCGGGGGCAGTTTGCCGCCATCGCCGCCGCGGGGTACGAGGTGGTCATCAACCTGGCCATGCCCGACTCGACGGGGGCGCTGGATGACGAGGACGATCTGGTTCGCGAGCAGGGTATGGAGTATGTGCACATCCCAGTCGTCTGGGAGGCGCCCACGCTGGTCGACCTGGAGCGTTTCCTGGCCGCCATGGACCGCCTGGGCGACAAAAAGGTGTTCGTGCACTGTGCTATGAACATGCGCGTCTCCTGCTTCGTGCTGCTGTACCGCGTGCTGCGGCGGGGTGTACCCCTGGATGAAGCCTGGCGGGTGATGCAGAGAATCTGGCAGCCCGACCCGGTGTGGTCGGCCTTTGTCCGGCGCTGCCTGGACCATTACAGTTATGAGGCAGGTCAACTGCCTTCATCCCCCGTGGGCGGCTGATCCCCGTCCCGACGACCAGGAGGGAGCTACCGTGGACGAGCAAAACAC
>Ga0316577_10000412_pt1 | contig 16505 bp, 11 predicted proteins | sample S5NA_FD_203073 | JGI IMG/M metagenome (GOLD analysis project Ga0316577, IMG submission 203073) | Rhizosphere microbial communities from salt marsh grasses in Alabama, United States - S5-7_050615r2r1 | ecosystem: Host-associated > Plants > Roots > Rhizosphere | place: USA: Alabama | collected... | reverse complement strand
CCTGCCCCTGGTAGGGGTGGGACTCCTCTATCGCCAAGGTTACTTTCGCCAATACCTCAATCAGGATGGCTGGCAACAGGAGTCCTATCCGGAAACCGACCTGTACCATCTGCCGTTGACACGCGTCCATGACGCCAATGGCAGCCGTCTGGTGGTTTCCATCCCCACGCCGGGGCAGGAGATCCTGGCCCAGGTGTGGCGCATTGCGGTGGGGCGCATCCCCCTAATCCTGCTGGACACGAACCTGCCGGACAATCGCCAGCAGATCCGTGACATCACCGCGCGGCTCTACTCCGGTGACCAGGCATTGCGGTTGGCCCAGGAGGTGCTGCTGGGCATCGGCGGCCTCAAGGTGCTGGATGCCATGGGCATTCATCCCACCGTGTGTCACATGAACGAGGGGCACTGCGCCTTCGTGAGCATCGAACGGCTGGCCCAGGTGATGGAACATCATCACATCGACATGAATGCAGCCCAGCAAGTGGTGGCGCGAACAACGGTTTTCACCACCCATACGCCGGTGGCGGCGGGGCACGACGAGTTCCCGCGCGAGATGGTGGAGCCTTACCTGAAGTCCTATGAAAAGCGCTTCGGAATCGGTACCGATGCGATACTCGCCTGGGGGCTTCCCAAGGAGACCGGCGCCGGGGGACCGTTTTCCATGTTCGTTCTGGGACTGCGCAACTCCCAGTACTGCAACGGGGTCAGTAAACTGCACGGGCAAGTGGCGCGGCGCATGTGGGATCATGTCTGGCCCGAGCGCTCGGTGGACGATGTGCCCATCACGCACATCACCAATGGTATCCACGTGGCCTCTTTTGTCTCACGGGAGATGACCCTGCTCTTTGAACGCTATCTGGGACCCGAATGGCAAATGGGCTCACGGCGGCCGGAAAACGTTCAGCGCATCGACGATATCTATGACGAGGAACTTTGGCGCGCCCACGAAATGAGCCGGTCGCGATTGATCCGGCTGGTCCGCGAACTGCTGCTCCAGCAGTACGGCCGGCGCAACGAACCGGCCCCCATCATGAAGATATTGGAGCGCGTCCTGGATCCGGACGCCCTGACCATTGGATTTGCCCGGCGGTTTGCGGCCTACAAGCGGGCCAACCTGATCCTGAGGGACCCGCAGCGCCTGGAGGCGATCCTCAACTCCAAGGAGCGTCCCGTGCAGATCATCTTCGCGGGTAAAGCCCACCCCCAGGACAGCGAAGGCCGGGAGTTGATCCGCGAACTGATCCATTTCGCCCAGCAGGCCAACCTGCGCCATCGCATCGTGTTTCTGGAAGATTACGATTTGTGGATCTCCCGCTCCCTTGTGCAGGGCGTTGACGTGTGGCTCAACACCCCCCGCCGGCCCATGGAGGCCTGCGGCACATCGGGCATGAAGGCCGCCATCAACGGTGTGTTGAATCTCAGTATTCTCGACGGGTGGTGGTGTGAGGGCTACCATCCCGACCGGGGATGGGTGATTGGTAACGGCGAGGATTTCAGCGACCATGAATACCAGGACACAGTGGAGAGCCAGGCGCTCTATAACGTATTGGAAAATGAAGTAATTCCATGCTTTTACGACCGATCCGGGGGATCAATGCCACTGGAGTGGATCCAAAAAATGAAGGCCTCCATGAAAATGGCCATGGCCGACTACTGCTCCCATCGCATGGTCGATGAGTACAATCAGCGCTTCTATCAATCCGCCAACAACTGGTATCATAAATTGCTGGCCAATGATGCCGCCGAGGCCAGGCAGCTCTCCGAAAAGCATCAACGCCTGCGCCAGTACTGGAGCAGCATTCGCATCGATCCCCCCCAAAGCGAAGCCGATGGCCCCTTCCGGGTCAGGGATCGATTCAATGTTTCGGCCCTGGTCCACCTGGGCCAGCTGACACCCCAAGAGGTGCAGGTGGAACTGGTCTACGGCCGGGTGAAAGGACTGGAATCCCTGGAGACCGTCCATATCACGCCCATGACAGCCAATGAAGACTGGGGCGATGGAAAACGGCTCTACACCTGTGTAGTCTCTTGCAGTGATCCAGGCCGCTTCGGATTTGCCGTTCGGGTGCTGCCCAACGCCGACCCATGGATTCAGCATACACCCGGATTGCTCACCTGGGCCTGACGCTGCTGAAAGATTAGCCAGGGCCGGATAAAAACAGCAAAGGAGATTCATGACCCAAGGCCAGAAAAACCCCCGCGTTCTGATCGTCACCCCGGAAGTGACCTACCTGCCCGATCGCATGGGGAGCTTCTCCAGTTACCTGACCGCCAAGGCTGGCGGCCTGGCCGACGTGTCGGCGGCCCTGGTCAAAGCCCTCTTTGGACAAGGCGCCGATGTGCATGTGGCCCTGCCGGACTACCGCGCCATCTTTGCCGATCGCTTGGCCCCCTTTTTGCGCAAGGAGCAGCGCGCCATGCGCAATGTCATGCCCAATGACCGCCTGCACCTGGCCCAGGACCGAGCGTTTTACTATATCAACCGGGTCTACTCCTATCATTCCGATGAAAACATCAAACTGAGCCTGGTCTTCCAGCGTGAGGTGATCAACAATATTGTGCCCCGCGTGCAACCCGATCTAATCCACTGCAATGACTGGATGACCGGTCTGATCCCCGCCATGGCGCGCCAGATGGGCATTCCCTGTCTCTTTACGATTCACAACATCCACACCATCAAGACCAACCTGGCCCTGATTGAAGATCGCGGCATCGACGCCGCCTCCTTTTGGCAAAACCTCTATTACCAATATATGGCCAATTCGTACGAGCAGGTCCGCGACGCCAACCCGGTGGATCTTCTCGTCAGCGGGGTTTTTGCAGCCCACTTTACCAATGTGGTGAGCCAGCACTTTCTCGATGAAATCGTCAATGGTGGGCATGATTTCGTTGAGCCGCCCTTGCGCCAGGAGCTGACCCATAAGGTCGAGGCAGGCTGCGCCACTGGAATTCTCAATGCACCAGATCCCTCCTTTGACCCGCGCAATGACACCGCCCTGGTCGAGGCCTATGGTCCAGAGAACCATGCCCAGGGCAAGCGCGCCAATAAACTGGAGCTGCAAAAGCTGTTGGGGTTGATTCAGGACGAGAATGCGCCGGTCTTTTTCTGGCCCTCACGGCTCGATCCGGTACAGAAGGGGTGCCAGCTGCTGGCCGATATTTTCTACACCTTGATCTCCACCTGGTGGGAGCAAAAACTTCAGGTGGTTTTTGTGGCCAACGGCGATTATCAGAGCGTCTTCCAGAACATCGTGAGCTATCATGGATTTCAGGATCGCGTGGCGGTGTGTGACTTCCGCGAGGAGATGGAGCGGCTGGCCTATGGGGCATCGGACTTTATCCTCATGCCGTCGCGCTTTGAACCGTGCGGCCTGCCCCAAATGATCGCCCCCATTTACGGTTCGCTGCCCATTGCCCACGACACCGGTGGTATCCACGACACCATTGCAGACCTCTCCGTGGCAAGTGACTTGGGCAATGGCTTTTTATTCAAAAACTACAATGCCGCGGGGTTGTGGTGGGCTATCAGTCAGGCCATGGCGTTTTATGAATTACCCCAGGAGACTCGAGCCCGGCAGATCGAGCGGATCATGCGCCAGAGCAGCGCGACCTTCAATCATTCCCAAACCGCCAAGAGTTATATTCAACTCTACGAAAAGATGCTCCAGCGGCCATTGATTACCTGATCATGTCTTCCATCACCGACCCCATCGCCGGATTGATCCAAAATGATCCGCTCCTGGCCCCCTATGAAGCCGTGCTGCGCCGGCGCAGTCGGCAGATCGATGCCATGCAGCACCGGCTCACCCAGGGCGTCCAGTCCTTAGCCGATTTTGCGTCAGGTCACGAATACTACGGTCTGCACCGCGACGATGACGGCTGGGTCTTCCGGGAGTGGGCCCCCAATGCCAGCGCCATTTATCTGATCGGCACTTTTAGCCGCTGGTGTGAACACCCCGCCCAGGCCCTGACCCGAATCTCCCCGGAGGGCAGCTGGGAGCTGCGCCTCGCCCCGGAGACTCTGGGCCACGGAGACCTTTTTCGACTACGCGTCCACTGGCCCGGCGGCAGCGGCGATCGCCTTCCAGCCTATGCCCGGCGGGTGGTCCAGGACCCTGAAACCTTGATTTTCAATGCCCAGGTCTGGCGCCCCGCCCACAGCTACCCATGGCGCCTGGGCGCCTTCCACCGTCCCCCGACACCCCCCTTGATCTATGAGGTTCATGTGGGAATGGCCCAGGAGAGCGGCGGGGTCGGCAGTTGGCGCCAATTCACCGAGCATGTCCTGCCCCGCATTGTGGTCAGCGGGTACAACACCCTCCAGCTCATGGCCGTTCAGGAGCATCCCTACTACGGATCCTTTGGCTACCATGTGGCCAACTTTTTCGCCGCCTCCTCACGCTTCGGTCCGCCGGAAGATTTAAAAGACCTGATTGACACGGCCCACGAAGCCGGCCTGGCGGTAATCATGGACCTGGTCCACTCCCACAGCGTCTCCAACGAGGTGGAAGGCCTGAGCCGCTTTGACGGCACTACCTACCAATACTTCCATGAAGGGCCGCGGGGCCGCCACGAGGCCTGGGATTCGCGCTGTTTCGACTACGCCAAGCCGCAGGTGCTTCACTTTTTGCTCTCTAACTGCCGCTACTGGCTGGATGAATACAAGGTGGATGGGTTCCGTTTCGACGGCATCACCAGCATGCTCTACCTCCATCACGGCCTGGGCAGCGCCTTTACCAGCTATGACGACTACTTTAATGCCGCGGTGGACGAAGAGGCCTTGGTATACCTGGCCCTGGCCAACCGCCTGATTCACCATCTGCGGCCTGATGCACTCACCATTGCCGAGGATGTCAGCGGCATGCCGGGTCTGGCGCTAACCGCCGAGCGGGGGGGAATCGGATTTGACTACCGTTTTGCCATGGGCGTTCCCGACTACTGGATCAAGCTCACCAAGGATACGCCCGACGAGCACTGGCCCATGAGTCACCTCTGGTTCGAACTGACCAACCGCCGCCGGGAAGAGCAGATCATCAGCTACGCCGAATCCCATGATCAGGCCCTGGTGGGGGATCAGACACTGGCTTTCCGGCTCATGGGAGCGGCCATGTACGACCATATGACCGTCGATGACCCCGACCTGAGCGTTGCCCGCGGAATGGCCCTGCACAAGATGATCCGCCTGATCACCCTGGCCACGGCCGGCAACGGCTATCTCAACTTCATGGGCAACGAGTTCGGCCATCCGGAGTGGATCGACTTTCCCCGGGCCGGCAACAATTGGTCCTACCATTACGCCCGGCGCCAGTGGCACTTGATGGATGCCGAACACCTCAAGTATCGCTTCCTGGCCCTTTTTGACCGCGCCATGATCACCCTGGCCAAGACCTACGACCTGCTCGGCCACAGCCACATGGACTGCCTCTGGACCCATGACGGAGACAAGGTTTTGGCCTTTCAACGGGCCGGTTTATACTTTTTCTTCAATTTTCACCCCCAGAACTCCTACGAGGGCTACGGAATTCCGGCACCGCCGGGAACCTATACCATGTGTCTGGACAGCGATGCCAGCGCCTTTGGCGGTCACGGCCGGTTGGTGTCAGACCAGCAGCAAATCTGCCGCGTATGGCCGGACGACCCGAGTCAGGCGACCCGGCTCAAGCTCTACCTGCCCAATCGAACAGCCGTGGTGCTGGTCCGACGGGTTGACGACGGGGGGAAGACGATCTGACGGAAGGTATCCGAATATTGGGGATTATTCCGTGATCAGCACCAGCTGATGGGTACGCGCTTCGTTGCCCGTGCTGAATTGATAGATCTCGGTGCTATCCATATTCAAAGAGTCTGGCCGCAGGCCCACGGCAAACGTGCTCCCCGCGGCGGCGTTGATGGCCGCGACGGTTTCCGGAGACAACGCGATGGCAACGGTTTCACCCACATCGGCCGGTGATATGGTCATTTCGCCGTAAGCCCTCGCCCCCTGGCCCAGATCGTTATAAACCGTCACATCATCCGGACCATTTTCCAGGGTTGCCGCCGCGGTGCTCACTTCCCAGATGGAAAAGCGTTCCATGGCGCGGATGCTTTCGTAATTCGCCAGCTCCAGGCGCAGGATGGCCCGGGTCACGGTCGCGCTGACACCACCCAGGTTGAAGGTAAAATAGGCGCGGTAGGTGTTGCCGTCCTGCCAGCCCACGTTGGTGCTGTTGTCGTCTCTGTTGTGGAAGCCGGTGCTGTCGTACCATCCCCGATCGGCGGCGTTAACCACCTGGTTGGTGACCAGGGGATCCGTATCCGACTGGTATTCGGTGAGGTTGTCCAGGCCGTCGCCGTCAGGATCCGCGGCGCTGTCATCCACCCCCAATTCCAGCCCATTGCGCGTCTCCCAGTAGTCTGGCATCTGATCGCCGTCACCATCGATGAACTCGTCCGCCCCCATATCACTGCCACTCCCTTGGGGTCGCAGCTCAATGTCAATATCCAGGGCTGGCGCGGCACTGTCGTCGCCCTGATCCAGGCAGGGCGAACCAGGACGCAGGTGACCTTGTCCGTCCAGAAGGGGATCCTGGCGTAAATTATGCTCGCCGGCGAAGCCTGGTTCCTGGTCGATGTCGCTATAATTGATCATCACGCTGCTGTCGCTGGCGGTGTAAACCTGGAATCCATCACCATCCGCGCCGTCCGCCAGGTAGGCCGAATTGTTCCACAGGATGGTGTTGGTGATGGTGGGGCTGCTGTTGGTGTTGGCGATGGCGCCGCCCCGGGCAAAGGTAACACCCCGGACGCTGTTCTGACCAAAGGTGCAGTTGAGGATCTCACAACCGCTGGCATAATTGGTGAGCGCCCCTCCCGAGCCCCGGGTGGGAACAGCTCCCGGGCTGGCTGAATTGTACATGAAGATGGCGTTGGTCAGGTTGAGCTGGCCGTTGTTGTAAATCGCACCACCCTCAGAGCTGGTCCCGCCGTCGGAATGGTTACCAAAAAAGTAACTGCCGGAGACGGTCAGGGTGGTACCCTCGGTTTGGATGCCACCCCCCTTGGCCAGATCCCCTTTGGCCACGTTTTCGGTAAAAAGGCTGATGATGATATCCACCACCCCCTGATGCATCGTAATGGCGCCGCCACTCGTGGCAAGGCCGTTTTCGGACCGGTTTTGGACAAAACGGCTCAGTTTAATCACGGCCTCGCTCTCCTCAAGAGCCAGGGCGCCGCCGGCGCCGCCTTCACAGTTCAGGTAGTTGCCGGTGAAAAGACAGTTTATAAAGAGCGGCGATCCACCGTCGACATAGACCGCGCCGCCCTGGCAGGTGCCGCTGCCACGAATGTAATTGTCGGCAAAGGTACAGTTGATCCACTGGGGAGAGCAGTTGTCGATATATGCGGCCCCACCGCGTAAATCCGTATATCCCGGAATCGCGCCATTTCGGACGGTGATCCCGTTGATGACCGCATCCTGGGAGATGAACAGGCAGCGGTGGGCTTCCTGGCCATCCAGGACCACCGGTTGGTTTTGCCAGTCGCGCTGGCGGCGATAGGTTTCAGTGCCTTCAAAGCCGCCGTAGATCTTGACCACCTTGCCGACACTGATCTGATTGTCCAACAGGTAGGTACCGGTTTTGACCCAGATCTCGTCACCAACGGCGGCGGCCAGAACGGCGCTTTGCAGGTCGCCGAAGGCCTCTTGCCAGGAAGTACCGCTACCGCCGGCGGTGGCATCAGCAGCCACGTACCAGACCTTGGAAAAAATCGCCGCAACGGTATGGTTCTCGGAGACATCGCTGAATTCAAATGGGCTGACCGGGTCCACCTCGACGCCGTCCACCACCAGCGAGGAGAGAAAATAGCCCGTCTCGGCGGTGATGCTGAACGATTGAGTGCTGCCTGCCAAAACCGTCACATCGCCTGCCGGTGTGATGCTCCCGCCACTGGCCGCCTCGGCGGTGATGGTGTATTCAACGTTCGCAGCGACGGTGGCAAATTGCCAGCTCTCTTCTGCCGCAAGGGGGTTGCCGGCCGAGTCGGTGATATCCCGGGTAAGGTGCATGGTGTATTCGGCATTGTTGGCCAAATCGCTGCTGGGAATGAAGATGGCCCGGTTCTGGGTTGAGTGGTAAGAGATGCCGCCCCCGATGACCGCATGCTCCGCATCGGTGAGGTAAAAACTGTCATGGGTCAATGTGGTGGGATCCAAAGGTTCACTGAAGGTCACGCGGATGTTGGCCGAAACCGGCGCATTGGTCTGCTCGGGGCTGGGCCAGCGGGTGGTAACGGTGGGGGCCTGGGTATCGGACGAAGCGCTGGTGGTAAACGACCAGGTATAGTCGGTGGTCATCGCCAATCCGGCCAGGTCCTGCACGCCGGCGGCAAGGGTGGCCTTGTAAGTGGTGTCGGGGGCCAGGTCTGTTTCAGGCGTCAAGACGATGGTCGGGCCGTTGGGGGCGTCGGCGGTGTACCTCATTGCGGCATTCATCGCCTGATCACCGGCGGCAAGGGTTAACGTTTCGCCGCTGATACTGCCGGCCACAACCATTTCCGAGAAGGTCAGCGACACGACGCTGTTGGTGGCCACAGCCGAGGCATTGGCCACGGGCGAGATTTCCGCCACGGTGGGCGGCTCGCTGTCGCCACCCACATAGGTCATGAGAATCTCGGCCGATTGGGCCCTACCGGCCGTAATCGTGATCCCTTCGGCCTCGCCGCGCCATTTGGGTTCATCGGCATCGTAGCCCACCAACCCCCGAATTACCACTCGATAACCCGATCCGGCATCAATCCCCTGGATGCTGCCCGTGTGATCTTCACACGACCACGTTTCGGTTCGGATGGCGTCCTCGGATCCAGCGGCATAGAGCGTGGCGACGATGTTCACGATCTGATAGTCGCTGCAGATATCCTCGCCCGGCGATGCGAGCACAGCCCGGGACGGGGTCAAAGCGCCTTGCCTATCCCAAACCAGGGCCAGAGCCAGGGATCCGCTAGGGGACGCTTTTGAATGTGTCTCCGGGGGGGGACTTCCACAAGCGCCCAAGAGCAGCAGGACCCCACAAGCGGCAATCCAGCCACCCAATAAACTTATCTGCCGAATGGCTCGTTTTTCATCAGTGGCCATAACCGACCTCCCACGAAGCTCAAGCTTCGGCGGCGCCCCTGATGAACCGGCCGCCGCTGCGCAAGACGGTTAGCGCGGCCGGTGTTACCAGCTCACATTCAGATTACCCTGGTCGGTGGTTTTGCCAGGATTGTCACCCCCACCGCCTCCCCCGCTACCGCCGGCCACGGCAGCCACGATCCCGATCAGGCCCGCCAGGCCCGCCAGGCCCCAGATCATCTTGCTGCGGTTGGTTGATTTGCTCTGGGACGACCCGGTCGTACTGGGAAGAACCTCTTCGGGGTAACCCATCATCTGGGGTCGGTTGTGGGTGATTGAGTTGCCGTTGTCGGCAGCGTTGCCTTCTGCAGCCCAGATCTTCGCCGGTTGCTGGACTGAAAAGAATATCAGTGCCAACCATAAAATAAAACCACTCTTGATGATGGCCATGCAATCCTCCTGGAACGCGTGTCGATAACAAAGTCTAATTCGGGTTGTCAGCCTGGAATGCTAGTTCGGCACCTGGCCAATGGACTCGCCCTGGAGCAGCGTGAGATCCGGAAAAATCATCGGTGTCTGTTCGGTGCCCAGCCGACGTGCCATGCGGGTCACGTTGCTGGAGACATAGTCAAAGAGTTCCTCGACGCTGAGCATGTTGTTGTCGTCCACGTCGGCTTCACCGCCCAGGGCGCGCAACAGGTAATAGGTGAACAGCCCGTGTTCACTTTCGGGATCCGAGTGGCTGGTCTGGCTCTCCGTGGTGGCGCTCATGGCCACCACATGCTCGGTCTCGGCCTTCAGGCTCTGGACATGCATCAGCGCCGGTCGGGTGCCCTTCACGAGCACTTCGTCGGTCCGGGCGGCCACGCCGCTGAAGCATGCGTCAAGAAAGACATAGGTGCGCTGGACATTGAGCTGGTCCAAATCGTGATAAAACTGCCCGAGCCGATAGCCGGTCTGATTCAGAAAACGCGTGTCCCCGTCAAAGGGAACCAGGTAGGGATCGCCCTTTTGCATATCCGGTGCGCCGTGACCGGCAAAATAGACGTACAGCGTGGTATCGCTGTCCACGTTGGCGGGGATATACTGTTTTAAAAAGCCTTCCAGGCGGGCTTTGGTAGCATCGCTATCGATGAGGGTGATGATATTCTCTTCGGGTACCCCCAGAACCTTGACAAAGTAGTCTTTAACAACCAGTGCATCCTTGCGGGCGTACTGCACGTGGGGCAGCTGGGCATAATCCTCGATGCCGATTACCAAGCCCCAGTTCACCGGTTGGGGACGACCCTTCATATCCGCCGGCAGGGCCACAGGATCCTGTCGCCCGATCAGCTGAAAGGTCCGGGTGTCGATCAATTCGCCGTCGATAAATATCTTCACCGCCCACTCGCCGGGCAAACTGGCGGCCTTATCGCCCTTGATGGTCAGTGGATGCCAAGTGGTCACCTTCCGGCGAATCTTGCCCTGGGCCACTCGGATGGGAAAGTTACCGGAGCTGTCGTAGAGATTTCCTTGGGGGTCGAACCACTCCCACCGAAACTGATGGACTCCGGTGAGATTCTCCATATGAAGCAGGGCCACGACCTGTTTGTCGACATTCGAAAAGCTCTGGCCAGGCTCGACCGCCACCCCCAGAGAACCTTCCTCTTTGACATCCTTGGATAGGGTAATTTCCCCCAAATGGGGCCTCGGTTTTTTTTGTACGGTACTGGCGCTGCTGCAGGCGTTGATCAAAACAACGAGGCCGCAAAGCAAAATAGCCAACGGTACGCCTTTGGATACACGCATGGGGCACCTCGCACGATTTTTGGAAAAATTAGATGTTTCCGCCCTCTAGCACTCGCCGGTAGCCAAGTCCAGCGGTTGCCGTGCGGTGGGGTGAGGGGATGATCAAGGCCAAACAGCGCCCCGCCAACCCAAAAAATTAGATCATCTTAGCAAAACTGACCCGCAAGACACAAGCAGATATCGAATCAGGAGGGTATTCTTACTAAAATGTAACTGGCGCCAGGCGCAAATCAGCTGATTGGGTGCGAGGGGGGGGCACCGGCGATGCATTCAAGAGGGCTGCGGGATACGCTCTGGGATAGTGCACAATCATACTGATTACGCATTAATATTCTGACAAATTCAAACGCTTGGAACTAGGAAGCTCGGGAGTTGTTCATGGCGTTGTAGAAGGTCATCACGCGCTGCACGTATATTTCGGTCTCCTTGATGGGGGGGATGCCACGGTGCCGGTCCACCATCGATGGACCGGCATTGTATGCGGCCAGGGCCAGGGGTACCTTGCCCTGATAGCGATCGAGCAGTTCTCGGAAGTAGCGCGCGCCGCCCATGATGTTGTCATGGGGATCAAAGGGATCGTTGACGTCCAGGGCGGTCAGATTCTCCGGCATGATCTGCATGAGCCCCAGTGCCCCTTTGCGAGAAACCGCCTTGGGATCGAAAGCCGATTCGGCGCGAATGATGGCTTTGAGCAATGGAAAAGCGATGTCGTAGCGCCGGGAGGCCTGGCTGATGATATCGTCATAGGCGTTGCTGTCGCGGGGAGGGGCCGTCGGCCGGCGGTGGTCCTTGAGATAGACCTTGTAATCGGACGAAGTGGGCACGTTGGTAAAGTGCATGACCCCTTGATTGTCGATGTAAACATAGATATCGGCTCCGGCCTGGGCCGTTGAGAGTCCGATAAGGACAAACAGGGTAATCGCTGCGACAGTTTTCATAAGCATAGGCGAAGAATCGGAATCAGCGCTTGCGGAACTTCAGGTTGTCGTAATCTCTAGGTACGGGTGACCCTTTGACTCTCATATCGGCTCAAGGGGGTGGCAACCTAAGCGGTCGCGGAATCTCTGCTCAAAACGCCGAGGCGTCGGAGACGATTTCGAATTCGAATGTGATGGTGGCCACCCCGCGCAGCGTGGCGGCCACGGAACAGTATTTCTCCTGGGAGAGCTGGATCGCCTGCGCAACGGCTTTTTCGCTGAGATCTTTGCCGGCCAGGCGGTACTTGAGATGGATACGGCGGTAAGCCCAGGGCGGCTGTGGATCTTGTTCACCATCGGCGGTAACTTCCAGCCGGGAGAGGGGTTTGCGCTTTTTGGTCATGATATCCACCACATCATAGGCCGAACAGGCCGAAAGGGCGATCAAGAGGGTCTGGGAGGGGCTGACTCCCCGGGCAGGATCGTCTCCTGAAAGCACCACGCTGTGATTGCGTGAATCCATCCCCACGAACTGTTTTCCCTCTACCCATTTGACAAGCGTTTTCGGCATGGCGGAGTTCTCCTCATCTGTTGCCGGGTTCATGCGAATCGTGGTGAACGCCCCCTCTGGTAGCATAAACAGGCGAGTTGGTGAAAGCCTTTTGTGAATGGCGATCTCTCCAGTAATCTCGGCCTTACAATGGACCGCCTGGGAAGCGCTGCACCTCCGTGTGCGTGCCGCCGGCCGCCATTCTCGGTGAAACGGCTTCGGACGGTTCTCCGAGAATGGCTGTGTCGCCAGGGAATCCTATTTCTGTCCCAGTCATTTAAGTTCGATTGCGGTATAACCGATAAAGCCATAAAACCCACCGGCTTGTGGGGTACGCGCCACCCTCCAGGCGCCTTCCCCCGCCGGGCAGCAGTCAGTTCGATATTCCGCTTTGGATAAGAGAAAAACGGCTCGAAATATGCCTTTAGGCATCATCGTTCTCAACACCCAATGGGAGAGGTACTCTGGCCATGTCTAATAAATTTAATCTTAAACTCAAATTGGCGCTAATCGGCAGCCTGACGACCCTCGTTCCCCTTCTGATCGTCACGATCGGCGCGGTAATGCAATATCACCGGGTGGCGGCCATTGCCGCAAAAGAGGGCCTGAAGATCAACGGCAGCGGCCAGACACTGCTGACCCTGATGGTGCTGGGCGCAATGCTGGTGAGCCTTGCCATCTGGTATTTCATTGCCAAGGGCATTGCCACCCCCCTGACCCAGGTGGTCCAGGGTTTGCGCGAAATCGTTGAAGGCAACGGAGATTTGACCCAGCGCCTGGTGGTGGGTTCCCATGGCGAGGTGGGCGAGCTGGCCCATTGGTTCAACCGTTTTATCGAAAAGGTGCAACGCCTCATCCAGGAACTGACTGAAAATGCCTCGACCCTCAACGAAGCCTCCTCCAGCTTGGAGGGGTCCTCCAACCAGATGTCCCATGCGGCCCAACAGGCGCTTGAAAAAACCAGCGGGGCGGTGGAGGCCAGCCGGGGGATGAGCACGCGGATCGCCACCGTGGCCACCACCATGCAGGAGGCTGCCGGGAACATCAACATTGTGGCTTCATCGGCCGAGGAGATGAGCGCCACCATCAATGAAATCGCCGGCAATACGGAAAAGGCCCGAGGGATCACCAACCAGGCGGTGCAACAGTCCAGCAATGCGTCAAACCAGGTGGCTCAGTTGGGAGAGGCGGCCATGGAGATTGGCAAAGTGGTGGAAACCATCACCGAGATCTCCGAACAGGTCAACCTCCTGGCGCTGAATGCCACCATCGAAGCGGCCCGGGCCGGTGAGGCCGGCAAAGGATTTGCTGTGGTGGCCAACGAGATCAAGGAACTGGCACGCCAGACGGCATCGGCCACCATGGAGATTAAAATGAAGGTGGAGGGCATTCAGAACAACACCAACGGCACGGTCAAAGAGATCGAAAACATCAATCAAATCGTCAACGAGATGAACGACATCGTCACCGGCATCGCCTCGGCCCTGGAAGAGCAGTCGGTGACCACCAATGAAATCGCCACCAGTGTCTCCCAAGCCTCCTCCAGCATTGGTGAAGTTTCCGAGCTGGTCTCCAAAAATGCAGCCGGGGCCAAGCAGATATCCGAGATATTCCAGGCCGTGGGCGGCTCCAGTCAGGCCATGTCCGACAACAACGGTCAGATCCAGGAGAACGCAAGTGTGCTGCGGCAGATATCAGAGCAGCTCGGCAGGGTGGTGGGCCGCTTTCGCGCCTGACCCATCCTTGCCATGACAACCTTCAGAGGGCGGCATCCTTTAATGGAGCCGCCCTTTTTCGTGGGCTTTTAGCGGGGGATCGATGCAATAAGTTAAAGCCTACCGGTCGATCCACATGAGCCAGAGAAACGCGCACAACCCCCCGGCGCCATAAAAAGGCATATCGTACCAACTGAAGGTGCGGCCGAAGACCGTCTGACCGATGAAGGTGCTGCGCACATAGCTTAGGATGGGGTGATGAAGCAGTTGCGAAAACTCCACCAGACAGGTCAACACCACCACCACGACCGCGATATTCAGGGGCCGCAGGGTGGGCAGCATGCCAAAGATGACCAAGCACCAGAAAATCACGTAAAAAAAACCGCCGCCATTGGCATTGACCCACTGAAAGCCCGGCCCGTGGTAAGCCTTGCTGTAAAAGCCGACGGGAATCAGCACGGCCAGGGACAGGAGGACCCAGAGCCGCTTGCTGACCAAAGGATTGAGCACCTTCACATGAGCTCCTTTTCGATAGCCGCGGTAAAGCGCTGCAACATTTGCCGGGAACCCGCACGCTGGGCGGCGCCGGTCAGGTGTTGACGCAGGCCCTGGGAGATCTCCAGCTGTACACCGGCGGCGCAACGTCCGCGGTTGCAGATGTTACGGGGATGGATACCCGCCAGGGCGCTGGGCGGCGGGTTCGGGACCCTAAATCCGGCCTGCTGCAGGGCGGCGGTGATGCGCTGTTTCAGAGCAAGATCTTTGCCGCCCACCACCACCCAGGCAGCCTCGTCGCGGCAGCCATGGATCGATACCACCGCACGCGCCCGGCCCACGGCCTGCAGGGCACGCGGTTCTTCAAAGCGCTCGCTGGCGATATGCAGCGCGGCGTTGTCGGCCGCGCGGGTGCCCACAAAGCAGTAGAGGCTGTGCCGGATGCCGGCGATGGCCGTGGCGATGAGATCGGTGCCCGGTTCGATGCCACCGCCGTGGATGGCCATGACCAGGGTGCTGCTCTGCCCCTGCCGCTGAATCACCTTGAAATCACGGCCCTCGACCTGGTGGCGCCGAAGGTCATCAAACGTGGCGTAAGGCTTTAAACCTTTCACGGCAGCCTACCCGTTTAGCTCGTAAAGCCGATCCAGGAAGCGGGCCATCAGTCCATTGATGGATTCAAAGCGCCGACCGTTGCCCATCATCTGCTCGGCCCCCTGGATAAAGTCGCCTGCCACGATCTCGTGGCCACAATGGGTGATCAGATCGGCGGCGCTGGCGGCGGTGGTTTCCAGATGAAACTGCAGGGCCGCCACCCGCAGGCCCTTTAAAAATCCCTGGTTGGCACAGGCCTGGCTGCGGCCCAGGGGGACGGCGCCTTGGGGAATATCGAACATGTCACCGTGCCAGTGAAAGGCCGTGAAGGCGTCTGGAAAGGCCGCGGCCAGGGGATCGGCAAGGGCTGCCGGATCTTTTTGCACTTCAAACCAGCCGATCTCGCGCTGGGATCCCCGGCGCACACCGGCCCCCAGCACATCGGCCAGCAGTTGCGCCCCCAGGCAAATCCCCAGAACCACCTTGCCGGCCCTGACGGCGCCGTCGATGAAGCGTTTCTCCTCCCTGAGCCAGGGGTATTGGTCCTCCTCGTAGATATTCATGGGCCCGCCCATGATCACCAGCCAGTCCGGGGTTTGCGGAGCCGGCGGCGAATCCCCCAGGTGCCAGCGGGTCACATCGATGCTAAATCCTTTGCCCATGGCCCAGGCCTCGATGGAACCGAGGCCTTCGAAGGGCACGTGTTGAAGCCAGTGCAGTCGTTTCATGATGCTCCTCTCTCCCTGTTCAGGGTAAGGGATGTCTATTGAGCACCAGCACCAGGCTGGTGATCTGCGGGGGCGAACACCACCGTCCGGCTCAATCGAATCCGGGGTTCATGGACCACCTTCAAACCGGTCGTGCGGGCAACCGCCAGCATGGCGGCAAACGCCCGGGCGGTGACATGAAAGATCGGTTCGGCGATAAACAGCTTTCCATCCGGGGCCAAGTGCTGTCCGATCTCGGTAAAAAAAGCCGTCTGGTCGGGGACCTCATGAACCATATAGAAGGCATTGACGAAGTCAAAGGCACTGGCGAGATCGAGCCGCTCCGGGCGGCATTGATGCAGGCTGATGCGATCGGCCAGACCTGCCTTGGTGGCCCGTAGGCGCACCATGGCCAGCATCTCGGCTTGAAGATCCACCGCCACCACCGTTCCCCGGGCCCCCACCAGACGCGCCAGGCCCAGGCTGGCGAACCCCGCGCCACACCCCACATCCAGCACGCGCGCACCCGGTTGTACGTAAGGTGAAAACATTTTCAAAGGGTTGTGAACTAAAGGTCTCAAGAAGTTGTCAAAAGTCTTGACATGACGCCAGGAGCAGACATGAGCCATGGGCATCCCCTTTATCGACGAG
>Ga0316577_10000411_pt1 | contig 16530 bp, 12 predicted proteins | sample S5NA_FD_203073 | JGI IMG/M metagenome (GOLD analysis project Ga0316577, IMG submission 203073) | Rhizosphere microbial communities from salt marsh grasses in Alabama, United States - S5-7_050615r2r1 | ecosystem: Host-associated > Plants > Roots > Rhizosphere | place: USA: Alabama | collected... | reverse complement strand
TCCGGTTCGCGATCCGCGAGGGCGGCCGCACCGTCGGTGCCGGCGTCGTCACCGACATCATCGAGTAGGACGGGCGGGCCGGCGGCCGACCGCCGCCGGCCACGCGCGCCGAAGGACGTAGAGGAGAATGAGAGACCAGATCACGCTCGAGTGCACGGAGTGCAAAGAGCGCAACTACTCGACGACGAAGAACAAGCGGAAACATCCGCAGCGGGTGGAGTACAAGAAGTATTGCCCCCGTTGCGACGCGCACACGAAGCACAAAGAAACGCGCTGACGCGCACCGCGTTCAGGCAGCGCCGGCTCCGGCCCTCCGTCGACGACGGGCGAGAGGGCCGATCCCGCCCACGGGGTGGGGGAGAGCCGGCGTTTCCGTCGCCCTCGGACGGGCGGCGCGCGAGACCGGGAACCTGGGAGACGATCGTCCGATGGCCGTGATCCGGACCATGCAGGAGTTCATCGAGGGCGTGCAGCTGGAGATGCGGAAGGTCACGTGGCCCGACCGCGAGCAGCTCCGGAACGCCACGGCCGTGATTCTCGTGTTCGTGGTCATCCTCGCGATCATCATCGGGCTCATGGACTCGGTGTTCTCGGCCCTCGTGCGGGGCATCGTGGGGGTCTTCGGTGGCTGAGCCGACCGCGGTGGAGCCGCGCTGGTACGCGATTCAGACCTACTCGGGTCACGAGAACAAGGTCAAGTCGCTGCTCGAGAAGAAGATCGCCGACCTCCCGGGCGAGCCCGAAGAGAAGGCCGTGCGGGAGGTGATCGTCCCGACCCGCGAAGTCGTGGAGATCAAGGGCGGCAAGAAGGTCAAGTCGACGAAGCGGCTGTACCCGGGATACGTGCTCGTGAACATGGTGCTCAACCAGGAGACGATGTTCCTGATCACCAGCACCCCGAGCGTGATCAAGTTCCTCGGCGGCGGCTCGGAGCCGCAGCCGCTCCGCCAGGACGAGATCAACAAGATCCTGGGCGTGGCCGAGGCGACGGAGGAGGAGGGCCCGAAGGAGGAGATTCCCTTCGAGGTCGGCCAGGTGGTCGAGGTGATGGAAGGACCGTTCAGCGACTTCAGCGGAACGGTCGAGGAGGTCTTCCCGGACAAGGGCAAGGTGCGTGTACAGGTCAGCCTGTTCGGCCGGCCGACGAGCGTCGAGCTCGACTACACGCAGCTGAAGGGTTTCTGACGGAGCAGGGGCGACGAGCGATGGCAGTCCAGAAGAAGGTGATGGCCCAGATCAAGCTGCAGATCCCGGCCGGCCAGGCCACGCCGGCGCCGCCGGTCGGCCCGGCGCTCGGGCAGCACGGGGCCAACATCATGGAGTTCTGCAAGCAGTTCAACGCGCGGACCGCGAGCCAGCCCGGGATGATCATCCCGGTCGTGATCACGGTCTACCAGGACCGGAGCTTCACCTTCATCACGAAGACGCCGCCGGCGGCGGTGCTTCTGAAGAAGGAGCTCGGTCTCGCGTCCGGGTCGGCGGAGCCGAACCGCAACAAGATCGCGAAGGTCAGCCGCGCCCAGCTGCGGAAGATCGCGGAGATCAAGATGGAGGACCTGAACGCCCGCGACGTCGAGGCCGGGGCCCGCATGATCGCCGGGACGGCCCGTTCGATGGGGATCGAGGTGGTGGACTGATGGCCAGGCACGGCAAGAAGTACCGCGGGGCGGTGGCGGAGCTCCAGGAAGAGTCGTTCTTCGAACCGCGGGAGGCTCTCCAGACGGTGAAGGAGGCCTCGTTCGCGAACTTCGACGAGACGGTGGACATCGCCGTCCGGCTCGGCGTGGATCCGCGACACGCGGACCAGATCGTGCGCGGCACGGTCGTCCTCCCGGCCGGAACGGGCCGCACGGTCCGGATTCTGGTGATCGCGCAGGGCGACAAGGCGAAGGAGGCCGAGGAGGCCGGCGCGGACTTCGTGGGACGCGAGTACATCGAGAAGATCGAGGGCGGCTGGCTGGACTTCGACGTGGCGATCGCGACACCCGACCTGATGAAGGACGTCGCGAAGCTCGGACGGGTGCTCGGACCGCGGGGCCTGATGCCGACGCCGAAGGCGGGCACGGTCACCATGGACGTCGGCCGGGCGGTCTCCGAGGCCAAGGCCGGGAAGATCGAGTTCCGGGTCGACAAGTTCGGCAACGTGCATGCCCCGATCGGCAAGGTGAGCTTCGAGCTCGCGAGCCTGGTCCAGAACTTCGACGCCCTGATGGACGCGGTGAAGCGGAACCGTCCGTCGGCGGCGAAGGGGACCTACATCCGGAGCGTCACGGTGAGCAGCACGATGGGCCCCGGCGTGGCCATCGATCCGACCCTGTACCGCTGAGGCACGGGAGAACGGCGGGATGAGACTCGACCAGAAGCAGGCGATTGCGGAGTCGATCGCGGCGAGCCTCCGGGAGGCCGGAACCGTCTATCTGACGGACTTTACCGGCCTCGACGTGGAGGCGCAGACGCGGCTCCGGGACAAGCTCATGGAACAGGGCGCCGAGTACAGGGTGGTCAAGAACACCCTCGCGCGGCGCGCGCTCGAAGGGCTGGACATCCCGGACCTGTCGGAACACCTGAAAGGACCCACGGCGTTCGTGCTGGCCGGGTCCGATCCGGTGGCGCCCGCGAAGGTCGTCCGCGACTTCGCGAAGGAGAACGAGAACCGCCCCGTCGTCAAGATCGGGGTCGTCGACCGGCGGACGGTTCCGGCGGGAGACGTCGAGAAGCTGGCGGATCTGCCGGGACGCGAGGTGCTGCTCGGCTCGATTGCCGGCGCGCTCACGGCGTCGGTCGGCGGGATCGTCGGCGTTCTGGGAGGCCTGATTCGCGACATCGCGATGATGGCCGAGGAAGTGGCGAAGAAGGGAGAAGGGCAGGGCTGAGCCCGCCCGACCCTCTGGAGGGGGCTCGGTGCGGATCGCCCACACCGGCTCGAGTCAAGGCAACAACGCAGGGGAGTGCGCGGAGCGATGAGCAAGGTTGAGGAGCTGCTCGATGCGATCGGCTCGCTGACCGTCCTTGAGGCGGCCGAGTTGAAGTCGATGATGGAGGAGAAGTTCGGCGTCACGGCCGCCGCCCCGGTGGCGGTCGCGGCGGCGGGCGGGCCCGCGGCCGGTGCCGTCGAGGCGGAGGAGAAGACGGAGTTCGACGTCATCCTCGCCGGCGTGGGCGACAAGAAGATCCAGGTGATCAAGGTCGTCCGGGAGGTCACGGACCTCGGCCTCAAGGAGGCCAAGGACCTCGTCGACAACGCCCCGAAGGCCGTGCGGGAGGGCGTGTCGAAGGAGGAGGCCGAAGCGATCAAGGCGAAGCTGGAAGAGCAGGGAGCCACCGTCGAAGTGAAGTAGTGCCGGTGCGGGAGCGCGGGTTCCGCGCTCCCGCCGCGCCGCTCACTCAGACCGTGGCTCGGAATGCAGGAACGCTTCGTACAAGGTCCGCACATCGCGCGCGTGGCGCCCCGTCGCCCTGCCGGAGCCGAAGGGCTTCCGGCGGGCGGGGGGCTTCGTGCGCCTTCGGGTCCGGTGGTTCCCGGAGACCGTCCCGCCCGGGACGGCGGGACCGCCGGACCGGGCACGCAGGTCCCTCGACGCACCGCGCCTCTCGCGGGGTGTCGCGGGGGAGCCCCATCGAATTCGAGGAGTGAACGAAGTTGGCGACACCGATGAAGAACGGCTCCGTAGTCTCGTTCGCGAAGCTCGACACGCCGATGGCGATGCCGCACTTCCTTGAGGTGCAGCTGGAGGCGTTCGAGCGTCTGCTCTCGACCGGCGCCGAGGCCGAACGGCGCGACGTGGGTCTCGAGCGAGTGTTCCAGGAGATCTTCCCGATCACGGACGTGAACGAGAACTACTCGCTCGAGTTCGTGGACTACGCGATCGGCGAGCCGAAGTACTCCGTCGAGGAGTGCATGGAGCGCGACATGACGTTTGCCGCTCCGCTCAAGGCGACGCTGCGGCTGGTCGTGTTCGAGGATCTGGGAGAGGGCGAGAAGCGTCCGGCCGACATCCTGGAGAAGGAGGTCTATCTCGGCGACCTTCCGCTCCTGACGGACCAGGGGACCTTCGTCGTCAACGGTGCGGAGCGGGTGATCGTGAGCCAGCTGCACCGGTCGCCCGGCGTCGTGTTCGAGGAGAACATCCACCCGAACGGCACCCGGCTGTTCTCGTCCCGCATCATTCCGTTCCGCGGGTCGTGGGTGGAGTTCACGATCGACATTCACGACGTGATCCACGTCCACATCGACAAGCGGAAGAAGTTCCCGGCGACGGCGCTCCTGCGGGCCTTCGGATACGGTACGGACGCGGACATCCTGGAGCTCTTCTACACGGTGCGCTCCGTCGAGCTGGCCGAGGTCGCCGAAGACCGCACGGCGCGGCGCGAGATCACGGGCACGCTCGCGGCGAGCTCCATCGTCGACGAGGAGTCCGACGCCGAAGTCGTCGTGGTCGAGCTGAAGGGCTGGGATCCGGCGAAGGCGGCAGGTCCGGCGTGGCTCGCGACCGACGTCGTCGACCCGGAGTCGGGCGAGGAGCTCGCGATGGCCGGAGAGCGGCTCGACGACACGCTGGCCCGTCGCTTCCGGGACGCCGGGGTGACCGAGGTCGAGACCTACGACGATCCCGAGGCGTTCCTGGTGCGGCGCACCGAGGAAGTCACGGACGAGCTGGTGGAACGCCTCGTTCGAGCGGGCGTCGACAGGTTCGAGGTGTTCTCGAGCGCCGCGTTCATCCCGGTGCGTGGCAGCTACGAAGATCTCGCGATGCGACGCGACTGGAGCCAGCACCCGCGCCTCGCCGCGGACGTGGTGGACCCGAAGACCGGGGAGGTCCTCGCCGAGAAGGGCGACGACTTCGACGAGAAGCTGTTCGGCCACCTCAAGGATCGGCGCATCCGCGACGCCTTCGTGTTCACGGGCGGTCCGCGCGGCGAGTCGCCCCTGATCAAGAACACGCTGACCAAGGACCCGACGAAGGGCGAGGCGGATGCGCTCTACAGCATCTACTCGCTGGTGCGCCCGGGCGAGGCGCCGAACCTCGAGACGGCGCGCACGGCGCTGGACCGCCTGTTCTTCAATCCCAAGCGCTACGACCTCGGCCGGGTGGGCCGGCACAAGGTGAACCACCGGCTCCGCGAGATCTACCGGATGCTCGATTTCGAGCTGCCGGCGGCGGACATCACGGTGCTGGAGCCGTCCGACTTCGTGGGCATCATCCGGTACCTGATCGAGCTGCACGAGGGCCGGGGCTACACGGACGACATCGACCACCTCGGAAACCGACGCGTTCGCTCGATCGGCGAGCTGATCGCCAACCAGTTCTCGGTCGGCCTCTCCCGCATGGCGCGCCTCGTGCGCGAGCGGATGTCGATCAACAGCGATCCCGAGAAGATGTCGATCGACGACCTCGTCAACGCGCGCACGGTGAGCGCGGTGATCCAGGCGTTCTTCGGAAGCTCCCAGCTCAGCCAGTTCATGGACCAGACGAACCCGCTGGCGGAGCTCACGCACAAGCGGCGGCTGAGCGCGCTCGGTCCGGGCGGCCTCAGCCGGGAGCGCGCCGGCTTCGAGGTGCGGGACGTCCACTACTCGCACTACGGCCGCATGTGTCCGATCGAGACGCCGGAAGGACCCAACATCGGGCTCATCACCTCGATGACGACCTTCTCCCGGCTCAACGAGCTGGGCTTTCTCGAGACGCCGTACCGGAAGGTGGTCGACGGGCACGTCACGGACGAGCTCACGTGGCTGTCGGCGAGCGAGGAGGAGGACTTCGCGGTCGCCCAGGCGAACGCGGAGCTCAACGAGGACGGCACCTTCGTGCGCGACCTCGTTCTCTGCCGTCATCGGGACGACTATCCGCTGCTGCCGCCCGACGAGATCGACTTCATGGACGTGGCGCCCGACCAGCTCGTCGCGGTCTCCCCGGCCATGATCCCGTTCCTCGAGCACGATGACGCCAACCGCGCCCTGATGGGATCGAACATGCAGAGGCAGGCCGTGCCGCTTCTGTTCCCGCAGGTTCCGCTCGCCGGCACGGGCCTCGAGGAAAAGGTGGCCACGGACTCTGGCGCCGTCGTCGTCGCGCGCCGCTCCGGCACCGTGACGCGGGTCACCGCCGAAGAGATCGTGATCGACGCCGGGGTCTCGAAGAAGGCCGGCGACGAGCCGCTCGCGCGACTCTCCCAGTACGACCGCTACACCCTCCGCAAGTTCTGGCGCACGAACCAGGACACGGCGATCAACCAGCGGCCGATCGTCGAGGTCGGTCAGAAGGTGAAGGCGGGGCAGGTGGTCGCCGACGGCGCGTCCACGGAAGGCGGGGCGCTCGCCCTCGGCCGGAACGTGACCGTCGCCTTCATGCCCTGGTACGGCCACAACTTCGAGGACGCGATCGTGATCAGCGAGCGGCTGGTCAAGGACGACGTGTTCACGTCCGTCCACATCCAGGAGCTCGAGCTCCACGTCCGCGACACGAAGCGCGGCACGGAGGAGATCACGATCGAGATCCCGAACGTGGCCGAGGAGGCGCTCGTCGACCTCGACGAGCGCGGGATCGTCCGGATCGGCGCCGCCGTGAAGACGGGCGACATTCTGGTCGGCAAAATCACGCCGAAGGGCGAGACCGAGCTGTCGCCCGAGGAGAAGCTGCTCACGGCGATCTTCGGCGAGAAGGCGAAGGACGTGAAGGACAGCTCGCTCCGGGTGCCGCCGGGCGTCGAGGGCACGGTGATCGACGTGAAGATCTTCTCGCGCCGGATCGACGACCCGCTCCTCGAGCGGGAGCACGGCGAGCGGATCGCCCGCCTGCGCGAGACCGAGCGCGAGGAGATCACGCGCGTCACGGAGGCGCGGGACGAGGAGCTGAGGGAGATTCTGAAGGGCCAGACGGTCGCCCTGCTTCTCAAGCGGGGCACGATCGAGCCCCTCCTCAAGGAGGGTCAGAAGCTCTCGGCGACGGCTCTGAACGACCTCGACTTCGGCGAGGTCGACCTCAGCACGCTGAAGGTCAAAAACGAGGATGCCAGCCGGGGCGCCCGCAGGGTCATCGACGAGGCGAAGCGCCGCGTCGAGCGGATCCGCGAGCGGACCGAGGAGGGCATCGACCGCGTGTTCCAGGCGGACGAGCTCTCGCCCGGCGTGGTGCAGCTCGTGAAGGTCTACCTGGCCGAGAAGCGGAAGATCTCCGTCGGCGACAAGATGGCGGGACGCCACGGCAACAAGGGGATCATCGCCCGCGTCGTGCCCGAGGAGGACATGCCGGTCCTCCCCGACGGGACGCCCGTGGACATCGTCCTGAACCCGCTCGGCGTGCCGAGCCGCATGAACGTCGGCCAGATCCTCGAGACGCACCTCGGATGGGCGGCGCGACAGCTCGGCTTCCGGGCGCAGACGCCCGTGTTCCAGGGGGCGACCGAGCACGAGATCGGGGCCCTCCTGAAGCTCGCCGGTGCGCTGTGGGCGGGCCGGTTCCTGGCGCCCGACGTGGAGACCCCCGAAGTGTCCGCCGGGGCGGTGCAGGCGTTCGTGCGGGAAATCCAGCGATACCGGGGCGAGTTCGAGCCGGAGAGGAACGGCCACCCCGCCGGGCTCGGGCGCAGCCTCGACGCGTACCTGCAGGGACGGCTCGAGAAGCCGGTGCGCGACCTCCTGGAGTCGATCGGGTCGTACGCGCTCGAAGTGGCGCGGAGCGCCTCGGGCGTGACGACCGCCGCGAAGCTCGAGGAGGCCGGGTGGAACGCCGCCGCGGTCCTCTCGGGGCGGAAGAGCCTCAAGGAAGGTCTCGACGCGGCGCTGGTCGAGCTGATGACGCGGGCCGGGATCAAGCCGGGCGGCAAGATGCGGCTCCGGGACGGCCGCACGGGCGAGCCGTTCGACGCGGATGTCACGGTCGGCGAGATCTACATGATGAAGCTGTCGCACCTGGTGGACGACAAGATCCACGCCCGCTCCATCGGGCCGTACAGCCTCGTCACCCAGCAGCCGCTGGCGGGGAAGGCCCAGTTCGGCGGTCAGAGGTTCGGAGAGATGGAGGTGTGGGCGCTGGAGGCGTACGGAGCGGCGCACACGCTGCAGGAGATGCTCACGGTGAAGTCCGACGACGTGACGGGACGGAGCCGGATGTACGAAGCGATCGTGAAGGGCGAGAACCTCCCGAAGCCGGGCATCCCGGAGAGCTTCAACGTGCTGGTCAAGGAGCTCCAGGCGCTTGGACTCAGCGTCGACCTGGGCAGCGACGGCGACGACGGGATCTTCACGAACTGACGCAACGAAGCGACGACAGGGGACACACAGGATGATCGATTTTCCCCGCCACCGCGGCGCGAGCTCGGCGGACTTCGACTGGATCCAGATCAAGATCGCGTCTCCGGACGAGATCCGGTCCTGGAGCTACGGCGAGGTCACGAAGCCCGAGACGATCAACTACCGGTCGTTCAAGCCGGAGCGCGACGGTCTGTTCTGCGAGCGGATCTTCGGCCCGGTGAAGGACTGGGAGTGCCACTGCGGGAAGTTCAAGCGGATCCGCTATCGGGGGCACATCTGCGACAAGTGCGGCGTGGAGGTGACCCTCTCGAAGGTCCGTCGGGAGCGGATGGGCCACATCGAGCTCGCGGTTCCCGTGGCGCACATCTGGTTCTTCAAGACCCTGCCGTCGCAGCTCGGGTACCTGCTCGGGATGAAGCTCCGGGACCTCGAGAGCGTGATCTACTACGCCGCGTACGTGATCACGAACCCGGGCAAGCAGGAGGTCCGGTACAAGCAGGTCATCGGCGAGGACGAGTACTGGGAGCTGACGGAGAAGGCCACGGAAGAGGGGGACACCGACTTCCGCGCCGAGATCGGCGCGGAGGGGGTCCGCACTCTCCTCGGCAACCTCGACACGGACGACCGCTCGGTCGTCGATCGCAACCGGGACGGCAAGGGGCTGGAGCGCCTCGCCGAGCAGCTCCGCATCGAGGTCGCGACCGAGACATCGAAGCAGCGCAAGAAGAAGAAGCTCAAGCGGCTCAAGGTCATCGACTCGATCCGCGGCAGTGACGCGGACGCGTCGAAGCGCAACAACCCCGAGCACATGATCATGGACGTGATCCCGGTGATCCCGCCGGACCTGCGTCCTCTCGTGCCGCTCGACGGGGGACGGTTCGCCACGTCCGACCTGAACGACCTCTACCGCCGGGTCATCAACCGGAACAACCGGCTCAAGAAGCTGCTCGAGATGCGCGCCCCGGAGGTCATCCTCCGGAACGAGAAGCGCATGCTCCAGGAGGCCGTCGACGCCCTGTTCGACAACGGTCGCCGCGGCAAGGCGATCCGGGGACGGGGCAAGCGGCCCCTGAAGTCCCTCTCGGACATGCTGAAGGGGAAGCAGGGCCGCTTCCGGCAGAACCTGCTCGGGAAGCGGGTCGACTACTCGGGCCGGTCGGTGATCGTGGTCGGCCCCGAGCTGCGTCTGCACCAGTGCGGCCTGCCGAAGGTGATGGCCGTCGAGCTGTTCAAGCCGTTCATCATCCACGAGCTCGAGCGCCGCGGCTACGCCGAGACGGTCAAGCGCGCCAAAAAGCTCGTCGAGCAGCTCGACCCGAAGGTGTTCGAGGTGCTCGAGGACATCATCAAGGACCACCCGGTGCTCCTGAACCGGGCCCCGACGCTCCATCGCCTGGGCATCCAGGCGTTCGAGCCGGTCCTCGTCGAGGGGAAGGCGATCCGCATCCACCCGCTCGTCTGCGCCGCGTTCAACGCGGACTTCGACGGCGACCAGATGGCCGTCCACGTCCCGCTCTCGTTCGAGGCGCAGCTCGAAGCGCGGATTCTCATGCTGTCGAGCAACAACATCCTGAAGCCGGCGAACGGCCGCCCGATCACGAGCCCCAGCCAGGACATGGTCCTCGGCTGCTATTTCGTGACGAAGGCGCCGCCGGACTTCGCGGAGCGGATCGAGAAGGGCGGGCTGCGTCACTTCCAGGACGGGGCGGAAGTGGAGCTCGCGATCGCGAACGGAAGCCTCCAGACCGAGCGGGGAACGCCGGACTACCACCGGCCGATCCGCTTCCTCTCGGACGGAGAGTGGGTCGACACGACCGTGGGGCGCGTCCTGTTCAACGCGATCATCCCCCGGAGCATGGGCTTCGTCAACCAGACGATGTCGAAGGGGACCCTGAACGATCTCGTGTTCGAGATCTTCCGGCAGACGAACCTGCGCCGGACGACGGAGTTCCTCGACAGCCTCAAGGACTTCGGGTTCCGTCACGCGACGCTCGGGGGCGTGTCGGTCGGGATGGAGGACATGGTCATCCCGGCGGAGAAGGCGAAGATCCTCGCCGAGGCGCAGGACGACGTCGACCGGTTCACGCGGGCCTATCACAAGGGCGTGATCTCCTTCGGTGAGCGCTACAACAAGGTGATCGACGCCTGGACCCACGCGAACAACGACGTGGCGGACGCGATGGTGGAAGCCATGGCGCGGTCGAGGAACGGCTACAACCCGATCTTCATGATGTTCGACTCCGGCTCCCGGGGATCTCGGGACCAGATCCGGCAGCTGGCGGGGATGCGCGGCCTGATGGCGAAGCCCCAGAAGAAGCTCACCGGGGGCATCGGCGAGATCATCGAGAGCCCGATCCGGGCGAACTTCCGCGAGGGGCTCAGCGTGCTCGAGTACTTCATCTCGACGCACGGGGCGCGGAAGGGCCTCGCGGACACGGCGCTCAAGACCGCGGACGCCGGGTACCTCACCCGCCGCCTGGTCGACGTGGCGCAGGACGTCACGGTCGTCGAGGAGGACTGCGGAACGGTACTCGGTCTCGAAGTGGCGGCTCTCAAGGAGGGCGAGGACATCATCGAGCCCCTCAAGGACCGCGTCGTGGGCAACGTCGCCCGCGAGGACGTGATCGATCCGATCAGCGACGAGCTGATCGTCGAGGCGGGGGAGATCATCGACGAGGAGGCCGCCGAGCAGATCGAGGAGGCGGGGCTCGGCTCCGTGAAGATCCGGTCGGTGCTCACCTGCGAGTCGCGGCGCGGGATCTGCCAGAAGTGCTACGGCCGCAACCTGGCCACGATGCAGGTGGTCGACGTCGGCGAGGCCGTCGGAATCCTCGCGGCGCAGTCGATCGGCGAGCCGGGCACGCAGCTCACGCTGCGGACGTTCCACATCGGCGGCACGGCGGCCCGGATCGCGGCCCAGACGCAGCGGAAGTCCAAGCTGCAGGGCACGATCGGGTTCGAGCGCGTCACGTTCGTCGAGAGCCCGGACGGACGGAAGGTCGTCACGAGCCGCGAGGGACAGCTACTGCTGCGCACGGAGGGCGAGCGGGTGCGATCCCGGCTCGCGGTCCCGTACGGGGCGACGCTCCACGTGGACGACGACGGCGAGGTGAGCCCGGGAGACCTGCTGTTCAGCTGGGACCCCTACTCGGAACCGATCGTCGCCGACCACTCCGGCAAGATCCAGTACAAGGACATCGTGCCGGAGGAGACCTTCCGGGAGGAGCTCGACGAGGCCACCGGCCGGCGCCAGCTCGTGATCATCGAGGACCGGGACAAGAAGCTGCACCCGCGAATCGAGATCGTCGATGGAAAGGGCAAGAAGCTCCGCGAGTTCATCGTCCCGGTGGGCGCCCAGCTCCTGGTGCGGGACAAGGAGAAGGTCCAGCCCGGCGACACTCTGGCCAAGATCAGCCGCGAGGCGTACAAGACGCGCGACATCACCGGCGGTCTGCCGAGGGTGGCGGAGCTGTTCGAGGCCCGGCGGCCGAAGGACCCCGCCACGATCACCGAGGTGGACGGGCGCGTCAGCTTCGGATCGATCAAGAGGGGCAAGCGCGAGATCCTCGTCGCGATGGAGGGCGGGGAGGAGCAGGTCTACCAGGTCCCGGTCGGCAAGCACCTCCGGGTGCACGAAGGAGACCTGGTGCGAGCGGGCGACCGCCTCTCCGAGGGGCCGGTGAACCCGCACGACATCCTCCGGGTGAAGGGCCCCCGGGCGGTGCAGGAGTATCTCCTGAACGAGATCCAGGAGGTCTATCGTCTGCAGGGCGTACGGATCAACGACAAGCACATCGGAGTCATCGTCCGGCAGATGCTCCAGAAGGTCCGGATCACGGACCCGGGGGACACGGAGTACCTCGAGGGCGAGCACACCGACCGGATGGAGTTCCGGGAGACCACGCGAGAGGTGATCGGCGAGGGAGGCAAGCCGCCGAGAGCCGAGCCGGTGCTGCTCGGGATCACGAAGTCGAGCCTGACCACCGAGTCCTTCATCAGCGCCGCCTCCTTCCAGGAGACGACCCGGGTTCTGACCGACGCCGCCGTGCGCGGCGCGAAGGACCAGCTCCGCGGGTTGAAGGAGAACATCATCATCGGGCATCTCGTGCCGGCCGGAACGGGAATCCACCGCTTCCAGGAGGTCGAGTTCCTGGTGAGCGAGACGATTCAGGCCGAGCTCGAGTCGCTGCGCCGGGTCGAGCCCGAGCCCGAGCCGGTTCCCGTCGGAGGCCTGTTCGCCGAGCTGAGGGGCGACATGGACGCCGAGTCGGCTCCCGTCCTCGCCGGGGAAGCGGGCGAGTCGGAGACGGCCGAGGAGAGCGCGCCGGCGACCTGACCGGCCGGGTGCGGGTCCGGTCCGGCCGCGTCGCGACGCGGCCGGACCGGGGTCTCTCCCGGAACCTCCCGTCTCCGTTGACGATTCCTTGACATCGTTCGGGGGCGCCTCTACCTTGCACAGTCTGTCGACCGGGGGGTCGACGACGCGTTCCGTCGGGGGCGAACGGTATCGTCCCCGCACTTTTTTCCGCGCCTCCGGCGCCCGCTCCGCGGGTGGCCCTCGAGACGCGGTTTTCGACGCTACCCAGGAAGGGGACACGGGGAGGCCATGCCCACGATCAATCAGCTCGTGCGCAAGGGGCGGGCGCAGATCGAGAAGAAGCGCAAGGCGCCCGCGCTCGAGGCGAACCCGCAGAAGCGGGGGGTGTGCACCCGCGTGTACACCACCACGCCGAAGAAGCCGAACTCGGCGCTTCGGAAGGTCGCCCGCGTGCGGCTGACGAACGGGTACGAGGTGACGGCCTACATCCCCGGCGAGGGCCACAACCTCCAGGAGCACAGCATCGTGCTGATCCGTGGAGGTCGGGTGAAGGACCTTCCCGGCGTCCGGTACCACATCATCCGGGGCACGCTCGACGCTTCGGGCGTCTCGGACCGGAAGCAGGGTCGCTCCAAATACGGCTCGAAGAGGTAGAACCGCGGCCCCGGGGTCGACCCGTCGCGCGGGTCGGGCCGGGAACGAGGTCTCCGACGGCAGGGACAGCCCGGCTCGCGACAGGCCGGGCTATCTGTTCAAGGAAGGGCACATGTCACGCAGGAACAGGGCGGTACCGAGAGAGGTCCCGGCGGATCCCAAGTACGGGAGCCAGGAGGTGACGCGCTTCATCAACGTCCTCATGCTGGACGGGAAGCGGTCCACCGCCGAGGGCATCTTCTTCGACGCCATGCGCCGGATCGAGGAGAAGACCGGCCAGCCGGGCCTGAACGTGTTCCGCCAGGCGCTGGCCAACGCGAAGCCGGTCCTCGAGGTGCGCAGTCGACGGGTGGGAGGGGCCACGTACCAGGTCCCGATGGAGGTGTCCCCACGCCGGCGCGACTCGCTCGGACGGCGCTGGCTCGTGCAGTTCGCGCGCGGCCGCTCCGGCAAGTCGATGGCCGACCGCCTCGCGTCGGAGCTGCTCGACGCTGCCCGCGGCGAAGGGGGTGCCGTGCGGCGCAAGGAAGAGGTCCACCGTATGGCGGAGGCGAACAAGGCCTTCGCCCACTACCGCTGGTAGGAGCGGAGGGCGCGCGGGGCCGGGCCCCGCGGAGCGCCACCGCACGCATGTACGAAGAGACGACGGATTCGGAATAGATGGCACGTACGACACCGCTCGAGAAAGTCCGGAACATCGGCATCATGGCGCACATCGATGCCGGGAAGACGACGACGACGGAGCGCATCCTGTACTACACGGGGCGAACGCACCGGATGGGCGAGGTCCATCACGGCGACGCCACGATGGACTGGATGGAGCAGGAGCAGGAGCGGGGGATCACGATCACGTCCGCCGCGACGACGGCGTTCTGGAAGAGGTCCGACGAGTCGTACCAGATCAACATCATCGACACGCCCGGGCACGTCGACTTCACGGTGGAGGTCGAGCGGAGCCTGCGGGTCCTCGACGGCGCCGTGGCCCTGTTCTGCGCGGTGGGCGGCGTGGAGCCCCAGTCGGAGACGGTCTGGCGGCAGGCGGACAAGTACCGCGTCCCCCGGATCGCCTTCGTCAACAAGATGGACCGGGTCGGGGCCGATTTCGAGAACGTCGTCCAGATGATGAAGGACCGACTCGGGGCGAAGGCGTTCCCGGTCCAGTATCCCCTGGGCGAAGGGGAGCTGTTCACCGGGCTCATCGACCTGATCCGGATGCGGGAAGTGGTCTACGACGAGGACTCGCTCGGCGTCAACTGGACCGAGGGAGAGATCCCCCAGTCGCTTCGCGAGAAGGCGGAGCAGCTGCGGCACGATCTCGTCGAGGCGGCCGTCGAGCACGACGAGGAGTTGCTCGAGCGTTACCTCGAGGGCAAGGAGCTCGACGAGGAGGAGGTTCGCCGGGCGGTCCGGAAGGCCACGCTCGCGGGGGCCATCACCCCGGTCCTGTGCGGGGCCTCGTTCAAGAACAAGGGCGTCCAGCGGCTGCTCGACGCGGTGATCGACTACCTCCCGTCTCCGCTCGAGGTGCCTCCCGTGAAGGGGCACCTTCCGAACCACGACGAGCACTACGAGGAGCGCGGGCCGTCCGATGACGAGCCGTTCTCCGCGCTCGCGTTCAAGATCATGACGGACCCGTACGTCGGCCGGCTCACCTACGTCCGGGTCTACTCGGGCCGCCTTCCCGCGGGGTCCCACGTGCTGAACTCCACGCAGACCCGGAAAGAGCGGGTCTCGCGTCTCCTCCAGATGCACGCGAACAAGCGCGAGGAGGTCGAGGAGCTTCGGGCCGGGGACATCGGCGCCGTGATCGGCCTGAAGTTCGCCAAGACGGGCGACACGCTCAGCGACGCGGACAAGCCGATCATTCTCGAGGCGATGAGCTTTCCCGAGCCGGTGATCCGGGTCGCGATCGAGCCGAAGACGAAGGCCGATCAGGACAAGCTCTCCGAGGCGCTCGCGAAGCTGGCCGAGGAGGATCCCACCTTCCGCGTCCACACGGACGAGGAGACGGGGCAGACGCTGATCAGCGGCATGGGCGAGCTCCACCTGGAGATCATCGTCGACCGGTTGCAGCGGGAGTTCAAGGTCAACGCCAACGTCGGCCGGCCGCAGGTGGCCTACCGCGAGACGATCCGCCGCAAGGTGGAGAAGGTCGAGGGCAAGTTCGTCCGGCAGACGGGAGGGCGGGGCCAGTTCGGCCACGTCGTGATCCACCTCGAGCCGACGGAGCCGGGTGCCGGCTTCGTGTTCGAGGATGAGATCGTGGGGGGCGCGATCCCGCGCGAGTTCATCAACCCCGCGCAGCAGGGAATGCGGGAGGCGACCGACTCGGGCGTGCTCGCCGGCTATCCGCTCATCGACATCAAGGCGACGCTGATCGACGGGTCGTACCACGACGTCGACTCGAGCGAGATGGCGTTCAAGGTGGCGGGGTCGATGGCGCTGAAAGAGGCCGTGCGACGGGCCGAGCCCGTGCTTCTCGAGCCGATCATGGACGTCGAGGTGGTGACGCCGGACGAGTACCTGGGCGACGTGATGGGCGACCTCAGCAGCCGGCGGGGCAAGATCGGGGGGATGACCCAGCGCGCGAGCGCGCAGGTCATCGGCGCCTCGGTGCCCCTCGCCGAGATGTTCGGGTACTCCACGACGCTCCGCTCCCTGAGCCAGGGGCGTGCCGTGTACACGATGCAGTTCTCCCACTACGCCGAAGTTCCGAAGAGCAAGGCGGACGAGATCATCGAGGGTCGCAGCTGACGATCGCGCGCGGGGGAGCCTCCCGCGCGATCGGCGCCGCGCGCCGCGCTGAGACAGGAGTTGTTTCGAGATGGCGAAGCAGAAGTTCGAGCGAACGAAGCCGCATGTGAACGTGGGGACGATCGGGCACGTGGACCACGGGAAGACGACGCTGACGGCGGCGATCACGGAGGTACAGGCGGCGAAGGGGCTGGCGGACTTCGTGCCGTTTGACTCGATCGACAAGGCGCCGGAGGAGCGGGAGCGTGGGATCACGATCGCGACGGCGCACGTGGAGTACCAGACGGAGGCGCGGCACTACGCGCACGTGGACTGTCCGGGGCACGCGGACTACGTGAAGAACATGATCACGGGGGCGGCGCAGATGGACGGCGCGATCCTGGTGGTCAGCGCGGCGGACGGTCCGATGCCGCAGACGCGGGAGCACATTCTGCTGGCGCGTCAGGTGAACGTGCCGTACGTGGTGGTCTACCTGAACAAGGTGGACATGGTGGACGACGAGGAGCTTCTGGACCTGGTGGAGCTGGAGGTCCGGGAGCTTCTGAGCGAGTAC
>Ga0316577_10000410_pt1 | contig 16535 bp, 30 predicted proteins | sample S5NA_FD_203073 | JGI IMG/M metagenome (GOLD analysis project Ga0316577, IMG submission 203073) | Rhizosphere microbial communities from salt marsh grasses in Alabama, United States - S5-7_050615r2r1 | ecosystem: Host-associated > Plants > Roots > Rhizosphere | place: USA: Alabama | collected... | reverse complement strand
CCTGCTTCCACCGCAGGACCTCGAAGAACCGCTCCGTGGTCGGCTTGTACCCGATCTTCCGGGCGAGCTGCATGATCTTGGTGCGGAAGCCCTCCTTGTCCACCAGGTGCTCGAAGAGCGGGACGTTCAGCTCCATCTGACGGAGCCACTTCTCGACCACCTTCCTGTAGCGGCCGGTGATGGCGTTCCGCTGGGTGCGGCCGAAGCCGAGCTTCCGGTTGATCTCGATGATCTGGGGTAGGTCGAGCACCTCCCCGATCCGGAGCAGTAGCTTCGGGTTGAAGGTGTAGCCCTTCTTCTTCGAGCGGAGCAGGCACATCGCCTCCCCGATCTCGCGGTAGTCGTCGTCCGCAAAGCGATCGTCACCCTCCTGGATGAGCTCGCCGAAGCGGTTCTGCACCAGCATGAAGGACGCGAGCAGCACCTTCAGGTCGCGGTTGTCCTCGTTGTGCCAGGCCCAGCTGGCCCAGCGCGCGGCGAACTCGTTGTCCATCCGCCACACGTCGGCGATCTGCTGGTACAGGTATGCCGTGATCTCCGGGAAGAGGCCCGGAGGCTGGAAACGGCCCACGTTCCGACCGTTCTCCGTCACGCGGTCGGTGCCGTTGACACCGACACCCACGCGGGTGCGCTGCTGCCGCCGTCCGATCTTCTGGACGGTGTAGACGACCTTCAGATCCCCCTCCTTGATCCAGGTCGCCTGCTGCCAGCGGACACCACCCTTGTGGCGGCGGTCCTCTACAACCAGCCCCGGGCGGTTGTGAACCATGTGATCTGTGTACTGCGTGATGGAGTTGATGATCCGCTCAGACGGACCGAGCTCCTCCACGCGCTCTTGCGCTACGTCCATTTCGGCCTCCTTGTCGTGGGATTGGTTCGGTTTGGATCGAACCGAACCGAGATACTAGGATGGAATCAGCAAAAAAAGAAGACCGACGTTACCATCGGTCTCCTAGAAGTGGGAAAGCTGCAGGCGAGTGGGGGAGCGGGATTGGTTTTGACATGCGGGATTTGAACCCACTACATCCTGTTCCTCAAACAGACGCTCTACCAAATTGAGCTAATGTCTCTTGTAGGCTCTCCGAGGTGCCTGCTGCTTTCTCAGGGGGGGAGTGAGGAATCGAACCTCAAGTCTTGTAGGCCAACGCGTGTGAGTCTCGTGAGACCCGAGTGCCTTAGCGGAAAGCGACATCGTCGCCCGAGTTACGATCGGGTGCCGGGACCACCCGGCGCTCTCCCCCGTATGTCGTAGGGGGCATGAAAGATGGGGGGAGCCCAGGAGTTGAACCTGGATGATCTTGTAGGCTCCCTTTGATGGGTCTCGAAAGACCCGAGGGTTGGAGCTGGTTTGCTTTCCCCAAAAGAAAGTGCCGGTTCCGCCCGGCTCAGCTCCCCCACAACTTTCATGCCTCCTACTGGTACTACCTAGTGGGCCGCCCAGGATTCGAACCTGGAAACTTTTCGTCTTGTGGGCTTGCCAAAGGGGTTCTCGAAAGAACCGAGTAGTCAAGCTGGTTGACAGTTGTCTGGTTAATAGCCAGTTGCCTTTACCATTTGGCCAGCGGCCCGTATGCGGGGAGCCCAGGATTCGAACCTGGATTACTTGTAGGCTCGGAAGGATGGACCCACAAGAGGTCCGAGTACCCAAGCGGGAGTGATGTTGCTGGATTGAACGTCCAGTGACCTATCCAATTGGTCTAGCTCCCCGTCAATGATCAACCACTGTAGCAAGATTGTATCCCCTGTCAAGGGATGAGGTACATCTGTGCCATCAGTATTTTCCTTATGCCACTGGTTCCCGATTTTTTGCAAAGCGGTAGTGCCCGCCTGGGTGGACTTGAACCACTCATCCGTTGAGCCTCAGCTGTCCCGGAGTGCCCCAGATCGGGCAGGCGGACCCCTATATGATCTCCGGATCAAAGAGTCTAGCCAAGGGGGTATAAGTGAGGTACTGTGCGATCGATCTAGCCATGGAAAAGGAGGGCACATGGGATTCAAGAACAAATCCATACTCATGAGTGCGATCAGGAAGTCGAAGTTCCACTGGGACAGGGAGATTACTGATGTGGATGTGGAGGACCTCGCCGATAGCATCGAGAGGACCGGCCAGATCGCACCCGTCATCGTCCGGCCGATCGGAACAGCGAAGAAGTACTTCGAGCTGCTGGCTGGCGAGCGCCGCTACCTGGCCCAGAAGAAGCTCGGAGCCGAGCGCATCCCCTGCCGCATCTTCACCGGGGACGACATCGCGGCGGAGATCTTGAGTCTGGTGGAGAACCTCAAGATCAAAAAGCCGCACTCCAAGGAGTGGTCCGCCGCGGCGAAGAGGCTCCAGGAGCTCTACATGCTCGAGGAGGAGCGCAAGATCAAAAAGGAAAAGCCGAAGAATTCCAAGAAGAAGGGTCAATTGTTAGGCACGGTGCCTAACAATTCAACGGCCGGCAGGAAGCCATCGGCCAAGCGCAGGGCCACGAAGAAAGTGGCCAAGACGATGGGTGTGAGCGAATCCACAGCCTCCCGCGCCATCAAGCGGGAGGAGAACCTCATCCACAGCGCCTCCAAGGCGCTGGACCGGGGGAACATCACCGTCCACCAGGCCGACCGCCTGGCCAGCATGAGCGTGTCGAAGCAGCGCGTGCAGCTCCCCATCATGATCAAGGAGACGCGCGAGCAGACCCGTCGGCGCATCGAGAAGGAGAAGGCGGAAGAGTCTGGTGAGATGACGGCCTACGCCGAACGCGTCATCGGTGTGATCTGTGACGATGCCGCGAACATCCGGGAGAAGGTCAACAGCATCATGGAGTACATGCCCGACAAGAACCTGGACTACAACACCATCCTGAAGAGCGTGGACCTCGACATGCTGGGGGAGGCAGGCCAGGGCCTGCTGGACCTAGTGGACTTCCTGGGGCAGTGACGGCGCGCTGGCCTCGGCCAGCAGTCCTTGGTCTGGAACCCGGTAGCGGAAGATGGGGTTGGCGGCCAGGCCGCCCCGCACCTTGAACAGCTTGCCCGTGGCATCCTTGCTGCGGACGATGAAGACCAGGACCTGCTCCTTCGGTTCCCAGATGGTCTCCAGGATGTCCACCAGACCAGACAGGTTCTGGATGAGGGGCAGGGCGTCCATGTAGAAGCCCACCCGCCAGAGGTTGTTCCCGCCGACCCAGCCTACTTGTAGACGCGCTGCAGACACTTGACGTCCTTCTTGGAGAGCGAGCCCGGCCGCTCCTGGATCTTGGGCCACATGACCGAGTCACGTAGACGGTCGTGGCCCAGGCCCAGGACGTGGCCGAGCTCGTGGAGCCAGACGGCGTCATTTTTAGCCTGGTCCAGATCTATCCAGACCATGACACCGTAGATGGTGTCCGGGGCTTCCTTCTTCCTGACGAGCAGTGTGGTGCCGCCCGGGTGCCCATCCCAGGGCGTCTCCATCGTGACGCCGTCCTGCTGCTTCCCTGGGGCCTGCCCCATGTGGAGGAGCAGGTGTCCGCGCAGAGGGGTGGTTGGGAAGGGCTGGTTCGGGTGCAGCCACTGCATGCATGGGGAGAGCAGGTTCACGCCCACGCGCGTGTTCAGCTCCTGGCGTGCCTTGTTGTAGGCCATCAACTCGTCCACAGCGAGCGAGTTGTCGTAGATGCACTGGATGGGGAGGTCCTTCTTGTCCCAGTGGAGCTCGCCGGCCTCCGTCCTCATCAGGCCCTCGTCACCCTCTCTGGTGACGATCGCGTAGGTCACGCCCACAACGGCGCCGATGAGGATGAAGGCACCGGCGATGAGGGTCGCCTTGCCCTTCCAGTTCTTCTGCCAGACGTGCTTCAGGAACTTGAACATGGACTACTTCTGGTAGGCCTTCGGGATCAGAGACTTGGGCAGGGCCATCGCGGCAGACTGCTTCACCTTGACGGCCGATCGTTTGACCCCGACGCTACCCGATGTAGTAGCCGGCTGAGAAGCTGCCGTACTTCCCTCCGCGTCTCCTTCTGCGAGAGCCACAGTGACCCCAGGATCTCCCTTGTCCAGTAGATCGCCCAGGAACTTCGAAAGGCTCTTCCAAGCCTTGTCCGCTTCAGCCATGAGTTTGGCGACATCTGGGTCTTCCTTGGCCTGCTGCGCGATGTCGACACCGTTGAGCGCCAGTTGTAGGCCATTCGACACGGCTGTTCGGGTCTTCTCATAGATCTGCTGTGTCTTCTTCGCCTTCTCGGCGTCGGCCTGTCCCAGGAGCCACTGATTGAAGATGCCGTCCGCCAGAGCCAACGCCGTGTTGGACTGGAGGATGACGGTGCGCGCTGTGAGGTATGGGTCGATCTTGCCTGTCTGCGGATCTGGGCAGCCCATGTGCGTGCCTAGGACCAGGCCCCATAGCAGCACGCACAGTGCCGGTTTGAGCATGTAGCGGATCATAGTGATTCTCCTTGATCAGTTCATTGTGTCTGTGGCGCTCCCACGCCAGCCGTCTGTCTTCCTGCTCCAGTATCGACAGGCGTATCAGCGTGGGCAGCAGCTCGGACAGGGACACCTACCGGCCCCTAGGTGATGCTCCCCGCCGGTACCTTCTCCCGCGCCTGCAAGATCTGCCAGAGCGCGTACTTCACCTCGTTGTAGATCGTACCACCAGATGTGCTCTCGCTGATCTTGCTGACGACGTCCTCGCCCTGCAGGTCGATGTTGTCCCACTCGACCGGGTAGTAGACGCTGTTCTCGATGTAGCCGCGGGAGAACCGCACCTTGATGGTGACGTTGGTTTCGTCGTTCGGGTCGCGGTTCACTGTGAACCTGTGGATGTGGTACGTGCCGAGGTTCTTTTCCTCTTTCGGCGCCTCGATCTGCCCAGTGGGTGGGATATCCGGCTGGAAAGGCATATCGTTCTCCTTGATCTGTGAGGTAACGGTACCAGAGGTTGGAACCTGTGGTCAATCAGCCCACTCGAACTGGTCAAGCAGCTCCCTCATCAAGTCCTCAACCGTCTCACGCTTGACTCCGGCGCGGGCCATCAGGGCCACCAGGCACTCCACTGTGGGGACCCTCTTCTTCCCCTCGATCAGCGTCACGTACTTCGCACTGAGCCCCACCGCCTCCGCCAGATCTTTCTGGGACACGCCGTCCTGCGTCCGGACGTCCTGCAAGATCTCGATGTACGGAAAGTAGAGTTCCCGTTTCTTCTCAGACGTTAAGACCATGAAGACCGATTGTAACCCGTCCTGTAACCCCGTCAAGCACAGGCTCAGATCTGGTATAAGGAGAGTGATGGAGAAGCATGTACCTCCCTTCTCCTAGGCCCGCCGGGGGCCGACTCGAAAGCCTCCTTTCCAACCGGCTTCCGAGGGTGGGCCATCCGGCGAAACCACCCTCATCTTTACGGGCTAAACAAGAGGCGGGGCCGGAGCCCCGGCCTCTCAGCCGGTCGATCGAACGGCATGGCCCTCCACAACTAGTGCTTCGTTGAGGGAAGTCCAACCGTTGGTGGATTCGGTGTAGACCTCGGCGACGTAGCGCCCGCCGGACTTGGTCTTGATGGTCCTGACGATCATGGGCCTGGGATACTCCTCCCCCTCGGCGCTGGCGAAGACGGCCTGCCTGGTGAACTCCTTGGCGGCCTGGGCACGCTCGCGCTCCTGCTTGTCCACGCTCCTCAGTTCCGGTGTGTCGATCCCGGACAGGCGCAGCCGCATCTTCAGCTTGAGGCTGAACCCGAAGTCCAAGATCACATCGATGGTGTCGCCGTCCACCACGTGGACGGCCTCTGCAGCGTACCGGTAGGGTGGACGCATGGTGAGCGGAAACTTGTCGACCTCACACGGTAGCTTCATGGCGTCTCCTGTGTCGATCCGATCACGCATACCCCAAGTAGCGGACCGATCTCCAACTCGAAGCGGCACTGCTCATGGTTCCACGTCACTCCCCTGATCACTGCCGTCAAGCAGTTGCCGCTAGGATATCCAGGATCATGGACTGCGAGCACGTCGCAGTCCTCAGTCAGCTTGGTCCCTCGTAGCGCCTCGATGATTTCGGACGCCCTCATCGTTCACTGGCCTCATCGAGCTTGGTGGGCAGCTTGGGGATCGGTTTCGGTGGTGCAGGCTCGGTCATCTGCTTCATCAACGTCCTCTTCCTCCTCTCAGCCTCGAGGCGTTTCTTCTTCTCCTCCAGTAGACGACGGCGGGCCTCGACCTTCTCCACCTCGTCCTGGGCCATCTTCTTCGCCACAGCCTTGTGGACGCGGCGACAGCGGCCATCGGCAAGCACGGACCCATCCTTGCACTTCTTCTGGGGCTTGCTCAGCTTGGCCGGCCTGGAGCTGCCGGACGAGCTCTTGGATACCAGAGCCGGCTTGACCGACTGCAGCCTGGAGAGCTTCTTCTCGGCCTCCTCCAGCTTCAGCTCGAGCTTGGCGGCCGTACGGCCACTCTCGTGCGCCTGGAGGAAGATCACCTGCTTGGTTAGCTTGTTGACCGTCTCGGTGAGCGAGTTCGTCTGGTCCCGCAGGATAACCCATGTCTTCTCGGCCGTGGGCTCACCCTTCAGGATATTGATGAGGCCGAGGATCAACGCGGTGAGCGCCGCTATCCCCAGGCAGTAGTTCTTGAACTTCTCGCTCTGGGTGAGCGGGCGCCTCTTCCCGTTCTCCTCCGCCATGGTGCCCTCCTACCGGATCGGATAGTCGATCTTCATCTCCTCCTTCGGAGGGGTTGGGATGTCGATCGCTCCAGGCTTGTCCTCGCATATCAAGCAGCGGGGTCGTTGCGCTGGAGTTACCCGGTGTGGGGTCATTTTACCGCAGTCGGGGCACCACAATGTAGCCAATCTTGTCCGTTCCATCTTCCTCACTCGATGTCCTGTAGCTCCCCGAACTGATCGGCTAGCATCATGGCGTGGTTGGCCAGGTCGGCCGCTTTGATCCCCACCCTACGGCCTTCCTGCACCGCCTCCTCCAGCTCGTTCACGATGTAGGAGATCCGCTCCAGGTGATGCTCGGCATCACCGGTCTTCCACCTCTGACCGCGTGCCGAGTCATGCTTCCGGAGCTTCATCTCCATCAGACCAGCGAACTTCTTGATCTCTGCCCGAACGTGGTCAGAGCAGTAGTCCCGAATGATCAGCGCCATCTTCTTCCGCAGTCCTGGGCTGTCCGCCCATGCGAAGATTGCAGCGTCGATCTCCTCCGAGGTCGCATCTCCCAACAGCACCTCTGCCAGTCTGCTGAGGTGCTGCTGTGCTAGTTTGTCCTCCGTGCTCATGGGCCCTCCTTGTGCCACGGCTTGAAGTTGATGATCGAGGCGGCCAGGCCCTGGACGTCGCCCCTGAAGCCGATCCCACGGTCGTCCACGTAGACGTCGAAGTAGACCTTCGGCGACGTGGAGGGGCTCTCGTGAGGGTTCTCGTTGATGTAGTCGACCTTGATGCCGTGCTTCGCCAGATGCTCCCGGATGTCAGCCCACCCCTCGGCGTTCCGACAGGTCCACACGGCGATCTTCCAGCCGGCCATGCGGAGCGTGTCCACCTGCTCCTTCATGCCGGGTATGGGCTTCCCCAGCTCTGGGAAGGTCTTGTGCTCGAGCAGGGTTCCATCCAAATCGAACCCCACCACCTTCGGCCTAGTTGGTAGCTTCGTCATCATCGCTCCCACAGAAGAAGTCTTCAGGGGGACCATCATCCTGCATGTAGGGGTTAGAGATCAACTCCGAATGTGCCTTGGTGATGTAGCCGTCACCGCTCTCTCCCGCACGGGCGAGCGCGGAGACCTCGGCCTTGCGTGGGTCCCACGCTGTCCATATCGTGATCTCGGTCTTCCACAGCTGTCGTGGTCCTGCCATCTTTCACTCCCAGTTGCGTTTCCACCAGCGCGATGCCGGCGGGTGTCAGTCCCCAGGTGATTGGCCCACCCGTGACCAGTCTGGGAACGAAGTCCTTGAGCTTCCGGAGGGTGTTCTCGGTAGTGCGTTTGAGCACGCCCTTGGGGTCTTTCTTGTCGATGATGTATAACCTGGCCTCGTAGATCTCCACCAGGCTGTACCGGATCTTGCTGGTCGGCACCGACGTGACCAGGACTCCGAGGGACGTCAGTACCTGCGACTGCACAGCCGTAAGTCGGATCATAACGACCTCCTGTGGGGGCACCCGAAGGCGCCCCCACACTAGACTACGCCTGCGGCGGTGGAGGCAACAGGGCCTGCACGTGCGTCGGCTTCTTGAGGTTCTTGATGACCTTGTTGATCAGCTCCTTGTGCCAGTCGGCGACGTCCGACAACTCCTGGCGAAGCTGGGGATCGACCAGCTCCTTGAGTTCCGCTGCCAGCTCCAGCTGGTCGATGGACTCAGCCACCTTCCGCAGCTTCTCGGCCGCCCGCTGGTAGTTCTTCGCCGCGTCCGGAAGCGACTCCCGCGCCTTGTCAGAGTGGTCCACGGACGCCCGGGCTCCCACACCCCGGCAGGTGATCAGCGTCTTGCTGTGGACCTCCAGCAAGAGCTTTCCACAGCTGGACATCTGACCCCTGACGCTCTTGACGTGCTTCGAGCGCGCGTCCGGGACACGCCCCAGACCGAAGATCGCCTGGGTGATCTCCTCGTAGGTCACGATGCAGTGTGGGTAGTGATCGGCACACCAGAGGAGGAATTCCGTGACCCTGCCACGGATGCTCTTCTCCTCCGGCTTGAACTTGGTGAGCTGGAGCTTCTTGCGGCGCTCACGCAAGATCTTCGCCCGCATGAGCTCGAAGTGCGTCTTCTTCTTACTGGCCATTTTGATCCTCCACTAGATAGGCGTACGCCTCGTTGAGTCGTGCCATCGCCTCGGTGCTGCCGTTGTGGTCCGGGTGAATCTTCCGGGCCATCTTCCTGTAGGCGGATTTGATCTCCATGATCGTGGCCTCCTCGTTCACACCGAGTAAGACCCGAGCCTCCTGCTCCTTCTTCATACATGCTAGTGACGCCTGCAGATCTACCGTCCCTTCTTCTACAGAGAGGACAGGCTTCATCCTGTTGCGTGCCCTAGCCAAGGCCTGTTTGACCTCGAACAACGTGTCGTCCAAGATCTGCCTCATCCTGGGCCGCTGCAGGGGACTTTTGATCTGACATCCGTAGTACAGGTTGAGCTGTTGCTCAATGATCAACGACAGGTTGAACGTCATGCTCCTCGGCGTCTCGGCGATCAACTCTCCTTTCGTGATCTGCTCCCCTGAATGCTGCAGGAGCTTCTTCCTGTGGGCCTCCTTGTGGCTCCATGAACTCTTCGGCGCAGCCTTTTCCTTTGGCACCTCCTTCGCTTTCTGCTCTTTTCGCCTCTTCCTACGTCGGGCATTCTGCATCTGCCTGCGGCACTCCACGCACTCGTACTGGAATCCACGCTTCACGTCCTTCCTGGGGGTGAAGTGTTCTTCAGCTTCGAGGTCCTTGCCGCACTTGCTACACTTCAACAGCATGTAGATCTCCACGTACTCGGGGACTTCACCTAGACCCAGAGGAATACCCTTTCGGATGCCCCGTCGTCTCCGGGCCCGTTCTCTTCGTCTAGTTCTCTTGCTGGCCATGCTACAAGCGGCCCCACCCATCAGCGTGGCTGTAGTACCACCTCTCCGATCCCGTGCCGGGAAGCACCAGGGATACGACGGACAGCGTCTTGATCGGATGAGGGATGACCAGACCGGTGTAGGAGATCTGGTAGTCCCGTCCGGGAATCGGCAGCAACCCGCTGTCCACGAAGACCAGGGTGCGCTGGATCCGCGGCACCGGGAAGTGGATGAGCAGCTCCTGGAGACCCTCTGGGAAGGGGATCTCCGTGGGCGGGAAGTCCATGTTCTGGAGGTCGTCAGACTTCATTTCACCTCCCGCTTCAACTTCTCCTTGCCCCGCTTGGTGATCTTGTAGGGACGGGCGGCCGAGGCGGTCTTGGCCGGCTTCTCCGACTGATCCACGTAGCCCCGCCGGCTCAACTCCTCCAGCAGCTTGTGGGAGCTCGTGACGTACATGCCGAAGTAGCTGCCCCGCCTGTACATCTCCCTGGTCCCCCAGCCGCGCATCGTCAACCGCTGGCGCGCGACCTCCTCGACCGTCTTGAAGGCACTAGACCTCTTGTTCAGATCACCGATGGCGATCAACGTCTCGGTCTGCGCCTCCGTCAGACCCTCGAATCTCACCCTATTCATCTCAGTCCTCCTTCCTCTTGCGGGGTTTGGTCATGGGCTCGACCCCGTCGAAGTCGACGTCGTTGAGCCACGCCAGCTTGCTGGAGGCGGCGTGCGACTTGAGGTCGGACACGATCGCCTTGACAGCCCACTGGATGCTCTCGAAGTTGTTGCTGCCGATGTCGCAGGTGCCCTGCAGCAGGCCCTTCCCACCACGCAGGTGATCGGCCAGCCTGCCGTGGGCCCCAGGCACCTTCATCACGTAGAAACCCCGCTGGCCCGGCACTTTGGTCTCCTTGAACTCTCCGGTACCGAACTTGCCGTGCAACCGGCAGAACATGTCGCTGGGCGCGCAGATCGAAGCCCCGTAGTGGGTGACCTCCCCATTCCGCACCGCAGCGATCGTCAGGACACCGTGTCCCTTTGTCTTGAGTGGCAGCTTGAAGTAGCCGTACGAGACCTCCTTCATCAGCGCCCTTCGTGTCTGCTTGTCCATTCTCAGCCCTCCATGGTTTAGGGTAACACTTCCTCAGTGCGAATGATCAATTTCCCTTATACCCCAGGGTATAAGAGAATTGAGAAAGGAGGATGTACCTTGTACAAGGACACCGAATTGCGGTGGGAGATCATCTCCGTGATCAGGCAGATTGAGTGCTTGGTCGATCAGCCGGAGAAGATTGCGCACAACGACGATCAGATGGTCCCCGGCTTCGGACGGAAGTTGCAGGAGCTGGCCGACCGGGCACAGCGAGACCACCACTACCACTTCCCCACGCAGAGCGAGTACGCCCGGCTGCTGGGAGACCTGAACCAGCAGCTCATGGAGCTGATGATGCTCCAGCTCACCAAGCACCGGATCTGGTGTGAGGAGCAGAGCGAGGAGTATTGCTGGTCCGAGCAGCTGAAGACCCTCTACAAGTCCCAATCGCTCTACCTGAGCGACGTGGTCGCCATGCTGGCGCAGGGCAGATTCACAGAAGTCATGGAGGAGGTCTTGCCAAAGAGGCCTCCCATCATCGATATTAGAGCTACCTGAACCGTGTGAAGCTGGGGCGCCCGCGGCGTCCCTCCGCCCGCCACAGGCCGGAGAAGAGGGTTGACCTCACCGCGGTTCTTTAGTCCCTAGACTGATCTTTGATTGCGTCCAGGCCGGCCTTGGCCTGCTCGAGTGCGGCCTGGAGCTCCCCCGCCATCCCCGCGTTGCCACACATCTCCATCAGCCGCTTGCCGTGCGCCACCACCTTGTCCAGCTCCCACAGCAGCTCCTCGGCCTTGTCTTCCCCCTCCTCCTGCAGCACCATCACCATCCCGACAGCCTTGGACGTCTCGAACATCAGGTTCTGGATGTACTTCTGGCGCTCGTTGAAGGCGGTCATGTCCTCCTCTGTGAGAACCCCCTTGCTCTTCAGGATGGAGATCAACGCCATCAGAGAGGACGGCTGCTCCAGGTCCATCTTCAACTTCAGTTCGGCATCTTCGCCGAGGTTCTTCCAGTCCATCAGAAGCCTCCCTTGATGCTCTTCAGCGTGTAGTTGCTCACCACTGCCCATGCCTGTCGCTGGGCATCCTTGAGGCTGATCGTCCGGTCGGCCTTGATCGTGTTGCCGCCCTCACCGATCACGAGCCACCACCAGAAGCCGCGCTCCGACCGCTCGATGATCCCCTGCCCCAGTCCCTGCTGGGCGACGTAGTAGCCATTGCGGATGCGCTTCCACTTGTTCATGCCGCCACCTTCCTGGCCAGCTTCTGGCCCTCTTTGGTGAGCTTGAAGAAGGGCCCGACGAAGAACTGGAGCGAGCGCCCGGCCTTGACGCGGCTGTGGATCACCTCCACCAGTCCCCGGTGGTAGAAGGAGTAGAGCCACTTCCCCGTGGCACTGTAGTATTGGGCGGTCTCCTGGTTGGTCATGCTGGGACGCTGTCCCCAAGGTACGGAGTCCCAACGCTTGGAGCCGGTGTGTCGGATCTTGAGACGGACGTTGGTGATCTCCGGCACCGTGTGGCCTGTCCTCCGACCCAGCTTGCACAACGCCTGCAGCGTCTCCCGCTCAACCTTGGTCATCCGTCTTGGGTCTTCTTCGCGCATTTCGGTTCCCTCCACTGAACCTCGTAGTCCTTGGCACTGGTCTTCTTGATGCTGAGGAGACGCTCCTGCTTGCGGTTGATCCGCGCCCAGGTCGTCACCACCTCGTCCGGACCCATGTCCTTTGGGCACATCACAGCGGCCAGGACGTTCGCCGCCTGCTGTTCTTCCGCTTGCGCTCGCTCCAGGGCCAGCTGGGCTCGCAGCTTGTGCTCGTGGGCTTGCATCCACTGATCAACCAGCTTCTGGGCATCGTGACTGATCTCTGCCATGATCAACACAGTATGGTAATAGGTGAACTTTTGTCAACCACTGGTGCAACTGCCGGATCATTCAGGGGATAAGTAGAGTAGCAAAGGAAAAGGAGGCTTTTACATGGCAGGGAAATGGATCGACGCTTCACTGAAACCCGACGGCATGCTGGTGCTCGGCATCGACGGCCGCCGGATCATCAGTCACCAGAAGATCGGTGACGAACACTACCTGATCTTGGCAGACCGCCCCGCCGAGACCTACGGCGGGGCGACAGCCGCTATGAGGAGGATCATCGAGGTTCTCCGAGAGGAGGGCGGAGACGTCCACGAACTGTGCATGCGCAAGAACAGCGTGTTCCAGCTCCCCCTGTAGATCCCGTTGGTTCAAGAATCACACACCATTGCGTGATTCTTTAGCCCGCAACCCATCAGAATTACTATAAATTGTGGGATATAAGGAATCTACACGAAAGGAGGTTATGTTGCAGCAAACGATCCACCTCAAGTGGGAGGACTTCGAGTTCTCCCTCAACCGCAGACAGATCACAACAGACCTGGAGTTGATCTTGACCGCCAACGCCAGGGCACAGCTCATCTTCACCGTTGGACGTCACTATGTCGTCGAGCTCCAGGACGACAGGTTGGTCAAACACCTGTTCTACACGGAGAACAGGTCGGTCGCCGATGTCCAGAAAGGACTGACACTCATCAGCCGCACTGGGGGGATTGCCGCCCACAGGCAGATGATCGAGTGGGACGACCTGGAGCTGACGGTTGGAGGGCAGGCCCATACCATCTCGCCGGTCACCACCGTCACCAACATCGGTGTGGGCATCCGCTTCCGCTTCGGCCGACGGGTGTTCAACATCCACATCCCCAACCTCTCCCTCGTTCGTCACGTCGGAGAGGTCACCGGTAGATCTGCTGAGTCCTCGTTGAGGGCCAGACGATTCATCTAGGAGGTACCATGAAGATCAAGTTGCTGAACAAGACCCCAGACGATGCCCAGGTCGTCATGCTCGACAAGTCCCTGCTGGACAAGGTGAGCTGCATCATGGTCGACGACGTGGCACTCGTCTTCTCGGGCAGGGCCGCGGCCGAGGTCGAGCCGGAGACCGTCCACTGCACGCTCAAACCGGCGAAGCCCAAGAAGGCCTCCCGGAGCAAGCCGGTGCGTGACAAGAAGCTCGTCCCAATGGACCTGCTCGAGATGCGCCAGAAGGCCGGGGTCGGATTGAACGCCTTCGGCCACAGCCTGGGGATCGACGGAGGCACGCTCAGCTCGATCGAGACCGGGAAATCGATCCGCAAGACCACGGTCAAGAAGATCGAGAAGAAGCTGAAGCGCAAGCTGGACGAGGAGAAGTTCACCCACCCCGAGCCACTCAGCAAGAGCGAGAAGAAGCGCATCAAGGAGATCCGGGACAAGCTCTCCCGGGCTGCGCTGGCCGAAGCCGTCTCCCAGTCCTGGGAGCACCGGTAGTCCCCGCACGAGGAAGAACCTCCCGTTCTTCCTTAGTCCAAAAACCGATCAATTCTTGGGATAAGACTTTTGGAAAGGCAAAAGGAGGCTTTTGACATGGATCCCATGAAGAGCAAGAAGTGGTACCACATCAAGACCCCCTACGGGTACCTGCAGGACTACCCGCAGAAGATCGCTGGGAACCTCTACTCCTACCCCTGCACGCCCTGGAAGATGCTCTCCTGGCCGGAGGACGAGGCCAAGAAGCTGATCTCCGTCCTGAACATGAACTGTACACTCGAGGAGGCATGACGATGCATACTCCGAAGCACCTTATTGCTCGGATCGAGCACATCATCCTGCAGATCGATCCAGAGAATCATAGCCGCTGGCTTGATCCAAAGAGTTGTGGCCGCTGGCTTGAACGAGTGGCGACGTGCAGACTCGAGCAATTGGAGCGAATTGTCCTACATTTTGCCCGGCAGATACGCGCTGAGCTGCTCCGCCGGGCCGGGGTGCCGGACAACATCAAGCCACTCTCGGTGCGCATCGACAAACACAAGATATTCTGCCCGCTGAGCGGTCGAGCAAAGAACGTACTGCTGCAGATAGCAAGAGAGCATGGTAGTCGAGATCGTCTTTCACTGGCCGTGATCGGCCAGTTAGATCCCTACTGGCTCTTGAAGTGGAAGGGTGTCGGTAGACGCACCCTCGTCGAGCTGCGTGCTGCCCTCGGTATCTAGGAGCACCGGGTTCTCCGGCTGCTTCTTCTTTACCCCATGATCACATTTACTCTTGACGCTGCTACAACATGCGTTACTCTGGTTCCTGTGAGTAACCATCCTACATGAGGAGAGACCATGCACAATTTGAGGAAGGCGTTGTCTGAGAACCCTTACGGGATGCTGGAGGAGAAGTCTTCCGGCCATCCGCTCCTCGATGACATTCGATCGGCGTTTCGAGAGCTGTTGGACGCTCGAGAGACGGTCGAGACCTACCGCAAGCTGGTGGACTGTCTGTCCGGCGAGGTGGAGGGGGTGCAGGCCAACGTCACCCTCACGGTGACCGGCGGGAGGCTGGACAAGGCCGGGATGCTGGCGGGGGTCATGGAACAGAACCCCGAGCTGGCCGCTCAGCTCGAGCAAGACCCCGAGCTCCGCGCGCAGGCCGAGGTCGAGATGGAGCAGCTCATCGACAACGACCAGAACCGGATAGACCGGTCGTTCAACATCAACCTCGACATCGGGCGGGATGCCGCGGCCAAGATGCTCGACGCGCTGGTCCCACATCTGCCCAACCCCCACACCCTGGCGGCCGGGGTATCCTCCCTGCTGAAAGAGACCTCCCTTAAGATCTACGACCCGGATTGGAGGCCGGAATGAGCATCTACGACCGGTTTCAGGACTGCGTCCGCGCGATCGAGTCATTGGAGCTCGAGGCCCAAGAACTGGTGCGTGGCGTCCTCCCCATGCCGGCAGCCGTGGAGATACTTCCCCACTGCTTGCTCATCCGCTATGGCGGCGAGCCGGTAGGGGAAGATGTGCTCTTCCCCGCCCGCCAACAGATCTCCCAGCAGACCGGCTACCCCCTCGACTCCGTCGAGATCTCCTGGCTGGAGCCCATCCCCGAAGGTGGTACCATCACCTCCCCCGAAGATCGCCGGCGCAAGAAGCAAACCCAAAACTGAAGCCCCACAGACTATAGGGCATCTACTGGCACTTTTGTTCCAAGGCCGGTGAGCACCCCCAAAATTTCTGCCGGCTGAGATCTATCCGGTCGCTACCCGGTGGCGCTAGCTTGATCACTCCGCTTGATCACATTGCAAACCCCCAACATTTTTCACACCCGGTATTCACTCAACCCTGGGTCGCATGGGGGCTTCAAACTGGTGGGGGATAGCTAATTGAATGGAGTGGGAATGATTGTGTACACAACACGAGATCTAGGGCCTGAGAGGTAGCTCTCCCGGCCGGGAGGGTATGTGGGCTGCAGAGCGGAATCAGCTCAATTCAGCCACACTGCGGTGCGGGTTGGAATCGGGCCATCGGGCACAAACGGTCTGGCCGGGAGATTGGCCGGAGCGTTGGGCTGACAGTCCCAGATCTCCACCCGACCGCATCCCGTACAACGTACCACCGCGTTCTGTCCCCCTCTCGCCGGGAGAGCCAGGGACAGCGGGGAGTTGCACTCTGTACAGCGGTCTACCATTGTTCTTACGTTCCTCAGCCCCTCCAACCGACTACATAAAACAAGAGACGATGACACACTACCCAGTGACCTTTGTGTGGTCCTTTGTGGGAAGGCCCTTTGTGGGAAGGACCTCCGATAGAAGACCCTCCGATAGAAGGCCCTTTGTGGGGAGGGTGAGGCATCCATGTCTCCACAATGGCATGTACTTCTCGAAAATCAAGGCTCTTTCTGAACTTACACGTCACATCGGGCATGGTGCTGCTCACAACTACAGAACATCATTGAAGAAATCGTCCAAAAGGTGATCATTTTTGATCATGCGCTTTTCTCTAGGCGCGCTAGGGGGTTGTAATCCAGGATGCGTGTTACGTAGATCTCCATCCATCATGGGGTAGGTACTTACTGGAGGGGACTGAGAGGGGGCGT
>Ga0316577_10000409_pt1 | contig 16546 bp, 18 predicted proteins | sample S5NA_FD_203073 | JGI IMG/M metagenome (GOLD analysis project Ga0316577, IMG submission 203073) | Rhizosphere microbial communities from salt marsh grasses in Alabama, United States - S5-7_050615r2r1 | ecosystem: Host-associated > Plants > Roots > Rhizosphere | place: USA: Alabama | collected... | reverse complement strand
GGCTTCAGCCCCGAACGCTTCGGCAATCTGCACGGCAAGCGTCCTGCCAAAACCAGACGCACCGCCGATCAACACCTACGGCGGGGATTTCACGCAGCGGAAGCCCAGGTATGCCGGAGCCAACTCCTTCGATCGGGGCCACACCTTGCCGTCATAAACAATGATGTAGGCACGGTCTTTATCTACCTCCGTCGCCGTCCACCAGTAGATCACCTGAGAGTACACATTCCACAGTGGAGACTCTTTGTCAGGCGTCGTTTCGTAGGTAGCCTTGCCGTTCGCCGCATCCCATGTTCCGCCGCTGTTCTGCCCGCGACGAGTCATGGAACGCACCGCTTCATCCGCCGTCGGCAAGCGCCAGGTATGCTGCGCCACAGGCGCGAGGGTCAAGCCATCTTCACTAAGGTAGGCGCATACCCGCTGCGCCTCAGCCCACTCTGCCCCTTCCTGCGGCCATCCCGGGCCGTCCGGGGCCCAGATCAGGCTCGTCCCGTTTCCCTGCACCAGCCTTGCCTGGAGGTTCGCGTCATCCAGGCGTTGGGACACGCGCAGAGCCGGTCCGATGCCCGAAACGACGAGCGCAAGCAAGGGCACTCCGAGAGCCAGGTAGGCGGCAAGCTTGCGCGGCTGCGGACGGCCGTACCAATAGAGCACGCCCAGCCCGATCAACGGCAGGCTGAGGAGAAGCGTGACCGGGTTGGTCAGGCCCCCAAAGAACCAGACTACCCCCAGAGCCAGGATGCCGTGCAGGCCAGCGCCGACTCGCGGCCAAAGAATCGAAACCGATGTGACGCCCATAAAGAGGAGCATGGGGCTGAGGTATTGCGCCAGCATCAGCCCCACGTTCGAAAGCCAGGACTCAAAGTACCAGCCCTCGTGGAAGTTCTCGATAATACCCCAGAAGGCCCAGAAGCAGGTGATGACGAGGGACAAGCCCACCGCGATCCAGCCTACGACCTGGCGCTTGTTAGTCCGTTTCATCGTGCAAAACACCCCATTGCGCTTGGCCGGCGCGTCATCGTACGTTCTCAGCAAGAGTTTGTATTACCTTCATCATCTGACAGAAGCGATGGCCTTGATTCTCAAGTTGATTAAGCGTGCCACCAATGTACAGTGCCCACTGCACCCGCCCAGCGAAAGTCACCATTGGCGCTTTCCACTCCGAGCACCGCATTGTAGACGTCCGATTCCTGCTCATCACATCTTCGATTTCGCTTTGCAACCTGTCTTCAAGAGCCGCGCCAGCCATGTACCACTTCCCCTACTCAGACGTTGATTCTGTGAGGGCAACCAACTCATCCCACAACCTCTTTCCTAGGGCCTCGTCGCTCATGGCCTTGTCCGGTTTTTCGACGCGCTTGTCCAGTTTGAACAGTGCGCCATTGAGTGCGCCACGATCCGGATAGGAAAGCATCAGATCGGCAATCGGCTCACCCGCCACCTCGGGCGGCTTGGCCATGAGGAACGTCAAGATCTTCCAAAGGAAGCCCAAGAATCCACTGGGCCATCTCTTCTCCAACTCTGGGTCTGACTTGTCGATGATGAACGTAGGATTGAATGCTACCGAGGAAATGCGGCCAGCATATCGTCTGGCCATCTCTGCCGCGATCACGCGGTGCATGGTCTTGGTCCTTTCGTAGGCCGTTTCTGTCTTGTGATTTTTGATGCTTTCTAGATCCTTCCAGTCGATCTCCTTGTACGAGGGATTCACGACATGGAGGACCAAGCCGTCTGATTGCGCCAACCTCTCTGACAGTAGCAGGGTGAAGAGGAATGGCCCCATCACGTTGGTGGCAAACATCACCTCGTGACCGTTGGTTAGGATGTTCGGACCATTTTGGATCAAGGCAACAACAGACAATATCAGCCCATCAATCTTGGGAAACCTGCCCATCGCCTCCGCGGCGGCGCGCCTCACCGATGCCATATCGGCAAAGTCAACCACCAAGGCGGCAATGCTGCTCTTCTCGTGCTCGATCCGGGCTTCAGCCAGGGCGGCCCGGATGGCATCGGCCCTGGCTTCTAGTTTCTCGCGCCTGCGGCCGATCAAGACGATGCGCGCGCCCCTCTTTACCAGGGCGAGGGCCGCACCGCCGCCAATGTTCCCGGTGGCTCCCGCAATCAGGATGGTCTGTTGGTTGGTCACTGTGGTCATCGCTCACCCCCTATTCTTCGAGCAAGTACTGCAGGGCCTTGTCTTTGACCCGTCGCATAACGGCAGAGTCGACCGCTTCCCGAGCGTATTCCATCACCAGGCTGAGCTTGCCAGAGCAGGTCACCGCGCCCAAGACCAGGTTGGCATTCGCCAGCGGGATGCCGCCGCCCGGCTGCATGATCAAGCGGTCCAGTTCGAGCGCGCCGTACCTTCTGGGGAAGTCCAGTCGACCGAGATTGGTCACGGCCGTACCCCAGTACTTGGACTCCAGCGTGTCCAGATTGTCCCGCTGCAAAAGATTCAGGACGACATCCTCCCTCGCGCCGAACGCGGACAGTTTCTCATAGCAAGGTGAGTCTGGGGAGACAAGCACACCCAGTTTCTTGAAGCTCATCGCCTCACAGATCGTCGGATCCAGGTAGAGCCAGTTGAGGATCGCGCTGAACAGGTCCTTGTTGCTGTAGCCTGGTTGGATTCTCCTGTGGAACCGGCGCGCATTCTCCCAAAAGCCCCGCTTGTGGTCGTACTTGAGGTTCAGCTCCGCGCCCCCGGCATACATACCCATCCCTTCGCCTGGTGAGCGCGGCAGTCGGTCGCGCAGGTCGGCGGCAATCACGGTCTTGGCGTGGTAGGGCTTCTCGCCTTGCACAAAGCCCTGCGCGCCGGAAAAAGCGGCCGTGAGGGCAGAGTTCACCGTCACCTGCTCTGTTCTGCACCGAGCGACCAGGGCAGTCGTCTCCGCCTCCGACAGCTCGATGGAGAGCAGATCGTGGTGGTAGTGATCCCAATAGGTCCTGGTCAGAGCTTCGTAGTCTTTCTGGTCAAAGAATACGGCTTCTTGAGCCCACTTTCGATTCATCCGCCCGATGAGGAACTTGACCAGGCCCGGCTGCGAAATATCGCGTGGCAGGTTGTCCAGATCGATGGGCGGCGGAGCAGGCAGCCTCTCCGCCTCGCGGGCCGGATCGCCAAGATGATGCATCAGGTCGCGGGCCAAGTACGCCAGCGACATCCCGTCGCAGATGATGTGGTGGCAGAGGATGATCACCTCGGAGCGATCTGCAGATTGCACCAGGATGAACCGAATGGCTGGCTGCGTTTCGAACGAAAACGGCACCCTGGACGCTTCAGCATGGATCTCGATCCATTCGTCCTCGGACTCTCGCGGGACGATCTCGATGGGGATCTCTTGCACGCCCTCGGATGTGAACCAGAGGGCATGATCGGCATCGGTTCTGATCCGTACCTTGAGGAGCGCATGACGTTGTCGGACCAGGCTCACGGCCCGCCTCAGCATCTCCTCCGAGACGTTCCCGTTGATGCGGAGAACCATGGTGACGATGGCAAAGGGCGAGTGGGCAAAGAATCGCTCCGCTGCTGTGACTCTTCTCCCGCACTCCTCGACGCTCTCGCTTTGTAACATGATTGTTGGCTCCAATCCAGGATTCATCAAGGGCCCTTCTTCAGAGGATTACCCGCTTCGTCAATCTTCCGAACCACACCCCACGCAGGTGACCGAAATCAAGGGCAGTCCCAGCGCGTAGAGCCGGCGCAACAGGCTATGCAGCGCGGCCTGATCGACGACGCCGGTCAGCACGGTGATCGGCGGGCCCTCGCCCTCATGCTCCATGGTGACCGTCATCTTGCCGTTCCAATCTGCCCAGCTCTCGTCGAGCTCTCCCGGCACCTTGATTCTGTAGATTCTGGGGCTGTCCAAAGTCAGCTTCTGTCTTGCTGATGTCATCGATCATCTCCTATATCTGTTCGGTCCATTTGACCGAAGGGCGAGCCGGTGAGAAAGTGCCAGTCCAGCGCGTTGTCCGATGCCACATGGACCTTGACTAGGACTTCGTTCTCCCTCGGAACCGGTCGATCCACCTCTCGGAGTTGAAGGACTTCCGGCGTCCCGTATTCTTCATACACGATCGCGTTCACGAGTCGCCTCCTGACAGGCTATGGCCTGCCCCTCAGTCCGCCGGCAAGGACGCGACGAAGTCAGCCACCAGGCTGATGGTCGCCTTCTCGTGCTTCCACGACTGGCCGTCGTTCTGCAGCCAGAACGGATCGGCTGTTGTGACCACGAGCATGTCGAACTCATCCACCAGGACAATTAACTGCCCGCCGTGTCCCCACGCAAAGCTGACCTCGTGGTCGCCTGCCGTCGCACTCCACCAGTGATAGCCGTAGCCGATGTCGTGGAAACGGCCGATGTTGTCCCAGGCGTCCTCCGAATAGGTTTGCAGGGAATCACGCACCCAGTCCGCCGGGACGATCTGGTTCCCCTCGTATGCTCCGCCGTCAAGGTACAGCTGGCCGAACTTGGCCATATCCCGAGCCGTCAGGTGAAGGTCGCCGCAGCCGTTGTTGTGACCTTCCCAGTCGGTGCCCCACTCGCCGGGCTCGATGCCCATCGGCGAGAAGAGATGCTCCTCCGCGTAGGGCTTCAGATGCATGCCGCACGCCCGGTCGACGATGATGCCCAGCCAGTTGGAGGTCAGGTTGCTGTACTGGAACCGGGTCCCCGGGTCGGCGGTGAGAGGGAATTCCTCTACGAGCCGCGGATAGTGTCCTGACAGGAGCCCTTCCCAAAGAGCCGGATGGGTCTCCTCCCAAGGATAGCCGGCGCGCATTTGCAGCATCTCCCGGATCGTGATCTGTTCCTTCCTTGGGTCGGTGATCTGGCCGGCGACCTCCGGGAAGGAATCGAGCATCTTCTGCTCGACGCTCGTCAGGCAGCCCTGATCGAGGGCGATCCCGACCAAGGCCGAGGCGACGCTTTTGGTCGCCGACTGGATCCGGGCTTTTTGCTCCAGAGACCCCTCGTTGAAGTACTTTTCGGCGACTAGATATCCATTCTTGACGACCAGCAGGCTGTAAAGCCGATCCAGGTCGGCCGCGTCGTCATACAGCTCCGCCACCAGCGCCGGATCCAGCCCTTGCTCGGCAGGCGTCGATACTGCCCAGCCATCGGCGGCGAGCGGGGTGTAGCCAACCGCTGCTGGTTCCTCAGAGTCTTGTGTTCCATCAGGCGATGAGCCACAACCAACCAGGCCGGACGCTGCCAGGACCAGGATTGCCACGACCAAGAGCAGGAACGTGATCCGGCGTCCCTTTGCTAGGTGCTCTTCCATGTCAGGCATTTTGCCTTCTCCCCTCTGACTGCTATCCAAAGCGTCTGTGCTCCTGGACCGCTTCACTCGATGGTCACCGTGATCGGGTTCGAGGGAATCTCAACTGGCGCCAGTTCTTCAAACGAATGCGCCTGTTCGCCCACCGTCTTGGCCGTGTACGAAAGGCGCGGCGAGCTGAACTGCACGGTATACTGCCCGGGCTGCGAGAAATCGTACCCTTCTGCCAGGTCAATCTCTGCCGAGATCGATCCGCCGGCATCCAGCCAAACATAGTCCTCCGCTGTCGGGGGGGCTCGCTTCACCTGGATGCCGCGGTATGGCAAGTGCAGGCCGTCTCGCTGTACCCGGAAGATGTCACCGGCCAGACCCTCCAGCGGTGTGAACCACTTGAGAACATAAAGAGCTTCGGACAGGGTGTTGGTCAGCGTGAATGTCACGGGCACGGCATCTCCGCTGGCAAACGACGCTGGCGCCTCAATACTGGCAATCAGCCCGGATTCCCCAGGCAGCGGCGCTTCGGTTGGGTCCGATCTGCTCGTGGGAGCGGGCAGTGCCGCTTCCTGCGGGCCGAACACCAGCACCTGCGTCCCGGCCTCGTCGTACAGCGCCAACTGGCCGGCATCCGCCCGGTAGCTGGCGACGGTGTTCAGCGCGTTCAGGTACGCCAGCTCCTGATCGAGGACCCCCTCAGGTTCCAGGCAGGCCATTTCGGTCCAGTACAGATCGCTCAGGGCCAAGCTTTCCTCACTCGCGGTATAGCTGCCTCCGTAGGTGTTGCAGCCCCCAGATCCTCCAAGTGACTCCGCCTCAAAGCTCAGCGTGATCTGCATGCCCTGCATAGGGGCGTTGCCCGCCAGCGAGGTGAGCACCCAGTCCGTGCCAGCGAGGGTGATACCTCCTGCGGATGGTTGGTCCGGCTCTGCGCTTGCGCACGCAGCCAACAGGGCAGCTATCAGGATTGTAGCGCCGACCAGGGCTGTTCGTCTGCTATCCATCGTTGCCTCCTTTTCGAGACTGCCGTGCCGTCATCGATGGCCCGGCACACCCCTAGCATATCGCAACTGGGGTATTAGTGTCATCACCCGAACGTGTAATCTGAGGGGTTAAGCTAGCGCACATAGATGAGGAATCTCCCCCGTGCGTGTGCGCACGGGGGAGCGAGATGGGGCGAATTTGGCGCTGCCCAAGGGACCTTGCCCTGCAGCCAGCACGCGGGCGGGACGCGGTCGGCTGGGCCATCAATCTCTCTTCAGCCGGATCGATTTGTACTCACCGAGGAGCACAAAGGCCCAACCCAAGACGAGGAAGACCATGATCTCGATGGGGCTTGGCGCAGGGGCGTCTGCAAACGCCTCGAGGTGCAGCATTCCAGTTTCCCCACAGAGGAACCAGGTCGCATTCATCCAGAAGAGATAGCCAACCAACTTGAAGGCCCCTGCGGTCTTTTCCTGGCTGCTACGGGCTGCGTACCTTTTCATCCAGGACCAGACAATGAAGAAAAAGAAGACCAGGATCAGCACCCCGCCGATGCCAAAGAGAGCGGGATAGTACTCGCGACTCCAGACCATCTTCATAACGATGACGATTCCGAGGACGGCGACGCCGGTGAGCCACACAAACGCCCGTTTGGTCCTCGCGTATAGAAATGCGCCGGTGCCTGCCAAGACGGAACCCAGGGGCACCGAGAATGCCCAAAGCATGAACAAGGGTCCGTCAAAGCCCCAGATCGTTGCGCGGAACTCTTCCGAGGTAAGAGTCCTAAGGTTGCGTGTCAGTTCCCACCCTGCTACTCCGGCGAAGGCTGCCGCAACCAGCAGACCCACCCAGAAGAGAGCCAATGCCACCTTCATCTGCGTTGATCTCTCGTTTCCTGTCACCTGAACTGAAATGCCGCCATGGGTACTCGTTTGGCTTTGCATGATTGACTCCTCCTTTCCTCATGCGTTGATCCATATCTAATTCTGTCACTCGTGTTCCTTCTCACACTCACAGCATACCAGCGGGATGGGATTAGTGTCATCACCCGAACGGGCGATTCGCGGGGTTAACTACAGGCTGGGAGAATGCCTGGCTGAGTCCAGGAGGTACAGAGCTGGGCCGCTATCCGCTAGCCCATCAGGCAAGGTGGTTTCCTTGTGCAATCGTGACTGTCGAGAAAGCTACGTGGAGGACAAAATCCCCAGAGTCCTTGCCCTGACAACCGCTTGTGTCCGGCTGTGAACGTCCAGGCTTGCGGGCAAACTCCAGTCTACTGCCGCGGTAGAATGCCGAGAGCCTGCGAGCGTGCTATGGCCTGAGTGCGACTGTGGATCCCGAGTTTGCCATAGATATTGCGGCTATGGGCCTTGACTGTGTTCAATGAAAGGAAGAGCCGGGAGGCGATCTCTCGGTTGGTCAGCCCTTCGGCGATGAGTTGGAGTACTTCCATCTCGCGCTCGCTCAGCGGCTCGATCAGGTCCTGCTCCGCCGCCTCGATCTCCAGTCTGTCAGGCCGACCCGGTGCATCAACTGGGAACGCACTCAACAAGCGCCGGGTGTAGTCTGGCGCGATTTCGCGAGCCACGGCTTCATAAAGTAAACGGGCCATCGGCGGCCCTTCATCCACAAAGACGCCGACAAAGCCCAGCGGCTCGGCGAGGGATAGGGCACGCTTCAACGCTTGCAGCGCCTGGGTCATTTCTCCCTCGGCCTGAAATGCCAAGGCCTGGATCTCTAGAATCTCGATCGACTTCGAGGTGCGTCCTCCTGCTTCGGCAGCTTCAAGCATCCACGGCAGCAGCCTGTTTGCCTGATCCAGCCTTCCCTGGGCAATGAGGATGCGGGCAAGCACCACATAGTCCAACAGCGAGGCAAAGTCCAGTTCGGGCAGCGGTTTTGGCTCTCCGCCCGGTTCCGGCTCGCGCTGCGCTGCCCACTCGGACGCCGCCTCCAGCCTGCCCTGCGCTAGCCACACACGCGCTTGCCAGGCGGCAACTTGGCTCGTGATCCAGGCAGGCAGATTGGAGTCACGCGCGGTAGCTCGCACCCTCTGAATGATAGTCTTAACTCCATCTAGGTCCCCGGCGGAGAACAGGATTCTGGAAATGCACAAGTAGCTCCATCCGCGCAGGGCTAGATCCACGCCGCGCTCGGTCAGCGCCACACCCTGGTTCGCCAGATCTATTGCCTCTTCCAAGCAGCCCAGTTCAGCCAGTGCCTCGCCCCAGATCGCCCGCAAAGCGCCTACCACCGAACCTCGCGGCAGCCCGCTCGCATCGACACGCTGTATCTCTCGCTGGCAAACTGCTATGGTCTGCCGCAGCCGCCCCTGCTCTCTCAGCGTCACGGCCACTTTCATATAGGCCATGACGGAGAAGACGGTGTCGCCTGCCTGCGCTGCTGCCTCGGCTGCTTGCAGCCGCGCATGGTACGCCGCTTCGACGTCGCCTCTAAAGCCTTGCGCATCGCCGAGGGCAAGGGCGGCGTTACTGCGCCAGATGAGCTCCTGCTCGGGCAGGTACTCGAGCGCCTGGCGCGCGTGCAAAGCCATCGCCTCAACGTCTCCCGCGTACGTGGCCATGAAGGCGCGGATGACAGATGCCATGCCTTTCAGCTTCATCCTATCAGCATCCGAGATTCGGCCTGCCCGATCCGGTGAAGAGGTGCCGGCGGCACCACTGTTCGCAGGCTGGAACCTCTGCTCGCAAGCCCGGAGCCGCTGCTCGGCCGCATCCTGGTGTCCGCCGGCGAACAGATACCAGGCATGGAAGATGCAGAGTTGCGGTCTGGAGTATACGACCTCGTCTGGCAGTTTGGCCAGCCAGCGCTGCAGCTTGGCGTGCTCGCCGCGAAGCCAGATGGCCTCCGCTTGCTCGTCGAGCAGCTGGGCCGGACGCGCAGGGTCTCCCGTCTGCAGCGCATGCTCAATCGCCTGCTCGACAAACCCATTCTGCTCGTACCACTCGCTGGCCCGCTGATGCAAGACCGGCACCTGCTCCCGTCGCATCTGGCGCAGGCGCTGGCGCAGCAGGTCGGCAAAGAGACTGTGGTAGCGGTACCAGCGCCGCTCTTCATCCAGGGGTACGATGAACAGATTGGCGCGTTCCAGCGCCTCCAGGACTGCCTGACCGTCTTTTTGCCCGGAGGATGCTCTGGCTGCGTTCAAGCGCACGGTGGTTCTTTCAGAAGTGCTTGGCGATTTCACGGAGTCAAATCGCACGGCATCTCCGGCGCGAGTGCTTGGCGTTTCGGCTACGCCGAAACGCACGGCATCACACAAGGAGCCGGTCAGCCGGTCGAGGATGGCGGTCTGCAACAGGAACGCCTGAATGCCTTCCGGTTGCCGTTCCAGGACCTCTTCGAGCAAATAGTCCAGTACGTACCGATGGCTGCCGGCGAACGACTTTATGAGGCTGGCAGTGTCGTCGCGCCCCTGCATGGAAATGGCGGCGAGTTGCAGGCCGGCGATCCAGCCTTCGGTCCGGGCCTCCAGCGCCGCGATGTCTTCAGCTGACAGGTCCAGCCCCATCACCTGGTTGAGGAACTGGGCAGCCTCGGCGGAGGTAAACCGCAAGTCTGAGGCGCGCAGCTCGGTCAGTTGACCCCGCGCGCGCAGGCGGGCCATGGCCAGCGGCGGATCCTCACGGGTGGCGATGACCAGATGCATTTGCAGCGGCAGGTGCTCGAGCAGAAAGGCGACGGCGTCATGGATGGCCTGGGCCTCGATCAGGTGATAGTCGTCGAGGACGAGGAGCATCCTGTCGGGGAGGGCAGCCAGGTCGTTGATCAGAGAGGTCAAGACTACCTCGGCAGGCGGCGGCTGGGGAGACTGCAGCTCTCTCAACAGTCCCTTTCCTATGTCTCCGGCAAAGTCCTGGCGGGTCTCAACGGCGCGCAAGGCGGCGATGACATAGGCGAGAAAACGGGCTAGCTCATGGTCCCTCTCGTCGAGCGAGAGCCAAGCTGAGGGGCACCGCGCGTTGTTGAGCCACTGTGCGATCAGGGTCGTCTTGCCAAAACCGGCCGGAGCCGAGATCACGGTGAGCCTGCGACCAAGGTTTTGGCCCAGCCCCGCATTCAGCCGACCGATCAGGCGTGGGCGCGAGACCAGCCCCGGCCGGATAGGCGGAATGTGCAGCTTGGTTTGCAGCAGTACATGCTGTTGCATGATCGCCCCTGACATTGCCCGACGACGGCACCAATGCACAAGTATATCACGTCGGCGACTTGCTGTCAAAGGAAGCGCGCATCAGCCGAAAGCTTCGAATCCAAAGCTCCGCCCCGGGCCTGTCTTCGGCGCTCGGCGGAGCTGTCCTTCCGTTCTGCCAGCTTCCTTACTTCTATCTATCAATTGAACAGATTGACACTGCTTCTCCCGTCCCCCAGCCTCACTCCAGACAGAATCCTGAAATCAGCAGTGGGTCATGTGCATAGAGCCGCGCAGCAAGCCCTGCAGAGCGGCCTGGTCGCATTTGCCGAGCGGCCTTTTCTTCCTGTTTCAACCAATTGCGGCGCTTCAGCGTCTCAGCTCGCCTGCCCGGAAGGGCAGGCATGAGCCCAGGGCTTTGGCCCGCCGCGAGCGGTGCGGACGGAGCCAATCACCAGTGCCGAACTATGCTGTAACCGCCCATCATGGAGCTGCAGCGGCACCAAAGACGCGGCCAATCGCTCCCTATCGAAACTCGGTTTTCTTGAAGACGAAAATCCCGATACCTACGACGACCAGACTGATGCCTGCCAGGATCAGCAAGTTCTGCCAGATGACCGACTCAGAGACACCGCCGGTATGAAAGATGACCGACAGCGAATCGGTTACATAGTAGCTGGGCATGAAGCGGGCGATATTCCGGGTCATCTAATTAAGGACTGCCAGGTACGCACCGAACATCATCATCGGCAGGATAAAGATCACAGAAAGCCCGCCGCGCCGCTATCCTTGGCTACGGCTGCCGTGACTAGCCCCAGGCCAACCGCGGTAGCGCCCAGCAGCGCCAGGAATACACAGGCCAGCAGCAAACCGACGACGCCTCCCTGAGGCACGAAACCCAGCAGCCGCGCCACCAACAGGACAACCAATGCCTGCACCACGGCAATGAGCATGTAGGCCACGATCTGGCTGCCCATGTAGGCCACCGGAAATACCGGCGTAACCTCGATCCGCTTCAGCAGGCCCGACTGCCGGTACTCGACCAGGCCGAGCGCAACCATCATCCCCATGTAGATGACCGAGTAGCCCATCAAACCCGGTAGCAGGTATTCAAAGTGGTTCATACCCGGGACAGGATAGTAGTCGTTGGTCACGCCGCTCAGGGCCAGGTAGAAGATCAGGGTCAGCCCGACCGGCATCAGCAGCATGACGATCAAATCCATCGGATCCCGGTACAGCTTTCTCCATTCAACAACCGCCAGAGCACCCATTGTTCGCACGGTCATGGTAGCTTCCCTCCGCGATCCGGCGGCCGGTGATACCCAAGAACACCGACTCCAGATCCTTTGCACCATGTTCCGCCATCAAGTCTGCAGGCGTGCCGAGCGCGATCAGCTCGCCATAGTCGATGATCCCCACCCGGTCGCTTAACGCCTGCGCTTCTTCGATATAGTGGGTGGTCAGAATCACGGTCTTGCCTTGCTCCTTCAGCGATCCGATGAACTCCCAGGTCCGGCGGCGGGCGCGGGCATCCATGCCTACCGTCGGCTCGTCCAGGAACACGATCTCCGGATCGCTCATCAGGGCGATCATCAGGTTCAGTTGCCGCTTCATCCCACCACTGTAGCGCTTGGTCCTCCGGCCAACAGCCTCGGCAAAGTCCGCCTGACTGACCAAGTCCGCGGCCCGTTGCTTGGCGCCTGACCGTTCATGCCGTGAAGAGTGCCAAAGAGCTCACGGTTCTCCATGCCGGTCAGGAATTTGAATACCGCCGCCTCCTGCGGGCACACGCCGATGAGCTCCTTCACCTTGCGAGGTCCCTTGCCGATCTCAAAGCCGCCGATCTGGGCCGATCCGGCTGTGGGCGCCAAGCTTTCCATAGATATTGCGGGTGTGGGCCTTTACCGTATTCAACGAGAGAAGAGCCTGGTGGCAATCTCTCGATGTACGTCCCCTTGCTCCTGCCGCCTCGCGCAGGCATTGTAGCTTCCCGTCTGCTACCTCCAGCCGGCCCTGAGAGATTAGGATCCGGGCCAGCACGACATGCTCCAGCCCGCGCAGATATGACGGGTCTCCAGCAAGCTCCAGCTCGCATGCCTCGGCCCATTCGGAAGCAGCATCCAGATTGCCTTGGGCCAACCATATCCGTGCCTGCCAGGCTGCCAGCTGATTGGTAGTCCAGGGAGGGACATAGGACCGTCCGGCGATCTCTTCCAAGCTGTGAATCGTCTCTTCCGCACCATGCATGTCGCCCCTGGAGAACAGAACCCCCACTAAGCACAGGTAGCTCCAGCCGAGAGCCGCCAGATCCCTGCCTCTTCGAGTCATTTCTGCACCCTTCTTGGCAATCTCTACCGCTCGATCCAGGTCATTTCATTCGGCCAGTACCTCGCCCCATATCGCCAACAACCAGCCGGTCACGACGGTCTGCGATAGCCCGCTCGCGGTGGCCCCCTCCAGTCGCTTCCGGCAGAGTTCCACGACCCGTTCGGCCGGTGGCGGTTGGGGAGCCTGAAACGCGCTGAGTGCTCCTTTGCCGATGGGGCGAGCGGGCTCCTCTCGGGTGGCACGCACCTGCTGGGGCTCTGCCGCTTGCAGGGCAGCGACCACGTAGGGCAGGAACCGGGCCGGATCGTTGTTACCCTCGTCGAGGGAGAGCCAGCCCACGCTTACGGGTGGAGCCACCCCGTCCGTCGATCGAATCCAATCACTGACCTTCGTGGTCCTGCCAAAGCCAGCCAGGCCAGAAATGAGGGGCAGTACGCGAGTAAAAGCCCCTTGGGCTGGCACCGCCGCGCTCAGACGCTTGATGAGGCGCGGGCACGAGACCAACCCGGGCCGGTGGGAAATATGGTTTTGCCTGCAGCAACGGATGCTGTGGCACAATCGCCCCTTGATGTGCGCGATGACGGATCCAGACTGCCAGCACTCTACATCTCTCGTGGACGGTCAAAGGGAATGTGCAGTCCAAAGAACCAGGTCGGCATTCGAGGGTCATCGGCTGACGCTAGCGCACGACGATCTCCACCACCCACTTGGCCCAGCGGCTCCCATGCAGCCCAGGGAGGACCACTCGTAGGGGAAAACCGTGCAAGCGCGGCAACGGCTCGCCCTCCCACTCGTAGGCCAGAAAGTTGGCCCGGTCGAGGGCCTTTTCCAGCTCGAGCGAGGTCTTGTAGCCGTCGGCGCTTACAAACTGGATCTCCCGCGCCCCAGCTTGCACGCCCGCGAGGTCCAGCACATCGGCGATGGGAACGCCTGCCCAGGTTGCCCCCTTGTCGACAAAGAATCCCGGGCACTCCAGATCCGGGGACGCCTCGACCTTGGGTAGGCAACGGATCTGGTCGTAGGTCAGCGCAAGGGGACGCTCCACCTTGCCTCTCACCTGCAATCGATAGATGTCCAGGTCGATGAGCTGCATCTTGCCCGTGACGTGCAGACCGGTCGACGGATCGAGCCGGTTATAGCCTGGATCGAGTGCCGGTGTGGGCACAACGATCGGCGCTATACCACACGGATTCCCCTCGGTGACCTCCGTCGTGGCGGGCGGAAGTATGGTTGCTGCAGTTGTCGCCTCAGGCGCCACTCGAACGGCGGACTCTGTAGTTGTGGAAGGAGGCGAGGTAGGCACCGGCGCAGTTCCATCATCGGTGGACACCGGAAGATCTGGCTCAAGGGTGGTGCTCGCCTCCAGAGAGGCACAACCAGCCAGCACCGTGACTAACAGCAAAGCAAGTACGCCCAGAGCTCTCCAATGCCGATCCATCTACCCTTTCCTCCGTAGGATCCATTCTCCCTTCTCCGCCCACCAGCATTATACCTGAGATGCTCCCCCAACGCAACCAATCACCGCACAGACCCGCGGCGGTTTCAAGGTCGGCGAGCGAAGCGAAGTCGGATCAGCCGCTACACCATGAAATTGTTTTCTATCTATTTCAATGCAATTAGCAGGCTTTGGCGCCCAGGAACACACAAAGACTGGTCCAGTGTATTCTAGATCCAGGTGTGTTGCGCCTTGTGCAGGCCAAACGCATGCACCCTGGCACAAGCCCTCGCTGTGCTTGCAGATTTGCATCTCTGTGATAGAATAGCCCCTGGCAAAGCGGCCGGTACGGGTCGCTTTCTTCTTTTTTTCAGGAGGTACGGAATGCAGATCGGCATCATCGGTCTACCCAACAGCACCAAGACCACCATTTTCAACGCCTTGACCCATAGCCAGGTCGAGACGGCGGCGTATAGCTCGGGACAGGTCGAGACCCACACAGCTACCGTGCGCGTGCCCGACCCGCGCGTCGACCGCTTGAGCGCGATGTTCAAGCCGCGCAAAATCACCTACGCCCAAATCCAGTACAACGACATCGCCGGGCTGCGGGTTGGCATTGGCCGGGAGGGTGGCTTGAGCGGGCCACTGCGCAATGTCCTGGCCCAGAACGACGCCTTCCTGCACGTGGTACGCGCCTTCGAGGATCCGAACGTGCCCCACCCCGCCGACTCGGTCAACCCAGCGCGCGATCTGGAAGCCCTGGACTTTGAATTGCTCTTTTCCGATCTCCTGATCGTAGACCGGAGCATGGAGCGGCTGGCCGCGCAACTGTCCAAAAAGAAGGTCTACCCAGAGCGACAGACCGACGAAACGCTGCTGGCCCTGCTGATGCGCCTCAAGGAAGGACTGGAACGGGAGTCGCCGATCCGCGACCTGCCTCTGTCTCCCGAGGAGGTGAGCATGATTCGCGGCTATCAGTTTTTCACCGGCAAGCCGTCACTGGTCGTGCTCAACGTCGGTGATCAGGGCAGCGACGATCCCGACAGCTACCTATCCTACCGGCACCGCCGTTCGGACGTGATCTGCCTGCGTGGCGAGTTGGAGATGGAGATCGCCCAGTTGGATGATGAGGAAGCGGCGCTCTTTTTGGAGGAGTACGGCATCAAAGAGCCGGGCTTGCACCGCATGATCCGCCTGAGCTACGAATTGCTCGGCCTGCACTCTTTCTTCACAGTTGGCGAGGACGAGGTGCGAAGTTGGACGATCCCCAGCGGCGCTACGGCGCTGGAGGCAGCAGGCGCCATCCACTCGGACCTGGCGCGGGGGTTCATCCGCGCCGAGGTGATCGGGTACGACGATCTGATCGCCGCCGGATCGCTCGACGTGGCGCGCAAGCAGGGCACCCTGCGCCTGCAAGGGCGCGATTATGTCGTGAAGGATGGCGACATTCTCAACATTCGGTTCAACGTGTAGGTGAGGGCAACCACATCTGTCATTCCTCGATCCCTGCGGTCGCTCGGAATCTCGGCTGTGGGCACAAGAAGTCGAGATTGCTCGTCGCTCGCCCGCGGCGCTCGCTCCTCGAAAGCACCGATACCGCATGGATGCCATCCAAATGCGTTCTTCTCCCTAGCCTATCCCAGGGCGCCGTCAAAGTCGGCCGCCATGATCCGCAAGAGGAGTAAACTCCCGCTGCTCCGACAACTGCCTGCACTCCTCCTCGGTGTGGGCTGTGGCCCGGCAGGAACTGGACTTTGACAGAACCCTATAGCCCATTCCACGACGCTGGACAACAGATCGTGGCTGTGGTACAATCCGTACCGCCATGTTCGAAGAACTGCAGGCCCGCTTTGAGGCAGGCGCCGAGGACTGGACTCGATACAACCGAGAGCCGCTAGGCTGCATACGTCACGAGGTGACCTGGCGCAACCTGGCCCCGCGCCTGCCAGATGTGCGTGCCGGCGAAGGCGAACCGCGTGTGCTCGACGTTGGCGGCGGCTCGGGTGAGATAGCCCTGAGGCTGGTACAGCACGGCTACCGCGTCTGGTTGGTGGACTATGCCGCATCGATGCTCGACCAGGCGCGCCAGGCCGCGGAAAGCCTGCCCGAAGACGCCCACGCCCGCCTCACGTTCCAACTGCTGTCTGCCAACAAAACCAGCGAAGCCTTTGCCCCCGGGTTCTTTGATGCCATCCTTTGCCACACCTTGATCGAGTATCTACCGGAACCCCGAGAAGCACTCCGGGGGCTGGCCTGCCTGTTACGCGATGGGGGTCTGCTATCGCTTTCGTTCGTCAATCGCCATGCCGAGGTGCTGCGGCAGGTATGGAAGCGCAGCGATCCAGACGGTGCATTGGCCAAGCTGGAGGACG
>Ga0316577_10000408_pt1 | contig 16549 bp, 17 predicted proteins | sample S5NA_FD_203073 | JGI IMG/M metagenome (GOLD analysis project Ga0316577, IMG submission 203073) | Rhizosphere microbial communities from salt marsh grasses in Alabama, United States - S5-7_050615r2r1 | ecosystem: Host-associated > Plants > Roots > Rhizosphere | place: USA: Alabama | collected... | reverse complement strand
TGGCGCGCGGCGACGCCGCTCTCCAACCCCCGGCCTTCCCTCTCTTTTCGGACGCGGAAGGCAACTGCGAAGCAGTGCTGAGTAGTTACGTTTACGAAACGTATTCATAGGGGGGAAGTTTGATGACGAGTAGAGCAAAAGTGGCCGTGCTGCGCACGCAGCCGGAGACGGTTTTGGAGGATTATCAGCGGTTGTGCGATCTGGCCGGAATGGCGGAGGCGCTCGACCCGAACGCGACCACGATTCTGAAGGACAATATCTCCTGGCACTATCCGATGCCCGCGGCCAACACGACGCCGTGGCAGTTGGAGGCCTCGATTTTGGCGCTGCGCAAGGCCGGGTTTGAGGACCTGGTGTGCGTGCAGAACCAGACGGTGGTCGTCAGCGCCTTCAAGGGCGAGGACTTGAATGGTTACGTGCCGATCTTTCGGCATTACGGCATCCCGGTGTTGTACAATTTCAAAGACGGGGACATGACCTGGATCAAGCACGAGCCCAAGGCCGAGATGCTGGCGTTGGACAAGATCTATCCCAAGGGCATTTACATCCCCGACTATTTCTACGGCAAGAACATTGTCCATCTGCCGACGACCAAGTGCCACATCTATACGACGACCACCGGGGCGATGAAGAACGCCTTTGGTGGGCTGCTCAACACTCACCGGCACTATACCCACTCGTGGATCCACGAGACGCTGGTCGATCTGCTGGCGATCCAGAAGGAGCTTCACCCCGGCATCTTTGCCGTGATGGATGGCACCACCGCGGGCGATGGTCAAGGCCCGCGCACGCACACGCCGGTGGTCAAGAACGTGATCCTGGCCTCGGCCGACCAGGTGGCCATCGACGCCGTCTCGGCCAAGATGATGGGGTTCGACCCGCTCAGCATCGACTATATCCGGCTGGCGCACGAGCGCGGCCTGGGTGTGGGTGACGTGCGCGAGATCGAGGTCGTGGGCGACGATGTGTCTGGAGAGAACTGGGGTTTCGAGGTGGGGTACAACTTTCACCGCTTCCTGGCCTGGATGGCCTGGTACGGCCCGACCAAGTTCCTGCAAAAGCTCGTCCTGCACACGCCGCTGGTGGCTATCCCTATATTTATCTCCGAGTTCAACCACGATTACGTCCACTGGCCGCTCAAGGAGAAACACATCTACGAGGATTGGCTGGCCAACACGCCCTGGGGCCAAATGTTCCAGGAGTATCAACAGAAGGGGCACCTAGCAGGAGGTTAGGCGACAATGAAGTCGCGCAACCTTCTCGTATTCACAGTTTGTTTGCTGGCGGTACTCCTTATAGTTTCTCTTGGGCTTAACTGCTACCTGTACCATCAAGGCAGGTTGTATTACCTGCAGATGAACTTGCTCTCTTTGGACCCGCTGGGGTTGGATTACTATGAAACTGCTTCAGAGTTGCAAGGGCCAGATACCTCCGATGTGATGTTGGTGACCTTTTTTGGCGATTCGCGGGCGGCAAGTTGGCCTGCACCGGAAGTCGGCTCATTTGAATTTGTCAATCGGGGTATTGGTGCGCAAACTTCAGAACAGGCGGCCTTACGTTTCGATTATCACGTCAAGCCTTTGGATCCTGATATCATCATCGTTCAGGTTGGCGTCAACGACTTGAAGACGATCCCTCTTTTCCCGGAGCGACAAGAATCCATCATCAGTGACTGCAAAGGCAATATTCAACAGATCGTTGAGCGTTCGACGGATTTAGGCGCTGTGGTTATCGTAAGCACGATCTTTCCTATCGGTGAGGTGCCGATTGAGCGCAGGCCTTTCTGGTCAGATGATGTTGCTAGGGCAATCAACGAGGTTAATGCTTATATCCGTTCTCTGGAAAGAGAAGGTGTGATTGTTTTTGATGCCTATTCCATTCTGGCGGACGAAAATGGAGTAACCGATTCAGAGTATAGCCGAGACCTATTGCACCTGAATGACGCAGGTTATACCAGACTGAATGGTGAGCTTGTGCAAATCTTGATGACTATCGAATAGTCATTACGGTTGAGAGCAAAAGAGCCCCGGCATAGCGCCGGGGCTCTTTTGCTTATTGGCTTCTGGGCGACGATTGAGGTTTGAGGATAAAGTCTAGTGCTCTTTTCAGGCTTGCCTCAAATTCAGGGGGAAACCCGTGTCGCTTGTTTGAGGCCCCTTCCAATTTGCACGCGATGCCCTGTGCTCTCAATAGCTCGATCGCCTTTCCTGCGGCTTCAAAGTACTTTGTGTTTTCTTTTCCTGCGACGAAATAGCAGCGTAATGCCGGGTTGGCATTTGCTTCGATGATCTGGGGCCAGGCCCCCATGTCGAACTGAGGCCAAACACGCATGTCGGACAGCCAGGCTTCTACTGCGATGAATCCGCAGGGCCTAGGGCTTGTGCCGTTTAATGCTACTTGGAGTGCTGCCTGGCAGTGTTCGCACATACCAGCGATAACGAACCGGTTCTCGTCAACTCTGTACTGCTCGCTGAGCGCATCGTAGTGCTGTTGGATTTCAAGTTTCGTGCGTTCGATATCGCCCCACTTGTAGAGCCCGCTGAACCATCCGACCTGGGATGATTTGGGGACTGCAACTAGCCAGCCTTCGTCAGCGGCAGGCGTCCAGTGATTGGCAAAATTTGGGTCAGACGGCCATGCTCCCAAAGCTATCAACAGCGGCCAGGGACGAGGGTGATTCTGCGGCTCGAATACGGTGAGTGATGGGCAGGCCTTTGCTACCGCTTTCAGGCGGCGCTCTCGACAACGCGCCACGCAATCCTCAAACTCTGGTATCCCCTGGAGTGCGGCCAGGTCGGGGACATTGTGCAGCGCGTCTTCGTGGTACCACTGTTCTTGCGCTACCACTTCCTCAAGTGTGTGTAGTGCCCCCGCTACGTCGCCCGTCAAGGCCATCATGCGCATTTGCCACCAGGCGGCGACGATGGAGTAATCTGGAAACCGTGGGGATTCACGCACTACTATATCGAGTGCCTGTTCGTATTCCTTGTCAAAGTAAAGGGCGTAGAAACGATCTGCTAGATCTGCAAACATTTCGATCTCGGTCATCTGACTAACCCCCTTATGCTTCCATCTGGTTTCCGCGCCACCATCCACAGGAACGTGACCGGCTTGCCAAATTCCTCGGCGGTTTCCTCTTTTGCACTGATGATGTGCAAGCCTGCTTCTTCTACGAGCTGCCGGTTGGTCTCGCTGTCAAAGCCACTCCAGTACATCGGCGCGCCCAAGAGCTCGTCCAGATCGGCTTTCATCGAATGTGTTCCCATCGTAACTACCAGCAGTCCACCGGGACGCAGCCAGGTGGCGATGTTTCGCAGCAGTCTAGACTGTTCCTCTCGTGGCACGTGGATGAGCGCGTAAAAGGCCGCTACGGCGTCAAAGCACTCGGGATCGAAATCGAGTTGTGTCATATCTGCCTGAATGAACGTGGCCTGCGGGACGTTCTGCCGGGCCAGGGCGATTTGCCGTGCGGAGATGTCTGCGCCCGTCACCTCGAATCGTGCGGCGAGCGCGCGCGTCGTCGGTATGCCGGCTCCGCAGCCCAGGTCGAGTACTTGAGCGCCTTTCGGCAGTCTTTCGAGCAGCATCGATGTATAGCGCTCGCGCTCTTCCGCTCTCACGCTTTGCGCCCATTCCAAGTGCTTTTCTGCGATGCGGTCATATCCCTCTGCGACGACTTTTTTGGGGTCTGCCTCTTCGGCGGCCTGCATTTTCCGGTACATCTCTTGGATCTGCGGGAAGCTTTTAGCCCGCAGATGCTTTGGATGAGCTGGCCGGCCGTCGATACAGATATCGTGCACTTTGCCAAAGGCGATGTAAACCTCATCCCCCGGCTTGATGGTGACGTCGAGTCCCTCTATCAGGGTCAAAGGCCGGTCTCCACCGCACGACTTTTCTGCCAAGATGCGTTCGCCTTCTACGCGCGTTACCTCCTCGCGTGCCCATCGGAATACGATCTGTGGCGGCTCGACGTTTTTGTCCACCGCCACGAGGTGTTCGGGCAAGACGACGATGTTGTGTTCGATCATTGGCGTGGAGCGGCGCATCGTAATGGCATCCACGCTGCCTAGTAGGTTTACTTGATACTCATCGTTTTCGCATTGTGACACGATTGCGAGTTCAAGGTCCATCGTATGTGTTTTCACGTTTCACTCCTTTTTGTGATGTGATTCTGAGTTTGGTCGGACTGTTGGGTGTACGTAAGCCTACTCATAACCATCACCTCCTTTGGGTTTGAAGCACTCGGCGGCTGATCTGATGCTCTATGGCTTTGTCAGGTGGACAAAAAAACAGCCACGAGGCGCAAGTACGCTCGTGGCTGCATCAAGCCGCGCGAAGTATTTTATTACCTGTTCATCCTCCACAGGCGTACCTGAAGGTATTCACTTTGTCTAAACATAGTGCACCTCCTTTTGTCCCTCGACGTCGGGACGTTTTGATGAAAGCAATTTTGACCGCAGGAATTGTACTATGAATCTGGCAACTGTCAATGGGTGGATGTGGTTGGCAAAAGAGAGAACTTGCTTAGATGGGGCAGTTTTGGCGCAGCCAAAACTGCTAAGGTGCGTTTCAAATGCCCGGATAAGTGTGCCGCGGTGTGAACCGAGTCCCAATGCTTCCGCAGCGGTTTCGTTTTCAAAGTGAAACGCACCCGTCAATCTGACGGGGTATCTATCAAATCATCACACGCTGCCTGCGCGGCCGCCTGTTCCGCTGCCTGCTTGCTGTGCCCCCAACCGTGTCCGGCGACCTGCTTGCTTAGCAGCACCTCCGCCTCGAATGTCTTGGCATGATCGGGGCCTTGTTCGCTGACGATGCGGTAGCGCGGCGTGGCGCCAAGTTCGGCCTGGCTCCACTCCTGGAGGCGGCTCTTGGCGTCTTGGTCTGCGTTGGATGCCAGCGTCGCCTTGGCCGCGGGGCAGACAAGGGGTTCGATGAAGGCTTCGACGGCTTCGAGCCCGCCGTCGAGGTACAGTGCCCCCACGACGGCCTCGAAGGCGTCGCACAGATTGGCGTTTCGCTCTCTCCCGCCGGCATCCTCTTCTCCCTTGCCCAGCCGCAGTGCATCGCCAATCCCTGCCTCCTTGGCGAATTGCGCCAGCGTCTCTGTGCGCACCAGCGCTGCTCGCAGGCGCGTCATCCGCCCTTCGTCAAAGTCGGGGTACGTGCGGAACACCCACGCCCCGATGACAAAATCGAGCGTCGCATCGCCCAGAAACTCGAGCCGCTGGTTGTCGCAGATCTTTTCATCGGGATGTTCGTTGATGTAAGAAGGGTGGGTGATGGCCCGGCGGAGGTGAATTTTCTTTCTAAAGCGATGTCCCAATGCCAGTTGAAGCGTCTCTAGATTGTCTGTGCTCTCGTTTTGATCGTTTTCTCCCATACTCATACACTCGTTTGCTCTTGATTTGCCCGCAGCCACGCGTACATCAGCACGCCGCCGGCTACGGCTACGTTAAGTGATTCCGCTTTTCCCACGATCGGCAGCCTGGCCCATTCCTCGACGTGGGCGCGCACGTCCTCCGAGAGTCCCTGTGCCTCGTTGCCCAGGATCAGGGCTACGCCGCTTGTCCACGATCCCTGCCCCCAGGTCTTTCCCTGGTGGGCGTCTGCACCGACCGCTTTCAGCCCTCGCCCGCGTAGCAGGGCGAAGAGTGCCGGGACGTCCGACGTGCGCGCCAGGGGTATGTTGAACAGCGAGCCCATACTGCCGCGCACCGTCTTGGGATCGAAGGGGTCGACGCAGGGCTCGATCAAGATGACGGTGGCGGCCCCCACGGCGTCGGCGGTGCGGATGAGGGTTCCCGCATTGCCGGGGTCCTGCAGCCGGTCGAGTACGACGACCAACTGGTCGCTACTCAGTGCGAGCTTCTCGGGCGGCGTTTCGAAGAGGGCAAAAGTCGCCACGATGCCCTGGGGCGCGTCCCGCTCCGAGAGCGACGCCATCACGTGCTCCGATACCGGCACAAGCTCGGCGCTGGTCTGGCGGAAGCGTTCCAACAGTGCCGGTGCCTCGGTGCCAACGAAGAGATCTTGGCAGTAAAAGACCTCGATGGGTTGCGCCTTCACTTCTTCCTGCGCCGCTCCCTGCGTTGAATCCAGCGCCATGTGCAGGATTTGCAGCCCTTCGACCAGGAAGCGGCCCTGCTGCTGCCGGTGCTTGCGTTGGCCGAGCTTGCGTGCCTCGACGATGCGGCGGTTGCGCGTGCTGGTGATGATGGGGAAACCTTCGTTCATGCCGAGCCAACGCCTCCGTGTTTTACCAGGCGACGTTCGTATTTCTGCAGAGGGTCGTTCAGTGCGTCCTCGGCATCTACGCCACAGACCTCGGCCAGGGCTAGCAGGCTATAGAGTGCGTCTCCTATCTCGCCTGCTAACTCTGAGCGGAACTGCGGCGCACGTTGACCATAGTCGGTCGCCAGAAGCATCTCTTTGGCAATTTCGCCGACTTCGGATACCAGATCGAGCGTGTGGGTGTCTGGATCGTGTAGGAGATTGTGTCGTCGAGCAAATACAGCGACCCGCTGTTGCCAACCGGTCATCAGCGCTTTTTCCTCTCCGCACGCAATTCCCGGCTCAAGCGCAGCCGGAAGCGTGCCAGATCGCGAAATGCCTTGACGATCACTTTGACGTTGGCGCCGGTGGGATGGCCCGCCACGCGCGGCAGATGGGTCACCTCTACCTCGGCGATGCGGTAGCCGCGTGCTTTTGCCCCGGCCAGAAACTCGGTGTCGATCATCGCGCCGTCGGAGGCGATGTTGACGCGATCCAATACCTCGTGCCGGAACAGCTTAAAGCCGCAGTCGATATCTCGGCACAGGTAGCCAAACAGTAGGCGCACCAGGGTGTTCCAACCCAGGGCATTGAATTTGCGGACTAGCGAATCTTGCCGGTTGGCTCGATGGCCGGAGACAATGTCCGCCTGATCGATCTTTGCCAGGAATCGAGTGATCTCGCCAAAGACAAATTGCTTGTCTGCTGGGGTAAAGACGATCAGCTCCTTTGTCGCGGCGGCAAACCCGGCTTTTAGCGACCCTCCATAGCCTCGGTTAGGATAGTGTTCCACTAGCCGGAAGTTGGGAATGCGTTGTTCCAATTCACGAGCGATATCACCTGTGCGGTCGGCGCTGCCATCGTTGACCAGGATGATTTCATAGTCCATTCCTAGCTGCTGCGCTACGGTGGATACTTCCTCTACGGCGCTGGCGACGTTTTCTTCTTCGTTGTACGCAGGAAGGACAATGGATAAACTGGGCATACTTTCTCCTTGGTTTCAGAGTGTTCCCAATGTTACACCAATCCATCCAAATTCGCAATCGGGTTTACTTGGTTTAGGTGACCGGCACTTGGCATTGACAAAAGTACCAGTCACCTAAAGAGGGGGTAATTGCCAATAGCCGACCGCTGCGGTATAATTTGCACGGATTGAACGTATGGCTATTTCAGTGGCTCAATCGATCAAGGATAGTCTGACCCGCACGCGCAACGCGGTCTTTAGCCGCGTGGCAGGGCTCTTTGGCGCTAGTGAGGTGACGGCTGCCACCTGGGACGAACTGGAGGAGTTGCTCATTCAGGCAGATGTAGGCGTCGAGACGACGCTACATCTGGTTGAGCAGCTACGACGGCGTGCCAGCGACGAGGCAATATTAAAGGCCGATGCGTTCCGCGTGGCGCTGAAGGACGAATTGCGTGCGCTGCTGCCGGACCCGCAACCTCTCAACCTGGGCGGGCGCCCTCTTGACGTCATCCTCATCGTCGGTGTGAACGGCTCTGGCAAGACGACGAGTATCGCCAAGCTGGCCTACCGCTATCGCCAGGAGGGGCGCAAAGTGCTTTTGGCCGCGGCCGATACCTTCCGTGCGGCGGCGATGGATCAGTTGGAGGTCTGGGCTGGGCGCGCCGGAGTGGATATCGTCAAGGGACCGGAGGGCGGCGATCCCGGCGCGGTCGTCTTTGACGCGCTCCAGGCGGCGCAGTCGCGTGGGATGGATTTGGTGATCGTCGATACCGCCGGGCGGCTGCACACGCAGTACAACTTGATGGCCGAGCTGCGCAAGGTGCGCAAGGTGGCGGGTAAGGGTGTGGAGGGATCGCCTCACGAGACGCTGCTGGTGGTCGACGCGACCACCGGCCAGAACGCGCTTTCACAGGCACGGCACTTTCAGGAGGCGGTTGACGTGACCGGTGTGGTGCTGGCCAAGCTGGATGGCACCGCCAAGGGCGGCATGGTCTTTGCCATCGCCCGCGAGCTGGACCTGCCGGTGCGCTTTGTGGGCACAGGGGAGCGGATGGAGGACATGATGCCCTTCGACGCCGACGCGTTTGTAGATGGCTTGTTCGCGTAGAGGGAGGACGCATATGGTTGGGAAACCGCCCGGGTCTTTTGATGCTTCTCCTGATTTGAAAAGCAGAATACTTGGTGAGATGAAGCAGCAAGGCATTGAGACGAGTATTCGCGAGCTTGTGCAAGAGTCGTATGAGGCAGCTCTTGGCAACCTTGGTTTGCCATTGCTATCACGTGCTGAGCGTGGACGATTACGACAGCTTGTTCAGAACGATCTTCTTGGTGGAATGGTTGTGAAGGATTAACACCAAGGAGGAGTGGAGTACTCTACTGCCGATTTACCAGTGTACTAATTTACCAAACCGGAGGTATTTGTGGAAGAACTTTTGAACCGTCTGACGACCCTGGAAGAGAAACTCGATTACATCCGGGGGCGTCTTTGACCTAGCGGCCAAGGAGAGGGAGATCGCCGAGCTGGAAAAGCGCGCCAGCGCCCCGGATTTCTGGGATGATCCCGAGGCGGCGCAAGGGGCGATGAGGCGGCTATCCAGCTTGCGGGAGGAGGTGGAGCTGTGGGCTGCGCTGGAGCAGCGGGTGCAGGATGGTCTTGAGCTCGCCGCGCTGGGTGATGATGGTCTGGCGGAGGATTTGAGCGTCGAAGCAGGGGCGCTGGAAGAGGAGGTCGATCATCTGGAGTTTCACCTGCTCCTCTCCGGCGCACACGACCGGGGGGATGCCATCCTGGCGATTCACGCCGGGGCCGGCGGCACCGATGCCCAGGACTGGGCTGAGATGCTGCTGCGCATGTACCTGCGCTGGGCTGAGGCGCGTGGGTACAAGACCGAGGTTATTGACCGTCTTCCCGGCGAGGAGGCGGGCATCAAGAGCGCCATGATCTCTATTTCGGGTTCCTACGCCTATGGCTACGCGCGTACTGAGCGGGGGGTGCATCGCCTGGTGCGGCTCTCCCCCTTTGATGCGGCTCACCGCCGCCACACTTCCTTCGCGCTGATCGAGGCCTGGCCCGATATCGACGAGGACATCTCGGTGACCATCGATCCCAACGACATCCAGATCGATACCTTTCGCGCCTCGTCGGCTGGTGGTCAGCACATGCAGAAGAACGACACGGCAGTGCGCCTGACCCATATCCCCTCAGGCATCGTCGTCGCCTGCCAAAACGAGCGCTCGCAGACTCAGAATCGGGAGTCGGCGATGCGTGTGCTGCGGGCGCGCTTGATCCAGCTTGAGGAGGAAAAACGCCAGGCAGAGATCGCCGAGTTGAAGGGTGATCACGTAGACGCGGGTTGGGGCAATCAGATTCGATCCTACGTGCTGCACCCCTATCAGATGGTTAAGGATCATCGCACCGACCACGAGACCGGCAACGTGCAAGCCGTGCTCGATGGGCGGCTAGATGACTTTATGGAAGCGTATCTGCGTTTTACGATGGGAATGCAGGCATCAAGCTAGAAGAAAGGAGCAAAAAATGAGCACTGAAACTGTTGATCCGGCCCAACAACGGGCAGAAAAGCTAGAGGACTTGCAGGAGCGCTTTGAGGATTTGCAAGAATCGCTGCTGCTGACCCGGGTGCTGAACAACGTGGAACAGGTGGGGACAGGGCTATCCTTGCTGCCAAACAAGGTCGAGCAGCTCCGCACGCGCGGCTATGCCTTTCGCGGTTTCCTGGAGAACAAGATCAAGGTGTTGAATGACAAGTGGCAAGAGACCCGCGCTGGCGTGACCCGAGAGATCAGCAAGCGCACGCGGGATTTGAAGCAAGAATCAGACGAGGCCGAGGGCGCCTTGCGGCAGGCGACGACAGCCAAGAGCGACTCTACACTTTCTCGCGCCGAGAGCGCGATTGGCTCCCTGGAGAGCAAGGTGCGGGCGGCAGAATCGGCGGTCGAGGCGATGTACAACACCTTCGAGCAGAATGTGGACCAGACCAGCAGGCAGGTCGATGAAATCGAATGGCTCCTTGACCAGATCGACGAGGCTTGCTTCACGCTCCACCCGGCGGAGGATGCCGTCGCGGCTTGCGAGGCCGAGTACATGGAGACCGAGAAGGAGGGGCCGAAAGGCATTCTCTATTTGACCGATACACGGTTGGTCTTTGAGCGCAAGGAAGACGTCGCCACCAAGAAGGTGCTCTTTATCACCACGCAGAAAGAGACGGTGCACGAGCTTTTGCTGGAGGTGCCTATCGGGCAGATCGAGGAGGTCAAGGCGCAGGATAAAAAGAAGTTCCTGGGCCGCAAGGAGATGCTGGAGTTGCTCTTCGCTCCCGAGGCCGATTTCAGCGGCGCTACTTTCCGTCTGCACGGCGGAGCCAAGAATGAGGATTGGGATGCACTGATCAGTCGCGTCAAGACGGGCGAGATTGATAAGGAGCGCGCCTTCCCGAAGGACGAGGCTGTGGAGGAGGCCGTCCGCTCCGCGCCGACCAAGTGCACCACCTGCGGCGCGACACTCCCTGCCGAGATCGTGCGCGGCCAGCGCGAGATCACGTGCGAATATTGCGGCTCAATAGTACGTTTGTAGCGTAGAAACTTTCTCTGGAGTTGACGGGACACAAGGTTGAATTAACACCGCTGCCCGATAGTTGAAGCCTGGGGGTGACGAATGGCGGAAAAACTCATCGGCAAAGTGTCTCACTGGTTCGGTAACATCAACGTCGCCGGGATCGAATTGAAAGCTAAACTCGCCGTGGGGGATCGCATCCACGTTCTGGGGCATACGACAGACTTTGAGCAAGAGATCAAGTCGATGCAGATCATGCACCAAGACGTGAGCGAAGCAGGCCGCGGTGACGACGTGGGCGTCAAGCTCAAGTCCCGGGTGCGGGTCGGCGACAAGGTTTATAAAGTGGAATAGCCGTTGGCTGATGTCCTGAGGCAGGTTCGGCGCACAATTGAGAGTCACGCCCTGCTCGCTCGCAGCGATGCCGTCGTCGTCGGTGTATCCGGTGGGCCGGATTCTCTGTGCTTGCTTCATCTGTTGCTGCGTTTGCGTGAGGAGTACGACCTTCGGCTTCACGTGGCGCATTTACATCACGGCGCGCGCGGCGCGGATGCCGACGCCGACGCCGAGTTTGTGGCGGCATTGGCTGCCGAGTGGGGGCTGCCGGTCACGGTCGAGCGGCGGGACGTGCCTGCTCTGGCCTGCGAGCATCGATTGGCCTTCGAGGAGGCGGCGCGGCGCGTGCGCTATGCGTTCCTGGCGCAGGTGGCCGGGGAGATCGGTGCGCGTAGGATCGCCGTAGCTCACAACGCCGACGATCAGGCTGAGACGGTATTGATGCACTTTTTGCGGGGGGCCGGACCGGCGGGGCTGCGCGGCATGCTGCCCGCAACGCCTATCATCGACTATCGTATGCTCGAACCGCTAATGGTGCAAGAGGCAAGAGGCAAGAGGCAAGAGAACGGGGAGAGAGCACAACAATCTTGCATCTTGCATCCTGCATCTTGTGTCATCATCCGCCCCCTGTTGGAGGTGGAGCGCGTTGATATCGAGAGCTATTGTACCGAGCAGGGCCTAAAGCCGCGCTTTGACCGCTCCAATCTGGACACGACTTATTTTCGCAATCGCCTTCGCCACGAATTGCTTCCGCTGCTAGAGACCTACAACCCCAATGTGCGTGCCAGGCTGTGCCATACCGCTGCCGTCATCGCCGCCGACTATGATCTGTTGGCGCAACTGCGAGAACGAGCGTGGGATGACGCGGTGCAGGATGAGCGAGAGGCGTCCATCGTCTTTGGCCGTGCTGTCTGGCGGGCGCTGCCGGTGGCTTTGCAGCGCGCCGTTTTGCGGCGGGCGGTCTATCACCTGCGCAGGAGCCTGCGCGACGTGGATTTCGTACACGTAGAGGCTGCCCGGTTGGTAGGGATGAACGGCGAGACGGGCGCACAGGCCACGCTGCCGGGAGGCCTGGCGCTCACCGTTGGATACGAGACGCTGACTGTGGGCGACGAGGGCGACGTCGGCCCGCCGCCCGATGGGCCTGCGCTGTGGTGTGATGAGCCTCTGGCGGTGCAGGTGCCTGGTACGACAGCGCTGCCTCAATCCGATTGGGTGCTGCGGGTGGAGCTGCTTGCGGAGTGGGACTTGCAGCAGGTGGCCGCCAATCCCGACCCCTGGACGGCTTATCTCGACGCCGATGCGCTCACCGCTCCGGTTGTGCTGCGCACTCGCCGTCGAGGGGATCGCTTCCGTCCGCAGGGAATGGAGGGGCACAGTGTCAAGTTGAGCGCCTTTCTCGTAAATCGCAAGCTTCCCCGTGCCTGGCGCGATCGTATGCCGCTGCTGGCGGCGGGCGGTGCGATCGTGTGGGTGTGTGGCCAGCGTGTGGGGGAGGGTGCTGCGGTCGGAGCGGAGACGCGGCGGGTTGCTAGGGTATGGTTCGAGTGTGCTTGACTGGGAAACTCGTGTTTTTGGACTATTTGTGATACAATGCTGGGCGTTTTGCCGGCATTTGTGAGGCGGTTGAGCCGCCCAAATCTCGCACGGGAGGCAATATGTTTGATGAAAGAGGTTTAACGGACAGAGCGCGTGGCATCCTGTTCTGGTTTACCATCGTCATGATTGTCCTGGTTGCCGTCATCGCGGTTCTTGTCATTCTCAGCCAGTGCAGCAGGATTCTATCCCCGTCCGAGGAGGAAGCTGCTTTGACGATTCTCCCCGAGGAGGTGAGTATGTGTCCCGGCGGCCTGCGCCAGTTTACGCTTCAGGAGGGTGGTGAGGCTACCTGGGAAACCACAGATCCGGGTGGAACTGTCTCCCAAAGTGGCGGTTATGTCGCTGGTGCTGTGCCCGGTGATTACACCGTCAAGGCCTCGCGCGATGGGCAGGGGGCTGTAGCTGTCGTGCACGTCGTCGCTTGCACGGCCACGCCGACCTACATTCCCACCATTGCTCCCACGCAGACGCCGGTGCCTCCGACTGCATCTCCAGCCCTCGATCCTCAGGGGGATGTCGAGCTCTACGATACCGAGGCGCCAGCTTCAGGTGTGCCGGCGGGTGTGGACATCCAATCTGCCAGCGTGCAGCTCGATAATTTACACGTGGTGCTCCAGCCCGCTGCCGAGGACGTACCGGCAGAGTTGGCGGGATGGGCCACGGAGGGCGAGGCGCTGGTCTGGATTTCCCTCTACGACCCCATCCCTGATCCGCCGCTGGTGACCATGCGCTGGATCTTTGTGCTGGATCTGGATGGCAACGCGACAACGGGGCGCACGCCGGGCAGCTTTAAGGTTAATAGAGGCCTGGGGGATGAAGTGGCGTTGCTGCTCACTTACGGCGGTGGTGGTTACGCCATTGAGGCGTGGGTTTGGGACAATGCGACCAACCAATTCACGACTGGGCCTGGCGGGGTGCGTTACAAGGTCAGCGATTCGCGCACGGTGGTCGCTTTGGCTTTTCCGCTTGATACTTGGACGCAGTCGGTGCTGCAGCACAGCGGGGTAACGGTTAACCTCGAAGCCGCCAAGGGGAGGGTTGCTGTCGATACCTTCCCCAATGATCCACGGGTGATCGATTATTACCCCAATCCTTAGCCTATTTTTGCTGTTGATAAAAAGAGGCCAGCTAGCAATAGCTGGCTTCTTTTATGGGGAAAAGCCGGAAAACAGCCAAGCGCGAAGCGGTTGGCAACCGCAAGTGGTGGGGATGAATGGCAAAGAGGGTGATTTGGGCGCGGCAAGCGAGCGAAGCTCGCACAGGCTTCTTCCCTTAGGCAGCTCCCAAAGCCTTCCGGACCGATGCGAGCTCTGGCAGGCCATCAGTTTTCAGTTGGCAAGAAACACTGTCTAGCTTTCGGGAAGATTGGAGACTACGGTGACCATGCCGGGGCTATGTCGTCGGCGGGGTTGATCGTGAGGTTTGTGAGGTTGGCCCCATCGGCTTTCATCCGGTAGACCTCCCAGCCTGCCGCGTCAATGCTCGTGATGAAAACGATGTGCTCGCCGTCGGGCGACCAAGCGGGAGATTCGTCCCATGCGATGTGGCGGGTGAGCCTGGTCTGATTGGCTCCATTGGCGTCCATCACATAGATCTCGGTGTTCAGTGTCTCGATTCCTTGATCGTCCACAAAGCTGTCGCGGTCGGAGGTAAAGGCGATGTATTGACCGTCGGGCGACCAAGCAGGGTCCCTCTCATTGGATGCACGGTCGGTATAGTTTTCATCGATCTTGAACGCAAAATTCGTCAGGTTGATCTGGTTTGTCCCGTCGGCGTTCATCGCATAGATTTCCGCATCGCCGTCACGTTCAGAGACAAAGGCAATCTGCGTGCCGTCTGGCGACCATGTAGCTCCCCAATCGTGGGCCTCGTCTTTGGTCAGGCGAACGGGATTTGTCCCGTCGGCGTTCATCACATAGATTTCGCTGTTGCCGTCCCGCAGTGACGAGAAGGCGATGCGCTCTCCATCGGGCGACCAAGCGGGATCGCCGTCGAAACCCGGGCTGTTGGTCAGGCGCACCTGCCCGCTTCCGTCAACGTCCATTGCATAGATCTCGACATCGCCATCGCGATCCGAGATGAAAGCGATGCGGCTCCCATCGGGTGACCAGGCGGGGCCTTCCTCCATCGCAGGGCTGGATGTAAGTTGGATCGGGCCCGTGCCGTCGATGTTCATCACATAGATATCGAAATCCCCGCCGCGGTTCGAGGCAAAGGCGATCATATCGCCGCCAGCGGGCGCGCGGGTGGGCGTGGGGAAGGCGGTGGACGCGGGTTCCGGTGTATCGGTTGAAAGTGGCGTGAACGTGGCGGGGAGGGTGGGCGCAGCAGATACGGTAGGCCCCGCCGCTTCTAGGGTGGGGAGGGGCTCCAAATCTGGAGGGCGCGGCACCGAGAATGAGTAATAGAGGGCGACGCCGATCAGAGTCAGCAGGATGACGCCGGTAACGCCGCCTAGGATGATGACGATAGTGGTTTGTGATTTGGTCACAGTCTCTCTGTTTTTCTAGTGCACGGCGTGCTCGGCCTGGACTTATTCAGGCCGAGCACGAAAGTAGCTTGTTCTAAGCACTCTATTCGGTGGGCGTAGTCTCCACTACCGGCATAATCCCGGGGCCTGGAAGTACGATCGTCGGTGTTGTACCTTCTGGCGTAAAGATGATCTTGTCGGTCGCTTTGAGCGCCGATGCGTTTGCCAGGACGACCTGCAGATAGAGGTAGTCTGGATTTTCACTGTACAGCTTTGCCAGGGCGAGTTCCTGAGCTAGTTCAGCGCGAGCTGCCTCTGCAGCGGCGTCTGCCAGTGCCTTGTTGATTTCTAGGTCTTTTTGGGCGGCGAGCAGGTCGTTTGCCTTTTCGGCCTCGATCACGGCGCGTTGTGCCTTGAGACGTTCCTCTTCCAGTTGGGCAAGGATCGTCTTCTGGCGCACTTCCTCCTGCTGGCGGGCCAGCTCAACCCGAATTGCACCCTCTTCGCGGGCTTGATCGGCGGCAGCCTGCTCCTTGGCCTTGATGGCGTCCTGTTGGGCCAGTTCTGTGTCCAGGCGGCTCTTGGTGATCGCATCCAGGCTGGCCTGTACCTCGGCTGACAGGATGACGTTGGGCACGGCGACGTTCCTGACGTCCAGGCCATAGCTGTCGGCCAGTTCGCTGAGTTCGGTGTCGATGCATACCCGCAACTCGTCGCGGGCGGAGCCGATCACGTTGTCGTTGAACGTGCGGTCTCCCACGCACGATTTCATCGCTTGCAGGGTGAGGTTTTGGATGCGCTCGAGCAATGCCTCGTCGCTCAAGTAAAGCTGCCGGTACGTAGGCCAGAGCGCTTGCAGCTTTTCTGCTTGGCTGTAATTGGGGCGGAACACATCGCCGCTCACCTTGAGCCCCACCCGCTGTCGATCCAGGGTGATAACCTCGGGATCTTCGACGGCAAAGGGCACGCCTTCGCTGGATACTTTTTCGAGTTTGGCATACAGGGCGACGTCGCTGTACACGCCCGGGCCTACGACCTGGTAAATCTTTCCGCTGCGGAAGCGGACGCCTACTTCCTGCTGGTCCACGCGGACGAGGAAGTAAAAGTGTTGGCCTGCAATCGCGAGTATGATGATCACGCCAACGACTACCCCGACTAGGATGAGTATTGTCTTGACTAACGCTCCACGTTTCATCTTCTTGAATCCTCCTGTTTACGAATTAGGCTGACTGTTCAGCCTCTTGAGCAAAATCTGAGGGACTGGGATGTGGTGGGCGGCGAAGCCGCCCCCCCCCTCCCCAAAATTTCCCCCGTTGCAAAATCAAGAGCATTGTCA
>Ga0316577_10000407_pt1 | contig 16565 bp, 10 predicted proteins | sample S5NA_FD_203073 | JGI IMG/M metagenome (GOLD analysis project Ga0316577, IMG submission 203073) | Rhizosphere microbial communities from salt marsh grasses in Alabama, United States - S5-7_050615r2r1 | ecosystem: Host-associated > Plants > Roots > Rhizosphere | place: USA: Alabama | collected... | reverse complement strand
GTGTTTTCCACCTCCACCTCGACTTTGAAGAGACCCCCGCCCAGGGCTTCCACCTCCGTCTTCGCGATACGAACCCGGGGCAGCATTCCGGCGAGCTCCACCAGGAACTCCCCCTGTTTCACTCCGAGGGCGGGAAGCTGGTCTGCCGGAGGATTCTGAGTGACGTAGGGAAGGAAGCCTCCGATCTCTACATCACCGAGTTCCGGGTGTCGGAAGGGGGTCCATTCGACGACGGCATCGATGCCTGCGGCGTCCAGATCGGCCAGGAGCGTCGCGTCTTCCCGAGGAGCCTGGGTGCGGCCGGCGGAGCCGGAAGCCCCGGCGCCACCACTCTCCCGGGTCTGGGCCCGACCCTCCCCTTCTTCCTTCGGGAAGCCCCACCCCAGGGTGCTGAAGGAGGGAACGCCGAACTGGAAGTAGCCATACTGGAAGAAGGCCCCCTCCGGCGTCCGGTGCAGGGGAACGGTCTCGATCCCGGTGACGCGCTTGTACGCATCGGAGACGGCCCTGAAGTAGACCTGATCCGGCGTCGCAACGGTCGTGGCCGGCCGGACTCCCGAGCTGGGATCGTTGTCCCGGCCGACCTGGGCTCCCCTGAGGTAGCTGGATCCCACCCCTCGGCCTCCTCCGCCCCCTCCTCTCCCTCTGCCCCCACCCCCACCGGTGGGTACGATCCCCTTCGTGAACACCTCGGCAAGGGAGGCGTCAGCGAAGGAAGGAAGGTTTGGCACCTGCTCGGCGGCCAATCCACCCCGGGCGTCCGGTGGAGTCACCAGGTTGTCCGACTCTCCGAAGGCGAGAATGGCAGCGATGTTCCGGTGGTCCAGGACGAAATCCATGAGAGCCCGGGACTCCACTTCACTCACCATGTGGGGGCCGGCGTCCCCCGTCCAATAGGGATAGGCGTGCTGGAAATTGCGGTTCAGGTCCACGCCCCCCGGGCCGTCCTCGTTGATGAACCCGTCCCCGTCGTTGTCCGTCCCCTCCCAATAGAGGGTAAAGGTTCCGGTCTCTCCCTTGCCTGGGTCGGCACGCTTCATGGCTCTGGTATCAGCGGTGTCGATCATGAACCGTCCCGCCGGATCCGGAACCCTCATCACCGTGACGTACCCGTCACCGTTCAGGTCCTCGGGACCGTCCTCGTCCATCCGCCCGTCGTTGTCCTCGTCCCAGGGCCGCCCATTTGTCCGGCGGTTCCGCTTGACTCTCTCAAACATGGCTTCGGCCCCATCGGGGTTCAGCCGTGGGAAGAAGTAGAAGACCCTGTCGGTGAGGGCGGAGCTGACCGCCTCGGCTTCGGCGTGGCTCGTGAGGTACCGGATGGCCTCCAGGGAAAGCTGGCTTCCCACCAGGTGGTCGCCCTCCAGGTTCCCTACCACCAGGACGCCCGGACGCTCATCCATGGGGCTTCCCGAGGGAGCACCCACCGTCACCATCCATACTGCCCGCCCGCCCAGGGTGGTGCCGAGTGATTCCATGGTGGCGAAGCTCGACCCGTCCACCACTGTCCGGAGTTCCCTGGTGAAGGCGTCGTAGTCGAGATAGGCGGCCGACTGTCCCTCGCCCACCCCCGGCGCCGCCAGGGTCGGTGCGAGGATGAGGGCCAGCCCTCCCAGGACTCTTGGACCGCAGATCTTCATCGTCTACGCTTCCTTGTTCGAATGGACTGTCATGACTCGGCCCCCCGGGTCATACGACCAGGTGACGTACCGGTGAAGACCCTGATCTACGCCAAACAGGGGGGTTCCACCAGAGGTGGAGGCAGGGGAGGGGAGTACGGGGCCTCTCGGGTCAGCCGACGGGGAAGACCACCGCCAGGCCGGCTCCACCCTTCATTCCCCACGTCCCCTGAGGGCCGCCTGGAGCTCTCCGACCCGTTCCTCGAGGTCCCTCACGGTCTTCAAGAGCTCCGGCAGCCTCCTGAGCGCAGCGTGCTGCCGCCCGAAGGGAATGAGGGGCTGGGCGGGGGACCCCCTGACCCGGGAGCCCGCCGGGAGGTGGTTGAGCACGAGGGAGCCTGCTCCGATCTGCACGCCGTCACCGATCTCGAGGTGGTCGATGATCCCGACCCGTCCCCCGCACACGACATACTCACCCAGTCGGCTTGAGCCGGCGATCCCCGTCGCCGCCGCCAGTAGACAGCCGCCTCCGACGTCGCAGTTGTGCGCCACCATGACGAGATTGTCGATCTTCGTTCCCCGCCGGACTGTCGTGGCTCCGCTCCGAGCCCGGTCGATGGTGGTATTGGCCCCGATCTCCACGTCATCCTCGATCAAGACGGTGCCAACCTGAGGGACGCGGACATGCCGACCTCCTCGTTGCAGATAGGAAAACCCGTCCGCGCCGATGGTGGCATTCGGGTGGATGATGACTCGGTCACCGATCTCGACCTGCTCCCGGATCACCACGTTGGGCCACAAGACACAGTCACTGCCTATGACGGACCCGGTTCCCACGAACACGCCCGGGTAGAGGGTCGTCCGGGGGCCGATCACCGCATCGTGCCCCACCACGACATTCGGTCCGATGGCGGCTCCCTCCACCACGGCACCTTTGCCGATCACTGCCGCAGGATGGATCCCCGGTTCGATGACGTCGCGGGGTGGGGCGAAACACTCCAGAACCTGGCACAGAGCCAGGTCCGGATCCGAAACGCGTATGGTGGTCTTGTCGGCCGGTGCCTCTCCTTCAGCTGGCATGAGCACGATCCCGGCTTTGGATTCCATCAGCTGCGAGGTGTACTTGGGGGACCCGATCCAGGTGAGCATGTCGGGTTGGGCCTTCTCGAGGGTCTCCACGCCGAAGACCACCCGAGACGGGTCGCCTTCGATCTGGCCACGGACGTGTGTCGCGATCTCCTGGGCGGTGAGACCTGTGCGGTTGAGCGTCACGGAATACTCCTCAGTCTGTCATGGTTCTCCATCCCGAACATGCCACGATAAGCCTAATCGAGAGAACTCTCCAGCACTGGTGGCCGGGTTCCGGGGTGGGGGAGTTGTGCCACGGGAATTGAGGGAATCCCCGTTTCTCTCCATCTTTCTGGGCCCTCTGGGCGCGCCCCGGTGTTGTCAGGGGGGAGACCCGGACCATCAGCGACCCGAACAAAGCCGGTGAAGGTGAGAGCCCGAGCGACGATTCTGGGGGTTACGCTCCCCATCATCCTGATACTGGACATCGCCACGAAGCGATGGGCCATGGAGGCCCTCGTGCCCCCTCGATCCATCGAGCTCTTCGGTGGACTCGTTCCTCTGACTCTTGCCTTCAACAGGGGAGCGGCCTTCGGACTCAGCATCGGGAACGATCCGCGTTGGTTCTTCATCCCCGTCACGTTGGTCGCTCTGACCCTCCTCTCCTTCCTGCTGGTGAAGACGAACCCCGGGGATCGCTTCAGGCTTCTGGCCCTTTCGCTCGTCTTCTCCGGGGCCCTGGGGAACCTCATCGACCGACTTCGATGGAGTAGAGGGGTGGTGGATTTCATCGGCCCCATCAACCTCGGGTTCATGGATTGGCCTATCTTCAACGTCGCGGACATGGCCATCTCTTGCGGCGCCGTCGCCCTGGCCATCTCCTTCTGGGTAGAGGATGAATCGGGGTCGACGTCACCCTCCGACGCTTCACTGGAAGAGGATCCCCGGGCGACCGGCTAGGAGCATGCATGCGGAAGGAAAGAAAAAGGAGGCGGAACCCTTCCTGATTCCACCCCCTCTCCCTGCTTCTCGGGCAGTCGGGATCGGACAGCTTCCCGGCAACCCAGCGGGATCTCCTGGGAATCTCCGCGTCAAAGAACCATCTGTTCCTTGATCTCCAGGGAAGAGACATGGAGGCGATATTTGTCCGCCTCGATCACCTTTGTCTCCACGAGCTTCCGCAGCACTTCCTGCCCCAGTACGCCCTTCAAGAACTCGCTCCGTTCGGCCACTCTCACGGACTCGAAGAGATCATGGGGAAGCGAGTTGATCCCCATCTCGTCCCGCTCCATGGGGGTGAGAGCGTAGAGATCGATGGACATGGGATCCGGGGCCGTCAGCTCGCGCTGCATCCCGTCCAGGCCCGCTGCCAGCATGACCGCGAAGGCGAGATAGGGGTTGGCCGTGGCGTCCGGGAACCGCAACTCCATCCGTGTGGCAACCTCCTTCCCCGGCTTGTAGAGGGGGATTCGGATGGCTGCAGAGCGGTTCCGCTCGGCCCAGGCGATATATACCGGTGCCTCATATCCCGGCACCAGCCGCTTGTAGGAGTTGTGGAACTGGTTGGTGACGAAGGCCATCTCCTGGGCGTGATCCAGGACTCCCGCGATGAACTGCTTGGCCACCTGACTCAGGTGCTGGGGGTCCTTCTTGTCGTAGAATGCGTTGGTATTCTCGTCCTGGAAGATGGAGAGATGCGTGTGCATCCCGCTCCCGTTCTCCCCCTCCAGAGGCTTGGGCATGAACGTGGCATAGACCCCGCATCGCCTGGCGATTTCCTTGACGAGATACTTGTGGGTCTGGAGGGAATCACCCATCCGGAGCGCTCCCTGGTATCGGATATCGATCTCGTGCTGGGAGGGCGCCACCTCGGCGTGGTGATACTCCACGGGGATGCCCATGGCCTCGAGAGCGAAGACCGTCACTTCCCGGATGTCGTCCCCGATGTCCACAGGGTTGATATCGAAGTACCCCGCGTGATCCAGGATCTGCGGGGACGTCGAATCCTTGAAATAGAAGAACTCGGGCTCGGGTCCGATGTTCATTTCGTGGTAGCCCAGAGACTCGAGACGATCCAACTGGCGCCTCAGTACTCTTCGGGGGTCTGAGTCGTAGAGGCTTCCGTCGGGATTCCGGATCTCCGCGAACATTCTCATGGCTCTGGAGCCGCCGGCACGAAACGGGAGGACCTGACCCGTCGAGGCGATGGGGACGGCGACCATGTCGCTTTCCTGGATTCGCTGGTAGCCCTCGATGGATGACCCGTCGAATCCCATCCCCTCCTCGAACGCGCCTTCCAGCTCCTTCGGGGTGATGGAGAAGGACTTGAGGAACCCCAGCATGTCCGTGAACCACAGGCGGATAGAGGAAATCCCATACTCCTCGACGTACTTCAGAACGTCGACGGGGGAGGAGAGGGAGAGCCCCTTTCGGGAGTCCATCTCGTCCACATAGTCCTCCATGTCGTCCCGAAATGCCTCCACCTCGTACAGGAATCCATCCAGATCCATGGTCGTAAATCCTCCGTTAGTGGTTTGGGGAACCGGATAAAAGAGGGGTTCTCGAGCCCCTGAATTCGAAAGACCAGGCGGGAAGAGACACTCCTTCCGCGGCCTGGTCTGGCACGTACCACGCTCTGGGCGGGGCCCTCACGAAGGCCCTCGGAAATTCTGGGTTGGATGAGGCACCCGCGATGATAGAAGAAACGCCCGGAATGGTCAAGAGGTTTTCCGGATGGCCAGACTCGGAAGGAGTTCTTACCCCTGTCTCGGGGAGAATATAAGGAACTCCGTGCGCCGGCCTCGCATCTTCAAGACCCGGAACGTCCCTCCCTCCACCTCCACTACATCCCCGACTCTGGGAATCCGGTTCAGTCGACTGAACATAAAGCCGCCGAGGGTGTCATAGATGTCCTCCGGAAGATCCAGGTCCAACCTCTCACTCAATTCCCGCAGAGAGACGCCTCCCCACACCTTGACCTCTCCGGACTCCAGCGCCTGGAAATCCTGGGGTTCGTCGTCTTCGTGCTCGTCCTGGATCTCCCCCACGATCTCTTCCAGCAGGTCTTCCAGGGTCACGAGCCCGCTGGTGCCACCGAACTCGTCGAGAACGATGACCATCTTCACCCGGTCGGTCCGCATCTCCCGGATCAGATCGTCCACCGGCTTCGCAGCCGGGGCAAACTGGATGGGGCGCGTGACCTGACGGATATCCACTACCCCGTCCCGATCGGCTCTCCAGAGGTCCCGTGCCAGGAGGATGCCGACGATCCGGTCCAGGCTCTCCTCGAAGACGGGGAGCCGAAGGTGTCCCTCATTCAGCATCAAGGTCTTGGCTTCCTCAACGGTGGCCTCGATGGGTACCGCCACGATGTCCGTTCTCGGGGTCATGACCTCTCCAACGGGCACCTGATCAAGCGACATCACGCTACTGACGACACGCCACTCGTCCTCGTCCAGGGCGCCCTCCCTCCGACCGATCCGGGCCAGTGCCTGTAGCTCCGAGCGACTCACCGTGCTGGGCCTCTCCTGGCGAGGCGTGATGAGACGGGCATAGAAGGTGAGGGGAACCACCACCGGCTTCATGAGCAGGATCATTCCCCTGAGCACATAGGCTGCCACCGGGGCCAACTTCGGCCAGAGGGTGGCACCGAGGGTCTTCGGGAGAATCTCTGAAAAGAGGAGGATGACCAAGGTCAGCCCGGCGGAAAAGACAGCCATCCAGGCATCCCCGAATAGCTGGAGGGCCAGCGCGCCCCCAAGCGCCGCCCCGAAGGTGTTGGCTATGGTGTTCAGGGCCAGGATGGCGGCAATAGGCTCGTCGATGCGCCGCTGCATCTGGTGAAGGTAAGCCCCGGCCTTGCCACCTCTGTCCTTCAGCACGTGGACATACCCGTGTGTGACGGACAGGAGGATCGCCTCGAGGATGGAACAGAGAAACGACGTCCCCAGGGAGATCCCCAGAATGGCCAGTAGTCTCGTGAGCATGGAGGAAGATTGGCGCCCTCAGCCCCGGGGACAAGTGGCCGGCGTCCGCTTTCCGGCTCAGCCCTCCAGGGAGGCGACCAACTCGATAGGCGTGGCCGCAAGAGCCCTCGACACCGGGCATCCGACCTTCGCGGCCTGGGCGTGTTCCTGAAAGGTCGCGTCATCCACACCCGGCGCCCGGCCGACACATTCCAGCTTGATTCGGGAGATGCCGAAGCCGTCGGGGCCTTTCTCCAGATAGACTCTCGCAGTGGTTCTGATGCTTTCGGCCTCGTGGCCAGCCTTGGCGAGGATGTTGGCGAATGCCATGGAGAAACACCCGGCGTGGGCGGCGGCTATGAGCTCTTCCGGATTCGTGCCGGCCCCTTCCTCGAAACGGGAGGAGAAGGAATAGTTCCCCTTCACGAAGCCGGTCTCCGTCTCCAGGCTGCCGCTCCCTTTGGGGAGGTTGCCTTTCCATTCGGCGTTGGCGACTCGCACGGGCATACGGGAGCTCCTTTTCTTGTGTGGGGCCCGGGTACGGATGTTCCCCGGGCCGAATCGGCACCCTGGCCGGTCCGGTCCAGGGGGCCGGAAGATAGGCAAAACCGATACGCCGGGCCAAGCCCTTGCTTCCCCGGAGGGCTGCCTTTGTTGACGGATGGCTCCCGGGGCCAGAGAATCACTCATCATCGTCAAAGGAGCTGCGCCCCTCCCCGTCAAAGGACCCCGACCCGCGAGCCGCAGAGAGAACCACCGTCTTCTCGGAAGGAAAGTCCAGATGATACCGTTCCGCAGGTTTTCCGAATCCGTCGCGTTCTTCTTCCTTGTCCTGGCAAGCGGCCCCCTGCAGGGCCAGGTGACAACACCGGAGGAGGAGTTCGGCTTCCCCATCGGTGCGGACTACGAGCTGGTCAATTACGCACAGCTCCAGGCCTATTGGGCGAGGTTGGCGGGAGAATCTGACCGGATGGTCCTGGACACCATCGGATACACGGAGGAGGGGCGGCCGCAGCTCATGGCCATCATCACCTCCTCGGCCAACCAGAGGGACCTGGCTCACTACAAGGAGATCGCCAGACGCCTCGCCCTGGCCGATGGCGTGACGGAGGAGGAGGCCAGACGCCTCTCACAGGAGGGGAAGGCGGTCGTGTGGATCGACGGTGGATTGCACGCCACAGAGGTTCTGGGAGCCCAACAGCTGATCGAGCTGGTCTATCGTCTGACCAGTTACAGCGACCCTGAGACGCTGCGCCTCCTGGATGATCTCATCATTCTCGCCGTCGCGGCCAATCCCGACGGGATGGATCTTGTCTCGAACTGGTACTACCGGACCGATGAGGATGGTGGCACCCCGGAGGATCGGAATTACAGTGCCGTTCCCGTCCTCTACGAGAAGTACGCCGGACACGACAACAATCGTGACTTCTACATGGGGAACCTGGCGGAGACCACGAACATGCTCCGGGTCCAGTTCAGGGAATGGTTTCCCCAGATCATCTACAATCACCACCAGACCGGTCCCCAGGGGACCATCATGTTCGCGCCTCCCTTCCGGGATCCCCCGAATCACTTCCTCGATCCCCTGATCATGACCAGCCTGGACCAGGTGGGATCGGCCATGCACCATCGGTTCGTCCAGGAAGGGAAGGGGGGGACCGTCATGCGTGGGGGGGCCAGCTACTCCATCTGGTGGAACGGGGGCCTGCGGACGACGCCGTACTTCCACAACTCCATCGGTCTCCTGACGGAAACGAGAGGAACCCCCAACCCCATCGAGGTCCCGTTCGTGCCGGACCGGCAGCTGGCCACGACGGACCTCCCTCTTCCGGTGGAGCCGGGGCCGTTCCACTTCCGGACGGCTATCGAATACTCCGAGACGGCAGACTGGGCCGTGATGGACTACGCGTCCCGGAACAAGGACCTTCTGCTCTTCAACATCTGGCGTATGGGGATGAACTCCATCGAGAAGGGGAGCAGGGATTCCTGGACGGTCCTGCCCTCGGAGATCTACGCCGCGGCGGATGCGCTGGGGGGGATGAACACCAGCGCGGCTCCGGAGGACTACGGGCGATTCCTGCACGACCCTGAGAAGAGGGACCCAAGGGGCTTCATCATCCCCGCCGACCAGGCCGACTTCCCCACGGCGGTGGCCTTCGTGAACACCCTGATCAAGAACGGTGTGGAGGTGGAGCAGGCCACGGCCGACTTCACGGTAGCTGGAAAACGGTATCCCGCCGGTTCCCTGGTGGTCATGACGGACCAGGCATACCGACCCCACGTCCTGGACATGTTCGAGCCCCAGGACCATCCCAACGACTTCGAGTACCCCGGGGGCCCCCCGATCCCTCCGTATGACGCCACTGGATGGACTCTGGCATTCCAGATGGGGGTGGCCTTCGATCGGATCCTGGAAGGCTTCGACGGGCCTTTCCAGCCGGTATCAGACCTCCTGGACCCCATGCCGGGCTCGGTCACGGGCTCCGGGGAAGCGGGATACCTGCTGAGTCATGAGACCGACGCCGCCTTCACGGCCGTGAATCGGCTCCAGGCTGCGGGCCATCCGGTTTTCTGGTTGACGGATCCACTCTCTCAAGGGGGTGAAAGATACCCGGCCGGGACCTTCTTCATTCCGCCTTCCCGAGGGGTGGGAGAGATACTACCTGCCCTGGCAGAAGAGCTCGGTGTCGACTTCCATCGGGTCGCCAACGGGCCCCAGGGACCGGCTCTGGAGCTCAGAAAGCCCCGGATCGGGCTTTGGGACCAATACGGGGGATCCATCCCGTCCGGGTGGGTGCGGTTCATCCTGGAGCGCTTCGACTACGACTTTCAGCTGGTCTTCCCCCCGCAGCTCGACGCCGGGGAGCTGGCCGAGACTTTCGACGTGCTGATCTTCCCGGATGGAGGGATCCCGGGAATGCGCGCTGGCGGAGGACGGGGCGGAGGTTACGGGGGGTCTCGGGCTCCCACCGCGACGGCCATTCCTCCCGAGTACCAGGACCGTCTGGGTTCGGTGACGGCGGAGACCACGGTGCCCGAGCTCAGGGCGTTCCTGGAGGCGGGAGGCACGATCATAACGCTGGAGGGATCCACCAGCCTTGCCAACCACCTGGGTCTCCCGATCTCAGACTTTCTCGTGGATGAGGATGGGAATCCCCTGCGGTCTGAGGAGTTTTTCGTTCCCGGTTCCCTCCTGGAAGTCTCGACGGTGACGCCGAGTCCGGTTTTGGCGGGGATGCCGGACTCCTTCATCGTGAACTTCGCCCGAAGCCCGGTCTTCGCGGTAGAACCCGGGGCTCCGGGCCTTCGGGTGCTGGCCGAGTACGGCCCAGCGCCTCTCAGGAGCGGGTGGGCCTGGGGACAGGAGAAGCTACAGGGAGGGGCGGCCCTCGTTGAAGCCGACATCGGGGAGGGAACGCTCTACCTGTTCGGCCCCCAGGTGACGTTCAGGGGGCAACCCTACGAGACCTTCCCCCTGGTATTCAACGGGATTCTCCTGGGCGCTGCCCGGGAGACTACATTGAGGTAGACGAGCGGAAGCGGGAACTGCGCACGAACTCGAGGAGGGTTTCATGAGACGGCGACAATTTCTCCACGGCGGACTCCTGGCCTTGGGCGCCCCGGCGGTCCTCTCCACCAGGACCCCCGAGCTCATCCCCTGGATCCCGGCTGGGAAGACGCAGGCGGACGGTTCAATTCGTCTCAGCTCGAACGAGAACGCGCTGGGAATGGCTCCGGTTTCCCGGGAGGCGATCATCCAGGGAATTGCTGAGGCGAACCGATACCCGGGCTATTCTCGCAGGGAGCTGACCCAGGCTCTCGCCCAGAAACACGGCGTCTCCGAGGAGGGCATTGTCCTGGGGAACGGCTCCACCGAGATCCTCCAGATGGGGGTGCAGGCCTTCATGGACCCGAACCTTCGCCTGGTCTCACCTGTTCCGACCTTCGAGGACGTCTTCGAGTACTCCGATCCTCATCCCTGGGTGGACGTCCGGGCGGTTCCCCTCCTCCCGGACCACTCGCACGACCTCACGAGGATGGCGGAGGAAACCAAAGACTCCGATGGCACCGTACTCGTCTATGTCTGCAATCCGAACAATCCCACCGGGTCTCTCACGCCGGTGAAGGACGTGGAGGCCTGGATCCGGACCGCCGGGGAGAACGTGTTCTTCCTGGTGGACGAGGCCTACTTCGAATTCGTGGATTCCGGGGATTACTACTCCCTGGACGGGATCGCATGGGAGAATCCCAACGTGGTGGTGGCCAGGACCTTCTCGAAGGTCTACGGGATGGCAGGAATGCGGCTGGGCTATGCGGTGGTCCACCCGGAGACGGCCCGTCGTCTGAGGGCGTTCGCCGCCGGGCCAAACACCAATCACCTGGCCCTGGTGGCGGGGCTGGCGGGTCTCCGGGACGCCACCTGGGTGGGGAAGAGCGTGGGGTCGAATCTCGAGAGCCGGCGGCTGGCCTACCAGGTGCTGGATGAGCTGGGACTCGAGTACATCCCATCCCACACGAACTTCGTCATGCACCGGATCTCCGGTGATCTCCGGGAATACATCGATCGAATGGCGGACGCCGGGATCAGGGTGGGGCGGCCTTTTCCACCGATGCTGGACTACAACCGGTGCTCCTTCGGCCTCCCCTCCGAGATGGAGCGATTCGCGGAGACTCTGAGGGACTTCCGTCGGAAAGGATGGGTCTGAGGGGCCTCCAGGCGGGATGACAGAAAGGCGGATGAGAGGGTATCGTTCGGAGGAGAAAAAGACAACTGTACCGAGGCATCTCACCGTCTTGCGCGTGGTAGATCTTGGGGCGATGGTTTATGGCTGCCGGATCCAGAAGAGAGCGGATTCCGGAGGGTGAGTCCACGGACGAGACCGAGCTTCAGGAGGCGGGTGTGGAGGCTGGTCAGGTACCCAAAGGCGGGCGGGGTCTCCTCTCGGTTCCATACCGGTTGGTCGAGAAGACCGGCTCCATTGCCCGAAGTATCGGCGAGCACGCCGGGCAGCTGGGAATCCTCTTCTGGGCGGCGAGCCTCAGTCTGATTCGGCTGAAAGTCTCCCGCCGAGAGATCCTCACTCAGATCTACGTGATGGGGGTCCAGAGCGTCCCCATCGTGGTGATCACGGCGATCCTCGCCGGGATCGTCACGAGTCAGCAGGGCGGGTACCAGTTCACCGGCTCGATTCCCGTCTACGTGATGGGGAGCATCGTCGTCGAGAGCGTGGTCCTGGAGTTGGGCCCGGTCCTCACCGCCGTCGTCCTGGTGGGTCGCGTGGGTGCTCGCATTACGGCGGAGCTCGGCACCATGGTGGTCTCGGAGCAGATCGACGCGTTCCACTCCCTGGGCAGAGACCCCGTCACGATCCTCGTAGCCCCGAGGCTCCTGGCTGGTGTGATCGTCGTCCCGATCCTCACTGCCATCGCCATCATCGTCGGCATCTACGCAGGCCTGTATTCGGCTCACCTGACCCTGGGCCTGGGGACGGATGCCTTCTGGTATGGCGCGAGACTCTTCTGGCACAGCTGGGACATGCTGTACTCCCTGAACAAGGCTCTGGTTTTCGGTTTCGCCATTCCCCTCATCTCCGCCCACATGGGATTCCGGACCACGGGAGGGGCCTCGGGGGTGGGGCGGACCACCACCGCATCGGTGATGTTCATGACTCTTACGGTTCTGATCCTGGATGCCCTGTTCCCGCCCATCTTCCTCAACTAGGGTCGAACGAGTGCTCATTTCCGTCCTTCATCGGCTGACCCGGAGGCCCGCGCCCGGTGGGAGGTCCGAGTGATCCGGTACCGAAACATCTACAAGGCCTTTGATGAACCGGTGCTATCGGGAGTGGACCTCGTCGTGAACGAAGGAGAGATGTTCGGGCTCTTCGGCCCCTCGGGGACGGGAAAAAGCGTCCTCCTGAAAACCACCATCGGTTTGATCATACCGGACCGGGGAGACGTTCTCCTGGATGGGGAGTCCGTCTTTCACGGGAGCTCCGACGTCCTGGAGCGGGTTCGCCGGAAAGTGGGATATGTTTTTCAGAACGCGGCGCTCTTCGACTCTCTGAACGTCCTGGATAACGTTCGGATGGGGATTCCCGAGGGAGATCTGGCTCGCATGACGTTTCGGGATACCCTGAAACGGGTATGGGAGGCGCTAGAAATCGTCAATCTCGAACCCCGGATGGTTCTGGAGAAGATTCCCGCCGAGCTTTCCGGAGGCATGAAGAAGAGGGTGGGAATCGCCCGGGCCATCGTGGGTCGTCCCCAGATCCTTCTCTGGGACGAGCCCACCACCGGCCTGGACCCCGTGAACGCGGCGGCCGTGGAGCGCCTGATCTCCCGTCTCTCTCGGGAGTTGGAGGTCACGTCCATGATCGTCACTCATGACATCGAGGGGGGGCTCCTCATGTGCAACCGGGTCGCGATGCTATCGGTTGGGAAGCTGCGTTTCTGCGGTGCCCCGGAGGAGTTCCGACGCAGCGATGACCCGTTCGTTCGAGCCTTCGCCGACAGAGAGGGCGCCGAAGCCGCCCTGGACAACCAACTGAACGTGGTATGACGAACAACGCATCTGTGCCTCGACGGGAGGTCACCCCTCCCACGAACGAGGAGATCGACAACGCCATTCCCAGAGGGCTGGTCCGACGGGATTTTCAGGTGGGGATCTTCGTCATCCTGGGCATGGCCTCGGTTCTCGTGGCGCTGTTTCTCCTGACGGACCCCAGCACGTTCCGGGGCCGCTACCAGGTCTCCACGACGGTTCAGGATGCGGGAGGGATCCGCAAAGGGGATCCGGTCCAGATGAAAGGGGTGAACATCGGCAGGGTGCAGGGTTTCTCCCTGACGCCCGAGGGGGTTCACATAACCCTGGAGCTGGAAGGAGCCTGGCGCGTGCCCGCCGATTCGCGCACCCGCCTCGTGTCCTCGGGAATTCTCGGTGGGAAGACGGTGGAGATCGTCCCGGGAGACGGCACGGAGATGCTTCGTCCAGGTGGGAGCCTCCCCGGGGAGAACCAACCGGGGCTTCTGGATTTCCCCCCAGAATTGGGGCAGACCGCCCAGAATGTCCTGAACCGCATCGAGACCCTCCTCGATGCTCCCACCCTGGAAGCGGTCCAGTCCAGCGCCGTGGAGCTTCGGGGGCTGCTCGGCCAGCTCTCCACCCTTGCCGCTTCCCAGAGCGAGGAGGTTGCCCGTCTCACCGCCAGCCTGAACCGGTCTGCCGAAGGTCTGGAGACGGTGGCCGGCTCCGGCGAGGACTGGGCGAGGGCGGTGGCCCGGGCGGATTCCGCTCTGGCCGTGGCCAATGAAACCAGCCGGAGCCTCCAGCGGGCTTCTTCCTCCCTGGAGGTGATCCTGGCGAGAATCGAGGCGGGTGAAGGAACCCTTGGGCAGCTCTCCGCGGATTCCACCCTCTACGAGACGCTGACCCAGGCCGCTGAAGGCGTGCGGGCGCTGGTGGTGGACATCAGGGAGAATCCCGGGCGATACCTGAAGATCGAGATCTTCTAGTAGGGAAGGGTCCGATCCCCGGCGTCCTTTCCGGAGGTGGGCATCCCGGGCCGTGACCGTCCCGGGTCCCAGGCAGAGAGAGGGGCTCGTCCGTCGGACGAGCCCCTCTCTTCTCCTCTCCGGGAGCCCCTCGGGCTCCCTTCCGGATCCTCCGTTACCACCCGGGCGCCAGCTGGAAGCCCCAGTGGGCGCCCTTGTCCGGCCTCTGCCAGGGGTATGCGTAGTATGCCTCGAAGATGAGCATTCCCAGGATATTGAAGCGGGCCGATACGCCGGTGCTCCAGAGGGGCACCCGTTTCGTGCTGGACCGGGAGAAACCCCAGTCCTGCACCGGGTTGTCGTCGTCCCAGGCCACACCCACGTCGGTAAAGGCCACCAGTTCAACGGGAACGTACGGGAGGTTGATGAGGCCGAATTGATCGGTGCCGATGAAAGGAATCCTGAGCTCCACGTTTCCGACGGCCAGGCGTTGTCCGAACATCCTGTCGAAGACCGGGCAGCTTCCGTCCGTCGTCTCTCCGCACTCCCTGACGTTGAAGCTCTCGTAGGCATAGCCCCGGATGAGCGTTTCATAGCCCAGGAAGAGAGGTCTTATGCCCTGGTTGTTGTCAACGAGAGCCTCGCTGTAGTTGTACCGACCGTAGTGCAGAGCCCGAAACGCCAGCGTCAGGTTCAGGTTCGGGTTGAAGTACCGACGATAATCGGCTGTGATCGTCTGGAAGCTCAGAGTCCCGAAGGTGGATCCCACCTCGAACCGATACCGCCCGCCCCGCACCGGGGAGGTGAAGGCGGAAAAAGAGTAGTCTCCCACCAGGGCCACGGAAGCCTGGAAAAGGTTCATCGGGTCCGGCTCCAGCTCGTCCAACTGTACCCGCCGTTGGTGAACCACCCTGCCCAGGGAATCGAAGATGTACTGGTCTTGCTCCACGTCATAGGAATAGCGCGTGAAGCCCAGGCTGCCCTCCACCCGCCGGGTCATGGAGAAGGGGTAGGCCAGCAGCCCTGTGGCCGAATCCAGGAAGATGCGGTACCGAGTGGTGTTTTGACTGATCCAGGTCTGGCCCTGCCAGTCGACCTGTCCGTACCCCCAGTACATGTACTGATACGGAATACGCCCCACGGCATAGCCCCAGTTCCAGCGTCTCTTCTGGTTCAGGTAGAAGACCTGTGCTCCGATGTCCTTCACGGTTCCCTGGGCCGAGACGGCCGCTCCCAGGAAACGGTCTCCGAGCATGTCCGAAAAGTAGGCGGACACTCCGCCCCCGATGTAGGTGCCGAAGTTGTCGGCCGCTACCCCCACCGAGGGTTGGCCGATGTAGTCGAGCTGCAAGCTCGGATGGTAGTCCTCGGAATCCCCCACGCGGTAGGTACCCGGGCTTTCCAGACCGGTTTCGGAGTCTCTCAGGTAGCTTGCCACCCGGCTGGGGACCCGGGGCTGCAGAGGAGGCAGTTTCCGTCCCGGCCCGGGCTCCGTCACGGCGACCCGCTCAGCCCGCTCGGCGATCTCGTCGGCCGTGAGCTTGAAGACGTGGAACTCGAACTCGTCGAAGACCGAGAAAGCCATGTCACCCGAGGTCTGGGCTACGGTCATGGCCGGCGACGTCCATGTGATTCCGCTCACCGCCGTGGCCACCATGGTGATTCGGTCCAGTCCACCCGTCTCCAGCTCCATACGATAGACGTCGCTGAAACCGTCCACGTCGGAGATGAAGTAGAGGTACCGTCCGTCCGGGGAGAACTGCGGATTGATGTGTTTCACCTCCGGTCCGAACAGGTCCAGCCTCCGGATCTGGCCCGATTCCATGTCCAGGAGGGCCAGCTGAAACTTGGCGTAGGTGAGGCGCACGAAATCCGTTTCCGGGGAGCGATCCGAGCTGAAAGCCACGTATCGGCCATCCGGAGAATACACAGGCTGGAAGTCCGCATTCTTGTCGTCCGTGAGCTTCGTATCAATACCGGACGAGATGTTGTAGAGATAGATGTCCGTGATCCCACCCACGGATCCCGAAAACACGATGTTCTCACCGTCCGGGGACCAGGAAGGTCCCTGAATCGCTCCCATCCCTTCGATGGCGATGACCTTCTGGACCTCGCCGCTATGGGCGTCTGCCAGGACCAACTCGTTGTCCCCGTCGGCAAATACCACATAGGCCAACCGTGTCCCGTCCCAGGACCAGGAGCCGGACGAATCGGTGAATCGAAGAGCGTCGAAGTGAGGATCCGCGTTCGAGCTGGAGAGTTTCTTCGTCTCGTGGCCCGAAGCGGCATCCGTCATGTAGAGGTCGAACGAGAAGAGGTCCTTCTCCGACATGTAGACGAGTCGACTCCCGTCGGGGCTCAAGGCCGGAGCCAGGTTTTGTGTCCCGGATCCGGTGCTGGGAGCCAGGAGGAGCTCACC
>Ga0316577_10000405_pt1 | contig 16576 bp, 15 predicted proteins | sample S5NA_FD_203073 | JGI IMG/M metagenome (GOLD analysis project Ga0316577, IMG submission 203073) | Rhizosphere microbial communities from salt marsh grasses in Alabama, United States - S5-7_050615r2r1 | ecosystem: Host-associated > Plants > Roots > Rhizosphere | place: USA: Alabama | collected... | reverse complement strand
CACATGGCCCTGTCCCTGATGCCGGCCTGCACCGGCGTCTACCGGGACATGACCCAGATCCGCTTCGAGTACCCCAAGTACGTGCCGGAGAACTGCACGGCCTGCGGGAACTGCTTCTCCGTCTGCCCGGACAGCGCCGTCCCGGGGCTGGTGAACAGCGTCTCGGACATCTTCGCCGCCGCCATCGCGCGGGTGGAGCGGGGCATGCCCACCCAGCACCTGCGCCGCGAGACCCGTACCGTGGAGAAGCGGCTGCGGGAGCTGATCGAGGCGGCCGGCGAGTCCGGCGACATGAAGCAGCTCATGGACCAGGCGGTGCTGGAGACCCTCGCCGCCTACGAGGGCGAGGCCGACCAGAAGGCCGCCCTGGAGAAGGAGCTCGGCCTCATGATGCAGGCCCTGGGGGACTACCAGTTCGCCGTCACCAAGCCCTACTGGACCAACCGGGAGAAGAAGCAAAAGGGCACGGGTGGGCTCTTCAGCATCACCGTCAACCCCTATACCTGCAAGGGCTGCATGGAGTGCGTGGAGGTCTGTGACGACCAGGCCCTGGTGGCCGCGCCCCAGACCGCCGAGAGTATCCAGGAGATGCAGGACAAGTGGTCCATCTGGTTGGATCTCCCGAACACGGACCCGGGCTTCGTCCGCATCGACGACCTGAACGAGAAGGTCGGCGCGCTCGAGACCCTGCTGCTCGACAAGTCCAACTACCAGTCGGTGGTGGCGGGCGACGGCTCCTGCATGGGCTGCGGCGAGAAGACCGTCATCCATCTCTTCACCGCCACGGTCACCGCCCTGATGCAGCCCAGGGTCAAGGCCCACCTCGCGGAGATCGACGATCTGATCGCCCGGCTCGAGACCCATGCGCGGCTCAAGCTCGCCTCCGCCGTGGACCTCGGCAACACGGCCGCGATCGGTCGGGTGATCGAGTCGCACAGGAGCGGCGATCTGACCCTATCGGATCTGTCCGCGGAGCTGGATCCCGCGCGCACCGCCGAGCCGGTGGACCCCGAGTGGCTGAGCTGGGTGACCGGGCTGCTGGACAAGCTGCGCCACCTCAAGGCCCAGTACACAAAGCCCCAGCCGCGGGCGGAGATGGGCATCATCAACAGCACCGGGTGCTCCTCGGTATGGGGCTCCACCTGGCCCTTCAATCCCTATCCCTTCCCCTGGTCCAACCACCTGTTCCAGGACTCGCCGTCCATCGCGCTGGGTGTCTTCGAGGGTCACATGCGCAAGATGGCCGACGGGTTCAGGGCCCTGAGAATGGCCCGCATGGAGCTGGAGGGTAAGTACAACGCGGCCGAGCAAAGGGAGTTCTTCACCTACTTCGACTGGAAGCAGTTCAGCGACGAGGAGTGGCTTCTGTGCCCGCCGGTGGTGGCCGTTGGGGGCGATGGGGCGATGTACGACATCGGTTTCCAGAACCTCTCCCGGGTCCTGGCTTCGGGCCACCCGGTCAAGATCCTGGTGCTGGATACCCAGGTCTACTCGAACACGGGTGGTCAGGCTTGCACCTCGGGATTCATCGGCCAGGTGGCGGATATGAGCCCCTACGGCAAGGTGTGGAAGGGCAAGACCGAGATGCGCAAGGAGATGGCCCTGATCGGCATGGCCCACCGCACGAGCTTCGTCCTCTCCAGCGCCATCTCCCACATGACGCACCTCCTGGAGGGCTACATCGACGGGCTCAATGCCCGCCATCCGGCGCTCTTCAATATCTACTCCGCCTGCCAGCCGGAGCACGGGATCGGCGACGACATGTCGAATCGCCATAGCCGCATGGCGGTGGAGTCCCGGGCCTACCCGCTGTTTCGCTATGACCCGGACGCCGGGTCCACCTTCGAGGAATGCTGCTCCATCGAGGGCAATCCGGACCTCGACAAGGACTGGATCGACTGGACCATCAAGTACGCGAACGAGAAGGGCGAGGAGGAGCAGATGTCGGTGCCCTTCACCTTCGCCGACTTCGCCATGACCGAGGCGCGCTTCCGCAAGCACTTCCGCAAGGCGCCCGCCGAGACCTGGAACGACTCCATGGTGCCCCTGGCCGAGCTCCTGGAGATGGAGCCGGACGACCGGGAGGGGCTGTTCCCCTACATCTGGGGGGTCGACGCCAAGAATCGCCTGATGCGCGTCCTGGTGTCGGAGGAGCTGGTGCGCTCCTGTGAGGAGCGCAGGGGCTTCTGGACCCAGCTCCGGGGGCTCTGCGGCGAGCTGGACAAGGTCGATGTGGAGCAGGTCCGCAATCAGGCCAAGGCCGAGATGGCCCAGCGGCTCACCAGCAGCCTGTTGGCCATGGCCGGCGGAGACACGGGGGCCCTGGCCCTGTTGACGGGGCAGGGCGGCGGTGGCAACGGGTCTGGCGCCGGTGCCGCCGAAGCCGGCGTCTCCGGGGGTGCCGCAGGGGACTGGGAGCCGGTCTGGGTCGAGACGCCGGAATGCACCGCCTGCGACGAGTGCACCACGATCAACCCGAAGATCTTCAAGTACAACGGGGACAAGAAGGTCGAGATCGCCGATGCCAAGGGCGGGCCCTACAAGGACATCGTGAAGGCCGCGGAGAAGTGCACCGCGGGCTGCATCCATCCGGGAACGCCCTGGAACCCGGCCGAGCCGGGGCTCGACAAGCTGGTGAAGCGGGCCCAGAAGTATCAGTAGGTCATGGGCCTGTTCAGCATCTTCCGACGCCGCAGGACCTTCGACCACGGGATCTATCCCGTGGAGCACAAGGAGCTGACGGCGGATAAGCCGATCCGGCGGCTGGCCTTCGCGCCCGAGCTGATCATCCCGCTCGCGCAGCACAAGGGTCGGCCGGCGGAGCCCCTGGTGCGTCCGGGTCAGGAGGTGGTCCGCGGGGAGCCCATCGCGAAGGCCGCGGGCTTCGTCTCGGTGCCCATGCACGCCCCCGCGACCGGGGTGATCCGGGCCATCGACCTCGCCCCGACGGCCGAGGGGCCCAAGACCCAGGCCATCTTCCTCAAGGTCTACGAGGCGGCGACCCAGCAGGTCCTGTACGATCAGGAGCGGGACCTGGAGGGTCTGACCCCGGAGGAGATCGTCTCCGCCGTGCAGGACGCGGGCCTGGTCGGACTCGGGGGTGCGGCCTTCCCCAGTCATGTGAAGATGAGGCCCCCGGAGGGGGCGACCATCGACACGGTGATCGTGAACGGCTGCGAGTGCGAGCCCTATCTCACCTGCGACCATCGGATCATGCTGGAGCAGACCGACGCCCTGATCCGCGGGGTCAAGCTGGCGCTCAAGGCGACCGGCGCCCGAAGGGCCATCGTCGGGGTGGAGGACAACAAGCTCGACGCCGTCTCCAAGATCCGGGAGCGGCTGGCCGAGGCCGCGACCCGGGATCTGCCGATCACCGCCGAGGCGGTGGAGACCAAGTATCCCCAGGGTGCCGAGAAGATGCTGGTCAAGAGCCTACTGGGCAAGGAGGTCCCGGTGGGCGGCCTGCCGGCCCACGTGGGGGTGGCCGTCTTCAACGTGGGCACCCTGGCCCAGATGGGCGATCTGATCCCCAAGACCCGGGGGCTGATCGAGCGGGTGGTGACCGTGAGCGGCCCAGCGGTGGAGCACCCGGGCAACTTCCTGGTCCCCATCGGGACCCCCCTGCGGTTCTTGCTCGATCAGGTCGGCGTCAAGGAGACCCTGGGGGAGGTGATCCTGGGCGGCCCCATGATGGGCATGGCCGTCTCCTCCCTGGAGGTGCCGGTCACCAAGGCGGTCTCCGGGGTGGTGGCCCTGGAGCGGGAGGACCCGGATCTCAGCCGGCGCAAGGTCTACCCCTGCATCAAGTGCTCCGAGTGCCTCAAGGCCTGTCCGGTGCAGCTGAATCCGTCGATGCTCGGTCAGCTGGCCCAGTCGCGGGAGTACGGGCGGATGGCCCAGGATTTCTTCCTCGACCAGTGTTTCGAGTGCGGCAGCTGCGCCTATGTGTGTCCGTCCAACATCCCCCTGACCCAGTACTTCCGAATCGCCAAGGCGATCAACAGGGACGCCAAGCGACTCGAGTCGGAGCGATAGATCCCCATGGCCAGAAGGATCGAGATCCGTACCGCCCCGCACCTCAAGCGGGCCGTGAGCGTCGACCAGATCATGCGCAACGTGGTGATCGCGCTGTTGCCGATCTGCGCCTTCGCCGTGTATCAGTTCGGGCTCAGCGCCCTGCTCCTGCTGCTGACCACCACGGCCGTAGCGGTCCTGACCGAGAAGGTCTTCTCCCGCCTGAGCGGGCTGGGGGATACCCTGAGCGACTGGTCGGTGGTCATCACCGGTCTCCTGCTCGGGCTGACCCTGCCGCCGGGGTTTCCGCTGTGGATGGCGGCGCTGGCCGCGTTCATTGGGGTTGGAATGGGCAAGGCCCTGTTCGGGGGGCTGGGCTACAACGTCATGAATCCGGCCCTGGTCGGGCGGGCGTTCGTCCAGGCGGCCTTCCCGGTGGCCATCACCACCTGGACACCGGCCTTCGCACCCGGGCGGTTCACGGAGCTGATCCCGTCCACCCTGACTCCGCCGTTCATGCAGCCGGTCCCGGTGACGGACTGGATCAGCCGTATTCAGCTGGACGCCTGGACCGGTGCCACGCCGCTCGCCATCCAGAAGTTCCAGCACCAGGAGCTGCCCTTCGGGGATGTCTTCACGGGCATGGTCGCCGGGTCCGCGGGGGAGACCTCGGCGCTCCTGATCCTGGTCTGCGGCCTGTGGCTCGCGTGGCGCGGCAGCATGGACTGGCGCATCCCGGTGGCGGTCATGGCCGGGGCCGCCCTCACGGCGCTGCCTTTCTGGCTCTACGATTCCAGCTTCTATCCGTCCCCTTGGTTCGTGCTCGCCTCCGGCGGGCTGATGCTCGGTTCCTGGTTCATGGCGAGCGACATGGTGGCCTCGCCGGTGACGCCTTGGGGCGCCGTGCTCTACGGGGTCCTGATCGGGGCGCTGACCGTGGTGATCCGGCTCTTCGGCGGGTTGGCGGAGGGGGTCATGTACGCCATCCTGATCGCCAACGCCGCCGGGCCCCTGATCTCCGACTGGACCCAGCCCCGGATCTATGGGGCGGTGAAGCAGACTGGCCGCAAATGAGACCGAAGGCGGTACGTCGGACTTCAGTCCGACCCGGACCTTAGCCGCTATGCTCAACCGTTGCGGTCGGGCTGAAGCCTGACCTACAGGCGGGTAGTGGGGCGGCCCTGTGAACGAATTCTTTCCGATGTCCTAGAACGCGATGAATGTGGAAGCACGAGTCGAGCCCCAGCCCCAGGCACCTCCCGCATCGACCCCGACCTGGGCCATGCTGCGGACCCTGGGCGGGATCGCCACCATCTCCGGCCTGCTGGTGGTGCTGGTCTATCAGGTCACCCGGCCGATCATCGCCGAGAACCAGCGGGTGCGTACCGAGCGGGCGGTCTTCCAGGTGGTCCCGGGCGCCGTCGCCAAGCGGGACTTCGTGCTCACGGACCAGGGACTGCAACTGGCCGGTGGGGGTGCCCAGGGTGAGACGGTGTACGCGGCCTACGACGACGCCGGACAGCTCAAGGGGGTCGCCTTCCCCGGTGCGGCCCAGGGGTACGCGGACGTCATCCAGTTCCTGTTCGGCTATGATCCCGCCTGCCAGTGCGTCGTCGGCATCCGGGTGCTGAAGAGCACGGAGACGCCGGGGCTCGGGGACAAGATCGAGAAGGATCCGGCCTTCCTGGCCAATTTCCAGTCCCTGGACGCCAGGTTGAGCGCTGACGGGAGCGGGCTCGCCAACCCCATCGAGACCGTCAAGCACGGGACCAAGACCGACTCCTGGCAGATCGACGCCATCTCCGGCGCGACCATCTCGTCCAATGCCACGGGGCGCGCCCTGAACCAGGCCGCACAGCGGTTGGTGCCGGCGGTCCACCGCAGCCTGGACCTGCTGCAATCGCCGCCCCAATCCTAGGGCGTCTCCTCCCTGCCATTCGCGAGACCTCAGCTCCAGAGCACATCCATGGCCCAACTACCCAGCCGACAGGAAGCCCTGACCCTGGACACCTTCGTCCGCGGCCTGTGGAAGGAGAACCCGGTCTTCGTCATGCTGCTCGGCATGTGCCCGGTGTTGGCGGTGACCAATTCGGCGGTGAACGCCATCGCCATGGGCCTGGCCACCACCTTCGTCCTGCTGGGGTCCGGGGCCCTGGTGTCCCTGCTGCGCAACTGGATACCCAAGCAGGTTCGGATCGCGAGCTACATCGTCATCATCGCCACCTTCGTGACCATGGTGGACTACGGCATCCAGGCCATCAGCCTGGATCTATACGCCGCCCTGGGGGCCTTCATCCAGCTGATCGTGGTCAACTGCATCATCCTGGGTCGCGCCGAGGCCTATGCCTCCAAGCAGCGCCTGATGCCGACCCTGGTGAATGCGCTGGGGATGGGCATGGGCTTCACCCTGGCCCTGCTGTCCCTGGGTGCGGTTCGGGAGGTCCTGGGGAACGGTACCCTGTTTGGGGTCCAGCTCTTCTCCGAGTCATTCCAGCCCTGGGTGGTCATGATCCTGCCGCCGGGCGGCTTCTTCGTGCTGGGCGGCTGGCTGCTCCTCTTCAACTGGCTGAGGGCGCGCAGCGAGCGCAAGGTCCTCGAGCGTGCCGGGGTGCGTGCAAATGCAGGCTGAGTCACTCTCCTTCATCTTTCTCAACGCCGCCCTGGTGAACAACTTCGTGCTGGCGATGTTCCTGGGGATCTGCCCCTTCCTCGGTGTCTCGGCCAAGAAGGAGACGGCCTGGAACATGGGGCTCGCGGTCATCTTCGTGATGTTGGTGAGCTCCCTGAGCGCCTACGGGATCAATTGGCTGCTCACACGTCTGGACCTCCAGTTCCTGCGGCTCATCTGCTACATCGCCGTGATCGCCTCGGCGGTTCAGCTGGTGGAGATGTTCATCAAGAAGTTCAGCCCGGGCCTGTTTCGGTCCCTCGGGATCTTCCTGCCCCTGATCACCACCAACTGCGCCATCCTGGGTCTGGCGCTCTTCCAGACCGCGAAGGGATATGATCTGCTCCAGAGCCTGGTCTACGCGCTGGGCGCCGGCACGGGATTCACTCTGGCTCTGATGCTGATGGCGGGGCTGCGCGAGCGCCTGGCCCTGGCCCGGGTTCCGAATGTCAGTCAGGGGGCGGCCCTCACCCTCATCCTGGCGGGTCTCCTGTCCCTGGCCTTCATGGGGTTTGCCGGGTTGGGGGGCTCCCATGGCTAGGTTGATCCTGACCCCGCTGGTGATCTTCGGGGTGCTTCTCGGCTGGATCTGGGTGCAGGGGGTCTATGCCCGCTTCGCGACACGGCATCCGGAGCTGGGCCCCTACCGGGAGGAGGGTGGCGGCTGTGGGGGCGGCTGCTGTTCGGGCAGGGGCCACTGCGAGCGGGATTGAGCACCAGGCCCCGGAGTCGGCGCCGGGCGGCGCCACGCGGGGACAGGGCAAAGGCAAGAAAAGGGGCCCGCGGCAGGCGCGGGCCCGGTCAAGACACGACGATTGGGAGCAGCACCATGAGCCAGTTTCCGGCCGAGATCGGGCCGACCACCGAGGCGGTCCTCGAGAAGAGCAAGCGCATCACCCCGGAGTCCGCCGCGGAGGTGCGGCACCTGGTGCTCCGGGTTCTGGATCCGGCCTTCCAGTTCGTCGAGGGCCAGAGTATCGGGGTGGTGGTGCCGGGGCCGCACCCCTTCGGCAACCCCTACCATCTGCGCCGCTACTCCATCGCCAATGCCCGCAGTCTTCCCGAGGACGAAGAGGTCCGCATCGATCTGCTGGTGCGGCGCTGCTTCTATGTCGATGAGGTGAGTGGCGAGCGCTACCCCGGGATCGCATCCAACTATCTGTGCGATGCCCAGCCGGGGGACCGGGTCACCATCAGCGGGCCCTACCTGGCCCCCTTCAAGATCCCCCTGGACAATACCGCGAACCTCCTGATGATCGGGACCGGCACGGGGATCGCCCCCTTCCGGGGCTTTGCCCAGCTGATCTACGAGCGCCGGGGGGGCTGGCAGGGTCAGGTGCGGCTCTACTACGGCGGTCGCACCGGGCTCGACCTCATGTATGCCAACGACGAGCAAAGCGATCTGGCGAACTACTACGACGAGAAGACGTTCAGGGCATTCAAGGCGCTCGCCCCACGTCCCCTGATGTCCTCGTCCCAGGCCCTGGAGCAGGGCCTCAAGTCCCATGTGGCGGACGCCTGGGCCCTGATCCAGGAGCCCAACACCTATGTCTTCGTCTCGGGCCTGGGAAAGATCGCCGTCGTCCTCGACAAGGTCCTATCGGAGCAGGCGGGCTCCGAGGAGGCATGGAAGGCGTTGAAGGTGCAGCTGATCGACCAGCGCCGCTGGTCGGAGCTGATCTACAACTGAGCCTGCCCATCATTCACCCAGGCGGCGCGCACCATGGAAACCGGACCTCGCGAGATTGTTACCCCCTTCCGTCCCATCCCCTTGGACGTTCCCGAGGGCATGAAGCCGAACGAGTTCTTCAACAGCACGGAGAATCTGAACGACCTGGTCCACAACAACGGGCTCCTGGTGAACCAGGAGGACCTGCTCCTCTATCGCAAGGCCCTCGGTCACTCGCTGGAGCTCGACTGCTCGATTATTTACAACACCTCGAAACGGATCCTGAACCCCCTCGGGCGTCCGGTACGCCGAACCCAGGTCCCCGATCGGGTGAAGCATGTGTGGAACCGGATGAACCAGATCATCATCGCGCACATGGTCGAGCGCTACCCCGATCCGGAGGCGTTCCTGGTTCTGGCGGGCGAGGCGAGCCTGGACGCCACCTGGCCCCTGACCTCGCCGGGCGTGCCCAGCATCCGCATGCTGCACAATCACTTCATCGTCTTCCCCATGACCGACCTGCGGGCGGCGCGGCTGGCGGATCGGGACAATCCGAACCTGACCGACGGTGGACAGCACAGCCTCTTCCAGGCGCACATGCGGGACGTCTATCGGCGGTTCTTCGGGGAGGCGCTGGATCTGCAGATCCTGAAGACGGTTGCGGGTGCCGAGTCCCAGCTGGCCCTGACGGGCTATCCGGAAGGGCTGCCCTGCTGGGAGATCCAGGGGGGGGTGGAGTCCCTCAAGCAGGTGCGGTTCTGGCAGGAGTACGACGCCATCCTAAAGGGCTTCCTGGACTTCTACCGGACCTTCTTCTCCCAGGTCTCCACGCGCAATGCTCCGCGCCTGCAGGACGTCTACTTCCCCAAGCAGGTGGAAGAGGTCCTGCTGTTCGACAACGACTTCCTGACCACGGCGAAGAAGGTGCGGGACCGCTGCATCGCCGACCCCGCCTACGCCAACTCCATTCGTTGGGAGCCGGCCTTCAAGCAGCTCATCTTCCGAAACGATCAGGGTCGACTCCTGGTCACGATCAGCCAGAACTCGATCGGCAACGCCATCACGGAGCTGCTGGGGGTGGTGGTCAAGCGGGTCCCGGACGCGAGCGCCTACGAATCGGCCGAGCCGCGCCTCATCGACCGGCTGCTGGAGGTCCGCCAAGAGCTCGTCGCGGCCGACCTCGGTGAAGGGATCGGGACCGCGTATTGGCCGGCGGACTGAGGGTCGCCCTTATCTTGGGAAACGGTCGTCCAGGTTGGCGGGACAGAGCACGTCACGCATGATGCCGATGAGCTCCAGGAGCTGGTGGTTGCGGATCCGATAGAAGATGCGGTTGGCCTCCTTGCGGGCCACCACGATGTTCTTGTTGCGCAACTGCTCCAGGTGCTGGGAGATGTTGCTCTGGGAGGTACCGGTGCGCTCGACGATCTCTCCGACGGAGAGCTCGCTCTCCCCGAGGGAGCACAGGATCTTCCAGCGCAGGGGATGGGCCATGGCCTTGAGGGCATTGGCCGTGAGCGCGGTGTCCTCGTCCTCGGGCATGTCGGGGTGCGTGGTTTCTATGCTCATGGACCCTCCTGGGTCGCCTCGGTAAGGCTCCGTTGATGGGTCGTCTCGGACTCGGAGCCCGGATCGGGCTCCCGCTCCACCCGGACATAGCCGGTCATGTCTTTTGCGATACAGATGATATCGCTGATCCTGCCCTGTGTGTCCATCACCGCCGTACGTGAGAAGAGGATGGGGACGCGGCGGCCAGTGCGCGCGATGAATCTGGCCTCGATCTTGCTGAGGGCACCGGTTCGGATCAGGGCCTCGAGCCAGGTCCCCATGAAGGCCCCGGCCTGCTCGTCCCCCTCTTCCTCGAAGACGTCGCCGATCGACATCCCCACGAGATCATTCGCCGCGTAGCCCAACATGCGGCAGGCCGCGGGGTTGGTCATCTTGATGGTCCCGGAAGGCTCCAGGACCAGCAGGGCCTCCCCCATGTGGGTAATGATGTTCTCCAGATACTGGCGAGCCTCGGCGAGCTCGGCGGTGCGCTCCGCCACCCGTTGCTCCAGCACCCGGTTGAGCCCGCGCTCCTTCTCTATCAGGCGGAAATAGGTGCTGATCTTGTTGATCAGCAGGTTGTCCTCGATGGGTTTCAGGAGGTAGTCGACGGCACCCACGGCGAACCCACGCCGCTGAAACTCCTCGGACTTGAAGGCCGCGGTGAGGAAGATGATGGGGATATCGCGGGTACGCTTGCGCAGCTTGAGCATGGAGGCGGTCTGGAAACCGTCCATCTCGGGCATCTGAACATCCAGGATGATGAGGTCGATGTCCGGGTGCCGGTGGGTGAGATCGATTGCCTCCTGTCCGGAGGTTGCCTCCAGCACGACCGCGTCCATGTGAGCTGCGATCAGGGTCCGCAGGGTGAACAGGTTGTGGGCGTGATCGTCAACGATCAGCAGCTTGAACCCGGCGTAACGATTCATGGGGTCTGAGCCGGCGCTTCCTCGTTGTGGATCGGCGGCTGGATTGGATGCTCGGTCAATTCGCCCGTACGATCGGGCAGGAGCTCATAGAGGGTCTCGGCCTGGACGGGCTTGATCAGAAAGGCAAACGCCCCGGCGCTGCTGCAGTTGGAGAGGAACGACTCTGTCGACGGGCCCCCGAGCACCGCGACCCTCGGCGCGGCGTCTCTATTGCGATGCTGTTTCAATAGCGTTGCGATCGTATCACAGGTTCCCACCTCCGACACCAGGGCCGCCAGGATCACCAGCACACAGTCCTCCTGCTCCTCTTGCAGGGTCTCCAGTGCCTCGTCCAGGTCGGCGGCGGTTCGCACCCCATAGCCCCGGGCGGTGATGAGCTCCGTCAGGTGGATGAGGCTTCGGACGTCCCGATCGATGATCAGGACCCAGGGGCCGGGGCCCACGACCTCGATTCCGATGGACTCGTCGGTGGATGCCGTGGGGCCCGGACCCGGCTCCACGGTCGGGATGGGGGAGGGTACGTCGATGCCGTGGTCCAAGGGCGCCTCGGCTTGGGCCGAGATCGGCAGCAGCAGGTCGAAGCGCGCGCCGGCCCCGGACTGGCTATGGACCTCGATCCGGGCGCCGAGAAGACTCGCGAGCTCGCGGCTGATGGACAGTCCGAGGCCCGTTCCCCCATAGCGGCGGCGCGTGGAGCCGTCCGCCTGTTGGAATGCCTCGAAGATGATCTCCTGTTTCTCCTCCGGGATCCCGATGCCGGTATCGGCCACGCACAGCGCCAGGGGCCGCTCCTCGTCCGGCCGGTGCTCCAGGCTCAGGGTGATGTATCCCTGGTCCGTGAACTTGATGGCATTGGAGAGGAAGTTCTTGAGGATCTGCCGGAGCTTCTCCCGGTCGGTGTGGATGCGCCCGGGTGCCGCGGGGTCGATGCGCAGCTCGAGCCGGACCGGCTTCTCCGCCAGCAAGGGACCGACCAGCTCCATCAGCTCGCGGAGCAGGGGGGCCAGCTCCACCCATTCCAGGTGGATCGCCACATGACCCGCCTCGATGCGGGAGATGTCCAGGATATTGTCGATCAGGGCGCGCAGGTCCGCCCCGGCCTCGTGGATCACCCGGGCCTGGCGGCGCTGGCCCTCCGAGAGGCCGCTGGTCTCGGCGGCGAGCATCTTGGACAGGAGCAGGATGGAATTGAGCGGTGTGCGCAGCTCATGGCTCACGTTGGCCAGGAACTCGGACTTGTAGCGGTTGGATCGCTCCAGCTCGCGGGTGTGCTCCCGGGACGAGCGCAGGTGCTCGGCGTGGGTCTGGGCCAGGACCGTGAGCTGATCACCGAGTTCCTTGATCTCGCGCGGCCGGCGCCAGTGGAAGCGCACCGGCGCCCCTTCCCGAAGGATCTGGCCGATGCCGCCGGTCAGCTCCTTTCCGAACTGCTCGGCCCGTGAGGCGATCCAGCGCGCCAGGACCATCACCACGATCACCAAGGCCAGGATGATGGAGAGGACCCGCAGCATGAGGGCGTTGCGGAAGCTCTCGATCGGCGATGGGTCGACCTCCCGCCCGACCCAGAGGGGGAGTCCTTCCTCGGTCAGGAACATGGGGACCCAGAGGAACTGGCGTCCCTGGGGGCTCTTCCAGACCGCGAGGCTGCCCTGACGAAAGATCTCGTCGAGTCCCGGGAAGTCGGCGAAGGCGGCGGGGCCCCCCCCGGATGGTTGCCCCGGCCGGAGATAGCTTCCGTCCTGATTGACCCAGACCGTATCCCGATAGAACTGGGCGAGCCCCCCGACGTCGATCGCCAGCACGACCAGGCCGCCGGCCTTGCCCGGATCATCGCCGATGCGGCTGACGAGACTGAGGGTGATCAGACGTCGGGGGTCGTCGAGGCCCGCGCTGGGATCGACGCGGATCCGGCTTACCAGGACCGCTCCGGGCTCCAGCCCCAGACCTGCGGCCAGAAACTCCTGGCTGGGGATCTGGGGCGGCTCCGCGGTCGGCCGCCATTCCTGGGTGCGGGCGTCTCGCTCGAGCCAGAAGCGCATCTGTCCGTCCGCGGTCAGGAAGAGGACCTGGATGATGTCCCTCTGGTCGGCCAGGATCTGGTTGATCCATCCCGTGTAGCGGGCCCGCGCCAGGTCCAGCTGGTTCGGGTCCGGGGGCTCCCTGTCCGGCGCGCTCCCCTGCTGGCCCAGGATCAGGCCCGGATCGGGCAGCTTGGCCAGCAGTCTGATCATCTCGTGGCGGCTGGCCAGGTGCTGGTCCAGATCCCGAAAATCCGCCCGTAGATTCTGTAGATAGGCGCGTTGGTAGAAGAGCGCCGTACGGTCCAGCACCAAGGGGAGGTTAATGGTCACCGCTAGGAGCAGGGGGGTGAGCCCGAAGACCAGGAGGAATGCGAGGATGTGGGCGCGGAGATTCATGAATACGCCCTAGGGAAACGCTGACTGATCGAGTCTCCCGTCCGGGCGAGGGATTGTCCGGCATGTTCGATGGCGATGAGCCACTGAACGTGGAACGCTCCGAGAGTCGCGCCTCTCGAGGCGCGCGCTGATCGAATGCCAGGATGGCAGTTGACCGGCATCTCTCTAGGGGTCCGTCCCGGCCGCACCCGTCCGAGGCGCTGTCGGGCCCCCGCGTGTTGATCGCTTCAAGGTTTGATCGGCAGCGCGCGCACGAGATCGAGGATCTGTGCCGCATGCCCCTTGGGCTTCACATCGTAGAGCGCATGCCGGATCAACCCCTGCTTGTCGACGATGAAGGTCGAGCGCAGGATGCCCATGCGCCGCTCGCCGTGGGCCTCTCTCTCCTGCCAGACACCGTAGGCCTCGCAGGCCTCTCCGTCCGTGTCCGCGAGCAGGTGCACCGAGAGGCCGTACTTGTCGCGGAAGGCGCCGTGACTGCTGCAGGTGTCCCTGCTGATGCCGAGCACGTCGGTCTCGGCGGCCTCGAAGTGGGGCTGGAGGTCCGTGAAGTCGAGGGCCTCCATGGTGCAGCCCGGGGTATCGTCCTTCGGATAGAAGTAGATCACCAGGTTGCGCGACCCGATCAAGCGCTCCAGGTTGAACCGTTCCATGTCCGCGTTTGGCAGGGAAAACACGGGCGCCTTGTCTCCAGGCTTCAGCATGTTCGGATGGCTCCGCGGTGTGTTTGGTGGCCTCGGGAATTTAGGCAGCCCCGGGGCCGCCGTCAACCGCGGGGGATGGGGCTCCCGGGGGTCGTGTGACCTCCCCGGCGGCGGGCAACCGCACGCTCGCGATGGTGCCGCCGCCCCGTCGCCGACCCAAATGGATCTCGATCTGGTTGGCCATGGCGAGCTGGCGCGCTACGGCAAGCCCCAGTCCGCTGCCGCCGGTCTGCCGGCTACGGGAGTGCTCCAGTCGGTAGTAAGGGCGAAATACGGCCTCGCGCTCCGACTCCGGGATGCCTGGACCCCGGTCGAGGACGAAGATCACCGGCTTGGGAAGTCGGCAATCCAGGTGGATCTCCACATCGTCCTGGCTGTAGCGCAGGGCGTTCTGCAGCAGGTTGCCTAGGATCCGCCGGAGCGCCAGGCCGTCTACCGGATAGGGGCAAATCGGGTGGGGTTGCCAGATGACCCGCGGCTGGCTCGCGACCAGATCGCTGATCAGGTCCCCCAGGTCGACCACCCGGCGCTCGCCCGCGCCCAGGGTCTTCCCGAAGTCAACCGTCTGGGAGATAAGGGCGTCCATCTCTTCGACGTCGCGGGCCATGCGCGCGACGAGGTCCGGGCCCGCCTCCGGGGGCAGCATCTCGATGGCCAGCCGCAGCCGCGTGAGTGGCGTGCGCAGATCATGGGAGATCCCAGCGAGCAGCAAGGTGCGGTTCGCCAGCAGCTCGCTCACCTGGCGGCTCGTCTCGTTGAACTGGCGCGCCAGGTTGGCGAGTTCCGCGGGGCCGGTCTCCGGGAGGGGATTGGGCGAGAGCCCCTGGGCGACCTCCTGGGCGGCGAGCGACATGCGCTCCAAGGGCCGCGTCACATGGCGCGCCACGACGCCCGCGGTGATGAAAGTGAGCAGCAGGGCCAGCCCGGAGATGAAGAACAGTCCCTCGAGTGGACGGGTGCGCAGGCGCCGTCTGGGGAACCCGCTCCAGACGGTTTGATCCCCCGCGTCCAGCCCTACCCAGAACCAGCGCTCGCCGTGGATGCGGTTGGAGACGATCTCCACCGGATGTCCCAGGCGCTCCTCCATGGCCACTTGCAGGCGGTGGATATAGGGGAAGAAATAGCCTCCAGGCTCGGACTCGGGGCGCTCCTCGGACAGCCCAAGCTCGTAGTCGCTGGCCAGATGCGCCCGGTAGTCCTCCCGTAGCTCCGGTGGAAGCTGCACGAGGGTACGGCCCGCCAGGACCATGACACCGGCCAGGTCCGAGGCGGATCGTTTCGCCACCGGGACCAGCGCCAGGTAGACGGTCACGAACAGGGTCGCGATGGCGAAGAGTCCGAAGGTTCCGGCCAGCGTCAGCAGGACCCGGCCAAAGAGGGACGCCGGGAGGAGGCGCCTGAGCCCGGTCACGTGTCGCCGGCGGGGGTGAACATATAGCCCTTGCCCCAGATGGTGCGGATATAGACCGGGCGCTTGGTGTCGGGCTCGATCTTGGCCCGCAGGCGCGCGATCTGTACGTCGATGCTGCGGTCGAATGGTGAGCGCTCGTAGCCCTTGAGGAGGTCGAGGATGCGATCCCGGTCGAGCACCCGGTCCCGGTTGTCGACGAGCAGGCGCAGCAGATCGAACTCCCCACTGGTCAGCATCACCGGCTCCCCATCGCGCCGCAGCTCACGCAGGTTGAGGTCCAGTCGATAGGGCCCGAAATCGAAGGCGGCGTCCTCCGGGGCCACCTGCTCCCTGTCCTCCTCGGGCTCCGGCGTCCGGCGACGCAGGACGGCGCGGATTCTCGCGAGCAGCTCCCTGGGATTGAAGGGCTTGGGCATGTAGTCGTCTGCCCCGACCTCGAGCCCAACGATGCGGTCGATGTCGTCGCCGCGTGCCGACAGTATGATGATGGGGACCTGGGTGCGGGTTCGCAGGCGCCGCGCCAGGGTCAGGCCGTCTTCGCCGGGAAGCATCAGGTCCAGGATCACGAGGTCCGGCTCGTGTTCCCCCAGCCAGGCGTCCATGGACACCCCGTCCTCCACGCCGGCGACCGCGAAGCCCTCTCGGCTCAGATACTCCTCCAGCAGACCGCGGAGGGCCGAGTCATCGTCGACGACCAGTATCCGGACGGGATTGTCGGCCATGGTTTTTCTTGGACGCTCGCACGCGACAGCGTGGGTCGGTAACAACCTGTTACAACATTAGCATATAACGAAATACTCTATTAACCCCTTCCGTGCAAACTGCGAACCATGAGGTCCGTCATGCCAGGGCCTCAGAGCACCGTCTTCTTGGGGGACACCCCGACTGAGACTGGGCTTTGGAGCAGTAACGTCGCAATCGCGATCTCGGAGGCGAGTTCATGAGCTTCGATACCTTGACCATCGTTGGGATCTTCTACGCCGTTCTCAGTGGCGGCTTCCTGGTGGCCCTCGCCGCTGGCAACAATGTGGATGCGAGCGAGTAAGCGCGCCAACGCGGCGCGCCGCGGAGGGTGAGACAGCCCTCTCCCCCCGCGTCGCAAGGGCCGAAGGGCGCAACGTCGATCGCGCCGGCGGAAGGGGTCAGTCAACGGTGCGTTGAACATCACGAACGGTGCAGGGGGATGGGCAGCAAGCACATCCGGCCCCGTGCGTAC
>Ga0316577_10000404_pt1 | contig 16620 bp, 14 predicted proteins | sample S5NA_FD_203073 | JGI IMG/M metagenome (GOLD analysis project Ga0316577, IMG submission 203073) | Rhizosphere microbial communities from salt marsh grasses in Alabama, United States - S5-7_050615r2r1 | ecosystem: Host-associated > Plants > Roots > Rhizosphere | place: USA: Alabama | collected... | reverse complement strand
GCCTTGCCTGGAAGATAAGCAGCATAAAAAGTTTTCACCTGGCCGGCCGAATGGGGATTCCTGTTTGCTTGAGCCCCTTCCGCTTCCCCCTCCCTTTACAGGCAAATGGCTTTATTCCCAGCACTCTCATATAGAATACTTGATTTCTCGCCAGAGATATTCTCAATCCTGGACACCTTTTTACAGTGCACATCTTCGTGACAAGATCCAGGAGCACCAACCCCGTGTGGTGGTGTTTTACAACTTCAGCTACCAGGATCAATGGTGGGAAATGGCGGGAGTCGATTTGCAGTACTCGGAGGATGGGAAATTTTACACCGGCAGGGAGCAGAATACACTGTTTCTGATTTGCAAGCATCCGGCGGTGAGGGGGATCACGAACCAGTATTTTGAGGGTTTTGGGAAAATCATCCGCCAGGAAACAGCCAGTTAGAAGAGTCTTTGCAATCTCGCAAATCAGGCAATCTCTGCTCCGCTCAGCGCGCTTTCGGTGAGGGAAGCATTGCGGCGAATTTGGAAACTCGACCTGCTAAAAATGAATATAGTACATTGAATCAATAAGCGACACTTCTTCCCCTTATTTACATAACACGAGTTCGGGTTGGACTGACCAGGAGGTCTGCTTGTATTAAACTCCAACTGGTCGTCCAACCCGGCTGTGTATATTTCAGGGCGTGTCCCAGGGTTAATCGCCGTCCGACAAGGTCATCAAGAAGGCTACGATAGCAGCCTCTTCTTCTTCTGTCAGGTCAAGATCGCCTAACTCGGCAGTGTTGACATTCTCAGACACTTCCGGCGCCGGCCAACAATTGGCGGCTAAAGCTTGTTCTTCGGTATAATCACCCGGGCATTGCAGCAGCACATCGCGCGTGTTGTAGAAATGGACGATGCCCGCCAACGATTTGAAGTACCCGTTGTGCCCATATGCCTTGATGATGCAACCAGGATCCCCAGGATCGGCTTCACAGGAGCCCTTGCCAACATTGCGCAGGGTCGGGACCTTTTGCATACCCATGCTTTCGTCGGCATAATCTGCATACTCCGGTCTTGAGCTTAAAAAGCCACCCAGACCCAAATCGATCCAGTCATAACCAAGCGGGTTGAATGCTAGATCGGCGTAGTAGAAGGGATTTTCTGGGTTCTTAGGAATGCCGAGATTATCAAAGGTGAAGTCAGTAAACAGAGCATCCTTGCCGCTGAGGTGGCATAACTTGCACTTACCTTTGCCTTGAAACAGGGCATAGCCTTTTCTCTCTTCTTTTGACAATTTCGTCTTGCCGTCGAAGGACAGGTCATACTCCGAAGAAAAAGCGTTTACTTCTGGCGAATCCTCGTAGGCAGCGATGGACAGGCCGATGGCATCATAGGCCTTATCTACGTTTGCTGGATCACAGATTGATTCTCCCCAAACCTCTCTAAAAAGATCACCATAATCTCCACCGCAGACTTTTGAAACCACATCAGCAGGTGAACCCAACGCCTGTTCCAGTGGATTCAAGAACGGTCCCTGGGCCTGGTCGGCGGCCGGGTTGCCTAATTTCTCTCCAGTCGCTCTTCCATCCCAGAAGTTGCCGCCAATAAAGAGACCCTTCTTGTCCATATAGAAGACCGGGCTCAAAGTCGCATAGGCTGCGCTGGGCGGTTTGCGGTTGCCGAAACGACCAGGAACTGACCCTTCGTAGACCGCTCCGTGTGCGTTTGTATCTGAGATTGGCCCGGTAAAGCCTGCTTCCGGATCGTGGCAACTTGCGCAGGATTGGTTTAGTTTAGCGGAAAGATTGGTGTCGGAGAATATGGATTCACCCAGCTGCTCTATTGGTTCAGCATCCGGGCTTTGTGCAGCGGTCGCCAGGAAAGTAATCAAAAGCAAAACCGCGGTGCACATAAATGTAAATAACAAAACTCTTTTGGTGGTCATTTTTGCATTCTCCCAATTTACTTCAAGCTGGTAAATTTCCCACGAATTTGTGCAAAATAGCTGTCCACCTCCTTTCAAAGCAATTAAAGCCCCAGACGTCAACAATCGATGTGATCAAGATTGACGATCGTTTAAAACTGGCCTGTAACCAAGCAAAGGCGCAGGGGATAGATGAAGTCGGTAGGGGTAATCAGGCTCTTTGTTTGGAAAAGACCCAATAAGACCTTTTTAGTATAGGGCAAACAATGCTGGCAGGATAGTTGTAAAGAGTACAAATTATTCGTGATATTAGTCATTATTTAATTTAAGCTAATTGCCAAGATCCCTTGTTTATCCCGAACTGAGGTACCTGTACATCGTGAAGTCTTTTTTCAACGTACTGAAACCTTGTGCGACGTGATGAAGGTTTTTTGATGAAAGTTGAAGAAATTGAATTTATTGTTTTCTAGAATCAACACCTATCTCCAGCCCCTGCTCTGCTTGTTGGTTGATAATCCAGGGATACACAAGACGATCATGGCTGGTTTGTTTGGAAATTGATCATTGGGGGAGATCTCGATTGCTGTTTGATATGCCGGCCAGGCGAGATGGGGGTATAGGCTTGCAAAAATGGAACATTTGTGCTAGATTCGGGAGAGAAAGATCTATTTAACCGGGTGAGAAGACCGGAGGTAAGCATGCAAGACGGCGAACTAGCCAGGCTGCTGTACGGGGAGCAGGCTGTGGAACCTGATGAGCGGCTGCGGCTGTGGGCGGCGGCCTTCGAGGCCTGGCTGGAAGAACGCAGGACGAAATACAGCCGCGACATAGGGCCCGAATCGCAGAGGGCGTGGGCGGAATTCCTGGCCATGACTCACAAAGCGCCGTATGAGGTGGGAACAGCAGAGGTGGAAGCCTATATCGAGGCGCTGCAGGAGAAAGGATTAAAAACGGGGACGATCTTTAAACGGCTGACAGGTCTGAGCAGTTTTTACCAATACTGCAGCGCGCAGGGAATCGATGGTCCTGCCCTGACCCCTGGATTCAACCCAGCGGCCAAGGCGCACAGACCCGGGTTGAAGCGGAATGAAAAAGCTGAAACGCTGAGCAAAGAGGCGGAAGAGGCGCTGTTGGAAGTGATCCGGAATGACCCCTCGGTGATCGGCAAACGGGACCTGGCGCTGTTTTCCCTGCTGCTGCGGACCGGCTGCAGGGCGAAGGAGGCGCGCAATTTGCAGTGGGGGCAGGTGGAGGTCGAAGGTGGAAGGGTCCTGCAAGGATAGCGGGGCAGGCTCTTCGTCCCGTAAGAACACTGGGATTCCAACTAAGCTCAGCCCCGCGGGAGTGCGGGAGTAAATGAAGCTTCCCCGTAAGAACACCGGGATTCCAATCAAGAAGGCACCTAAAAATATTAATATGACTAAAACTATCTAAAATATCAATAATGGGGTATAATACTAGTCTTCAAGTTGATTATCAGTTTCCAGGTTCAGTGTAAGTATCTGGAGGTAACCATGTTAGATCCAACATTATTGATGAGTATCACCGCAAGAACAGAGCTGGAAGAGCGCGACCGAAGAGCTCAAAAATCGAAGACCCACAATCTGCCAAGGGAAGATGCTCCCAGCAGATCGATGAACAACGTAACGATTGGATTGATTTCATCGGTAGCGATCACCTTTCTGCTTGTGTTGCTGGTCGCAACTCCCTGAGAGACAGGTACTAGGCATTTTTTTTTGAAGGCAGGGATCAATAACGATTTATCAGTGATCAGTGGCTTCTTCGTGGAAAGGTAAGCAGTAGAAATATTTTCGTGTGAGATGGCCAGGATGAGGGGGGCTTACCCACCCAGTTCCTGGCAAAAAAGACAAATTTGCTGGCTGATCGTTCGTTTTTCAGCAAGCATCTTCATTTAATAGCAGACCTTGTGGGAGAAGGGAGGCAAATAATCCACCCTGGGGAAAACCCTGCACCGGTATTCCTTCCAGAGTCAGCAGGTTCAGCGTCCGCCTCCACCATTACACTGCATGCTGGGGTAGGTGCTGCATTCCTGGTATGTTATTCCAGCGCTTGCTCGATATCCTTAACCCGGTGGTAGCTGGAGTGACCGTCAAGATCGGAAGGCCATTCCGGTTTGTGTTCCCTGCCGCTGAACCATTCTTCCGGCGCCTCTCGAAGTGCCATAAGTACTTGCTCCTGAACCTGCCTGTGCCAGGCTAATATTTCCTGTGGGGAGCGATCCCGCCAGCGCAGATAGATGAGATGGTTTCCGTCGGTAATATTTAATCCTTTCTCCTCGATTGGTACAGGTTGTTTTTTGATTCTCCTGGCAACATCGGCTTTCCAATGAGTAATATGAGCCAGGGCATCTTTCACTGTCCAGGGGTCTTTGGTCTCGGGTCTGGTGATCAACTGGTCCCAGTCCTCACCAGCAAGATTGCTGACCAGCTGGTCGAGGAGTTCAAACTCCCGGGTAGTGCGCTCGATCACTTCCTCACGACTGTGACGCATAAATCATCTCCTTTGTATTCTCATCCCACCTGCACGCTCGCTGGGCGTTGCGCCCAGCGATCAATTATAAAGGTAAATACAGGAATTATTTCAGGGGATGACCTTGCTTGACGAGGATTCATCCTAGAAAATATTGAGTGGCAGGCTTCTTCCACGATTCTCAGCCCTGCAGGTGTGCGGGGTCCCTGCAAGGACAGCGGGGCAGGCTCTTCGCCCCGAAAGAACACCAGGATTCCAACTCCTCTCAGGATGCTTCCCCGGAAGGATAACGGGACGGGCTTCTTCGCCCCTTGGCTGCGCAAGGGATAAAACTTCGTGGCAGGTACATTAGCCATTCAATGTGTGCCACTCTAAATACGCGGCACCCTGCTCAGAATGCCTGCAAACCAAAGCTTGGAAGATTTTTCCCTCGCTTTGCTCGTTCAGAATGACTTTATTCTATTTTGGAGGAACGGGCGGATCAGTGATAAAACGACATTAATCAGAGGGTGGGTTCAGAGATTGTTGGGTGTACACAATCCAGCTAGTCGGAAACTAGCCCCACTCTGGGGCAAAGATCAGGAGATTCTTCCCTCCCTTCGACGACTCTCAGAATGTGTGTCACTGAGGCGAACTCGATTACACACCGCGCGCCGGATGAATGGCGCGCGAGTCTTTCGCTGGTTGATCTGCATGATCCAGGCGATTTTTCTGTTACTGAGACGAAATTCAACAACTTTTAGGTTCTGTTGACCGGTATCCTGCCAATTGGTACAATAGACCTGTTTTTTTTCTAGCTTGAGCCCAGGGCTCAAGAGATCACACCAACAAGGAGATATTGAGAGTAGATATCATGAAAAACAAATTGATACCTTTGATTTTTATTATTGCTGTCCTGCTGGCTGCATGCGGCGGGGGGGGTGAAACCGCTGCACCAGCGACAGAAGCAGCCCCCGCGCAGGAGACAAGCGTACCTGCAGACAGCGGCGATTACGGGCCTACACCGGTTTCGAATGCCGCAGTTGCAGTGATGCCCACGCCAGAAAGTGGTGCACCTGCTGTTACCGCAGACTTTAATACCTACGTTCGGGGGGGCCCAGGGACGAACTACCCGGTGTATGGTGCCTTTCTTGGTGGGGCCAGCGCAAGTGCAATTGGACGCAGCGAGGATGGCTTATGGTGGGTGATCAGCATACCAGTTGCGGCAAACGGCCAGGGTTGGGTGCCGGCAGCCTACGTGACTGCAAGCAACGCGGGCAGCGTACCGGTTGTGGCGGCGCCACCGGTCCCGCCGACGGTCAACTTCCAACCGCCCGCCGCAGGAGATCCGCAGGGAACCGCGCTGGTTGAGACCTATGTCCGCAACGGGCCGGGTTTGACTTATCCGGCATATGGTATCGCTGAAGCGGGTATGACCGCTGGCATCATCGGCCAGAGCGAAGACAGCCAGTATTGGGTTGTGCGCGTAGATCCCTCGAATATCGGGGCGGGGTATGCCTGGGTTGAGAAGGCTTATGTCCAGGCGAGCAACATTGATGATGTGCCCACCATAAAAACGCCGCCTCAAGATACGGTGGTCGATGTCGTTCCACCAGCAGAGGGTGTTCCCCTGGGAATTGCCATCGAGTATCTGAATGTTCGCAACGGTCCCGGCACGATTTATCCAGTCCTGGGAGTCGTTGCTCCCGGTGCTGCCGGGGAACTGACCGGCAGGAGCGAGGATGGAAACTGGTACGCAGTAAAAATTTCACCAGAATTTTACGCCACCGGCCAGGCCTGGGTTGCCTCCGCGTGGGTGCTTACCGAAAATGCAGACAACCTGCCGGTACTGCCTGCACCGGCCCTGCCCCCGACTGTGGAGGTACCTGCTCCACCTCCTTCCCAAGGGGCAACCGGGATAACAGTTGAGCCGATAAATGTACGCAGCGGGCCTGGTTCACAGTATCCCAGCTACGGTGTTGTCCCCATTGGTACTGAGGGTCAGATCATCGGAGTCAGCGAGGATGGGAACTGGTGGGTGGTTGCAATTTCAACCACCGTCGATCCATCGGGACAGGGTTGGGTCAGCGCGGCTTATGTGCTTGCCAGCAACGTGGAAGGTGTGCCCGTAATAGCCACACCGGAAATGCCCCCGGTTACCGACCTACCACCGGCTGAAGGTGATGTGCCTGTAGGCACCGCCCTGGAGGCAATTAATGTCCGCAGCGGTCCGGGCACCGAATTTCCCAGCTACGGCATCGCACCACAAGGGGCGACTGGAGAGGTAACCGGTGTCCTGGCAGATGGCACATGGTACCAGATCAAAGCCCCGGCATTGAGCCCGGATGGAATTGCGTGGGTAGCAGCAGCATATGTCACGGTCACCAACGCTGAAAATATACCTGTAGTTTCCCCATAGACCGGATTCTCACCCCGGTATCCCGCTGGACTCATCCGAACACAGTAATCCGGATTTCCACCAGCGGGGTGCCGGGGACCTTTTTAACTCAAATCACGTTTTCCCCATTTAGAATCTAAAACCAAATACAAGGGCCTGGCAGATGAAGGCTTGTCACACAGATTTTTTGCGGGAATTCGATCCCCCTGCAGGCAAGAGAAGATCAACGATCTCCTACCAGGACGATATTTCCAATCACCTTTCCGCTTTCAAGCAGCTGGTTGGCCTGGGCTGCTTCAGTCAACGGGTATGTCCCTGCGATGATGGGGTTGATTTTTCCTTCCGTTAATAAGCCAAATAAGATCGCCCAATCTTCCAGAAACGGCTGGCGGTTCAGGCGGGATGACCCGGTTCCGTAATATTTTGCAGAACGTCCATTGGGGAGGAGATGATACAGCGCGACGCGGCTCAAGAACCTGATCATGCGCGGGAAATTAAGCGGGTTTGCATATCCCACATAGGTGCCGCCTCTTTTCAGGAGCGGGAAACTGCGCTGGATATAGTCGCCTCCAATTCCATCAAAGACAGCCTCGATACCCTGCGGCTCTGCATCCTGGATCACCTGCACGAAATCCTGGGTGTGGTAATCGATGGGCGTTGCCCCGTAATCGACCAGGACCTGGTGTTTGGTCTTTGAAGCCAGACCGTACATTTTCAGTTGGGCCAATACACCCAGCTGTAAGAAGGCGGTCCCGATCCCGCCGCTGGCGCCGATGATCAGCACGCGGTCATGCCGCTTAATCCTGGCAGAGCGATGCATCACCTGGTAGGCGACGATGTAATTCAAGATCAGGGGCGCGGCTGCTACCGGGTCCACATCAGCCGGAACCGGTATCAACTGCTTCTCAGTCAGGTAGCAGTATTCTGAATATCCCCCGGAAACGGTTAACGCGGCAACCCGATCCCCAACCCTGGTTTTCTCAACTGCTTCGCCGATCGCATCTACCTCGCCGATGACCGCATATCCCGGCACGAAAGGTACCTTGACCTTAAAAGGGGATGTCCCGTAACGGGCTTCGACATCTGGTAAGCTCACCGGAGCGGACAGGACCTGAATGCGCACTTCGTGTGAATTGGGAGCGCGCAGGTCATTCTCGACAACCTTCAGAACTTCAGGTCCACCTCTTTTTATGGCAGTTACGCTTCTATATTTCATTATTATGCCTGTTTTTCATAAATCAATGTGTGGTTGACCGGTCGTTTGCCATTAAATACTTTATATATATCCAATTTTTTGATCAGTATCTGTTCCTGCGTTGACCAAACGGAACTCCCTTAAATTTCCTGGAAAAAGAAGCTATCAAGGAGCTCTATTAAGCTGGTTTGAACGGAATATTCAGCCAGCCAATTCTTTAACATCGCGGGCATAAGCACTGAAGACCGACATGGGGAGCAGGATGAGGATGAAGACCACACCGTAAACCATGACAGCCTGCAGATAATCATTAAGGAAATAACCCACAATCCATTGTCCCCAAATCCAGGCCAGGAATATGACCAATAGCCAGGGCCACAGCTTTGATGAGAAATCCAGGATTTGACCTGGTGGTTTTCTGGAGATTGGCCTGTTAATTCTCGTACCTGCAATTCCACCGCCGATTCCGATCAGAGGTGGAAAGAGGCCTCCCCCAACCAGGAGCAATGCAACGGATAAAAGCATGAGGATCGAACCACCGTGTTTATGCTGGATAAAGGCAGTTGACCAAACCAGGATCAGCAATCCAACAATCAGGGACAGGATACCTGCAGATAGGAAGTCAGGCAGGATGGTTAGCGCGGGTTCGCAGGCATTCCAGATATCTTCAGGCACACATGGAGGTCCAATAGAGGTGATCATCAGCCCTTCTGTGCTGGTGCTGCCCTGCAGGATTTCAAAATAGCCATGCTCGAGACCTGCGATCCCTGCCGATATTCCTAACCAGGTGGTGACAGTTTTGGTCGCTTTTCTCATCCTTTATCTCCTTGATAAAAATAGCTGAGGGATCTGCAGATCGCCAATCCCACCCAGCGGCGATTCTCTCCTGCTTTCTTCCCGGATCCGTAACCTGTGGGCCAGAGCCCATCCTCTTCCTGGTGGGAAATAAACCAGTCCAAGCCGCGGGAAATATCAGCGTCCTGGCGCTTAAAACCTAATTTGGCGAGGGTGTCCATGGTTGTCACTAGGCTGTTCCACCAGAAGGGGAATTGAAACTTCAGCCAATAAGATCTGGCCTTGCGATCATTATATTTATCGGGCTTGAGGATGCGGACCTTCAGTGCCTCCCCGGCCGCGATTACTTCAGGCTTGGAGCGATAATCTGGATGTTCTGCAAGTGGACGCAGCACCATGCCCGTTGCCATATGCGCATGAGGTTTGCTCCGGTCCAATTGGACCGGGTCAGATTGCCAGAACTCCGGAGTTCGTTCTTTCCAGGGTACCAGCTGTGTAGGGACAATCCAACCGCTATCTTCCTGCTGCATGGACAGCAGCCAATCCAACCCGATTTTCAGCCGGGGGTCATCCGCATACCCGGCTTTGATCAGCAGCTCCAGGATCGCGCCGTGGTAGTAAGGCATGTACTGGTTGCCCAGGATTCCGCGTATGTCACCCTCTGCGGTTTGGCAGCTGAACACATATTCAGCTGCTTTTCGAATCGTGGAATTTGCGCGGTTAAATCCATACACCTCAACCAGCATACGTAGGTTGCGATAAGTCTCGAGGAGGGAATAATTTTGACCGGGGACGGATCCAGAATTCACCCCCGGATATTTCCACGAGCCATCTTTCTGCTGTTTTTTTACAAGAAGGTTGGCTCCAGATAATTCCCAGAGGGTCTCGATGGAGCTGACCGGTTCCCCGAGCAAATCTCGATTGATGAAATACTGCAGGGCTTCATCAGGTTGTGAGAGCAGCGCAGGTATCGGGTTGCGTTCCAAGATTTCGAGATTGGTGAACAAAATAAATATCCAGTTTGTTATTTGAGTCTCACTGCTAAGGATTCATCCTCAGCGCCTATTGGGAATGATTGGTTATTGGCAGCCCTACCACCAGGAGAACCATTCTTGTATTTATATGAGCTGCGATGCAGGCATTCGCTTCCTGGCCAGCAAGTAAACAGTGATCCCGCCGGCCAGCAGAAGGATTTCAAGCAGTATGCTGAAGATGAAACCCGGACCAGAAGTCCAAAGACCGAGTCCAACAGTTGGTGAGCCTTCGAACAGGAGGGGTAAATCAGCAGGGTGTACGATGAAATCAAGCAGCCAATGGCTGAAGACGACCAGACCAATGATGATGCTTATTCCGCGGTCCTTATAAAATAAGAATGCAATTGCTGAGAACAGCAGAGACCAGACCACAGCCATGAACAACCCATGAGACCATGGAATCGAGCCTGGCACTATCACCTGGACACCCTGGTTGAAATCAGTCTGGCTGATACCAGCATCTTCAAGGCCGAGGGTAATAAATAAGAAGCTCAACAGGTCGAGCGCCTCGCTGGCTACCAGCAGAACCAACAGTGAAACTCTTGGCGCGGCAGGCTTAGCTGATAACCCGATTGCGAGATAGGCGGGTCCCATGGTTTGAACTCCTAATGCTGGTTGCTCTCCAACACGACCAGCTGCTGGTAGAGATCGTCGATCCAGGTGCGGATGGCATCCCAATCCCGGTGATCTCCTTCTGTCCAAACCCTAAAAAGAACACTCAGCCGAAATTTCAATCGATCGCTCGATGATGGGATTTTCTGAATGTCAAGGATACCAGCAAAGAGACCTTCGCTGAACGGTGGGACCAGGTCGCGGATTGGATGAAGCCAATCGGACACCTGGGGACGATATTTTTCACCGTTGCGCATTGCCAGGGTCATACACAAAGAAAACACGGCAAATGGCTTCCTGGTTAATTCGGCCTGGTACGTCTCCACAAACTGAACCGCTTCTGGCAACCAATGCTGGTTTTGAATTGCACTACCAGCAACGACTGCCCCATACGGTGTGAGATCAACAACGTCCTGCACAGGTGATAGATCAACCTGCATGCCTCTATCAGCCAGCGTCTTAACCACCAATTCAGCCACCTCAGCCGTGGAACCGGTCCGGCTAGCATATGTCACAAGGATTTTTTGAGGCATTAATGGTCCTCCAGAAACCCGAAAAATATTTTTACTCCAAGCAAACGCAGATATGATTGGAGTCTACAGTAAATTAGGCCAATGGTAGCTGCAGTCTCAGCTGGCATGAATAGTGCCTCGCAGAAAGAGGGCAAAGGGGATCGAGAGGATGATTGCCATGACAACCACCACCACGATGTCGACCAGATTCAAAGGTGCAGTGGTTAATAAGGGTTGGATGATAAGAAAAATGATCAACCCGATAAAGAGCATACTGGCAGCGAAGAGCAGTCCCAATCCACTGGTATAACCGAGAGGCCGGTTGCGCAGCAGTAAGTACCCGCCAATAATCCATAAAATCGAGATGGCAATATCTGCAGCGAGCGTCCCGATCTCGACAGCTGGGAGGCCTGTATGGTTAAAGAATGTGCCAATGATCATGTTGAGCGCTCTTAATATAAACAATATCCCGAAAATTAATAGAAACCAGCCAGCAAGTTTTTCGAATACTTGGCCGGACAGCCGGTCCTGGATTGCTTGGCAGTCAATTCGCTGGAGAATATCGAAAATATTGTAAGCACTCAACAGTACCAAAGCAACATAAGCCAGCGTAAGGCCGCCCAGGGGAAGGCCGATTATATAGACGAGGTAATTGTAGATCACAAACAGCAGCGCTCCTGGCCAGATGAGCAAGCCAGTTAAATTGGAACGCTGTGTAAACCACAGGGAGCCAAGCAGGATAGGAACTCCGATTACCAGGTTGATGACATCGTTTGTCAAAAAGTTTTGGATCAACACTTCTGATTGGTAGAATTTTTCTGGGAAAATCAATCCACCCAGGGATAGGATTCCCATGAGAATTGTTACGATCAATGAAAGATAGGTCGGCCGGGTAAGTCCGCCAGATACAGGGAGCTGCCTGGATGAGTTATTACCTGTCATTGGATAAATTCCTCCATTCTCCCTTTCTTCTTTCATTTAACATACTGCAGCTTGAATTCCTGGCGCTACGGTTACCAATTTACAACGACCGAGGTGCTGCTCCAAGATTGACCTGATAAAAGACGGTCTCAAGATAAATCATCCATGATCCTTTGAGCAGACAGGCGTCCAGAAACCATGGCGGTCGGCATGCCTGTGCCCGGACGCGTGCTGGCTCCAACAAAATATAAATTGTGGATCCTGGGATGGCGGAAATCAGGGCGGAAGTAAGCCAATTGAGTGAGGTTATGGCACAGCCCATGGGTCGAACCTTTTTCCAGGTTGTAGCGCTTCTGCCAGGTCAAGGGAGTGAAATTGATTTCGAACTTGAGGTGTTCTTCCAGGTCATCGATTCCGATGGTGGATAACTTTTGAAGGACTTTCAGCCGAGCTCGATCGCGGATCGATGCCCAATCCTGGGACCCGTTTTCTGATTTGTGGCCGACAGGCACGATGGCGATCAGGGTGTCCTGGCCTGGTGGAGCCATGCCCGGATCAAGTCTTGTGGGAGCATGAACATAGAGGCTGGGGTTGGCTGGAAGGGTTAAATCTTTGTTGATGCTTTCAAAATTCTGGCGATAATCATCGACCAGGAATAAGGTGTGCGGTTTGAGAGAAGGGTATACCCGATCCAATCCCCAGAAAAAACTGATCACCGAGCACGAAAACCGCATGCGGTTCACTCTTTTTAACCGCTGGTTTGGAGGAAGAAGATTGTGGTAGACGTAAGGCAGATCGGCATTCGCAAGGATCACATCTGCTGATAAATATTTGCTATTATTCAAAGATACCCCGGTTGTTCTACCTCCTTCCACATTAATCTGCTCGATCGTACTGTTGAAGCTGAAATCGACTCCGGCATCGCGAGCAAGAGACATGAGGGCTTCAATCACCTGGTACATGCCCCCCTTCGGATACCAGACTCCATGGGCGAGTTCGGTATAAGGCATCATTGAGAAGGTCGCTGGCGCTTCGAACGGACTTAACCCCATGTATACATCTTGGAAGGTGAAAGCTGCCTTCAATCTCGGATTATTAAAATAATTTGACACGTTCGCGTAATGCTTTGCCAAAGGTTTTACCTGGTAGAGGAGCGGAACCTGGCTGAGCTTGAAGAAATCAGATGCCCTGCGAAAATCTGGGTAAACTAGTTTCTCGAGACTGAGATGGTAATGGCGATGGCCTTCTTCCAGGTAACGCAATAATCCCTGGAAGCTGCCGGGTTCGAAAGACTCCAACTGTTCCTGTAATTTTTTGAGATCCGAAGTCAATCCTAATTGGCTGCCATCATCAAAGACCAAATGGTAAGTCGGATCAACGCGCAGCAGCTCCAGCATTTCGTTTATGGTTGTACCAAGTGCTGAAAATTCTTTCTCGTATAACTGGGGCATGACAAACAGGGTGGGACCGGTATCAAATTGGTGCCCTTCCCGGGAGATCCGATCACAGCGACCTCCTGGACGGCGGTTTTTCTCAATGACCTGGACATGAAAACCCTGATTTGCGAGGTGAATGGCGGCAGTGATGCCACCAATTCCGGCTCCAATTACAATCGCTTTTTTAGTTGGCATCACTGATTCACTGGATTGGAGCTATGGGCCGCGAATCTTCCCTTGACCCAGGAAGAGCTAAATGCAGCGGATAAAGTCTTCCAGATGATCCAAAGACTGGCTGGGAGACCCCTGCGCTCGTTATACTCAGATCGCAGGCAGAAATTGTCCCGTTCGATGGCGCGCAGCATCCACTCAAAACGCGCAGTATAAGCATAGCCGACCATTTTGCAGCGCACGTTCTTGATTTCAGCCAACGATTCACAGCCCTGCTCGAAAAACTTGCGCGCTAATTTCACCCGGCTGCAAACCCATGCCTGGTAAGCCTGGTTGTTGAGATCAGAAGGTGAAAGTTTATGGTCCTGCAAATATTCGCGGGGAATATTGAAATAACCAAGCTGGTTATCATCCAGGGTGTCCCTAAGCATATGCACGATGTGGGCAGCGTTGACTGCCCTGTAAATGGATTTGTTTCCAGGCGGAGGATCATCATGCCCGATAAAATAAAACAAGGCATTGGAGACCGCAACAGCTAATGATTGGGAATATTGATCTAATTCAGCCTGTGAAATCAGCTCCCCGCGGCGCGTTGCATCGAATTCTAAGACGGCCATCATGTTGTCCAGGTAGGAACGCAGACCAGGGTTACTGCCATCATCATGGTGCACTAAATCCAACAGCATTTGCTCCTCCGGGCAAATCCTTTCTGGAGTGACTCCTCGATAACATGCCTGCAATAAGCTCTTCTGGCGCTGGATAAAAGCTATCTTCCCGGGTTTGTCGGCCTGCTTTTCATCCAAGATATCATCAACCCAGCGGAAGTACCCATAAGCCTGGTATGCCTGTTCGACCCGCTCCCGATCGGCGAAGATGCGGATTGTGTAATAAGTTTGTTTACTGGCAGCTTTTGTGATGCTCGCAGCGATGGATTGGGATTTTGGAAGAGGAGGAACCATAGGCCACTCAATTGGATCAACGAATAATCAGCGAAGGCAGTCTTATTATGATCTACGTTCCAATTTCCGCATAGTTGCATAAATAATGAAATTGCATGGATATTATTCAGTTTAATTTATCCGCACCGAGCTGGTTTATTGGAAATTGTGACAGGTCCATTACTTCATTAAAGAGCTTGATTGACATGACCACTTATCCTGATCATTAGACGATCAGGTCGTGCCTGGTTACCAATTTGATTCCACGTGTCCCCGATCATTATTCTCCATGGTTCACTTTGGAGAAGGAAAGCAGAGGTGAGATATCTATCAATCAAACTCCATCCCTAAATCGGTATTTTTATTCCCGGATTGAAGCTAAGTAACAGGATCAACCGTGGGAGTCAGGTTTAAAACCAGTATCTCTATTTGCCAGTGTATCTCATTGTTGTAAAGTATTCCAGCCTTATCGAATCTGATCAAAAATGATGTCAACCTGATTTGTATTTCCAGACGTGATGACCGGATGAGAAGCCAAACTGGTGAATAATAAATTCCCCGAGCTGTCCTCGATGCGCGCGATGACTGAATAAGTATGGTCAGCGATGATTCGTTTCGGATTGTATATCAACAGAAAGGGTTTGGGAAATTCAGCAGCAGAACTGATGATTTGCTCTGCGATCGGACTTTGTTCGCTTTCGCCCCTTATGTCATCTATTAATTGAACACGAATCACAACCCCATCGGGTAAGATCAGGTCGCCTACTCCGAGGACGTAGCCCATGATGATTGAATGGAAAACCAGCCGCGCTTCTCCAGAGCTGTCTGTCATAGCCAGTTGCGGACCATCCAATTGATACGCATTGACCTGCTCGAGCGCGTTGAAATAAGCAGATTCTTGAGCCAATATACCTGGAGGAAGTTCACATTCTTTGGCAGTCGAGGTCACAAAACCAAAATTGAGCCTATCGCGGTTTCGTTCATAGCTGGTTTTGTAGTTGTTGCAGCCACCAAAACCACCTGCCTGAAAGCGGTCAAACTGGAGGGTGACCGGGCTTTCCTGTATTGGAGGGCGTTGATTTAATGAGGCAAGCATCCACAGGTGATCTTCAATATTAACCAGGTCTTTCCTGGCTGGATATTCACCATACCCAACCGCGACCCGATCCTCTGCGATCAGGCTGCCATCGCGTGGTGAAGCAGCAAAGGCTACGATCTCCCCTTGAGAGCCAGATTGAGCGTTAATCGTTAAATCCACTGTCCAGGGCTCGGATCCACCTGAACCTGCATCTGGGGCATCAATGAGCGTCGATTTTTGAGCAAGGATATTTCCCGCAGCATCCAATGCCTGGACAACCAGGTTGCCTTCAAATAAACCCCCAGCAGTGCCCTGGACATTGGTTGACCAGGTGAGATCAAGATTTGCTCCCTGCGTTGGGCTGCTGATCTCAATAAATGCTGTTGGTTGGACTGCTTCTCTTATTGAAAGGATCCCAGCAGAAGTTAACAGCGCGTAGGCAAGGATCCCGACCAGCACGAGACCTACCAGGAGCATTACCGCGATGATCCAGCTATTTTTCTGCTTAGCTTCAGAATTTTCTAATTTCTTATTGCTGTTATTGTTTTTCAGCTTCTGAGACTCCTTGAATACGTTCGATTAATTCGCCAGTTGCCGGCAGGGATGCTACCAGTCCGTTGGTGGCGGATACCAGATCGATACAGTAAAATCTTTAGCGAAATTTCTTGATTCGGATCCAATTGTATATTCAAACCCGGGTTAGCGCGGTCCATTCTGACCAGCAGATATCCAAATATAAATTGAAATCAAGGTGGTAATAACTTTCCAAATCAACATTTCTCTAATCTAAATAAATGTTCATCCTGACCCTGGTTCAACCCTGCGAAGCCCTTACACAACCAACAAGAATTGGACAATTTAGCATTAAATCTTGATCAATTTAAGCATTTTATGTTCGAGATGATTCTGGATTCAAGCTCAGCCAATCGAAGGTGGTTAGCAGTGTCCTGTTCATCAAAGCATTCAACACGGGAGAGGCAAGGCCGAGCTATCAGTAAAGCCCTGAGTATGTAAGACAGGGTAAGCCCTTCCTGCCAAGTGACCAGGAGGTGAAACCTGGGGTTTGCTCCGCGATCGTTTTGCTCCCAATTACTTGAAAACCATGGTGAAAACGAGGAGGGAAGCTGTGTAAATTCAATGATGCCCGGGTGATTCACAGTAGAA
>Ga0316577_10000403_pt1 | contig 16625 bp, 19 predicted proteins | sample S5NA_FD_203073 | JGI IMG/M metagenome (GOLD analysis project Ga0316577, IMG submission 203073) | Rhizosphere microbial communities from salt marsh grasses in Alabama, United States - S5-7_050615r2r1 | ecosystem: Host-associated > Plants > Roots > Rhizosphere | place: USA: Alabama | collected... | reverse complement strand
CACCGCACCCGGGTTCGCGAGAAACAGGTTCGCGATGATCACGGCGAACACGGCGTTCACCATGAGAAGCAGGAAGAAGATGAGCAGCAGGAAGAGGACCCGGGCCCGGTCGCCGACGATCTCCTGCGTGAGCGTCCCGATGCTCTCGCCCCGGTGCCGGGTCGAGATCCAGAGGGCGGCGAAGTCGTGGACGGCGCCGGCGAACACCGTGCCGAGAACCACCCAGAGGAAGGCCGGGAGCCATCCCCAGATCACCGCGATCGCGGGCCCCACGATCGGCGCCGCGCCGGCCACGGAGGTGAAGTGGTGCCCGAACAGGACGTGTCGATTCGTGGGGACGAAGTCGACCCCGTCCTCGAACTGGTGGGCCGGCGTCACGAAGTGCGGGTCGAGCTGGAAGATCCGTCGAGCGATGAAACGAGCGTAGACGAGATAGCCGGTCAGGAAGGCGCTCGCCCCGACGACGAGCAGCAGGATCGCGCTCACCGCTTCTCTCCTCCGGGCGGACGGGTCGTCAGCGGGCGCGGCCTCGCGCGGACGCGCCCGTCACGCGGACCCACCCACGGTCAACTCCCGCCCGATCGCACGCAACGCCTCGAGACCCACCACGTCGCGGTCCCGGAGCGCGAGCCGGCACGAGGGCAGCGACGGGAACGTCCGTTCGATCTCGGCCAGCACCTCCCCCTGGCGCTCGTGCCGGGAGGCATGAAACGCGTCCTTCGACCCCGGCGCCAGCACCTGGTTCACGACGATGCCCCCGACCGGGATCCCGTGCTTCTCGAGCGAGCGGACGGCGCGCTCTGTCTCCCGGAGCGGGAGTCGCTCCGGGGTCAGGACGAACAGGAAGGCCGCCGCGTCCGGATCGGTGAGCAGGACCCGCGTCCGCAGAAAGCGCTCGCGCCGCCGCTCGAGCGCCGCCAGCACCGGGTCCTCCCCCGGTCTCCGCTCTCCTCCGGCGGCGGCGCCGGCCACGCGGCGCCACATCCGCTCGGCCGCCCCGAGCTGCTTCCGACGGTCTATGAGCCCGCGCATCCAGGCCGTCATCAACTCCGGCAGCCCCAGCAGCCTCAGGGTCTGCCCGGTCGGCGCCGTGTCGAACACGACCCGGTCCCAGGCCGCGGACTCGTCGAGAAGCCGGGCGAAGCGCTCGAACAGGGCCGCCTCCTCGGCTCCCGGTGAGACGCGGGCGACATCGATCTGCCGCTCCACTTCGGCGACGAGACGCGGAGGGACCGCGTCCGCCAGACGACCCTTCACCTCGTCGATGTAGGATTCGGCCTCGGCGGCGGGATCCAGCTCGATCGCCTCGAGCCCGGGCGCCACGGGCCGCGGCGTGTCGGCGAGCTCCGTCTCGAGGATGTCGCCCGTCGAGTGCGCCGGGTCCGTCGACACGAGGAGCGTGCGGCGTCCCCGCTCGGCCGCGGCGAGAGCGAGCGCCGCCGCGACCGTCGTCTTGCCGACGCCCCCCTTCCCGCCGACGAAGACGAACCTGCGCTCCGGGATCACGGGCCCCATCTCAGCAGCAACGGAAGCCGCCTTCCGGGGCCGAATCCAGCCCGAGCCGGAGGTGCCACTCGTGGAAGCTCTCGATCAGCTCGGGGAGGAGCTCGAGCGTGTAGAACGAGACCGGGCTGGGGACGCCCAGAAGTTCCGAGACGCCGAGAACGAGGAACAGATCGCGTCGCCGGAGCACCTCGCGGTGGATCGCGGACCGGTAGGGCGCCAGGTAGACTCCCTCGTAGATTTCGCGGGCCGCGGCGAGGCGCTCCCGCAGGGCCTCGGCCGCGAACCGGCGGGAGCCCGGATCTCCGGCGCGCTCCGTCACGGCTCGCAGGGCACCCGGCGCCAGGCGACCGGGACCGCCGCCGCGCCCCGTTCCGTGTCCGCCCGCGCCTCCGGCGACCCGTCCTTCCCCGGCCGGGCCCGGGAGAGCCCGGCCAGCCGGTCCCCTTCGAGCCGCATCCGCAGGGTCTCGGGTCCCGCGCCTCCGATCCACACGCTGTCGGGACCGAACCCGGCCCAGTGGGCCACGACACCGCCTCCCGCCTCGCTCACGAGCCCCTGCGCCTCCCGCCCGCGGATCGCGTCAGCGGCCCCCTGTGTCCCGTCCGCGGATCGGGCGGCGGGCGCGAGACGGATTCTCTCCGGCAGCCCCCTCCCCTCGGCCCCGGATTCCCGTTCCCAGCACCCCGTCGCGTCGGGAGCGCCCGCGGCGCGCCCCGCCTCCGGGTCCGGCGGCGCGTGAAACGGGTCGGACTCGGCCGCGACCGCGGCCATCGCCGAGGGCTCGGGAGCGGCTCTGGCCGCCGGCGCTTCCCCGGCGTCGGCCGTGCCGCGCTCCTTCTGTCGCGCCGCGGAGACCGCGATGTCGTCGGTGGGGGGCTCGAGCGCTTCGCCCTTCGGCTCGCGGCCCTCCTCGCGAACCGCGGGACCCGGGGGACCCGGCTCCGGAACCGCCGGGGCGCCCGCGAAGGGAGCGGCGCCTTCTCCCCGCCGGAGCGACAGGTCCCGGGCCAGCCAGCCGGCGCTGACCGCCAGGGCCACGCTCGCCGCCCAGGCGAGACCGGTGGCCGGTACGCTCCAGCGCCGGCGGCGGCGCGGTCCCCGCGCACCGTCGGGCGTCGGGCCGCTCCCGGCACGGGCGGCGAGACGCGCGAACCCCGGCGCGCGGCCCGGAGGAGCTTCCGCGGCGGCGAGGATCGCCTCCGTCTGCCCGCGAAGCTCCCGCGCCTCCTCGAGCCGGCGTCGACAGTCGGCGCAGGTCTCGAGGTGGCGCGCGATCTCCGCCCCGACGGGATCCCCCGGTGCGAGCGCACCGTCCAGCCAGGCGGTGAGCCGCCCCTCATCCACGTGCGGCACCGGTCTCCTCGCCTCCTTCCCGCTGCGTCCACGCCCCGACGAGGCGTCTCCGGGCCCGAGACAGCGTGGTCCCCACCGCGCCCTCGGCGAGCCCGCTGGCCGCCGCGATCTCGCCGTAGCTGAGCCCCGCCTGCCACAGAAGCAGCACCTCGCGGTCCCGCTCGGAGAGCGTCGCCAGAGCCTCCCGCACCGCCCGGCGTCGCTCGCGGAGCTCGAGCGCCAGGTCCGGCGTCCTCGTCTCGAGGCGCTCCCGCTCCTCCTCGCGGACCCGTCGGAGCCGGCTCCGCCAGCGAAGGGCCGAGCGCGCCTCGTCCCGCGCCAGGTTCGACGCGACGGCGAACAGCCAGGCACGCGGCCGCTCCGGCGGCGGGTCGGCACCGAGCGCCCGCACGAACGTCTCCTGCGCGAGATCCCGCGCCCGCTCCGGGTCCCAGACCTTCCGGTCGAGGAAGCGCACGAGGTCGTCCCATGTCTCGGCGTAGATCGTCGCCCAGGGCTCGCTCACGCCGCCCTCACATCCGATGACGAACCGGGCCCCCCGTCGTGCACACCCGCCCCACCGTGCGCCCGGCGGCTCCGGCACTCACGCGGGCCAGCGATCCAGCCACGGGACGAGCCGCCGGACGGCATCCGCCCGGTGACTCGTGGCGGCCTTCACCTCCGGCGGCAGCTCGCCGTACGTCCGGTCCCGCTCCGGAAGCAGAAACAGAGGGTCGTACCCGAATCCCCCCGTGCCCCGTTCCTCCCGCGCGATCCGACCGTGGACCCGGCCCACGACCACGAGCGTCGCGCTCGCGTCCACGAGAGCGAGAGCGCACCGGTAGTGCGCCCCGCGCCGCCCGTCGGGGACGTCACGGAGGCGCTTCAGCAGCCAGGCGTTGTTCGCGGCGTCCTCCCCGCGGTCCCGACGGGCAGAGTCAGGCGCGAACCGCCGCGACCGGACCCCCGGTTCGCCTCCGAGGGCGTCGACGCACAGCCCGGAGTCGTCCGCGAGGGCGGGCAGGCCGCACCGGTCCCGGAACCACCGCGCCTTCGCGAGGGCGTTCTCCTCGAAGCTCTCGTGCGCCTCGACGCCGTCCTCCGCGGCGACCGGAGGGAGGCCCGCCTCCTCCGGCCCGATCAGCCGGATCGTCGGACCCGACACGAGATCCCGGATCTCCTCCAGCTTGTGCCGGTTCCGGGTCGCGAGCAGGACCGTCCTCGTCACGGCGCGCCCTGGTCCGTCTCCCACAACGCGTCGTGTGTCAGCCCCTGCCGGATCCGGGGGTGCGCTCGCCACAGCCACCATCCCATCGCCAGCGCGGCGAGGAGGTTTCCGGCGAACACCGACCACCACGCCAGCTCCCGGAGCAGCCAGGTGCCGAGCATCGTCGTCAGGAAGACCACGAAGGTCCAGTAGACGACGAACAGCATGACGAACGCGAAGGCGAGCGGCGGGAACCGCTCGATGCGCGAGGCGATCGCGGCAGACAGAAGTCCGAGGAGAACGAACGCCGTCACGTGCAGCAGCGTGTAAGCCAGCACGGGCCCGGCCGTGATGGAGACCGCCGCGGGCGCGTCGGCGCCCGCCAAGAGCACCGAGCCCAGCGCGGCGGGCGTGAACAGCGGGCGGCCGTGGACCGCGTCGACGGCCAGGAACCAGGCCGCGAGCGCCACGGCGCCGATCAGGCCCGTCACCACGCCCTCGCGCAGCGCCCCACCGGGCACGGACCCCATGTCCGCCGCGCCGTCTTCGCGGTGCCGGATCCAGCCGACGATCACGAGCCCCGCGAGCACGTTCGCGAGAAACACCCACGGCCAGTCGGGCGCTTCGAGAATCCCCGAGCCCGACAGGGCGAGCGCCGGATAGAACACGAGCGAACAGAAGAACAGGCCTGCCGCGGCGCCGACCAGCGGACGGGGGGGAATCCCGGTGACCGCGAGCAGACTCGCCGCGAGGGCCCCGAGACCCGCGAACACGAGGTAGTGCGCGATCGTGTAGAGCGCGAACCCTCCCGGACCCACGCGCGCGGCCTCACCGCCGAACAGCGCCCCCGCGAGGAACCGTACCGTGCCGAGCGGCTCGCCCCGGGCGAGATCGACGAAGAAGAACAGGAGGACGATCGTCGTGGCGCCGAGCAGGCCGGCCACGATTCCCGTCGTCAGGCGAGTCCGGTCAACGGCCAAGGGCTCCTCCGGGGTCTGGGGATCTGGTGGGGGACCGCGATCTCCTACCGAGGCCGGGGCCCGAGGTGCCGTCCCCGAGGTCCGGCCGGGTCTCAGGGAATCGCCGCCGCGGCGACGGGAGGCTCACCACCGGCTACGTCCACCGGGGACGGATCGCCAGAGACGAAGCCCCGATCGAAGCTCAGCAGGAGAAGCAACAGCGGCAGGTAGAGCAGCGACGTGCGGAACAGGGCGCGGGCGGTGGGCGAGTCCGTCCGCAGCCAGAAGCGGACGGCGCTCGCCACGTAGGCGACGCTCAGTCCGAGGGCCACGAAGGCGTACGCCGGGCCGGACAGCCCGAGCACGACCGGAAGCAGGCTGGTCGGCACCAGCGCCAGCGCGTAGAGCACGGCCTGGTTCGTGGTCTGGCGGCCGCTCGGGTCCACCACCCCCAGCATCCGCAGGCCGCCGCGGCGATAGTCCTCGCGGAAGAGCCACGCCAGCGCCAGGAAGTGCGGAAGCTGCCAGAAGAACAGGATGCCGAACAGGGCCCAGGCGCCCGCCGACAGCTCCCCCGTCGCCGCGGTCCAGCCCCCCATGATCGGCAGAGCGCCCGGCACGGCCCCGACGAGCGTCGACAGCGACGAGACCCGCTTCAGCGGGGTGTAGACGAGCACGTAGCTGGCCAGGGCGATCGCGGCGAGGAGGGCGGTCAGGGGGTTCACCACGAACGCGAGGAAGGCCACGCCGCCGAGGGAGATCGTCAGCGAGAAGGCGGCGGCCGCCGGGGGCGTCACGCGGCCCGTCGGGAGGGGACGGCCCCGCGTCCGCTCCATCCGGGCGTCGATGTCGCGCTCGATGAGCTGGTTGAGCGCGCTCGTGCCGCCCGCCACGAGTCCGATGCCGAGCAGGGCCGCGAGCATGGCCAGCGGATCCGGCCGTCCCCCGCTCGCCACGTAGTAGGCGGCCGCCGAGGAGACCAGGACCATCAGCGTGATCCGCGGCTTCGTGAGGCGGATCAGGTCCCCGAGGCGATTCCGCCGTCCCGCGACCGTCGCCTGGGCTCGCACCTCTCGCTCCGACGCCATCGACTCCGTTCCCGTCCTCTCGTCGCGGCGGATTCCCGCCGGAAGCACCGCGCGCGCCTCGTCCGTCCGGCGCGCGCGTACGTATTTACACAGGCCCGGTCCGATCCCGCAACGGACCGCCCCGGATCCGCCGAACGAGATCCGTGGTGGAGCGCCCCTCCTCGAGCGCCACGAGCCGCACCTCCCCGCCCGCCGCGAGGACCGCATCCCCTCCCGCGAGCTCCCGTCCCTCGTAGTCGGCGCCCTTGACCAGCACGTCGGGCAGGAGACGCGCGAGCAGCTCGGCCGGCGTGTCCTCGTCGAAGATCGTGACGGCGTCGACACACCGCAGCGCGGCGACCACCAGAGCACGGTCCCCCTCCGGCTGGAACGGACGCTCGGGTCCCTTGAGCCGACGGGTCGACGCGTCGGAGTTCACCGCGACCACGAGTCGATCCCCGAGCGCCCGGGCGGCCTCGAGCGACGCCACGTGGCCCCGGTGGAGGAGATCGAACACCCCGTTGCTGAACACGAGGCGGAACGGGCGCGGCCGTCCGAAGCGGCGGAGGAGCTCCTCCCGGTCGAGGAGGCGCGAGGCCGCGGCCAGCCCCTCCGGAGGCGGCATCACCGGGCTCTCAGAACAGGCTGTCGTCGGGACCGTGCCCCAGCGCCTCGACCGAGTCGGGGGGCGGCTCCAACGGCTTGCGGGCGAACAGGACCTTGAGCATCGGAGGAACGATGAAGGTCGACAGCATCACCATGATGAGCACGGCGCTGTAGACGGACTGCGAGAGGATGCCGGCCGTGAGCCCGATCGACGCGAAGATGAGGCCGACCTCGCCGCGCGGCACCATTCCGACGCCGACGAGGAGCTTCGAGGTGTCCTTGCGACGCACGGCGAGCCCGGCGATCAGCTTCCCGACGATCGCCACCGCGGTGAGGATCAACCCGACCAGCAGCACGTGGAGGTCGAAGTCGTGCGACCCCGGGATCAGGAGACCCACGTTCACCGGCGCCCCGACCGCGACGAAAAAGATCGGGGTGAAGATGTCGGCGACAGGCTCGATCCTCTCGACCACCGCGTCGAACTGGTTCGTCGAGGAGAGCACGAGACCGGCGGCGAAGGCGCCGATGATCATCGCGGAGCCCGCCAGGTCGGCGAGCGCCGCGATGCCCAGCGCGAAGCAGAGGGAGACGACGGCCAGCATGCCCCGGACCCGCATCCGGTCGACCGCGTCGAAGATCACCGGGGCGAACCGCGTTCCGAGCACGACGGCGAGCACGAGGAACCCGACGGCGAACGTGAACACCTTCGTGATCGAGAGGAACGTCACGGCGGCGCCGCCCACCATTCCCGCGACGACCGCGAGAATGACGATCCCCAGGACGTCGTCGATCACGGCGGCGCCGATCACGATCCGGGCCTCGGGCGTATGCATCCGGTTGAGGTCGGAGAGCACACGGGCCGTGATCCCGACCGAGGTCGCGGTCAGCGTCGCCCCCACGAAGATCGCCACCACGCTGAACGAGATCCCCTCCGGGTGGACGCCGATCGAAGGGTTCGCCAGGTACCAGTAGAGGAACCCGAACAGGAAGGGGAAGACGACCCCGATCACCGCGACGCGCGCCGCGGTCGGACCGACCCGGAACATCTCCTTCAGGTCCGTCTCGAGGCCGATCTCGAACAGGAGCAGCGAGACCCCGATCTCCGCGAACACGTGGATGATGTCGTACAGCTCGGTTCCCTGCGCGGGGATCACCCCGAGGACGCTCGCCCCGAGCACCACGCCGGCGACGAGCTCTCCCAGCACAGCCGGCTGGCCGATGCGCTCCGCCATTTCCCCGAGCAGCTTCCCGGCCAGGAGCATCGCGATGAGGATGAAGAAGACGTCCCGGATCCGGGGGCCGTGCCCGCCCCCCTCCTCCAGCGGCGCGTGGCCCTCCTGCGCCCCGCTCTCCTGCGGAGCGCCGGCGACGTCGCCGTGCTCCTGCAACGCCGCCCCCGGGACGGCGGACCCGGCGGGTGCCGCGGGCGGGGAGACGAAGCCCGGAAGCGCCGGGACCGGCTGACCGGCGAGGAACCAGACGCCGGCCGCGAGTGCCGCCCACCGTCGGAGGCGGCGTCCCCTCCCGGCGCGGGATCGCCGCCCGCGGGCCCCGTTCCCCGGTCCGTTCACCATTGCGACTGGGCCCCGTCCACGATCTTCTGCTGCAGGTCTTCGAGCGCGAGGTCCTGCCCCACGAGCTCCGTCTCATCGTCTGGCGTGTACTCCCCGATCCCCGTCACCGAGCCCCCCCAGATGATCTCGTTTCGGGTGTTGTCGACGATCTCGACGCGGGCGGAGATCCGGATCCGCCGCTGGAAGACGTCGGCTCCCACTCCCTCCTGGGCCGCGAAGTTCACGGCCGTGTCCTCGTACCGGGTGAGCACGGCGCGCACGGTAGCGTCCGCGCTCCCCTCCGCACCGAGCTGCGCGCCGAGCTTCGACCTCGAGGCGTCCAGGAGAAGCTGCGTGAACGGCTCGGTCAGCGCGAACTGCGTCGTCTGGTTCTCGACCGGCGCGACGTAGATCGTCTCGATGTGCGGCGGCAGCCCTCCCCCGCCCGACAGCGTGTAGTTGCAGGCGGAGAGCGCGACGAGGAGGACCGTCGCGAGGCTCGTCATCCCGGCTCTAGGACTCGTGTGGCAACGCATAGATCTCGCTCGCATGGCGCGCGACGGGCGAGCGCACGCTCTCGATCGTCCACCGGACCCGACTCGACTTCTCGAGATCGCGGTACTCCGCGCCCACGGGCCACGCGCCCGCGTCCGGCCAGTCGACGGCGACGAAGCGGAGCACCCGCCCGCCCCGGCGCTCCTCGACACGGCGGAGCCTTCCGTCGCGCACGTAGAACACCTCCCGCGTCCCGTTCGGGGGGCCGTAGACGAGCACGGAATCCGCGCCGGCGCGATACGCGCGCGGGACACCTTCGTCCGGGAGGAACAGACCCGCCATGGCGAACACGAACGCGCGCGGCGGGACCTCGATCTCCTCGATCTCCCCCAGCGACGTCAGCCGCCCGCCGGCCGACGCCACGGCCATCGCGACGTCGCCGGACGTGAAGAGGTCGATCCGGAGGCTGTCCGGCGGATTGAAACGAGCCACGCCGTCACCCCGGACGTCCCCCCGCCGGTCCCCGTAGCGCCAGGCGAACCGGAGCAGCGCCGGCACCTCCGACCCGGCCCGTGACCCGAGCCGCGCCGCGACGCCCGCCGGGTCCGCGAGCGGCGGGCCCGACTCGACGGCCGTCGCACAGCCGCCGACGAGAAGGAACGGAACAGCTCGCGCGGCGGCCCGTCGCATCGCTCGTGTCATGAACGTCGGGCCAAGCTACCCGCGGTCCCGGGGGGGGGCAAGAAAGCCCCGCCGGTCCCGGATCCCCGCTCGTGGCGGGTCATTCGGGCTCCCCGTCCGCGGAATCCCCGAGGCGTCCGAGGAGCGCCGCGACCTCCCCCGGCATCCGTCGCGGACGCATGTCGGAATCGGTGCAGACGAGGGTCGTGGTCCCGGTCGCCAGAAGCTCGCCGTCCGCCGCCGCCCGCGCCTCGTACGCGAACGAGACGGCCCGGCTCCGCACCCCGGACACGCGGGTACGGATCTCGACCCGGTCGTCGTAGCCCGCGCCGCGCCGGTACTCGAGCTCGGCGCGCGCCACCGGGAGCAGGAGGCCACCCCTCTCGAGCTCCGCGTAGGAGATCCCGTTGGCGCGCATCAAGGCCGTCCTCCCCAGCTCGAACCACGCGAGGTAGTGCATGTGGTGGGCGAGACCCATCTGGTCGGTCTCGGCGTAGCGCACCCGGATCTCGATGCGGCTTCCCGGCGGCTGTCGCTCGCTCATTTCCGTCTCCACGCTGGGGACTGTCGCCCGTCGCATCGCCGGCGTCTATACTGTGCGGGATGCGAGAGAATGGAACCCTCCTGCTGTCGGACGCGCACTACGGAGCGGCGCCCGAGTCCCATGAGCGGGCGTTTCTCCTCTTCCTGGACGGAGTCGCCGATCGGACCTCCGACCTGGTGATCAACGGGGACCTGTTCGACTTCTGGTTCGAGTACGGCTCGGTGCTCCTGCGCCGCCATTTCGACGTGCTCGTCCGGCTCCGGACGCTGGTCGACGCCGGCGTGCGGATCCGGATGGTCTCCGGGAACCACGACTTCTGGGGCGGGTCGTTCCTGCGGGAGGAGATCGGCGTTGAGCTGCTGGAAGGGCCGGTCCGCACGACCCTCGGGGGCCGTCCCTCGATTCTCGCGCACGGGGACGGACTCGGACCGGGCGACCTCGGCTACAAGGTCCTCAAGCGCGTGATCCGGAGTCCCGTCGCGCGATTCGGCTTCCGCTGGCTTCATCCCGATCTCTCCGCGCACCTCGTTCGGGGCGTGAGCCGGACCGAGAGCCGGCACGGCGGCGTGCCGGACGAGGAGAGCCTCGCGCGGGCCGGCGTCCTCCGCGCCTGGGCGACCGGGACGCTCGCCTCTCACCCGGAGGTCGAGCTCGTGGCTCTCGCCCACTGTCACGTCCCGGAGCTCACGGAGGTGGAGCCCGGCCGGATCTACGTGAACTCGGGGGACTGGGTCCAGCACTGCACCTGGGCCGAGATCGAGCGGGACCGCGTCCGGCTCCTCCGGCACCCGCCAGGGCGCACCGACGCCGAGCCGGAGCTCCTGTCCGAGATCCCGTCTCCGGCCGGAGACGCGAGCGGAGGGAACGCGCGCCGTCCGCGAGATCAGGGGCCGACCGGGACACTGTAGCGGAACGCGACGCCGGTCGAACCGTCGGGCGGGGGCACGACCTCGCCCTGGAAGTCCCAGAGCTGGGCCGACACCCAGGCGTCGATCCCGGCGAACAGCGCCCAGAACGCGGCGAGCACGGCCCAGTTCTCGACCTGTTGCTGGCGCGACTCCAGGAGGACCGAGTCCGCCGGGAACGCTCGCTCCGCCGCGTCGAGCTTGGACTTGCTCTTGAACAGCATGAACAGGCTCCCCGCCTCCATCGTGAAGTAGAAGGCGCCACGGAGCGGCTGGTCCACCGCCGCCTGCCCCCACCCTGGCAGCACGAGCGAGCGGAAGAACGCTCCCATCGGACTCGCCGGAGGACGGAAGAGCGTGTCGGGCACGGCCTCCTGCGGCTGCGACGCCGTCGGCGCTCCTCCCGCCACGGGCGCGTCCTCCCCGACCGGCCTCGGCGTCGCGGCGGTGTCTGCGGGAGAGGGCTCCTGCGCGATCGCGACGGCCGGCGAGGCCGCCAGCGCGGCCCCGCAGAGGAAGAACATCACCGGGCCCCGTCCCCTCGCCGGGACGAGCAGCTGGCGGGAACGGGTGGGAATCGAACCCACCAGCCGCCCGATCAGGGCGGCCAGACGGTTTTGAAGACCGCTGGCGACACCAGCCGCCATCCGCTCCCCCGCTATCGCCCGGTTCGTCGCTGCCTCAGGAGAGCCGGGCGATGACGTCGATCTCGACACGAGCCCCCTTCGGCAGTCCGCCCGCCTCGACCGTGGAGCGCGCGGGATACGGCGTGACGAAGTGTTCGGCGTAGATCGCGTTCACCGTCGCGAAGTCCGCCATGTCGGCCAGGTACACGGTGGTCTTCACGACGTCGGCGAATCCCGCGTTCGCCGACGCGAGAACCGCCGCGAGGTTGGCGAACACCCTGCGAGCCTGGCTCTCCACGTCGGGCCCCACGAGCTCGCCCGTCGCCGGGTCCAGCCCGATCTGGCCCGCGGTGAACAGGAATCCGCCGGCGCGGACCGCCTGCGAGTACGGGCCGATCGCCGCGGGCGCTCCGTCCGTGTGCAGCGCTTCCAGGTGATGCATGTCCCTCTCCTCAGAACAGGCCCTCGATGGTGCCGTCGGGGTGCACGCGCATCGCCTCGGCGGCCGGCTTCGCGGACAGACCCGGCATCACCATCACGTCGCCCGTGAGCGCCACGATGAACCCCGCGCCCGCCGAGATTCGGAACTCGCGCACGGAGATGTCGAAGCCCGAGGGTCGTCCGAGCTTCGTCGCGTCGTCGCTCAACGAGTACTGCGTCTTCGCCACGCAGACCGGCAGGCCGCCGAGGCCGTTCTCCTCGATCCGCTTGAGCTCCTTTTCCGCCGATGGCAGGATCGAGACGCCCTCCGCGCCGTAGACGCCACGGGCGATCGCGTCGAGCTTCTCGGGGATCGACGCGTCCAACCCGTACAGGGGCCGGAAATCGGCGTTCTCCTCCTCGAGCGTCGCCAGGACCTGCTCGGCGAGCCCGAGGCCCCCTTCGCCTCCCCTCGCCCACACGTCGCAGTCGGCGACCGCGACGCCGCGGTCGCGGCAGTACGCGAGCACGGCCTCGACCTCGTCCTCCGTGTCGTCCGTGAACCGGTTCACCGCGACCACCGGCGGCACCCCGAACTGCGAGACGTTGTCGATGTGCGCGCCGAGATTCTCGAGCCCGGCTCCGAGGCCGGCCGGCCCTCCGCCGCCCGCCTTCTCGGCGTGGTGACGCATGGCCCGGATCGTGGCCACGATCACCGCCGCCTCCGGGCGGATCTCCCCCGCCCTGCACTTGATGTCGAAGAACTTCTCGGCCCCAAGGTCCGACCCGAACCCGGCCTCGGTGACCACGACGTCGGCGAGCGCCATCCCGGCCTCCGTGGCGATCAGCGAGTTGCACCCGTGGGCGATGTTCGCGAACGGGCCGCCGTGGACGAGGGCCGGACCGCCCTCGATCGTCTGGACGAGATTCGGGGCGAGCGCGTCCTTCATCAGGAGCGCCAGCGCCCCGGAGACGTTGAGGTCGCCCGCCCGCACGAGGGAGCCGCCGGGTCCGGCGCCCAGCACGATGTTTCCGACGCGCTCCTCGAAATCGGCGAGATCCTGCGACAGGCAGAAGATCGCCATGATCTCCGAAGCGGCGGTGATCGACCACCCTTCCTCGCGCGGCAGTCCGCCGTTCGGCCCACCGAGGCCGATGACGGCGCTGCGGAGGGCCCGGTCGTTCATGTCGATCGCGCGCTTCCAGTTGATCCGCCGGATGTCGAGTCCCAGCGAATTCCCCCGAAAGAGGTTGTTGTCGAGGACGGCCGAGAGGAGCGAGTGCGCCGACGTGATCGCGTGGAAGTCGCCGGTGAAGTGGAGGTTGATCTCGTCCATGGGGAGGACCTGCGAGTAGCCGCCTCCCGCGGCGCCGCCCTTGATCCCGAACACGGGGCCGAGCGAGGGCTCCCGGAGGCACAGCATCGTGCTCGTCTCGAGGCGGCGAAGGGCCTGGGCGAGGCCCACGGCGACCGTCGACTTCCCTTCGCCGGCCGGCGTCGGCGTCATGCCGGTGACGAGAACGACCTTGCCGTTCCGCTCCCGTCCCTCGAGTGCCTCGGGACGGATCTTCGCCACGTGGTGCCCGTAGGGACGGAGGTCCTCGTCGCCGAGTCCGATCTCCGCGGCCACGTCGCGGATCGGGCGGAGCGTCGCGCGTTGTGCGATCTCGATATCGGTAGGCATCTCTCGGGTCCTTTCCTGGATGTCGGCCGGGGAGTCAGCCCCGGCGGTCGAGCTCGTCCAGCAGTTCCTGGCGCGTGACCGGCACGGCCCCGAGTCGACTAACCTCGAGACCGGCGGCGACGTTGGCGAGCGCCGCGGCGGACGCCACCTCGGGTCGGCTCACGAGGACCGCGGCGAGGGTCGCGACGACCGTGTCGCCCGCCCCCGTCACGTCGAACACCTCGCGTGCCCGTGAGGGTATCCTGACGACTCCTTCCCGCTCGCGCGAGACCAGCAGCATGCCTTCCTCCCCGAGCGTCACCAGGAGGTGCCGGCATTCCAGCCGGTCCATCAGCGGGCGTAGAGTCGCCTCGTCGCGCGGCGCGCGCTCCCGTCCCAGGGCGGCCGCCAGCTCCCGCACGTTCGGCTTGAACAGGAACGCGTCCCGGAAGTCGAAGAAATGTCGGAGCTTCGGGTCCACGATCGACGGGATCCCGCGCGCCGCCGCCTCCCCGAGGAGGGTACGCGTGAGTCCGGGCGAGAGGACCCCCTTGTCGTAGTCCTCGAGGACGAGCACGTCGGCGTCCGCGAGGGCCGCGAGAGCCCGCCCGACCAGGCGCTCGGCGACCGCGCCTTCGACCGGCGACACCGCCTCGTGGTCGACGCGCAACATCTGGTGGTGCCGGGCCAGGATCCGCGTCTTCCGGGTCGTGGGTCGGCCCGCGTCGACGACCACGTCGGCCGGATCGATGCCGCCGGCCGCGAGCGCCGCGCGCAGATCTTCCCCCGCACGGTCCTCTCCGACGACCGAGACGAGACGAGCCCGCGCGCCGAGCGCCACGACGCCGGCGGCCACGTTCGCGGCTCCCCCGAGCGCCGCGCGCTCCTCTTCCACGCGGACCACGGGCACGGGCGCCTCGGGCGAGATGCGGTCCACGCTGCCGGAGAGGTAGCGGTCGAGCATCGCGTCGCCGACGACGAGCACCGTGCCCCGGCGCGCGGCGTCGAGCAACTCCCTCGCCTGTGTTCCGTCCGGACCGGATTCCTGATCGGGCACGGGGTCGCCTTGCGAAGGGTCGGAGCGTCGGGTAATCTGCGGCCACCCGCCGGTTGGATCGTAAGGCCTTGCCGGGCAACGCGCTCGGAGGGCAAGAACCGGATTCTCGGCCGCGAAAGTAGCGGGCGCGCGCAGGAGAGTCAAAGCCGGAGGGACGAACGGACCGAGCCGGATGAGCCTTCGGAACTCTGCCGCCGCGCCCTTCCGCTTCCTGGGCGAGCGTCTCCGCGCGCTCGCGTTCCACACGCAGCGCTATTTCGCCCTGTTGGGTCGGGCCCTGTACGGCTCCGTCAGCCGCCCATTCTATGGGCGCGACCTCTCCGTGCAGCTCGATGCGATCGGCGTGGGGTCGATCGGGATCGTGCTCCTCACGGGCCTGTTCACGGGCATGGTCCTGGCGCTGCAGTCGGCCGTGGAGATGCGTCAGTTCGGCGCGACCATCTACATCGGCCGACTCGTCGGCGCGAGCACCGTCCGGGAGCTCGGGCCCGTGCTGACCGCCCTGATGGTGACCGGGCGAGCCGGTTCCGGGATCGCCGCCGAGCTGGGCGCGATGCGGGTCACGGAGCAGATCGACGCCCTCGACACGATGGGGGTGGACCCGATCCGGAAGCTCGTGGTTCCGCGCTTCGTGGCCTGCCTCATCGCCCTCCCCCTGCTCACGATCGTCACCGACCTCGTGGCGATCCTCGGAGGGCTCCTCATCGCGGTGGTCAAGCTCGACCTCACGCCCGACCTGTACATGCGCTCGGTCTACGCGACCCTCGCCCAGACGGGCTTTCTGTTGCGGGTGGTGCCGGTTGACGTGTTCGCCGGTCTCGTGAAGCCCGTCTTCTTCGGCGCCATCATCGCGCTCACCTCCTGCTACTACGGCATGGCGACGCGAGGTGGCACGGAGGGAGTCGGCCGGGCGGCCACCGGCGCCGTCGTCACGTCCTCGATCTTCATCCTGGCGACGGACTACTTCCTGACCCAGCTCATTATCGCGCTGCTCATCGAATGACCCGCGGACGCGATCCCCTCTGGGACTCGGGACGGCTCCGCGCGGAGCGCGAGGAAGCGCGGGTGATCCTCGACGCGCGCCCGGAAGCGACGTCCGATGAGGAGCCGGTCATCGCGCTCCGCGACCTCGTGCTCCGGTACGGAGAGCACACGGTGCTCGACGGGGTCTCGCTCGACGTGGCGCCCGGCGACACCGTCTGTATCCTCGGCGGATCGGGGGCCGGCAAGTCGACGGTGCTGCGCCTGATCCTCGGGCTCACCCTGCCCGACTCGGGCGAGATCCTGGTGCGCGGGCAGAACGTCGTCTCGGCCTCGCACGACGAGCTGCTCGCACTCCGGCGCGACATGGGGATGGTGTTCCAGGAGGCGGCCCTGTTCGACTCTCTGACCGTCCGGGACAACGTCGGTTTCTATCTGTACGAGCACACGCGCTTGCCCGAAGACGAGATCGAGGCCCGGGTTCGGGAGTCGCTCGAGCTCGTCGACCTCGAGCCGGACCAGGTTCTGGATCTCCTTCCGGCCGAGCTGAGCGGCGGGATGCGAAAGCGGGTCGGGATCGCGCGCGCTCTCATCCACCGGCCGGCCATTCTGCTCTATGACGAGCCGACGAGCGGGCTCGACCCGATCACGACCCGCACGATCGACGACCTCGTGCTGAAGCTCCAGCGGGAGCTCGACGTGTCGAGCGTGGTGGTCACGCACGAGATCCGGTCGGCCTTCCGGATCGGCAACCAGGTGGCTCTATTGTACGAAGGACGAATCGTGTTCCAGGGCTCCCCCGAAGAGATGATGGACTCCGACGATGCCTACGTGCGTGACTTCCTCCGCTGAGCCGGGACGCCCCGGCGGCCGCGTCCCGCGGGACGCCGGGGAGGCGGCATGAGGCGCGGCTCACCGGTCACCTGGGAGCAGGTCCGGGTCGGCCTCCTGATTCTCGTCGCCCTGACCGTCCTCTCGTCCGCGGTCTTCCTCATCGGCAACACGGGAAACGTGTTCGGAAG
>Ga0316577_10000402_pt1 | contig 16640 bp, 12 predicted proteins | sample S5NA_FD_203073 | JGI IMG/M metagenome (GOLD analysis project Ga0316577, IMG submission 203073) | Rhizosphere microbial communities from salt marsh grasses in Alabama, United States - S5-7_050615r2r1 | ecosystem: Host-associated > Plants > Roots > Rhizosphere | place: USA: Alabama | collected... | reverse complement strand
AGATAGGTCTCCAGGGTGGCGGTCAATGCGCCATGGTCGGTCACCACCAGCTTTACGTCTGGATTGGCCGAGACATATCCCACGAAGGTCGGGATGCCAGCCGTGGCATCGGCATTGGTGGCATCATCGATCTCCAGGTAGTCCACCGTCAGACCAGCTTCCTCGAGAGCATCGATCACGCCCTTGGTGCGCTCGCCACGACCAGCCTGGGCCAGCAGGCCCCAAACCATGGCCTTGTCGCCGGCACCCAGCCCAAAGCGACTGACAGCCTCGGCACCCAGAGCATAGCCAGCCGAGTACAGCTCGGCGCCCACATAGCCAAAGCCGGCAGTCTTGTAGTCTGCCTCCAGCTTGGGCAGTGTGGTGTTCTGGCTGGTGACAATGATCCCCTGCCCCTCGGCATCGGCCACGACGGCGCTAAACGCATCGTCGCCGGGGTGACCCATGATGGCGATGCCATCGGGCTTGGTAGCCGCAGCCTCGGCAAACTGGGTCACCATCTTCTCGGGGTTCCAGTCGGACCAGACATATTCGACGTCGGCGCCCAGGTCGGCCGCCGCAGCCACGGCGCCGTTGTAGACGACGGTGGCAAAGGGGCCGCCAGGAGAGCCGCCCGGGAAGAATACGATCTTGGTGCCAGAGCACCACTTGCCCTCAGCCGAAGGGGCAGGCCCTTCAGTCTCCGTCGGCTCCTCGACGACAGCCTCGGTGGGCTCTTCCACCGACGGGGCGGTCGTCGCTTCTTCGGGCTCGGCCGTTTGCCCGCAGGCGGCCAACAACATCGCCAGAACGAGCATTGCTGCGAACAATACATTCAGCTTTTTCATTTTCTTTCCTCCTTGTCGGCTTTCAGTTTCGGTCCAAATTTGCAGTTTCATTTCCGCCTGCATCTATCGGCTATGTGCATCACCTCCTTTGCAGAGCACGCTACTGGACGAGTCGGGTCCAACTTCCTGGGCTTGCTTTCATCCTGCAGCTTGACCCCTGGCCTAGCTCGCAACACCTCTTCTCAATCTTCACCTCCTCCATCGCGCGTCTCACACCCTACTTCCCAGTCCACCCTTCGATCTTGCGGAGCAGGGCTGATTCCTCCTCTTCGCTCTCCGTGGCGACCCACAGGAACAGGCCTTCGGGGTCCATGGCTGCCGTGAACTGCTCGAGCTCGCTTTTGTTCAGGTCCATGATGACCGGCACATCGCGAGTCTGGAGCGTCTTGATGAATGGCACCCACTGAATGCCGTGGACCTCGGGTACACTGAGGATCGTGTCGAAGTGCTGGCCCCCCTTTCGCGTCCAGGTGGAAGAGGTTGTGCGTCATACTCTGGACTTTGCGCTCCAGAATCGGCAATCCATACTCATGGAAAAGCTTCGGAGAGATGAGCGCCGCAAAGCCACAACTGGGAATGTGCATCCGTCCGAAGGAGGGGATGTCCATCCAACTGGACGACGGTTGGCCGCGTGCCTTGAGCATCGCATCAAAGTGATCGTACACCATCTCGAAATCGGCGCTGGCCCGTTCCACCAGCGCCTTGACTTGCTCCGGGCTCTCCACCATATCTATGCACAGTCGATCCATGCCCAGCCAGGCGTCCTCCACTCGTCGCCCGGATCTCTTCAAGCTCACTGCATGCTTCCGTCTTTTGCTGTGTGACGTAGCGCTCTGGACAGTGCTCCAATCATGACAGGATGGCGCAAGCTGGCGGACCAGAATTTCTTATGAGCGTTTCGTCCTGAGGTAGAATATGCTCTGAACGCCAAGCGCAATCAACGTCAACAACCCGACCCCAATCCTGGTCCACCACGAACTCAGTGTACCATTAAATTGCAGAATGGACACAATCGTACCGTGGATCAGGACACCGAACAGGGTGCCAATGACATTGCCGACTCCGCCGCTTAGCGAGGTCCCCCCTATCACTACCGCAGCAATTGAGTCCAGCTCCATACCACTGGCGTGTTGTCCATAGCCCGCCAGCAAGGACATGCTGAAGACAATCCCTCCCAGAGCAGAGCACAGACCGCTGAACGCATATACCATGATCTTTGTCCGGGCGACCGGCAGGCCCATTAGGATCGCCGACTGTTCGTTGTTCCCCATGGCATAGATCGTGCGACCAAAGCGTGTGAAAAAGCTCAGGTAGATCGCCACCACTAACATGATCGGGCCGACCAGGGTGGTAGGGTAGATGTACGCTTTCGGTATGAACGGAATATGGATCGGTGTCAGTGCAAACGTCTTGTACACCTCATTCGTAATCGTCACCGAAGTCAGACTGATGATATACGCCATGCCACGGGCAAAATAGTACCCCATCAGAGTGACGATAAAAGGCTGCACCTTGAGGGTTTGAATGATCGTACCCATGAGGGCCCCAAGTGCAATGCCCATGACGATCATCAGCGGGATCACAAGGTACGGGCTCGCGCCGCCCCGAAGCAATGCAGCGGAAGCGGTGCCGGTCAGGGCAATCACCCCGCCCACAGAGAGATCGATCCCGCCCCCGCCGCTCAGGATCACCATGGTCATCCCAATCGAAACCAGGAGCAGGCTGCTGTCGTTGATGAACAGGTTAAAGAACACCTGCGGCTTTCGCATGGCTGGATACAACTGGGTGCCCACAAAGTAGATCAGGACAAAGACCCCAAAGGTGAGTAGCAATGAACCATTTCGGAACATGAAGGTTCTAATGCGCTGCATCATGTTGAGAACCTCTCCGCTCAAATACTCGATTCATCAGGCGGCGGGTGTAATCAGAGTAGAGCAGGATAACCAGCAAGACCAATATTGCTTTGGCGGCTAGCAGGGCATTGGCTGGCACACCCAGGCTATAGACCGTAACCGTGAAGGTCCAGATGACGACCGCGCCAATCACACTGGCAAGCAGGGAGAACCGCCCCCCGGTCATCAGAGTCCCGCCCATGACGACCGCCAGGATGGCATCCAGCTCGTAGTTCAGACCATTGTTGTTGCCGTCGGCGCTGTGAACATAGGAACTGAGGATCAGACCGGCGATCGCGCCACAGAACCCGCAGAACGTATAGGCCAGCAGCTTGACGTTCTTTTCGTTGATGCCACTATAGTACGTCGATTTGGCATTGATCCCCACCGACTCGATGAACAAGCCGATGGCGGTCTTGCGCACCAACAACCAAGCCAGGAGCAGGACCCCCGCGACAATAAAGATCGAGACCGGCAACCCAAGGATATAGCCATTCCCAAACCAGAAATAGGGCGTGTAGTAAATCGTCATGATCTGCCCATTGGTGATGAGCTGGGCAATGCCCCGGCCGGCAACCATCAAGATCAACGTGGCAACCATCGGTTGGATCCCTGCCCTGGAAACCAGCCACCCGTTCCACAAACCGCACACGGTACCGGCTGCAAGAGTGGCGAGGATGATAAGCGGCAACGGGGTATTCGTAGCGTTCCTGGTCAGGATCTCGTTCGTGATCAATTGATTGCCCAGCGCTGGATTGATAAGAACAGCACCCATCGCCGCCGAAATCGCGATTACGGCGCCCACAGAGAGATCAACGCCACCTGTTGCTATCACCAGGGTCATCCCGAGGGCTACCAACATCAGAGGCGCCCCGTTGTTAAAAATGTCAACAAGGTTGCCGTACAGGTGCTTTCCGTATACGGGGTCTTCGATGATGCCGAGCCTGAAGAAACCTGGCTCGACAATGGCATCAAAGACCAGAATGAGCACCCAGGCCACTAGCGGCCAAAATGCCTGGCTGCGACGAAGCCTTCCGAGAAATGATGTCTGTTTCATGCTTCTCCTGCCATGGCTTGAATAAGGGTCTTGTCGTCCACGTCACCCGAATATTCAGCTACCTTTTTCCGGTCACGCAGGACAGCAACACGGTCGCTGACACGCAGCACCTCTTCCAATTCAGAGGAGATGAACACGCAGGATTTGCCTTCCTCTGACAATTGCATCACCAGCCTCTGGATCTCTGTTTTCGCGCCCACATCGACGCCCCGGGTAGGCTCGTCCAGGATGAGAACCTTCGGATTCGTTGCAAGCCAGCGGGCAAGGATCACCTTTTGCTGATTGCCGCCGCTCAGATTGCTGACCCGCTGCTCAGGAGAAGGCGTAACAATCCCTAATAACTGGATATACTTGTCGGCGAGTTCGTTCTGTCTTTGCATGGAGAGGTATTTCAACCACCCGTAGCGTGCCTGCAAGGCCAAGATGATGTTCTCGCGGACGGTCAGGTCTCCCACAATTCCCTCTGCCTTGCGATCTTCGGGACAAAGGGCAATGCCGCGCTTCAAAGACCCAAGGGGGGAGAACTTTGTCACCTCCTCGCCATCAACAACGAGCGAACCACTATCTGGGGCATCGATCCCAAAAATCAAGCCAGCCATCTCTGTGCGTCCGGAACCCAACAGCCCGGCGACACCCAAAACTTCACTTGCATACAATTCCAGATCCACTGGCTCCAGCGACCTCGCCAGCCCCAGGCCCTTTGCCTCCACCAGTTGTTGCTTTTCTGCCGTGTCTTCCGCTCGGGATCTCACCCTGGTCATGGCATCCAACTCGGTCAAGCTGCGCCCCAGCATCTTGGCGACCAGTTCGACGCGGGGCAGTGAGCGAGTCTCATAGGTGCCCACCAGCTGTCCATTCCGCAGCACCGTGATCCGGTCCGCTATCTCGTAGACCTGATCCAAAAAGTGCGTAATAAAGATAATGCCAATGCCTTCGTTCTGCAGCTTGCGCATCACATCAAAAAGCAGATTCGTTTCGTGAATATCCAAGCTGGAAGTAGGCTCGTCCAGGATCAGAACCTTGGCAGACAGGATCTCCAAGGCGCGCGTAATAGCAACCATCTGTTGGATGGCAACAGAGTAATTTCCAAGTGGCTGAGTCACATCGACGTCAATGCTCAAGCGGTTGATGGCATTTCGAGCCAGATCGTTCATCTTTGACCAGTGAATGCTCCCTAAGCGGCGAGGCTCGCGACCCAGCATAATGTTCTCGGCGACCGAGATATTCGTACAGAGGTTCACCTCCTGATAGACCGTGCTGATGCCAAGCTCCTGGGAGTGTTCGGGAGATCGCACCTGGACCAACTTGTCATCAAGCTGAATGGTGCCATTATCTGGCTGCTCCACGCCAGTCAACACCTTGATGAGGGTAGATTTTCCGGCCCCATTTTCTCCTACCAAGGCGTGGATCTCCCCCTTTCTCAAGGTAAAGTCGACGTCGTCGAGCGCCATCACGCCCGGGAAGGACTTGGTGATGCCCAACATCCTGACCACATCTATTGGTTCATTCATAGACCTTACCTGCCCGCAACTCTGTTGGTGTCGATAGAGAAGCGACGATTCTTCAGTGCCGCTTCTCTATCGACCAGGTTCACCTTTTCGCCTGTACCGCGGCCTCCCGAGTTGGTCTAGTACTTGCGAGTCGGAAGCAACTCGGCAGCGTTATCCGGGTAGTAGACCGTCTCGTTGGTGAGTACTTCGCGGTCAATCTCTTGGCCGTTCATCAGCTTCAGAGCCATCTCCATTACCTGTGGCCCTAGCAGCGGATTGCACTCGACATCGGCCTGGAACCACCCATCCACCATGGCCTGGAAGCCACCGCGGGTGCCGTCCACAGAGACGATAAAGAGATCGCCGGGCTGTACGCCCGCTGCCTTGAGCGCTTCGATGGCGCCGATGCCCATGTCGTCGTTGTGGATGAAAATTCCTTGGAAATCCACGCCGGGCGTGTATTTCTGCAAGAAAGCTTGCATCACAGGCAGGGCCTCAGCACGGGTAAAGTTGCCGGTCTGAGAGTCAAGGATCGTGATGTTGTCATTGAGCTTGTTGCGGAAGCCTTCGGCGCGTCCAACTGCCGCACCAGAGCCCGTCGTTCCAGACAGCTCCAGAACAGCGCCACCGTCGGGCATCGCCTTGTTGAACTCCTCAGCGGCTCGCTCGCCCTCCAAAACCATGTCAGAGCCGATGTGAGAAGCGTACAGGGACTCGTCAGCACTGACACTGCGGTCTACGATAATCACCGGGATACCGGCATTCTGGGCTTCCGTCAGGACAGCGTCCCAACCATCTTCGACAACCGGGGGAAGGCCGATCACATCGACTTCTTGCTGGATGCACGAGCGCATGGCAGAAATCTGGTTTTCCTGCTTCTGTTGAGCATCAGAGAAAATCAAGCGAACTCCCAGCTCGCCAGCAGTTTCCTTGAACGACGCAGTGTTGGCTGTGCGCCAGTCGCTCTCAGCGCCGAGCTGCGGATAGCAGAGTGTCATGTCGGTGTACTCGCAGTTTGGGGCGCAGTCGGCCTGTTCGGACGCTGTGTCTCCGCCACCACCACAGGCTGCCAGCAATATGACAGTCAAAACCAGCAGGAAAATGTGTTTTTTGAAACGAAACATGATCTTCTCTCCTTAGTTTTTTTTGCTCTCCTTGCGGAGAAGTGTACGACCCGATTGGCGTGCGAACGAGCCCAACATCAAGGCTGTGTCGCTTGACTGGAAGTGTCTGCTCCGAAACGTCGATCACAGGGCAGGCACTTTTACCTCCGATCTCGAATATTGTTTGTCGTATCACCTCCTAGCACAGTGGACTCGCGGGCTGCACCAGTGTGCATTTCAGTACCAAATGGAGCTCTGGCACAAGTGTGCCTACAGTCGATCCTGGCACTAGAAAACAACACGTGTCTCCGGAGCTGCTCAGGCTCAATCGGGTTCCTGGAGCAAGGGTGCCCTCCTGTAAAATCCCTCCTTATGATGGTCAATCTTCCAGCCCATGTGTTTGGTCAGTACTTTTTCGAAGGCATCTGCAGGGCCATGTCCTGCCTCAGCCGTGCGGCGAACTCTGGCGTAAAGCTGACCTGCATCGGGCAACGATCCGGCTCCTCGTGACGGAGGGCCATCGCCACCCTATCTCGCGGCCTCATCCCACCCCCTCACCTGCTGCATGGAACTCCATTTCTCACTGGCCGTACTCGTGGCGATACCGGTCATGCAGTTTATCAATCATCTCCGCCGGGATTTCGTCGGGCCGGCCCAGCTGCAAGGCCAACCAGGCCGTCCGGGCGATATCTTCTACCATCACAGCCGCCTTGAGCGCGGCTTGGCCGCTGGGCCCCACGGTGAATACCCCATGATTCTTGAGCAACACGGCGGCCGAGGAGCCGATCGACTCGACCACAATCCGGCCTATCTCCTCCCCGCCAATGAGGGCAAAGCCGCCGCAGGGGATCGGTCCGCCGAACTCGTCTGCCTGGGCGGTGAGGTAGACCGGAATCGGCTGGCCCAGAGCAGCAAAAGCAGTGGCATAGTTGGAATGGGTGTGCACGATGCCGTGCACATCGGGCCGGTGCCGGTAGATATACACATGGCTGGCTGTATCTGACGAAGGCCTGAACTCGCCCTCAACCAAGTTCCCTTCCAAATCGACGACAACGATGCTGCCGGGCACAAGGTCCTGGAAATGGACCCCCGAGGCTTTGATGGCGACGAGCCCGGTCTCTGCATCACGGATGCTCACGTTGCCGCTGGTCCAGGTGACCAGACCATTCTCGGGCAGTGCCTGGTTCAGAGCAACCAATTCCTCTCGGATGGCCTGCAGCAACATTGTTCACACACTCCTGACGGTTCGGGCAGCCTGCCAGCCGGCCCGCCCCAGCTCTGGATCGTCGCCGGAAGTGGCGCCGATCCCACGGCAACCCTGTAGCATTCCATGCCCGGCAGGCTTGATCCTCTGCCTATTTCGCGCCCTGCGCGTGCTGCCGACCGGGCTGCCAGTCTCCGCGCTGGCAGTAGCTGGCAGATTCTCAGATGCAGTCATAGCTTCCAAAAGGGCCTCAACGTTCTCCATAGGCACATCGGTCATCAGCCGGTGCGACGGCGCGAGCACAAGACCGGTGCCTTCGGGTGCCAGGGTGGCAAGGCAATCGGCCACCGCCTGTCTCACCTGTTGAGGCGATCCCTGCGGCAGCACGGTCTGCGTAGAGACGCCGCCGTAGCAAGCCAGCCGGTTGCCAAAGGTGCGCCGCAACCAGGCATGACCGATCACCTCCGGCTGCACCGGATTGATCGCGGTCAACCCAATCTCGACCAGGTCTGGCAAGATAGCCGCGATCTGCCCGTCGGAGTGCAGGATCACAGGCAAGCCCGCCTCGCGAAAAGGCGCGAACATCCGGGCCAGCCGGGGCTTGATCAAGGTCCGCCACATCCTGGGCGAGAACAGAAGGTTGTTCTGCGCGCCGTAATCATCGCCAAAGTATCCTCCATCGACCCCCATCTCCAGGAACCGCCGGATCAGAACTAGCTGGATCTCTGTGATCCGCTCCAGCAGATCGGAGGCGAATCCAGGATTGTCTGCCATGTCCAGCAGAAACCGCTCAAAGCCGCGCAGGGTCCAGGCACGCTCGAACAATGCGAAGCCGAGATTCGGAACGACAAGGCGCGCGCCGCCATCCTGTTCGATCGTCCGGGCCGCCTCGTCCAGGAGGCCGGGAGCCTCAGGATCGGGCCAGGCGAAGGCATCCAGATCCCGGCTGTCCGCCAGAGGATAGACGGCGACCAAGTAGCCCTCCTGCCTGGTGTCGAACCCCACACCCCACCAGTCGAAGGTGATCCGTCCATCCTCGCTGCGCCGGCGCTCGTGAGCGATGTCGACACGCAACAGATGATTGTCCAGCCGCTCGGGCAGGCGGTCCGGCGTTGTATCCAGGTGCGCCGCCAGCCGCTGGCCCATGGCCCGCGTGTAGTTGATCTGGGTTGGAATGCGGTCGACCGGCTCATGTCTGAGCGCGCACCGCATCCGCTCCTTGCGGCTGACCGTCATCATAGTTGTCTTCCCGATGCTATTCCGGCGCCCCAACCGGGCCCTGCACGCGGGCCTTGAGGGTCTTGAGCCGCTTCATGACGTCGTTCTCGCCACGCCCAAAGTAGTCGTGCAGGCGCACGTACTCGGCATAGATTTGGTCGTATACGGCCCTGTGCTCCGCGATGGGCCGGTAAACCTCGTCCTTCAGCCGCGCCATGTGCGGTACGGCCTCAAAGATTGTGTCATAACCGCCTGCTGCACGGCCAGCTGCCACCGCTCCGAACATCGCCGAGCCCAGGGCAGGCGTCTGCTGCGAAGCACTGACCCGGATTTCGCGTCCGGTGACGTCGGCATAGATCTGCATCAACAGCTTGTTTCGCTCGGGCAGCCCGCCGCAGGCAACAATCTCGTTCACGGCGACGCCATTCTCCTCGAATGTGTCGATGATCGTTCGCGTGCCGTAGGCGGTGGCCTCGATCAAGGCTCTGTACATGTCCTCAGCCCTGGTCGACAGGGTGGCACCCAGCAGCATGCCCGTCAGGTCCACATCGACGAGCACCGAGCGATTGCCATTCCACCAGTCCAGGGCGAGCAATCCATGCTCTCCAGGGACCTGCAGGGCTGCCTTCTCTTCGAGAAGCTGGTGAAGGTCAATGCCCCGGGCCTCAGCTTCCTCTTGATACGCAGCCGGGGCGCAGTTCTTCACGAACCAGGCAAAATGGTCGCCGACGCACGATTGGCCCGCCTCATAGCCAAAGAACCCAGGGATGATCCCATCCTCTACCACGCCGCACATCCCGGGGACCAGATGCTCTTCCGTGCCAAGCACCATGTGGCAATTGGAGGTGCCCATGATGATCACCATCCGGCCCGGCTCGACGACGGCCGCCGCCGGTACCGACACGTGGGCGTCGACGTTGCCGATCGAGACCGCAGTGCCAGTGCGCAGTCCGGTCAGATCGGCCATCGCCGGCGTGAGACCGTCAGCCCGCTGCCCCAAGGGATAGATCTGCCGCGAGAGCTTGGCGTCTACCACATCCCTCAATCGCGGGTCCAGGGCAGCAAAGAATTCGTCATCGGGATAGCCGTCGCGCTTATGCCAGATCGCCTTGTAGCCTGCCGTGCACGAGTTGCGACGTTCCTGGCCGGTCATCTGCAGAACGATCCAGTCGGCTGCCTCCAGGTAGCGGTCAGCCGCCGCGTAGACGTCCGGCGCCTTGTTCAGCGTCTCCCAGATTTTGGGAAACATCCACTCGGAAGAGATCTTGCCACCGTACCGCTGCAGCCAGCCCTCGCCGCGCTCTTCTGCGATCTCGTTCAGTCGATTCGCCTCCGGCTGGGCGGCGTGGTGTTTCCAAATCTTGACCCAGGCATAGGGGTTGTCCCGCCATTCCGGCCTCTGGCACAGAGGTGTGCCCTCGCCGTCGACCGGCAGCATGGTGCAGGCGGTGAAATCGGTGCCCAGACCGATCACATCCTGCGCGTCCACACCGGCTTTGCTCAACACGGCCGGGATCGTCACCCGCAGCACCTCGATGTAGTCGGCGGGATTCTGTAGCGCAAAGTCATGGGGCAGCCCGACATCGGTTCCGGGCAACACTTCATCGATGACGCCGTCGCCGTAGGCGTGAATGGCCGTGGCAACTTCCCGTCCATCGGCTACGTCCACCAGCACTGCCCGCCCTGACTCGGTGCCAAAGTCCAGGCCAATCGCGTATTTCTGACTGCTCAAGCTAGCCTCCTTGGTTCCACAGACAAGATCACACAGCGGTCTCTATTTCCTGCGGCACGCCTTGCCGCTTCACAGGATCTCCAGGATGGCAGGCCGCTCGTACTCGGCGTCGCCAACCGCTACAGGCAGCATGGGCCAGCCATCGATGGCGGTGAGTACCTCCACGCCCGAATCAGTGACCAGGACCGTGTCCTCTGACTTGGTGCCGGCGATGGACGGGTTCCAGGCGTACGCCTGACCGCTCAGAACAAGGTCCTGGGAATGGGGTGTGGCGATATACTCGCGTGGCTCGTAACCGGCCGGGCCACCCTGATGATGCCACTGCCATTCATCAGGAAAGCCACCCTCGGCGTAGGCCGCCGCGGCCCGCTCAAAGATCTGGCCCAACGTCCGGCCGGGCCGGGTGCTGTCAAAGAAGGTTGCGTCCACAGCTGCGACAGCCTCGCCCTTGCGGCGCAACTCGTCTGGCAGGCGGCCAAAGTGAACGAGACGCGTGACCGAGCAGACCAGGCCCCAGCGCCGCCCGCACAGCACCAGCATGGCATAACGCGCCATCTCCTTCCCGGTAGGCAGGGGATGCCGGATGGCGAACACCCGCTCGTCGGTGGCGATCAGGTTTACAATCGCCTGCGCCCCGCGCCGATCCGCCTCGCGGGCCAGCAGCGCAGAGATTTCGTATTCGGTCTGGCCCGGGCGGACGGCTCGCACGGCATCATCGATGGCCTCAGCGCAGAGCTGGCCCAGTTTTCTGAAACGCTCCCCTTCTTCTGGCATCAGATTGGCGCGGAGCCGAGCCATGTCGTGGGACAGGTCCACCGCGCCCGGAACCGGACCGTCGGCGCCAAGCCTCAGCCCGCTCGCCAGCCAGCCCAGCGTGTCCTGCGCCTCGTACCAGGGCGCCACGTGGAACTGCCAGCCCTGCTCGGCCAGGTGTTCTTCCCCGTCGAGGCGGGGTGCCTCGATGCTATTGGTGAGCAAGTGCCGCCCGGAGGGTGCGATCAACAGTGAGGCCTCGCCGTTCGCGACGGCGGTGTTGACGTAGGAGGCCGCGCCGCAGGTCGCCCAGGCAAAACTGCTGACCCTCTGGAGGAGCAGGGCGTCGACTCGACGCTCTGCCATGAGCGCCCGGAGGCGCTCTTGCTTGATCTCAAACTCGGCCATCTGATCTGCCCTACCTTACGCCATACCTAGCCTGTATGGTGGTAGACGTCCCAGCCCATGTACTTGCCCAACGCCTCGGTTACGGCGGCTGCCACCTGAGAGCGATTGACGGCCACATGGTGCTCATACCCATTGGCACAGATATGGTGCAGCAAGCCCTGAAAGCCAGGAATCCAGACAACGCCATGCCCGCCAAAGGTGTCCAGCGGATCGTCGACCACTTCACCTTCTCCCACGTAGGCGCGGACCATGCCCCAGGCATCGTCGGTGGAAACACGGCAGTAGGTGAACGGGCCGGTTTTGATAGCGCCGATCATCGTGCCGTAGGTATTCTCCTTTCCCACAGTCGCGGCGATGATATCCTGGTACGACATCTTGGCGTCCTGAAAAAAGTCGACCGGGAAGTTGCTGCAGTGGAACAGAACACCCTTGTCGGGGTCATCTCCATAGTTGTTGTTCCAGTCAACTAGGGCGCTGGGCTTCTGGGAGGCGAGGGCCATGGCATACATGCCAATGGCACCCGTGATATCGGTTTCGCAGGCGCTGGGCCTGAGCGCATTGCTCATCATGCTCATCACAGTGCACGGTACGATGCCGAAATACTCCTCCATGGAGGTCCAACACTGTACGGCGGTGGCAACCAGGTCGTTTTCATCCATCCAGCGCTCGGTGACCACGGCGAACTTGGCCATTTTGAGCAGCGCAACTGCCGGGATGCCGGCAGTTGGCACATAAGCTCGTATCGCCTGGAGTTTATCCCGGACTTCCGGCGCATCGTCACTGAGTCGATCTGTGCGACCAAAGGCCTCGGAGAGATCCAGGACTTCCACGCTGATGCCCGCCTGTTCCAATAACTTCTCGCTGAAGCGCACGGTGATAAAGGCTGCCGGCCGAGCGCCCAACATGCCAAACCTGGAGCCGCGAAGGCCGCGAACGACACGGCACGTGGCAGCGAATTGGCTCAGATCCTGTCGAAAGCTGTCCGAGCCGGGCGCGACGGTGTGCAGGGTAGTGAGGGAGTAAGGAATCTCGTACTGCGAGAGGTTATTGCAGACCGACATCTTGCCGCAAAAGCTGTCGCGCCGGTCGGCCAGGGTCATCTTGCCCACCTCGTCTGGGAAGGCTTGGACGAGGACCGGCACATCCAGTCCCGAGAGGCGGATCGAGGTCGCCACAGCGCGCTCGTCACCAAAATTGGGGAGGGTGACCAGGATGCCGTCGATCTTGGCGGCATGCTCCTTGAAGAGGGCGGCGCATTTCTTTGCATCCTCCAGCGTCTCGACGGAACCGAACGGCGTCTCCCCGGTGTCGAGGACGATGGCCTTCAAGCCCTCTTCCTCCAACACGCGCAGCATCTCTTGCCGGCCGGTCTCGCACAGATGATCGGGGAAGAATCCCCGATTCCCGACTATGACACCCAACGTTGTTTGCCTCATCAGTTCGTGCCTCCTTGCTCGAAAAGGATCTGATCTGCTACTCGGCTCTGGGTGCCCCGGTCGGCGTGGCCCCTGAGCTTTCCCGAACTATTAATTCAGGTTGCAGCGAGAGCGCGACCGAGCCGATCGGCACCTCTTGCCGATGATCGGCCTCAATGGCCTGGCTCAATTCCCGCACTGCGGTACAACCTAGCTCCCGCAAGTTTTGGTATACCGTCGTCAATGGCGGCCAGTAGTACCCCGCTTCGGGCATGCCATCAAAGCCCACCACCGCCAGGTCCTGTGGTATGCGGAGTCCCCGCCGGCAGGCAACCTGGAGGACTCCGAGTGCCATCTGGTCGTTACCCACGAACAGCGCATCCATCTCCGGAAAGGCGTCGAGGAGCGGCCCGATCCCCCTCTCCCCGCTGGCGGCAGACCAGGTGCCTGACACCCATTGATGGTCGCCGGGCGGGCGGCCCGCCTGTTGCAGGGTATCCTGCCAGCCTGCCAAGCGCTGGCGAGCTTCCCACCAGTCTAGCGGCCCAGAGATATGGCCAATGTTCCGGTAGCCCTGCGAAAGCAGGTGCTCGGTGGCGAGGCAGCCGCCCCGGTAGTTGTCGATCGACACGCTCGAAAGGGCCGGGCGCTCGCCCATGGTCAGAAACACCAGAGGAGCCGCGAGTTCGGGAGGCCGGCCCTCGAGCCAGGCTCGATTGGTTCCAATCTCGGGAACGGCCCAAATGATGCCGTCCACCTGTCTGGCTACCAACGAGTTAAGAAGGGGTTGGATGTCGTTGGTGTCGAACTGGGGCAGCTCTTTGAGGACGAGCGTGTAGCCCATCTCTTCCGCTTGCTCGGTGATGCCGCTGAGGGTGCGCGAGGGGCCGACATACTGAAGACCCGCCGTAACCACGCCCAGGGTGTAGCTGCGCTGCCGACTGAGGCTGCGGGCAATAGCATTGGGCTGGTAGTTGAGATCCTCGATGACCTGCCATACCCGCTGGCGGGTCTCGTCGGCTACGTCGGGCCGGTGGTTGATGACACGGGATACGGTCTGATGAGATACGCCTGCGGCGGCAGCAACATCTCGAATGGTCACTCTGAGTTTCACACTCGTTGCACCTCGCTGTCTTGAGTGCCCTGGGCAATGTTACCGTTCCCGTTACCGTTCACATTATATCACAGACGGGGCCCGCTGTCAAGACCTGAGTTTTCGCCACAGCGCCATTTTCACAGACACTCGATGACAGTTCATCGTGCAACCAGAGCCAACCACATTCCAACCAACCCCAGCGTTTACGGATCGCCTTCAGATGGTATGCTATGAACAGCGGGTCCGTAGCTGGCTTGGCTGGCCTCGGCAAAATGCACCGTGCATCGCCGCGTAGTAGGCGCCGGCCCCGTTCGCGGCTGGGCGCGCGCGGAGCTGTGCACGGAATGAAACCGAATTAGGGGAAGTCTGAATGGACGATAGCGCAACCAAACATCACGAGCAGTCAGAGGAGAACGAGCTGAAGAACCATCGCCATGGCGAGGAACGCAAAGCCCACGGCAAAGATCCGGGTGTTCAGACTGGGAAAGGCACCGGGCATCAGATGGACCACGCGGGCGGGCACGGTGGGCACGAGGGAAATCACAGAGCGCACGTGGACCATACCGGGCATGAGCAGATGTTCCGCCGGCGCTTCTGGATCTCGCTGGTATTGTCGATTCCGGTGCTGGTCTACAGCCCTACGCTCCAACAATGGTTAGGATATACCGCTCCTGCCTTTCCGGGCAGCGAGTGGGTCACCCCCATCTTTGCCGTCATCGTCTTCCTCTACGGGGGGATTCCGTTTCTGCGAATGGCGGTGCCCGAGCTACACAACCGCAAGCCGGGGATGATGACCCTCATCTCCCTGGCGATCTCGGTGGCCTTTGTCTATAGTCTGGCTTCGCTCTTTCTACCCGGTCAGACCAGCTTTTTCTGGGAGCTAGTGACGCTGATCGACATCATGCTCCTGGGCCACTGGATCGAGATGCGCAGCGTGCGCCAGGCATCAGGGGCGCTGGATGAGTTGGCCAAGCTCATGCCCGATACGGCCGAGCGGTTGCTGCCCGACGGCGACACCGAGGAGGTGCCGGTCACTGAGCTGCGGCAGGGTGACCTGCTGCTGGTGAGACCCGGCGCCAGCGTCCCGGCCGACGGCGAGGTGGAGGAAGGCGAGTCAGAGGTCAACGAGGCGATGATCACGGGCGAGTCAAGACCGGTGCTCAAAGAGCCGGGTAGCGAGGTCATCGGCGGTACGATCAACGGCGATGGTAGCCTGCGCGTACGGGTCACGGCCACGGGCACGGATACCGCCCTGGCTGGCATCATGCGCCTGGTGAAAGAGGCACAGCAGAGCAAGTCTGATACACAGATCCTGGCCGACAAGGCCGCTGGCTGGCTCTTTTACGTTGCCCTGGGCGTGGCCATCTTGACCGCGGTCGCCTGGGTAATGGCTGTGGGCTTTGATGTGGAGGTCATTGCCCGGGTGGCCACCGTGCTGGTCATCGCCTGCCCCCACGCACTGGGGTTGGCAGTGCCGCTAGTGGTGGCGATCACCACCTCGATGGCAGCCAGGAACGGCGTGCTGATCCGTGACAGGCTGGCACTGGAAGAGGCACGCGAGATCGACACGGTCATTTTTGACAAGACCGGCACCTTGACCGAAGGCCGGTTCGGTGTCGTGGACATGGCCACTGCTAACGGCGTGGGTGAGGAGGAAGCATTGGCTTTGACCGCGGCCATCGAGGGCGACTCGGAGCACACCATCGCCCAGGGCATCCGCCGCGCCGCGGAGGAGCGCGGTCTCTCGTTGCCCGAGGTCTCCGATTTCGAGGCCATCAAAGGCCGGGGTGTGCAGGCCAGTCGGGATGGCCACAAAGTGCACGTCGGTGGCCCACGCCTGCTTGAGATGCTGGAACTTGACTTGCCCGAGTCCCTGACTGGCTTCCGGGAAGAGGCCCAGGCCAAGGGGCAGAGCGTTGTCTACCTGGTCCAGGAAGAAGAAGCGGTGGCCGCCTTTGCCCTGGCCGACGTGATACGGCCAGAAAGCAGAAAGGTCGTGGACCAGTTGCACAGCATGAACATCGAGGTGGCAATGCTCACCGGTGACAGCGAGGCGGTAGCCAAAGCGGTTGCCGACGAGCTCGGCATCGACCACTACTTTGCCGAGGTGCTGCCGGAGCACAAGGACCAGAAGGTGCACCAACTGCAGGATGAGGGCAAGCGCGTAGCCATGGTCGGCGACGGCGTCAACGATGCACCCGCCCTGACCCGGGCCGACGTCGGCATCGCCATTGGCAGTGGTACCGACGTGGCGGTCGAGTCGGCGGGAATCATCCTGGTTAGGAGCAACCCGCTGGACGTGGTCAACGTCGTCGAGTTGAGCCGGGCCAGCCATCGCAAGATGATTCAGAACTTGTGGTGGGCGGCGGGGTACAACATCGTGGCACTGCCGCTGGCAGCCGGGGTGCTTGCGCCGCTGGGCATCGTGCTCTCACCAGCGGTGGG
>Ga0316577_10000401_pt1 | contig 16646 bp, 13 predicted proteins | sample S5NA_FD_203073 | JGI IMG/M metagenome (GOLD analysis project Ga0316577, IMG submission 203073) | Rhizosphere microbial communities from salt marsh grasses in Alabama, United States - S5-7_050615r2r1 | ecosystem: Host-associated > Plants > Roots > Rhizosphere | place: USA: Alabama | collected... | reverse complement strand
ATTATCGTCGCCGCGGTGCGCAACGGCCGGCAGATCGTCGACGCCGCCGTGGCCGGGGCCGACATTGTCACTTCCGGCTTTGCCGTCTACCGGGACATGTTTGACCACCCCTACACTCACGTCGGCCTGGCCAAGTTTGCCTCGTTTTGGGATCAAACCCCCTACGAGGGATGACGACCATGGACCAACGAAACCCCAAGATCGTCTGCATCGGCGCGGGCAGCGCCGTCTTTGGCCTGAGTAACCTGGCCACCATCGTGCGCAGCGAGCGCCTGCGTGGCGCCGAGATCGTGCTGGTGGACATCGACGTCGAGGGCCTGGATACCATGACCCGCCTGGCCAACCTGATGAACGAATCGTGGGACGCGGGCATGAAGATCTGGAGCACGACCGACCGGGCCGAGGCCCTGCCCGGGGCCGACTTTGTCACGGCCTCGGTGCAGGTTGGCCCCCGCGAGGACGTCTGGGAGCTGGACTGGCAGATCCCGCTGCGCCACGGCGTGCGCCAGCCCTACGCCGAGAACGGCGGGCCGGGGGCCTTTGCCCACACGGCGCGCAACACGCCCCTGATCCTGGCCATCGCCCGCGACATGGAGTGCCTGTGCCCCGACGCCTGGCTGCTGAACTTTACCAACCCCATGATCCGCCTGACATGGGTCGTCAAGCGCTACACCCGCATCAAGGCCGTAGGCCTGTGCCACCAGCTTTTCTGGGCCTATGCCATGGCCGGCGCTGTCCTGGCCGACCGCTGGGGCCTGCTCTATCCCGATGATTTCCACGTGCACACCGACTATGACAACTGGGCCAGCCTGGTGAACGGCATCGCCCAGGGCTATGCCCACATGGACATCAAGGCCGCCGGCCTCAACCACTTTTCCTGGGTCCTCGACATCCGCGACCGGGAGATGGGCGAGGACCTCTACCCCCTGCTGCGCGAGCGCTGGCTGAATGGCTTTCGCCGCAACTTTGAGCCCCTGAGCCGCGAGGTGTTCGCCGCCTTTGGCCTGATGCCCACCGCCGGCGACGCCCACCTATGCGAGTATCTTCAGTGGACGCACGATCCGGTGGCCAAGCCCTGGGTCAAGTACCACCTGACACCACAGAACTGGGACGGCAACCGCCGGCGCCGCGCTGATCGCTGGGCGCAGGCGCACGACATTGTCGAGGGCCGGCGGTCGGTGGATGAACTCAAGATGGCCATCAGCGAGGGCGTGCCCGAGATCGTCGAGGCCATCACCTTCAACAGCAACGAGTACCATCAGCAGCTCAACCTGCCCAACGACGGCCTGATCCCCAACCTACCCGCCGACGCCATCGTCGAGGTGCCGGGCGTCATTTCGGGCATGGGCATCCACGGCCTGAACATGCCGCCCCTGCCCCCCGGCATCGCCGAGTTGTGCCGCCGCGAGTTGGCCCTCAGCTCGATTACGGTGGAGGCCTGCGTCCACGGCGACCGCCAGTTGGCCCTGCAGGCCCTGCTGCTGGACCCGATGATCAACGACATCGACACGGCGCGGGCCATCCTGGATGATTTTTTGAGAGAGTTTGAGGTGTATCTGCCACAGTTTGGGTGAGGCGGATATTGGGTATTGGGCGTCAGGGATTGGGGAACTGGGATGCGGGAGTTCAGTGTGCCTTACGGTCAGGGGAGCGTGAGCTTTCACCTGCCGGACGGGCTGGAGGTCGAAGTGGTGGAGCCGCGGGAGGTGGCGAGGGCGGCCGATCCGGAGGGCGTGGTGCGGGCAGCAGTGGGGGCACCGGTGGGCGGCGTGGACCTGGCCGGGTTGGTCCGCGGCCGGAGGGTGCCCGGTCACTTGACGGCTGCCATCGCCATCAACGACAAGACGCGGCCGGTGCCCCACCAACACCTGCTGCCGCCGCTGCTGGCGCGGCTGGAGGCACTGGGGCTGGCCCCGGAGGCGATCACGTTGATCATTGCCACCGGCGCCCACGCGCCCATGCCGCCGGCCGAGTTCGGCCGCGTCGTGCCAGCCGGGGTGCTGGCCCGCTACCCTGTGGTATGCCACGACGCCGACGACAGGGCCAGCCTGGTCCACCTGGGCATCACGTCGCGGGGCACGCCGGTGTGGGCCAATCGCCGTTACACAGACGCCGGCCTGCGGCTGGCCGTGGGCAACGTCGAGCCCCACCAGTTCCAGGGCTTTTCCGGAGGCGCCAAAGGCGCCGCCATTGGCCTGGCCGGCCGCGAGACGGTGAGCCGCAATCACGCTCTGATGCTGGACCCCCGCGCCGGGCTGGGCCGCTACGCCGACAACCCGGCGCGCCAGGACGTAGAAGAGATCGGGGCGCTGATGGGCGTGCAGTTCGTCCTGAACGTCGTGCTCAACGGCGGCAAAGAGATCGTGCACGCCGTGGCCGGCGAGCCGCGGGCGGTGATGGAGGCGGCCATCCCCCTCAGCCGTGGCGTGAGCCAGGCGCGGGTGGGCCAGCCGTTCGACCTGGTCATCGCCTCGGCCGGCGGGCATCCCAAGGATCTGAACCTCTACCAGGCCCAAAAGGCGCTGGCCCACGCCGCGCGGGTCACGCGCGACGGCGGGACCGTGATCGTCGTCGCCGCCTGTCCCGAGGGCGCCGGCAGCCAGCGCTACGAGGGCTGGATGGAGGGCCTGGGCTCCTACGAAGAGGTGTTTGCCCGTTTTGAAGAGGAGGGGTTTCGCGTGGGGCCGCACAAGGCCTTCTTGCTAGCCCGCGACGCTGCCCGGGTGCGGACCATCCTGGTCTCCGGAATGGCGCAGGAGCGGGTGCGGCTGCTGCTGCTGACGCCGGCGGCCGGCGTCGACGCGGCGCTGGCGCTGGCGCTGCCCGGCCTGGGGGAAGGCGCGCGGGTGGGCATCCTGCCCCGGGCTTCGTCGACCATCCCGGACCCCGCCGTAGAGGCGCAGCATGCTGCGCCCCTACATGAATGAAATGGACGTTGGGGCGTGTGCGGGCGCTCTTTGCGCCCGCACGCACACCAAGTGTTGAAAGGAGTGCATCGTGAACTTGTTGACCCATCTTGAATGTGGATTGTGTGGCACGGAGCAGGAGGCCGACCGGCTGTGGAACCTGTGCCCCGAGTGCGGCAAGCCGCTGCTGGCCCGCTACGACCTGGAGGCGGCCCGCCAGGCGGTCGACCGCGATGAGATCGCCGGGCGAGAGGCCACGCTGTGGCGCTACCGGGAGCTGCTGCCCGTGCGCGACGATGCCTTTGTGTTGCGCCTGGGCGAGGGCTGGACGCCCCTGACCCACGCCCGGCGGTTGGGCCAGGCGCTGGGCTTCGAGGGGCTGTACATCAAGGACGAGGGGCTGAATCCCACCGCGTCCTTCAAGGCCCGGGGCCTGGGTGTGGCCGTCTCGCGGGCCTACGAGCTGGGCGTCGAGGCGGTGTCGATCCCCTCGGCTGGCAACGCCGCGGGGGCGATGAGCGCCTACGCGGCCCTGGCGGGCATGGAGGCCCACGTCTTTATGCCCCAGGACGTGCCGCCCCTGTTCGTGGCCGAGTGCCGCGCCCTGGGCGCCGAGGTGACGCTCATCGACGGCCTGATCACCGACTGCGGCCGGGCCGCCGCCGAGGGCGTGCGCCAGTTTGGCCGCTTTGACGTGTCCACTCTGAAAGAGCCGTACCGCATCGAGGGCAAAAAGACGATGGGCTACGAGCTGGCCGAGCAGATGGGCTGGGCACTGCCCGACGTGGTCATCTATCCCACCGGCGGCGGCACCGGCCTCATCGGCATGTGGAAGGCATTCGACGAGATGGAGCGCCTGGGCTGGATCGGCGCCGAGCGGCCGCGCATGGTCACCGTCCAGTCGGAAGGCTGCGCGCCGATGGTCCGCGCCTTTCACCAGGGCGAGGAGTTTGCCACGCTATGGGAGGGCGCGGCCACCCTGGCCGACGGGCTGCGTGTGCCGGCGGCGGTGGGCGATTTCCTGATCCTGCGCGCCCTGCGCGAGAGCAACGGCACGGCCGTGGCCGTGCCCGACGAAGAGATGATCGAGGCCGCCAACCTCATCGGCCGCAGCCAGGGCATTTTTGCCTGCCCTGAGGGCGGCGCGACGCTGGCCGCCTTCCGGCGCCTGCGGGAGGCGGGCTGGATCGACGACGACGAGACGGTGGTCCTGTTCAACACCGGCAGCGGGCTCAAGTACGCGCACCTATGGATGTAGGACCGGCTCGGCCGGCACCTGGCGATAGTGTCTCACGATCATGCGGCTCGTTCCTTCGTCTCCTTGACGACCATGACCGGCACACACGCGCGGGCAAGCACCCGGTGGCTGACACTGCCCAGAAACAGGCTGGCCAGTGTTCCATGTCCCCGGCTGCCCATGACGATCAGGTCGCACTGGCGGACGTCGGCCACCTTCAGGATGGCATCGGCCGCCGGCCCTTCCAGGACCTCGACGACGACGTTGGCGCCGGCTTCTTTCAGCGTTGCGGCTGCATCGTCAGCCACTTGCTCCCCCGCGGAAATGTGACGGGCCAGGACCCGGCCTTCCACCGGATCTCCCAGGTAGCCGGGCACCGGCTCAAAGGCGTGGACCACGATCACCCGGGCGCCATCACGCAGGGCCAGGTCGCGGGCAAGGTCCAGAGCCCGTCCAGCGTCGGGCGAGCCGTCGGTGGCCAACAAGATCTTGGTAAACATTTTCGCACCTCCCCTTCCACTGGCCAGGGGCCAGCGGGCCTTTATTGCGCCCGTACCAACAGGATCGGAGTGCTGCCGGCCCGGAGGACGCGGTCGGCGACGCTGCCCAGAGCCCAGCGCGCCAGGCCTGTCCGGCCGTGGGTGCACATGGCGACCAGGTCTATGTCATTCACCTCGGCATAGTCGACGATGCAGTTGGCCACCGAGCCGATCGCCGTGGCCGTGGTTACCTCGATGCCCTGCTCCTCCAGGCGGCCGGCGACCCCGTCCAGGTAGGCCCGAGCGTCCTCCTCCGCCGTCTCGATTACGCCCTGGACCGCCAGGAACCATTCGCCCGTCATCCAGCCGGTGACGTGGGCAATGGGCACCTCAAAGAGGACCAGCGCGGCGTCGAGTGCCTGGGCCACCATCGTGACCGTCGGCAGGATCTGCTCTGCCACGGGCGAGCCGTCCAGCGGCACCAGGATGCGCCGGCACGTTAGCGGTGGCGGTTCTCCTATGGCCTCATCTGGCTTGCTGGCGCGCACGAGGAGCAGTGGCAAGCGGGCGGCCTGTAGCACACGCTCGGCCACGCTGCCGTGGGTCCAGCGCTTGATGCCGCTGTAGCCATGGGTGGCCATGACGATCTGGTCCACGTTGGCCTGCGCGGCATAGTCCAGGATCGCCTCGGCCGCCGGCCCCCGCCGTACCTCTTGGCGGACGTTCAGGCCGGTCTCTGCCAGTTGTTCGGCCATCCCTGCCAGGTAATCATTGGCTTCCGCCTCCAGCCGGTCCATGATCGTATCCATCTCGATGGTGGATCTATCCAAGCTGTCCCGAACGTCGGTCGGGATCCAGACAGCCCGGAACAGAACCACCTCGGCCGACAGCCCCTGCGCCAGGGGGGCGGCACAAGAGATCGCCTGTTCGGCCAGAGGGGAGCCGTCCAACGGGACAAGAATTCGGTTTGTCATGTTTCCCCCTTTCTCTGACAAGACAAAGCCCGCCGGTAAACTCACCCCGGCGGGCTGGTATGATATGCTGATGTCTGCCAGGGCGTCCGAACCCCTGGGCCATGGCCCCCTTGAATTACGTCACAGGGCCTTTCTCCTTCCTAAAGACAGTATACCACATTTCTGTCTCGAAGGGAAGGGGTGGCTCGTCGGAATTTTTCATCCGGGCCTCTTGAGCTTCCTCAGGTAGAACGCATGGCCCCCGTGTTCTACCTCTATCAGCTCACCCTCTGCCATCAACCGCCGGACCACGGGCCAGTCCCTTCCGGCCCGTGCCAGGTAGTCGCGCACAGCATCCTGGCGCATCGGATGCACGGCCGTGATGCTGAGCAGGTCCTGCTCGACGTCGCCGGTAAAGGCGAAGGCGTTGCCTTCGTAGCCGATGAGAACCTCTACGTGCTCCACCTCTCGGCTCAGGATGTGATAGGCTCGATTGACGACTTGCTCGGCGGGCGCCTGGGCCCAGGGCTCGGCCGGCGGGCGGGTTGGGATCGATAGGTAGACCCGATCCGGCTGCAGGCGCGCCAGAAACCCGGCGACCGCCCGCATCTGCTGCTCGGCGTCATTGATGTCCGCGACCAGCATCGTCTCGGTCACCAACTGCCCCGGGTAGGCCTCGGCAAAGGCCAGTGCCCCCTCCAGGATCGAGGCCAGGTCCAGGCTGCCGTGGGGACGGTTGATAGGCCGCCAGGCCTCTTCCTCGACGGCATCTACCTTCAGCGAGACCCAGTCAGCGTCCATCAGGTCCTGGCGTACGTCCTCCTGCCAGATGAGGGAAGCGTTGCTGATCACGGCGATGGGCAGGCCCAGCGGCTTTAGGAGGCCGATCTCCCGGCCCAGGTTGAGGTCCAGTGTGGGCTCTCCGTCGGGCACAAAGGCGAGATAATCGATGGCTTCTCCGGCTTCTGTGGCCCTGGCGACCTTGGCGGCTACGTCGGCCACCACATCCTCTGGCTCGTAGGGAGCACGCCGCTCTGCCTGCATGTCCAGGGTCCGGCCAAGCTGGCAATAGGCGCACGAGTAGGAGCAGATTTTGGGCGGGATGTTGTTGATGCCCAGGCTGCGCCCCAGCCGCCTGGAAGGAACCGGTCCAAATGCGATCATGGTTGTGGCCTCCCCTATGGCAGGTGCCCCGGGATCTGCCGGGGCACCTGCGCACTCCTCCTTGGTGAGCCTGGGATCTGTTGGGGCGTCAGCAGCGCTTCACCAGCGCCAACCGCGCCCCTGCTTCCGACATCAATCGTAGGCCAAGCGTGTCTTTTCGTCGGTCAGCACGTCCTGGATGATCTCTTGCCAGCGGGCCGATTGCCAGGTGCCCAGGGTGCCGTGGGTCAGGTAGTAGTTCTGGGGGATGGGATGGGTGCCGACGACCACGTCCAGGCCGTACTTGGCCGGGATAAAGTCACAAAACGCCTGCAAGCGGGGACAGGGCGGATAGCCAACCACCAGACCGGTTGCCAGGTGGAGGACCTCGGCGCCGTTCTTTTTCATCTCGGCCGGGGCGTATTCTACGTTGCCTCCCGGGCAGCCCCCACAGGTCGTGTAGCCCACCAGCTCGACCTCCTCGTCCCGGTACCGGGCAAAGGCACCTTCCCGATTGCGCAGGGAGCGCAGGCATTTCCCCCCGGCGCAGGTATGATAACGGTTGCAGATAATGATCCCGATCTTTGTCATCTCGGCCTTGCCTCCTGCGGCGTATTTGCCATCACCATGGACATCCTCGGAAGCACCCCTTGGGCCTGACTGAGCCCACAGCCCCAGTATAACATGCTATGTGCACGATGTCAATAGGTGTCTTGCCTGTATCTGCAAATTGCGAATAGACAGGACCTGGTATGGGGCAGACGACGTTCAAGACTTGATGTTATGCACCGCGAGGAATATATACGCTCAGGCCGGGCCAGGCCCGCCTGGTGATGATCGAGCCAGGTCTCCGATTTCGACCCGCGTGATCTGATTGAGAGTCAGGATCAGCATCTGGCGCAGGGAGTAGCGATCCAGCACCGAGTGGGAGACCTGGCCTTGTTGGACGAGGGAGACGAACCCGTGGACCAGGCCCCACACGCCCACGGCCACCAGGTCCGGCTCGCCCGGCTCGAGGATGCCCGCCGCCTGGCAGCGCTGCACCAGCGCCCGCACCAGGCCCATGTTCTTGCCCGCCATCTCGACCAGGGCCGGGTAATCTCGCTCCCGCTCCACCACGCCCGAGAAGGTGATGCGAAAGAGGTCGGGCTCCTCGAAGCCAAACTCGGCATAGGCCCAGGCGGTCTCGACCAGTTGCCGCAGGGGGTCGTCGGGGTACCGCTCCACGATGCCCACGATACGGCGATAGATCTTTTCGTGGCCGTCGGTCGAGATGGCGGCGACGAGCGCCTGCTTGTCGGCGAAATGGGCATAGGGGGCGGCGTGGCTCACGCCTGCCCTGCGTGCTACCTTGCGCAGGCTCAGGCCGCTGACCCCCTCCCGGGCCAGGATGTCGATGCCGGCCTCGATGAGGGCGTTCTTCAGGTCACCGTGATGGTACGTTGTCCTGGACATCTATGCTCCCGATCCAAAACTTGACAGTGTCAAGATTATACTGTATAATCTTGACACTGTCAAGTTTGACCGGAGGGCCAAGATGGACCATTATGATGGACACAGGCAACAGATCGTGGCCGCCTGCCGCGTGCTGGTCGAGCATGGATACTTGACGGCCACCGGCGGCAACGTCTCCCTCCGTGTGGCGGGCCAGGACGCCTTTGCCATCACTCCCTCCAACTTTGACTATGACAGGATGACGGCCGGCGACGTCTGTGTACTCGATTTTGACCTGGCCCCGCTGGCCGGCGAGCACAAGCCTTCTGTGGAGAGCGGTATGCACGCCGCCGTCTACCGGACCCGCCCCGACGTCCAGGCCGTCGTCCACACCCACCAGCCTTACGCCAGTGCGCTGGCCCTCGTCGATGCCCCCATCCCGGCCCTCTTTGACGAGCAGGCGCGCTTTCTGGGGCGCTCGGTGGAAATCATCCCCTATGCGCCCTCGGGCACGGGCTTTTTGCGAAACAAGATCGTCAAGAGCATCAAGAACAATCACAACGCCTACATCATCCAGAACCACGGCGTGCTCTGTTTTGGCCACGACCTGGAGCGCGCCGTCCACAACGTCGAGCTCCTGGAAAAGTGCTCCTTGGCCTACCTGCTGGCGCTGTGCACCGAGCGCGAGGTGAGCAAAATCCCGCTGGTGGTCCGTGAGATTGCCTTTGCCAAGCTGCGCCAGGATCAGAAAAAGCAGGCGCGGCGCGAGGCGGCGCGCGCCACACAGCACGACGACGGAGGCACCCATGGCTGACCCTCAAGCCTTTGCCATCTCTGAATGGCCCGACACCGATGAAATCTATGACCGGCTGGAAGTCCTGCTCAAGCAGCCGCCGCGGCCCATCCGGCGCGACGCCATGCAAGAGTTCCTGGGCTATTTTGAGCAACGATGCGCCCATTCCAGGGCGCTGACCGACGAGGCCAAGCAGTACATCCCCGGCGGCGTGCAGCATAACCTGGCCTTTAACTATCCCTTCCCCCTGGCGGTTGAAAAGGCCGAGGGCGCCCACCTGTGGGACGTGGACGGCAACCGCTACATCGACTTTTTGCAGGCCGGCGGCCCCACCGTGCTGGGCAGCAACTATGCTCCAGTGCGCGAGCGGGTCGTGGCACTGCTGCAATCGTGCGGGCCGGTCACCGGCCTGTTTCACGAGTACGAGCTCAAGCTGGCCCGGGAGATCGGCTGCTTTATGCCCGCCATCGAGATGTTTCGCATGTTGGGCTCGGGCACCGAAGGAGTGATGGCTGCCTTGCGGGCCGCGCGCACCTTTACCGGAAAGAAAAAGGTCATCAAGATCGGCGGCGCCTATCACGGCTGGAGCGACCCCATGGTCTATGGCCTGCACATCCCGGGTACGGGCCGGCGGGAGGCGACCGGCATCCCGCGCAGCGCCAGCGCCCACACCCAGGAATGTTTCCCCAACGACCTGGGGCAGCTGCGCCGCCTGCTGCTGCTCAACCGCCTGCGCGGTGGCACGGCGGCGGTCATTGTCGAGCCGGTGGGGCCGGAGAGCGGCACGCGCCCGGTGACCCGCGATTTTAACCAGGGGGTGCGCGATCTGTGCGACGAGTTTGGCGCGCTGCTGATTTTCGACGAGGTGGTGACCGGCTTCCGACTGGGCATGGGCGGGGCGCAGGGCTTTTTCGGCGTCAAGCCCGACCTGACGGTCTTGGGCAAGTGCATCACCGGCGGCTATCCCATGGCCGGCGGCGTCGGCGGGCGGCGCGAGGTGATGAAGCACTTTGCGGCCGGCATCGGCGGCACGGGTGAACGGGCCTACGTGGGCGGCACGCTGGCGGCCAACCCGCTGTCGTGCCTGGCGGGCTATCACGCCCTGCTGGAGATGGAGCGCACGGACGCGCCCGTGATCGCCGGGCGGGCCGGCGACCGGCTGACCCAGGGCTTGCAGGAGATCATCGAGCGCCTGGGGCTGCCCTTTGTGGCCTACAACCAGGGCTCCATCGTCCACCTCGAAACCTCGGGCGTGATGCTGCTCGACATGCGGCACCCGCTCAAGCTGCTGCGCGAGCTCAAGCCGCGCAAACACATGATGGAAGAGATGGGCGCGGCCTATATGGCCCAGGGGGTGGTTACTCTAGCCGGCAGCCGCATGTACACCAGCCTGGCCGACACCGACGATGTCATCGACGAGGCCCTCGATCGATTCGAGAGCGTGCTGTCCAGGGTGGAGGGGGTCGATGGCTGAACCGACCGGGCCGCTGATCCTGGCCGTCGATCTGGGCACGTCCAGCCTCAAGGTGGCGCTGATCACGGCCCATGGCCGGGTCCTGGGCTGGGAATCGCAGCACCTGGCGCTGCACGTCACCCCCGACGGCGGCAGTGAGCAATCGCCCGAGGAGTGGTGGCAGGCCTTTCTCGCTACCGCGCGGCGGCTCCTGGCCCGCGGCCTGGCGCCGCCCGGGGCGGTGCGGGCGGTGTGCTGCTCGACGCAGGGGGAGGGCACGGTCCCCGTCGACGAGGAGGGCCGGGCGCTCATGAACTGTATCCTGTGGATGGACATGCGCGGCGCCCCCTATCTGCGCCGCCAGGCCCGGGGCCTGATCAACGTGCTGGGCGTGGATCTGTTCAAACTGGTGCGCTGGATCCGGCTGACGGGCGGCATGCCCTCGCTGACGGGCAAGGACCCGGCCGGGCACATGCTGCTGGTCCGCGAGCGCTTTCCCGAGGTCTATGCCCGGACGCACAAATTCCTGAACGTGCTCGACTATATGAACGTGCGGCTCACGGGCCGGATGGCCGCCACCTTTGACTCGATCCTGACCTCGTGGGTGACCGACAACCGCGACCCCGACGGCATCCGCTACGACGCCCGGCTGGTGCGCGACAGCGGCATCGACGCGGCCAAGTTCCCCGAGATCGTGCCCTGCACGGCCGTCCTGGGCCCCCTCAAACCCGAGATCGCGGCGGCGCTGGGACTGCCGCCCGGGGTGCAGGTGGTGGCCGGCTCCATCGACAACACGGCGGCCGGCATCGGCGCCGGTGCCGTGGCCGACGGCGCGCCCCACCTGTACATCGGCACCTCCTCCTGGATCGCGGCCCACGTGCCCTACAAAAAGACCGATCCCATCTCGTCGCTCGCCTCGGTGCCCTGCGCCGTGCCGCACCGCTACCTGCTGACCGCGCTGCAGGCCACGGCCGGCGGCAACCTGATCTTTCTGCGCGACAACCTCCTCTACTGCCGGGACGAGCTGCTGCCCGGGGGGGACGTCCCGGACATGTTCGAGGCGCTAGACGGCATCGTGCAGCGCGTGCCGGCGGGCAGCAACGGCCTGCTGTACACGCCCTGGATCTGGGGCGAGCGGGCGCCGGTGGACGAGCGGACGCTGCGGGCGGGGGTCCATAATCTGTCGCTGCACAACACCCGCGCCGACCTGGTGCGGGCCATCCTGGAAGGCGTGGCCCTGAACACCCGCTGGCTGCTGGGGCCGGTGGAAAAATTTCTGGGCGGCAGGGTGGAGAGCATCAACCTGGCCGGTGGCGGCGGCAATTCGGACGCCTGGTGCCAGATTTTCGCCGACGTGCTGGACGTGGAGGTGCGGCAGGTGGGGGACCCGATCCAGGCCAACGCGCGCGGCGCGGCCTTTGTCGCGGCCGTGGGGCTGGGCGAGATCGACTTTGCCGACGTGCCCGCCCTGGTCGAGATCAAGCGCTGCTACGCGCCCAACCCGCAGCACCGGGCGCTGTACGATGAGCGTTTCAAGGCATTTGTCCAGGTCTACAGGCGGATGAGTGGGGTGTACAAACGCTTGAACGGGTGAGGGGGTGAAACCATGAGCGAGCAATACCGGGTCTATGGCTACCGCTGGGTGGTGCTGGGGGTTTTTATGTTCATCAACTTGACCATCCAGATGTTGTGGATCGCCTATGCGCCCATCACCGGCCCGGCGGCCCGGTTCTACGGCGTCACCGATCTACAGATCGGCCTGCTGGCCATGGCGTTCATGATCGCTTTTATCCCCCTTTCCATCCCGGTCTCGTGGGTGATCGATACCTACGGCTTTCGCCTGGCGGTCAGCATCGGCGCGGTGCTGATGGGCGTCCTGGGCGTCGTGCGCGGCCTGGCCGGGGCCAACTACTCGCTGGTGTTGTGGTCGACGGTCGGCATCGCCGCCGCCCAGCCCTTCCTGCTGAACGCCTGGACCAAGGTCCCGGCCAACTGGTTCTCCATCGAGGAGCGGGCCACGGCCGTGGGCCTGGTGACGCTGGCCAACCTGGCGGGCACGGCCCTGGGCATGGTCCTGACGCCGATTCTGACCGAGAGCCTGTCCATCCCGACGGTGCAATTGATCTATGGCGGGCTGGCAGCCCTATCCGCCGCCTTGTTCGTGGTCCTTTCCCGGGAAAAGCCGGCCACGCCGCCCTGCCCGCCCGGCATGGAGGTCCGCTCGCTCATGCTCGACGGGCTGAAACACGCCTTCACGGTCAAGGCCTTCTGGCTATATCTGGCGGTCTTTTTCGTCGGCATGGGCATCTTTAACGGGGTCACTACCTGGGTAGAGAACATCATCCGGCCGCGCGGCTTTACACCCACCGACGCCGGGACGCTGGGCGCGCTGTTGCTCATCGGCGGTGTGCTGGGGGCCGTGATCATCCCCCCCTTCTCGGATCGCCAGCACAAGCGTCGGCGCTACCTTCTGCTGGGATTCGGCCTGGCCATCCCCGGCCTGGTGGGGTTGACCTTTGCCACCGCGCCCTGGCTGCTATTTCTCTCGGCCTTTGGCCTCGGCTTTTTCCTGGTCAGCACCAGCCCTATCGGGATGCAGTACGCGGCCGAAATCACCCAGCCCACACCCGAGGGCACGTCCAATGGGCTGCTCCAGTTGTTCGGGCAGGCGTCCGTGGTGTTTGTCTATGTCATGGAGGCGATGAAGAGTGCCGACGGCGCCTTTACCCCGGCGCTGCTGCTGGCCATCGGCTTGATGGGGCTGAGCGTCCTGCTGATCGCGCAGTTGCGCGACCCGGAGCAATTGGAAGCCGGCAAAGTAGCCACCCAAGGGAGCGAGGGGTGACATGATCCAGTTCTTTTCCCGGAAGGTCGGCCGCAGCGACCGGCCGGTCGTGGCCTTGCTGCTGGCCCTGGGCCTGGCTCTCGTGTGCTGGGGGGGCGCGCCGGCCCCGGCCCGGGTCGAAGCCGCCGCAGGGCTGCAGGATCTGCTCGCCGCCTGCCCGCTCCCTGGATGGCACCCCGACTATGGGGTCAAGGAGGGCAACGTCTTTCTGCATGATGGCCTCTACTACTATGTGAGCACCTACCTGGCCCAGGGTTCTTCGGAGGATCCCAACTATGAGAAGTGGTTCGCCTACGCCTCGTCCCCGAACCTGTGCAGCTGGACCGACCTGGGGCTGATCCTGCCCGTGAGTGCGCCCGACCGCCCTGACGAGTGGGACAACTGGCGAATCTGGACGCCCCACGTCTACCAGGAGGACGGCACCTACTATATGTACTATACCGGTGTGCGCGAAGAGACGGAGGCGCCGGTGATGGGCATGGTCCAGAGCATCATGCTGGCTACCAGCACCGATCCGGCCGATCCGGCCTCCTGGCAGCGGCAGGGAATGATTTTCCAGCCGTCGCATCCCGGCAGTTACTACCCCGGCTGCACTTATTGGTGCGATTGCCGCGATCCGCACGTGTTCAAGGAGGATGGGGCCTACTATATGTACTACTCTGGCGGAGACGATGTGGGTGGGATCGTTGGCCTGGCGACGGCCGCCTCGCCCTACGGGCCCTGGATCGACCTGGGCGCCATGACGACCAGCGAGATCTCGATGCCAGAGAACGCGGCGCTCGTGGAGCGCAATGGCCTGTACTACCTCTTCTACAACGACTCACACCCGCCGGGGCTGGGCGAGGTCTATCGCATTGGCGGGAGTTCTGCCGGCCCGTGGAGCCAGCCATCCCTGTTCAGCCCGGGCTGGGCGCACGAGTTTTTTGTTGGCTATGATGGCCAGCAATACGTCGCCTACGTGACGTCGTATGAGCTCGAGATACGGCGCTTGAGCTGGATCGACCTGGTGTTCCCGCCGCAGCCGTGGATCCCCGGCGTGCAGGCCTATACCCTATGGCTGCCGGTGGTGGGCCGCTAGCTGAAAACCCTGCAACAAAAAAAGGGCCCCGAAGGGCCCTTTGTACCCGGTGAGGTGGGCCGAAGCCCACCTCACCTCCTATCGAGTACTACTCAAAGATCGACATGATCTGATCGATGACCGCTTGGAGGGTGCCGACTGCATCCTCTCCCGCTTCGACGAGGTAGCCGCCCAGCTTGGTGTGCTGGTTGAAGGCTATCAGCTCGCCGAAATCATCCTCTTTGATCATGGTCGCGCGGTGGCAGCCGCCACAGGCCCGCGAGGCAGGCCCGGTGACGTAGGACGGCACGTCGTGGATGTTCCGGTCCATGGTCGTGACTTCGTCCGACGCCGACAGCAGACCGGGCAGCGAGGCCGTCTGATCCGGGACGTTGTTCGAGTCCGGGGTGTGGCAGGAGCTGCAATCGGTGATGCCGTGCGTGGGATACGGGAACTCGATGTGGTGCTCGTATTCCAGGGCCGCTACCGGACTGGCAAAGTTGATGTCGCCGATGTCAAAGGCCTGGCCTGAGTGGATGGCGTGGGCGTAGGAATCGATGGAGCGCGACTCCATCTCCAGGTGCGAGCCGCCGCTCTTGGTGATGTGGCACAGGCGGCAGACGACGATGTTGCCACCCCGGTCCGGCGAGTGGTAGTTGGTCGCCAGCGCATCGTGGCAGTTCTCGCAGCCGTCCTCGACGCGGACGATGGGAGCGTAAAAGTCGTCGACAAAGTCGTTCTCGCCCAGGTCAAAGGTCCGGGACGGCGCGTCGAGCGCCAGGACGCCCAGGTCCTCGGTTTCCAGGGTGGGGATGACGCCGATTTCGACGCGCTTGACGGTGCCATCGTCGATCAGGTCGGTCCAGGCCGACAGGTCGGCCTTGACTTCCCAACTGCCATCCCCGGCCGAGACCATCTCAAAGCGCGGATGCTCTGTGCCGGCCTCGTACTCCAGGGCACGAAAGTCGCCGGTGCGGCTGATTTCGCCGTCGTTGTTGTCGTCGAACAGCGTCTCGTGCGGGCCGATGATATAGTCCTTGGTGTCCCAGCCGTAGAGGCCGACCATCACCGTGGGGGTCATGTCGGCCACGTCGATGCCGTCCAGATCCTCGACCTCGACCGCGCTGAACTCGATGGTCAACATCTCGCCGTCGAAGGAGGCGGCGTCGACCGTGACGCTGATGGCGTCCGAGTAGCGCAGGCCGTCGGCGGTATAGATCATGGCGTCGTAGCCGGTGTGGATGGCGCTGAACGGCGAAGCGCCCGCGCCCTCACCGTGGCACATGGTGCAGTCGGTCGTCAGGAGATCCATGGACCCATGGATCTCTGGCGGGACGATGGTCTCCAGGGCGACCCCGGTCGTATCCAGGATGACCTCTTCTGCGTCCTCGGGATCGGTAATGACCGCCCCGGTCATGGGGTGGCAGCTCATGCAGGTGTCGATGGTAAAGTTCTCGTCCGCCAGGGCGACGTCGAGCTTGCCTTCGTGGCAGGTGACGCAGCTTGACATGGACTGGGGGTAGGGGAACTCCATGGCATGCGACATGTGCACGTCGTTCATGAGCGACGTCTCGTACGCGTACAGGGCTTGCTGCTCCTCTGTCAGCTCGACTTCCCCTGCCGCATACGCAGCAGCCAGCTCCGGATCGTCGACCAATAGCTGCCATTCATAGTGTCCGCCCTCGCCGTTGTCCAGGTGGCAGGCCTTGCACGTGACAAAGTCGGTGTTGGGATCGTCGCCGACCTCGCCCAGGATGTAGCCGTGCTTGGCGTAGGGGACCGAGTGGCACTTTTCGCAGCCGGCGTTGTTGGCGGCCGACACGTAATCGACGCCATTGCCCGTTTCCAGCAAGGCCGCGAACGGGTATTTGCCCTGCCGGATGCGCGCCGGGAGGGTGCCCACGATCTCATCCGTGCCGTATACGACAACGTAGCCGTCCATATCGCTGACGTCGGGGACATCGCCCTGCAGCGTGCTGGTGCAGGCACCATCCGCGTCGCAGACAACGTCGCCCATCAGCGACATGCGCTCCATGGCCGGATCGAACTCGAAGGCTTCACCGGTCCAGGGGGCAAAGTAGATGGCCTTGGAATCGGCGTCATTGAAATCGAACGGGGCGCCGTTCTTGGTCATGGTGAAGGTGATCTCGGTCGTGTCTGGCGCGGTGAACGAGTAGGCCAGATCGGTCACCTCGATGACGCCCTCCTGGTACAGCGCGTCATAGAACGTCTGATGATGGGTCCCGGCTTCGGGATGGCAAATGGAACATGATTCGGGTTCGGCCGCCTCTGCGGCGGCCATCGCATCGGCCGGCTCTTCGGCCGTGCTGTCGGTCTGGCCAACGT
>Ga0316577_10000400_pt1 | contig 16647 bp, 11 predicted proteins | sample S5NA_FD_203073 | JGI IMG/M metagenome (GOLD analysis project Ga0316577, IMG submission 203073) | Rhizosphere microbial communities from salt marsh grasses in Alabama, United States - S5-7_050615r2r1 | ecosystem: Host-associated > Plants > Roots > Rhizosphere | place: USA: Alabama | collected... | reverse complement strand
GAACGCCACGCTCGTGATCGAACGATGAAACCCCGTGCGCCCTGGAAGACGAGGGAACGGCCACGGAAGGAGCTGTAGAGAGATGAGACGAACGATTCTTCCCCTGATGGGCCTCCTGGCCATGGCCCTGGGTCCGCTGAGCGGCCAGGAATCGCCTCGGGAGAGAGCCCGAGCGGCCCTCCCGGCCGGCCTCTTCGACGAGATCAATGCTCTGGCGGTCCAGGCAGAGAGGGATGGGATTCCGCCTGACGCCCTCTTCAACAAGGCTCTGGAAGGCGCCGCGAAGCACGTTCCCACCGACCAGCTCCTTCCAGCGGTAAACCAATACGCGGTGCGCCTCCGGGAAGCTCACGGCGCGTTCGGAGAAAACGCCACGGGGCCTCTCGTCGTGGCTGGAGCCGATGCACTCCAGCGAGGAGTGGGGGCGGACGCCTTGATGCGTCTCGGACGGGGGGAGGGGGGCGGTGGGCATGGTCCGTCTCCCGTGGCCGTCCTGGTGCTGGCGGACCTCGTGGAGGACGGCGTACCGGCCGAACGGGCACTGGGGGTGCTCCAGGAGGCCCTGCGGATGCGGGCGAGGGAGCAGGAGATGCTTGGGATTCCAAACCAGGTGAGACAGCTCATGCGTCAGGGGCAGTCTCCCCAGGACGCGGCGGAGCAGGTTCGCAGGGCTCTCCAGCGAGGGAGAGGCGGGGGTGGGGTGGGCCCCCCGGTGCCCCCGGGCTCGGAGCCGATGACGCAGGGCCGCCGCCAGGGCGGGAAGGGGAGGGGGGGCGGGTAATCCCCGGAGCCCGGCCCGGATGGGACGATCCTGGCGAGTTTCCGGCCCGGGTGGGACGATCCTGGCGAATCTCCGACCCGGGCTCGGAGAATGCTCGGAGAACGTCGGAGCCGGAGCCCCCTCGTCGGCAAAAAACCCGTGACCTCCGCGCGGACCGGCGGTTATCTTTCATGAACCCACAGGACTCCTCCGGTGGGGCTCTCTTTCACCGTTTTCAGGACTAGTGTGATATGACGCGGATTCTTCCCATCCGGGCGACTCTGGCCCTTACTCTCCTCGCCACCTTCTCCTTCTCCGGGTGCGCGTCTCTCTCGAAAACCCAGGAAGGGGCGGTGATCGGGGCGGGGGCGGGGGCGGTAATCGGTGGGGTCATCGGCAACCAGACCGGATCCACCGCCAGGGGCGCCATAATCGGAGCCGCCGTGGGTGGGGCCGCTGGTGCGCTCATCGGTCGGCAGATGGACCAACAGGCCGCCGCATTGGAGGACGAGCTTCCCGGCGCCACCGTGGAGCGGGTGGGGGAGGGGATCCAGGTCACCTTCGATTCGGGGATCCTCTTCGATTTCGATTCTTACGCCCTCAGAACTCCGGCCCGAGAGAACCTCTCCAACCTGGCGGCGAGCCTGAACCGTTACGCCGATTCCGAAGTCCTCATCGTCGGGCACACGGATTCCAGAGGGGACGACGCCTACAACCAGCGACTCTCCGAGAATCGTTCCGGTGCGGCCCGGGACTTCCTGGTCCAGCAGGGGGTCGACGCCACCAGAGTCCGGGCTGTCGGCATGGGGGAGAGTGAGCCTGTGGAAACCAACGACACGGACGAAGGCCGCCAGGCCAACCGGAGAGTGGAGGTGGCCATCTTCGCCAGTGAGGAATACCGGAAGCGGTTGACGGGGGGTGACCTCCCCTAGCGTCGCAGGCAGTGATCCGTGGAATGACCGGGGGGAATGGTCGACCTCGAGGACCGATGGATCGCTGACTCCTTGACCGATGTGCTTCATCGGGTGTTGAGGCCTCCGGCGGCCTTTCCGAGGCGCCGGGGGCCGAACCTGGTGTGGCCGTTCCTGGCTCCGCGCGTGCTCCGCCCTGTCCTCCGGCCCTCTCCCCGCTAGATTTCTGGGCTCGTTGCGCCAGAATCCTCCATCGGGCGTCGCCCGGAGAACGAGGTTAGATGGACGAAGCCAGCAAGACCCCTTCGAACCAGGGGGTGCAGCCTCCGCCGGATGTGAACCCCCGCCCCGAGCCCGTCCTCGATTTTTCCGACAAGCCCTTTTCCCAGATGACGTCCGGTGACTACGAGGTGCTGGGCTTCATGTCGGGCCTGGAAGTCCACCAGCAGCTCAGAACGCGGTCGAAGCTCTTCTGTCGCTGCCCTGCGGGCCGCCGAGTCACCCGAGTGGACGCCGAGGTCCTGCGGCACATGCGGCCCACGCTGAGTGAGCTGGGGGAGTACGACGGTACCGCGCTCATGGAGTTCAAGACGAAGAAGGAAATCGTCTACCTCCTGGAGCGGGGGACGGTCTGCACCTACGAGATGGACGACACCCCCCCCTTCCATATCGATGACGAAGCGATCCGAATCGCCATCGAGATCGCGGAGCTCTGCAATCTCAACCTCGTTTCCGAGCTCCACGTCATGCGGAAGCAGTACCTGGACGGGTCCATCCCCACCGGATTCCAGCGAACCGCCATGGTGGGCCTCACGGGGGCCATCCCGTTCCGCGTCCCGGAGCTGGGAGTGAACCGGGAGTTGAGCATCCGGCAGCTCTCGCTGGAAGAGGACTCCTGCCGTGAGGTGTCGGACGTGGGCCATCGCATCGTTTTCCGGACCGACCGCCTGGGAATGCCCCTGACGGAGCTGGTGACCGAACCCCAGCTGAGGACGCCTCACGAGCTCCAGGCCGCCGGACGCCTTCTGGCCCGGGTGGCCCGATCAACGGGGAAGGCCCTGAGGGGTCCGGGGGCTGGTCGCCAGGATGTGAACGTGAGCGTAGCCGGGGGGCGGCGTGTGGAGATCAAAGGGGTGCATCATCACCGGGGCCTTCCTCTGCTGGTCCACACAGAGGCGTTCAGACAGCTCAACCTCCTCCGGGTGAGGGCCGAGTTGAGGCGACGGGGGATCCAGGCGAGCGCCCTCTCGATCCCGGACGCCGGATTGCCCTGGGAGGTGAGCCCCCTGGTAGTGGATGCCCGGAGCATCCTCCGGCATTCCAGCTACCAGCCGGTGCGCCAGGCTCTTCAGGAAGGGGAGTTCATCGCGGCGGTGCGGCTTCCTGGGTTCGCCGGCGTTCTCGCCCATCCCACGCAGCTTGGGGTCTCCTTCGCTCGGGAGGTGGCCGACCGGGTCCGCGTCATCGCATGCCCGGTTCGCCAACCCTTCATGACCCACTCCGACCTGGGGGTGGAAACGCTGGAGGGAACCCACTGGAATCAGCTGGGGAAGGCCCTGGGATCCGAGCTGGGGGACGCCATCATCGTGGTGTGGGCCCCAAAGGAAGACGCCGCCACCGCGGCCAGGGAGATCCTGATTCGTGCGCGGGAAGCACTTGCTGGGATTCCGGCCGAGACCCGACAGGCGTTTCCCGATGGAACCACTGGGTTCGAGCGGATCCTCCCGGGAGCGGATCGAATGTACCCTGACACGGATACACCGCCCCTGCCCATCCCTGACTCCACCATCCAGGAGATTCGATCCCGGATGGGAGAGGCCCCGTGGGACCGGGAAGACCGGTACCAGCGACTGGGCCTGTCTCCCGCCATGGCCAGGAGGTTGGCCGGTGCCCCCTGGGCTGCCCTCTTCGACGAGGTGGCTCCAGCGGCCGGGGACCCAGCTCGCCGTCTGGCGGCGGCCCTGGAGAGGCGAATCCCCTATCACGCCCGACGACGGGGCCACCCTCGCCGCCCGGATTGGGGGGAGACGGCTTCCGGCATCCTGCCCCGTGTAGAACGAGTGGCACCTCTGGTTCGCGCCCTGGAGAAGGGGCGGCTCCTCCCCAGTGCGCTGATCCCTGCTCTGGACGATGTCATGAGGTCCCGGGACCGACCTGTCCAGGAAATCGTCAAGGCTTTTGGACCGCTGAGCGAGGACGGGGCGAAAGCGACGACGGTGGTGAAAGGGGTCGTGGCGCGGGCCAGTGAGTTGGAAGGCCGGCCCCCGGAGGTGGTCCTCCGCTGGGCTGTCGGGGAGGTCATGAGGAATTTGTTCGGCCGGGTGGACCCCCTGGAGATCAGGAGGAGGCTGGCCCAGGCCCTGGGCTCCGGGCCGAAGGAGGCGGTGCGATGACGGCGGCGGCGAAGGACCTGTATCAGGGGTATCGGGGGCCCACCCTCGAGGTGCTGAAGCGATTCGGTGTCACGGTCTGGTGCGAGGTCAGGGCGAAGACAACCAGAGGAGATTTCGTGGGCTTGATCCTCCCCCGTTCAGAGACCAGCGACGACCTGCATCTGGTCCTGAAGCTGGGCATCGGGTACAACATCGGCGTACGACATGATACGGTGCTGGATCTAGAGAAGATCGGCTACAGGGAGGCCCACTATCAGATTCCCGAGAAGGAGTTCCCGGTCGATCCTGCACACCCCAACGTCAAGCTCCTGGGGACCGGAGGGACCATCGCAAGCCGGCTGGACTACCGGACGGGGGCCGTCATTCCGGCCTTCAGCCCGGGGGAGCTCTACGGCTCCGTTCCGGAGCTCGCGGATATCTGCAACCTGCAGACCGAGAAGCTCTTCGGTGTATTCAGCGAGAACATGGGCCCCGAACAATACCTGATCCTGGCGGAGAAGACCGGGGAGGCCATCCGGGAGGGGTATGACGGAATCGTTATCGGGCATGGAACCGACACCATGCATCACACCGCCGCCGCCCTAAGCTTCATGGTACAGCAACCCCCGGTGCCCATCATCATGGTGGGCAGCCAACGCTCGTCGGATCGCCCTTCCTCCGATGCCGCCCAGAACCTCATCAACGCCACCTGGGCCGCGGGTCACGGACCCATTGCGGAGGTCCTGGTGTGCATGTTCGGTCCCACATCCGACCTGTACAACCTCCTTCACAGGGGGACCCGCGTGCGGAAGATGCACTCGTCGGTCCGGAGCACTTTCCGGACCCTGGGGGACATCCCCGTGGGCATGGTGGAGAAGGGGAAGGTCACCCCCTTCAAGGAGGATTGGCGCCCCCGAAGGGACGACAGGGATGTGACGGTCCGGGCCGCCTTCGACGAGCGGGTGACCCTGGTGTACTACTACCCCGGCATGAAGCCCGACGTCGTCGATGCCCTCGTGGAAAAAGGCTACAAGGGGATCATCATTGCCGGGACCGGGCTGGGTCACGTGAACCGACTGATCTATCCGGCCCTGGATCGGGCTCGGGAGGCGGGGGTCCAGATGTACATGACTCTCCAGACCCTCTGGGGATTCGTCCAGATGAACGTCTATGAGACAGGACGGGAGATCCTCGAGCTGGGGGTCGTTCCCCTGGCGAACATGCTCCCGGAGGTGGCCTACATCAAGCTGGGCTGGGCGCTGGGCGTACACCCCGAGGATCCGGACGGCGCCCGGAGCCTCATGACGACCTCCATCGCCGGGGAGATGACGGACACGGAACCCCACGACGGGTACCTGATCTTCCAGGGAGGGATCCCGGAAATCCAGGAGTTCCTTGGAAAGGTGTGGCGGTAGGCGTGGAGGCTCATGACCCCCAGGGACATGACCATCCGGAAGGCGTGGGCCGTTCCGCCTCACACCCTCTGCCTCCGGGGACTCGTTCCCGGAGGGACGACGTTACTCGACGGCCCGGTACAGGAGGAGAGGGAGATGTGAGCTCCGGACCACCTTGTCCGAGGTGCTCCCCATCACCGTCCGAGCGATAAACCCTCCACCGTGGGGGGAGATGGCGATGAAGTCGCAGCCTCCGCCCTGAACCTCCATGAGGATGCCGTGCGCCGGCTGCACACCGGTGATGACCTTCTCCTCCACGGTGTGCCCCAGTGCCCGGAGCCTCTCGGCGTGGCCGCGGAGATATTCCGTGGCCTCCTCCTCTTCTTCCTCCAGACGCTCCCTGTTCGCCTGAATCATGTGGGGCGGGTAGGGGCTGCTGAACTGCTTCGGTGACGGTACGACCCGCACCAGGTGATAGGCGGAACCGAAGAGGGAGCCCAGCTCTACTGCGTGGCTGAGGATCGCCTCTGAGATCGGGCTCCCGTCCAGCGGGAGGAGCATTCGGGAGATGGTCCACTCCCGGTGGGTATCCACATCCCCATCCTCCTCGGGGCGAACCAGGAGAACGGGCCGATGCCCATGGCGCACACACTGGTCGGCGACACTGCCGAGCCAGGCCCGGGAGAGGCCTCCCCGTCCGTGACTGGCCATGACCACGATGTCGGCCTTTTCCGCCTCCTCCTCGAGGACCGAGGCCACGTGCCCGTGGAGAACCGTGGTGGTGATCTCCCCGCCGGCCTTCTCCTGGATTCGCTGGGCCATCTCGTTCAGATACTCCTGGGCCTGTTCCTGGAGATCATCCTGCCACTCGTAGAGGTCGGTGGTGGGAAAATGCTCCACCACGGAGACGAGTCTGAGGGCAGCGCCGGTCCGGCGAGAGAGGCTCAGGCCAAAGGGTACGGCGGACTCGGAGAAGGACGAGCCGTCAAGCGGCAGAAGAATCGAGCGGTACATTGTCCCCCCTTCCTTCATTGTGCAGGCCAGCCGTTGAATAGCACTAAATCATGACACCCCCCTCCATGCCGCAAGGGTCCGTGGGGAGGAGATGGGAGAGGTCCTCACGACCGCTTTCCTCTCTTCCGGTTCCCCCAGACGACCCATCCGACGGCCACGGCCACGAGGAGGAGAACGAAGATCGACCCCGGATCGTTGGGGAGGTTGCGGACGATCCCATGCAGGGAGAAGCCATCCTGGAGAACCAGGATCGCCGACAGATCGGTTTTCATGTTTTGAATCCTTAGCGCCTCGGTGTTGTATCGACCCCGGAATAGGCTGTGTCCGGGAGCAGCGGGACCTCGATGTGGGGCGAAGGTGGCAGGGGTGGACCGCGGAGACGGAGAAGGAGCATGTCCCTCCTCCAGACCATGCGGGCGGGGTGGAAGTGGGGATTGGAGGTGAGAGGGTGAGGTAGGATGGCGGCCAGGGTGGCGGCCTCCTCGAGGGTCAGGTCGTCAGCGCCCCGATCGAAGTAGGTGTGCGCCGCTGCCTCGGCCCCGAAGACGCCGGGGCCCCACTCGGCGAGATTGAGATAGAGCTCCAGGATCCGGTCCTTGGTGAGGAAGAACTCGAGGCGCTTGGCCACCACGGCCTCGGCCACCTTTCGGACCAGGGACCTTTCCGGTGTGAAGTAGAGGTTCTTCGCGAGCTGCTGGGTGAGGGTGCTCCGACCCTTCACTTCGGTCCGGTTGGCCCAGGCGTAGCCCACTGCTTCCCGGAGAGCACCGAGATCTCTCAGGTCCCACCATGAGAAGACCGTGTCGCCCCGGTATCCAGACTCCTCCGCCAGGGCCCTCCAGTCGATCCCGTGGTGCTGGTAGAATCGGTCGTCCTCGGAAAGGAGGACCGCTCTCCGGAGGTCCCCGGAGATCTGGCTCAGGGGGACCCACTCCTGCTGGATGGTCAGGGTCCTCCCATCCTTCCGCGCCTCCCGGACCCGGTATTCCATGAAGGAGGTCTGCCCGGGGTCTTTCCAGCGGAGGCTGACAGGCCACGGCAGGAACAGGAGACAGAGGAGCAAGGCGCCGATGGGTATGAGGATCAGAGCCAACAAGAGGCGAAGAGCTCTTCTCACGGCGCCTTCCATCCTGCTTCCCATGGGGCCAAACGTCCATCTGCAGACGGTGAATCCTGGCCGGCGGGACCCCCTCGGCCCCCCGGCGGCTCTATCTCTACCCCCGACTCCGGAAAACCATCCGCCGGTGGGACGCCCTCGGCCCGCGGCGGTCCGTCCTCTACCTCCGACTCCGGAAACCCCTCCACCGTCTCCGGAAGTGGCGAGTGGCCTTTATTCCCTATCGACCCTGAAGCTCGTCGGCGATGGCGTTGGCGTCGTACACCTTTCGCAGCGCTTCGATGATGGCGGAGGAGTGGACGCTCACCGTCCGTCCGGCCAGGTCATCGAACACGAAGCGGTTCGGAAGGAACTGGATGTTTCCATCGAAGACGAGTCCCACCACCTCCGCGTCCCTGTTGATGACCGGGCTCCCGGAGTTGCCGCCGATGATGTCGTTCGTAGAGACGAAGTCCAGGGGGGTCGAGAGGTTCAACCGGTCCTCGGCGGCCGCCCATCGGGGAGCGAGGGCCCAGGGACCCTGGTTGTCGAACGCCGCCGCCCGGGCGAAAAGTCCATAGAAAGTGGTCTTGTAGGGGGCATACGTCCCGTTCATGGGATACCGCTTCACCACTCCGTCGGATATTCGGAGCGTAAAGGTGGCGTCGGGGGGAAGGGTGTGGCCGTAGGCCGCGAAGATGGCCTGGCCCACCAGTTCGGCGTTGGCTGAGATAATTGCGTTCAGGGGCGCTGCACGGTCGGCCACCTCCTCCGCGAGGGGCTGGATGAGCCGGGCCGCGACGATCATGGGGTCGGTGCTTCGGGCGATGGCGTCGGCTCCCCCCTCCATGAGGGAGGCTCGAACCCGGGAGCTCGTGAGTCTGGTTCCGGTGACCAGAGCCCGTGCCGCTTCACCAGGCGACGCTTCACCCAGGACTGCTTCAAGGAAAGGGTCGCCCGAAGGAAGCGCCTTGGCCGCCTCTTCCAGCTGGACTGCCAGGTTCATTTCCTCCATCTCCAGGTCGAAGTCTGCTTCCCCGGCCAGCTGGGCTCGAAGTCGCTCCAGCCGATTGCCCCGAAAGCCAGGCTGGCGCAAGGAGTCGGGAAGAGACATCTCCTGGGGAAGCTGGACCAGGGTTCCGGCCATGCTCAGGAGTTGGGACCCTCCAAAGCCGTAAAAACGGCTCTGCGCCGCGAAGGAGGCGAGCTCAGCCTGGGCGTCCGCAATGGCGTCCCATGCGCCCCCGTACCGGCGTCGTAGCTCTGCATCCGCCTGGATGCGGTGCCTGAAGTCCTCTTCAAAGGCTTGCTTCCTGGCCATCCGCTCCTCATCCAGGAGTCCGGAGAGGTACCCGCTGACGGCTTTGAGGGAATTCTCGAGGCCGAAGATCTGATTCTCGTACTGACGGCGCTCCGCCTCCCCCCGGGACGAGATCTCCCGGAGGACCGACAGGCGGCCCTCGTAGCTCTCCAGCTGGGCAGGATATTGAACGTCCCTGAGAAACTCCATCTGGGCGAGAGTGAGGAGTCGGCCCGTGGAGCCGGGGTTTCCGGTGACAAAGACCAGCTCCCCCTCCTGGGCCCCGGCCTCGCTCCAGCGCAGGTACTCGTCGGTCCGGCGAGGCTCGCCGTCCACGTAGACGCGCAGAAGGCTCAGGTCCAGGTCGTAACGAGGGTAGGTGAAGTTGTCCGGATCCCCGCCGAAGAAGGCAGTCTGTCCCTCCGGCGCCATCACCAGGCGCACATCGGTGAAGCGCTCGTATCGATACAGAGAGAACATCCCCCCCTGGTAGAGAGTGACGACCTGGCAGTTGAGGCCGGTGTCCCGGCTGCACTCCTCGGAGACGGCAGCGATCGCCGAGTCTCGCTGCTCCACCTGCCGCAGGGGATCAGGGCTGGTGGCCGCTCCCCGTATCCTCCCGGTGACGTCTTCGATAGACCTCAGCTGGTCGACCCAGACTCCGGGGCACGGTTTCTCGTCGGCCCGGGATCTGGCGACGAAACCCGTCACCTGGTAGCTGGTGTCCGGGGGCGAGACGGCCGAGATGCACCCCCGGGCACAGTGGTGATTCGTCATCACCAGACCGTCCGGGGAGACGAAGGACGAGGAACACCCGGGGAGGCGGACCGAGGCCAGGCGGACGTGGTCGAGCCACTCCTGGGTGGGGCGGAAGTCGTACGTCTCCTCCCAGTAGTCCAGCGGTGGGGCGTCGAAGGTCCACATCGTTCCGAATTCCTTCACGAATCCGGTGGCGGGTGGAATGACCTGGGCGCGGGAGTGCTGGGCGTTCAGGAAAAGGAAGACCACTGCCGCCATAGCGCCGGCGGCGACGGAGGGGCGGATTCTGTTCATGGTTCTATCGCTCGTCGATATGATCGCGGGAAGGGAAGGTCCCACGGGTTCATTCTGGGGGGGCTTGTCCCGAGAAGCTAGTCCCGTTGCGGGCCGGCGGAGGAAGGAGGAGAAAGCGGCTGGATCAGAGCATGCCGGGACCTCTTGCTCGTGGTCGCTGGACAGGACCCCCGCGAACCGGCAGAATTCCCTGATTCAGAAAGCCGATCGTTCAGACCGGAACAAGACGGTTCCCGGAGCTGACCACCCGAGGGCCATCGTCCCCTTCATTGGAGGTGAACCCTATGAACTTCCCCACCCTCCCTCCTGACCGAGCCCGCAGAAAGCCCTCTCTCGTCTCCTTCGCACTGCTGGTCCTGGGCTTCCTCATGGTTTCCATCCCGACGGTTGCCCTGGCGCAGGGCAACGACCGGGACTACACCGCCAAGATCCTGGAATTCACGACGGAACCCTTTTTCCGGACACCGCTGGTGGACCACCTCCCGGCGTCGGAAACCGTCCCTACCCCCCTGGACTTTCTGGGGCATATCGCAGGGGCCGCCGATGTCCTGACTTATCCAGCGGATATCCACGCCTATCTGAGAGCCGTGGCGGAGGCCTCGCCCCGGGTGGAGGTGTTCAGCATCGGGACCACGGAGGAAGGCCGGGAGATGATCCTGGTGGTGGTCTCGAGTGAGGAGAATCTGGCCCGCCTCGACGACTACAAGGGGATGATGGCCCAGTTGGCGGACCCCCGCACCCTCAACGACACCGGCGCCGAGCGGCTCTTCGGGACGGCGAAGCCCTTCTATTGGGCCACCGGCGCCATGCACTCGGGAGAGACGGGGTCCCCCGAGATGCTCATGGAGATCGTGTACCGGCTGGCAGTGGAAGAGACACCGTTCATCCAGGCCATCCGGAACAATCTCATCTTCATGACTACCCCGGTCCTGGAGGTGGACGGGCGGGCCAAGCAGGTGGACCTGGCCATGGCCCCCCGCATCGACCCGGACGGCACCTATCCCTCCCGCCCCCTCTGGTGGGGCAAGTACGTCGCCCACGACGACAATCGGGACGGGATCGGGCTGTCCCTGGATCTCTCGAAGAACGTCAACAGGACCTTCTTCGAGTATCATCCTCTCGTGGTGCACGACCTCCACGAGTCCCAATCCCACCTGTATGTGTCTACCGGTCGGGGGCCGTACAACGCGTGGTTTGATCCCATCGTGATCGACGAGTGGCACAACATCGCGTACCAGGAGGTTCGGGAGATGACGGCCATGGGCGTTCCCGGCGTCTTCACCCACGACTTCTACGACGGCTGGGCCCCCAACTACATGTTCACCGTGGCCAACGGCCACAACGCCATCGGTCGTTTCTACGAGACGCAGGGGGCCGGCGACGGCTCCACTCGTGTCATCCGGAACAACGTGGAGCGGACCTGGGCCCGCCCCAGCACCCCGCTCCCGGAGACCGTCTGGTCCATCCGGAACAACGTCAACCTCCAGCAGAGCGGTCTGCTCCTCGCCCTGAACTACGTGGCCACCAACCGGGAAGACTTCCTTCGAAACTTCTATCTGAAGGGCCAACGCTCTATTGCCAAGGCCGCCAACGAAGGTCCAGCAGCCTACGTATTCCCCGCTAGCGACCCGCGGCTTCCCCTGCAGGCCCGCCTCCTCCGGCTTCTGCAGGAGCAGGGCGTGGAGGTCCAGCGCCTGACCAGAGCGGCCACCGTGGGGGACACGGAGTATGGGGCCGGAAGCTACGTGATTCGTATGGATCAGCCCTATTCTCGTATGGCCGACATGCTTCTGGACAAGCAGTACTACAACCCGAATGACCCGTCGCCGTACGACGACACGGGTTGGACGTTGGGACCGCTATTCAATGTCACCACCGACCGTGTCGAAGACACGGCCATTCTCCAGGCGCGCATGCAGATGGTTTCGGGTCCGGTGATGCCCCCCTCCGAGGTGACCGGAGCCCGGAACGCGGTGGCGTACCTGGTGGCGTACGGCGGGGAGGCGGACCTGGCCTCCTTCCGCTACGCGCATCCGGACTTGAGGATACAGGCTGCGGAAGCGTCCTTCGACGCCGATGGGCACCAGTACGAGGCTGGGGCTTTCGTCATTCCGGTCAGCGGCAACCCGGACAACCTGGCCGAAGTCCTGACGCAAGCGGCGTCGGAGTACGGCTTCTCCGCCCAGGGCGTGGACGCCATGCCCGAGGTGGCGACCCACCCCGTGGAGGCGTCCCGCGTCGCCGTGATGCACACCTGGTCCAGCACCCAGCAGGAGGGGTGGCTGAGAATCGGGATGGACGAGTACGAGATCCCGTATGACTACATCTCGGTCCACGAAATCCGGGATATCCCCGATCTCAAGAGTCGGTGGGATGTCATCGTCATCGGCGCCGGAGCCGGAGACGCTCTCTCCCTCTTGAGGGGGGTCCAGGGCGACGAGCCGATTCCGTGGAAGAAGACAGACGTGACGCCGAACATCGGGGTGCAGGGCGAGACCGACGACATGCGGGGCGGGATGGAGCTCCAAGGTATCGTGAACCTCGACACCTTCGTGAGGGCAGGTGGGGTCCTGGTCACCCTGGCGAGCAGCTCCGACCTTCCCATCCACTTCGGGTTTGCCGAAGGCGTGTCGGTTCGGGATACCCCGAACCTCTGGGCTCCGGGTGGCGTGTTCCGCACCACCCTGGCCGATCGGGCCAGCCCTCTGGCCTACGGATACGGCGACGAGATGGGGGTTTACTTCAATCGAGGCCCCGTGTTCGCGACCGGCGGCGGTGGTCGTCGGGGCTTCGGGATGGGCGGAGGGTTCGGTGATTTCGGACGGCCGGAAGGAGGCTCCGATCCGGGAAGCACCACCGCCCGGAATTCCGGTCGAGGAGGAATCAACGACACCGATATCATCCAGGGCCGCCCCAGAAACATGGGAGAGGCCGGGGTCGAGGCATTCCAGGCCCGAGAGGGTGAAGAGGCCGGAGGCCAGCAGGGACGCGGCGGGTTCGGGGGAGGGGGAGGTGGCTCTTCCGCCCGGGTCATCGCCCGGTTCCCGTCCGATCCCGCCGACCTCCTCATCAGCGGGGGCCTGAGCAACGGTAGTGAAATGGCTGGAGCACCGGCGGTCGTGGACGCACCCCTGGGGGACGGCCACGTGGTCCTGTTCAGCTTCAACCCCTTCTGGCGGGGTGAGACACTCGGGACCTACGGAATGGTGTTCAATGCTTTCCTGCACCATCAACACCTGGGGGTGGGCGGCTGAGAGGATCGGGCGGCTGAGAGGACCCTCGGGGCTGCTCTCTTGACTTGAAAGGGAGGGTCTGCACGCCGACCGTGCAGACCCTCCCTCGTGTTGACCCACGATACTCCGATCTGGGGAGACCGGCCCTTTCATATCTTTCTTCCAGGGGCGCGACCGCCTCTGGATCATCGCGCGGTACAGGAACGGATTCTAATGGCCCCCCGCGATGTTGGGGAAGGTCGAGAAGAGGGAACGGGTGTGGGCGAAGGGAGGGCGCCGAGGCGCTGGAGTCCTCCGGGTCCGGCGGAAGAAGGGCCCGAAGCCGGGTCCCGCGGAAGGAGGGCCCGAAGCCGGGTCCCGCGGAGGAAAGGCCCGAAGCCGGGTCCGGGCAAGCGATGGGTCGGACCGGAGAGCCGCGACGACGTCCTTGACGAGATCCTTGACTTGTGCTCTGGGGGAATCAAGCTTCGAACCGTTCCTCTACACCGATGTCCGTGTCCACCCACCCCATCGCGGGAGGCATCATGCGCATTCGTCAGAGAGCGTTCTTATCAACGGCCGGGCTCCTGGCCCTAGCGGCCTGCGCGCAGCCGGCAAGCGGACCTGTCGTCGACGTGGCGGCGGAAGAACAGGCCGTCAGGGATGCGTCCATGACGTGGATGGAGGCCCTCCAGGCCGGGGACCTGGCTGCGGCAGCGGCCAACTTCGCTGCGGATGGCATGGCGTACTCGGAACATGAGGATCCCCTGGTCGGTCCCGCCGCCATTCAGGCCGACTGGGAGGCCCAGTGGGAAGAGATGCCCAACCGCACCGTCAGCTGGAGCACCGATCGGGTGATCATGGCCGCCTCGGGAGACCTGGCAGTGGAGTTCGGTACCTACACTTTCAGCAACAACGGCGAGGAGGATACCGGGAAGTACGTCACTGCCTGGCGGAAGATTGACGGAGCCTGGAAGGTTGCCGCTGACATCGGAGTGAGCACGGTTCCGGAGGGCGAGGGGGAGGAGGGCCACGAGGGATAGGAGGGCCACGAGGGGTATTGACCACCTTCACCGGGGCGGCGTCACCTCCCTCACCGGGGCGGCACCACGTCCTCTCTCGCCGCCGGAGGCAGAGCCCACGCCCGGCACCTCGCCTGGAGGGCCGGGCGTTTATTATTCCCCCACCTCCTGGAGCACGGTGTACCAGAATTCGAGCCCATCGTAGAACGCTCGAACGGAGACCCGCTCGTTCAAACCGTGCGCGAACTGGTCGCTGTCCTTGATGAAGATTCCCATGATCCCGTAGGTAGGGATCCCACCCTGACGGATCTCCTTCCCGTCCGTTCCGTAGGGAGCCATGAGCGGTATGATGGGCGTGCCCGGCCGGATCTTCTCCACACCCTGGGCCACGGCCGCCATCACGTCGTCACGGACCGGGGACGCAGGACTTGCGGTGGGCTCTCCCAGCACCTCGACTTCGACAGCCGGCCCCACCAATCGTTGCAATGTCTCCTCCACATCCGTCACCTCGACCCCGGGGAAGATCCGGCAGTTGACCGTGGCCGTTGCCGACTGGGGGAGAGCGTTCTCGGCATGGCCACCTCGAAGCATGGTGGCGACACAGGTGGTGCGTGTGATTCCCACCTGCTCGGGTTCGTTCCAGAGGACCTCGGCCGCCCACGCGTCCTGGGCATCCGCGGCCAGGCGCCTCATGGCTTCTCCAACCTCCCCTTCCGTGATCCTGGAGGCGGCCTCGAAATAGAGACGCGTAGCATCGTTCATTCGCACCGGGAACCGGTAGGATTCCAGGCTCTTCAGAGCCGTGGCAAGCTCGTAGATGGCGTTGTCTGTTCGAGGTGTGGAGGAGTGTCCCCCCGGGTTTGTTACCGTGAGCTCGAAGGTGGCGTAGGTCTTCTCGGACGTCTGCACCAGGAACCGGAGGGGATGTCCGTCCTCGCTCAACACCCCCCCGCCGGCGTCCGCGTTCAGGGCATACTCCGCGTCGGTGAGCTCCCGGTGGTCGGTGACCAGGCTTCGCGCCGTGAGCATGCCGGTTTCTTCGTCCCCGGTGAAGGCCAGGATGAGGTCACGGCCTGGCACGAAGCCTTCCTCCTTCAGACGGAGAAAGGTGGCGGTGAGCATGGTGACGCCGAACTTGTCGTCGAAGGTGCCACGCCCGAAGAAGTAGCCGTCTTCCTCCACCAGTGTGAAGGGGTCTCGGTCCCAATCCTCGGGGAGGGCGTCCACCACATCCATGTGGGCCAGGAGGAGGATCGGCTTTCTCCCTGAGGATCCGTCCCCCCTGTAACGAACCACGAGGCTCGCCTTGGACTCGCCGTCGGGCGTGGTGAGGGGGAGTACATGGACGTCTCCATCGGGAAAGCCGCTTGCTCGAAACCGGTCTGCCAGGTAACGGGCCACCGCCGGGACTTGCTCGTGGGATGCTGCGCTCCGGTACCCGATCAGGTCACGATAGATATCCAGCGCCCGCTGCTGATACGGCTCCCGGTAGTCTGCGCTGGAGTCCTGAGGGGCCAGGGCTCCGGACGAGAGGAGCAGGGCAAGGACGGCGAGTGTGGCAGAACGCATGTTCATCTCCATCTGCGATGTCTGGAGGCGAATCCCGGACGCGTTGGTGCGGTGGCCCCCGTACGGGTCATTCGACGAGCCCGGCCGGAGCACGGCAGGCAGGGCCAGGGTCTAGCGGTCTATGTTTCCCGCCAGGGCCCTGCACCTGGCCCGATCCACCTGGAAGCTGCGTCTACCCGGCACAGAAGGCTGAAGTTTCAGGGCCGCCTGAGGCCCCCCCGGACTCCAAGGCCCGGGTCCGCGCCGATGCTGCGGCCCCCCCGGACTCTAAGGCCCGGGTCCACGCCGATAATGCGGCCCTGCACTGCGTCTTCCCCGCCCATCAGATCCTGGTCGAAGATGGCCAGGGAGTCGGCAAGAGTCCTCTGAGTTTCCGGGATGTCCGGATTCGCTCGAGGATCGCTTTCCTTCTGGCCCCGTGGAAGTCTGAGACGTGTCTTGGCGGCCCATGAACAGTGGCGAGGCCGCCTGGCTCCAGGGCCCGGTGGGTCCAGCCGGATCCGTGCGTAGGGTGCGGTTGGTCGGGGCCCTCTGGCCCCCGGAGGGTGCGCCTGAGGAGCTGAGGGGACTCCCCCGGTGTACGCGCCCGAAGACCTCAGAGGACCCATGTGGCGAGCTCGCGGCACGCGTCCCAGCCCAGCATGTCCGACGTTCCATGCCGCGGGCTCGGCGCCCACCCCAACCCAGCATGTCCGACGTCCCATCCAGCCATTGACAACTTTCGGTCGCCGGTCCCGTCGGGGTCCGGGACTGCCCCCGCACACGGCCTGGAGCCCCCCTCTCTTCCTCCCTCCCTACCGGTTCCCGCCGGAGGCGACGTCGGGAGCCTGTCAGGGCCGTTTCGTCCGGGAGAAGCCAAGGCAGGACGCCGAAAACCCCCCGGTTATCTTTCGGTGTATCTTCGGTATCCCTCAGTCGGGAGGTGGATGTCATGGTGTGCTTCG
>Ga0316577_10000399_pt1 | contig 16654 bp, 19 predicted proteins | sample S5NA_FD_203073 | JGI IMG/M metagenome (GOLD analysis project Ga0316577, IMG submission 203073) | Rhizosphere microbial communities from salt marsh grasses in Alabama, United States - S5-7_050615r2r1 | ecosystem: Host-associated > Plants > Roots > Rhizosphere | place: USA: Alabama | collected... | reverse complement strand
AAGTGACTAGAGAAGGGACTGAGGATTCAAGATAGATGACTGAACGAAGACCCCCCTTGGATGCGGATTTCACCGCCACTCTCCCCCCGGAGCTTCGGGATCTCGACAGGGAGTTGTCGGCGATTCGCATCGAGGAACGCGAATCTTTCGGGCCGGAGCTGGAGGGTGAGCTGCTCCGAGTATGGAGGATTGCCCCTTCCCAGGGAAGCAGACCCTCCGGTACTTGGAAACGCACCCTCATCGCGGCCTGTGTGGCCTGCCTCATGATCGGGGGGATGGCAGTGCCGGCAGCCAGGGCCTCTGTGGCCCGGCTGGTTCGCAACGTCCTCGAAGATGCGGCGCCCCGGCTGTTCGCTCCAGCGGAGGAGCCTCGACTCCCGGAGATCCGGGTGGCCGAGCCGGATACCGAGCTCTCTCCCGAGGCCACGGGGAATCAGGGCACCTCGGACCCGCTTGCAGGCCTCGAGGAGTCAGCGGCTCAGGAACAAGGAGCCTCGTTTTCCGAGATCGAGTACTCCTACCCTGAGATCCTGTACGGAGAGGAAGCGAAGAACATCATCGCCTCCTTCTATCCCACGGCCCTCCAGCGGGCGGGCGTCGGCGGGTCGGTCAAACTTCAGCTCTGGGTGGACGCCTCAGGGCGTGTGGATCACATTCAGATGCGGGAGGGATCCGGGTACCAGAGCCTGAATCTGGCCGCGATGCGGGCAGCGACACAGCTTCGGTTCCGTCCGGCGACCCGTGCTGGAATGCCGGTGGGCACCTGGGTGGAGTTCACCGTCAACTTCGTGCCCGGCGACCAGCAGGATGGCGGGCATCGCGACCCTTCTCCGAGGGAGGGGCCTGGAGCCTGATCCAAGAACCCCACGGGGTCGTACGGTCGGTGGGCTCCGATCCCCCCGGGTCCGTGTTGTGGGCCCGAGGGGATCTCTTCTATCTTCTCGCCACGCTCCCGCCGTCGAACCATGGAGGAATCGGATGATGTCAGTCAGGACCGTCGCCGACTTGGCGGATTCCCGTATCTCTGGGACCCGGGTCCTCGTCCGTGTGGATTTCAACGTACCCCTGAGCCCCGAGGGGGAGATCACAGACGACACGAGGATGGTCCGGGCCCTTCCCACCTTGAAGTATCTCCTGGAACGGGGAGGACGCGTGGTGGTGATCTCCCACCTGGGACGACCCAAAGGAGGACCCGATCCGGCGTATTCTCTCCGACCGGTGGCGGATCATCTGGCCACTCTCCTGGATTTTACGGTCCGATTCTCCCCTCAGCTCACGGGTGCGTCCGCCGCTGCCGCGGTAGCCGACCTGAAGAACGGCGAGCTCCTGCTGATGGAGAATACACGGTTCCACCCCGGTGAGACAAAGAACGACCCGGCGCTCTCCGAAGCACTTGCAGATCTCGGGGACCTTTACGTCGATGACGCTTTCGGGTCCGCACACCGGGCTCATGCCTCGACCGTGGGAGCCGCGGCGGTGATCCGTAGCAGAGGGGGAGAAGCCGTGGCCGGGTTCCTGATGGAAAGGGAGCTCCGATATCTCGGCCTGGCGTTGGAGACCCCGGACCGTCCGTTCGTGGCCGTGCTGGGGGGGGCGAAGATCTCCGGAAAGATCGATGTCATCCAGGCTCTTCTCCCGAGGGTGGACCGCCTTCTCATCGGCGGAGCCATGGCGAATACCTTCTTCCGGGCGTTGGGCCTGGAGACGGGGCTGTCGCTGGTGGAGGACGACCGGGTTGCTCTGGCCCGGGAGACGCTGGAGAAGGGTGGGGAGACGATCCTCTTGCCCGTGGACTGCGTGGTTGCGGAGGAAATCTCTCCCCAGGTCGAGACGCGGGTCGTGGAGCGAGGTGACGTGGGTCCGGCAGATCGGATTGGCGACATCGGGCCCGCCTCCGTGGCCCTGTTTGCCGATGCCCTTTCCGAGGCAAGGACCGTCGTCTGGAATGGTCCCATGGGCGTATTCGAGATGGACTCGTTCGCGCAGGGCACTCTGGCGCTGGCGGAGGCGGTGGCCGAGGTGACCCAGGCCGGAGGCACCACCGTGGTCGGTGGAGGAGATTCGGTTTCGGCTGCGGAGAAGGCCGGGGTCGTCCAGCGGCTCACCCACGTGTCCACGGGGGGAGGGGCTTCCCTGGAGTTTCTCGCCGGGGTCCCCCTGCCAGGAGTAGCTGCCCTGGACCCGAAGCCGGGGGCGGAAAGATGAACGGAGCTCCCGTCATCGCCGGCAATTGGAAGATGAATCTCGGACCCCGGGAGACTCAGGCCTTTTTCAGGGCGTTTTCTCCTTCTCTTTCGGCCGGCACGAGGCCGGAGCTGATCCTCTTCCCACCCGCCCTCTCACTGGCCGCCGCTCTGAACGCCCGCCCCAGGGAACCCCGGATCGAGATGGGAGTCCAGAACGTCCACTGGGAGGGGTCCGGAGCGTTCACCGGTGAGCTGTCGGTCCCCATGGCCAGGGAGGCTGGAGCCACTCACGCCCTCATCGGGCATTCGGAACGGCGTCACCTTTTCGGAGAGACCGACGAGGAGGTGGGGAAGAAGGTGGCGGCCGTCCTCGAAGGGGGGTTGTCGCCTGTGATCTGTGTGGGGGAGACCCTCCAACAGCGCTCGGCCGGTCGACTCGAGGAGGTGATCCTGGGACAATTGGAGGCTTTTCTCCTGGTCCTGCAGGCACATCCTGGCGCCAGGGTGCTCCTGGCCTACGAACCCGTATGGGCCATCGGCACCGGCGAGACTGCCACACCTCTGGATGCCTCTGAGGCTCACGGCCTTCTTCGGCGTCGCCTCCATTCGGCGCTCGGCCGAGAATGGGCTGAAAGGGTCTCCATTCTCTACGGGGGGAGCGTGAAGCCGGGAAACGCAGCCTCTCTGCTGACCGCCTCTGATGTGGACGGGGTCCTGGTGGGCGGTGCCAGCCTGGACCCGGCGTCTTTCCAGGCCATCGCGGAAGCGGCTTCGACTTGAAGGTCCCCGGGGGCCCACGGCTCCCCCCCTTGTTCTCCCGGAGCGGGGCAGGGTCCCTGGCGGCGTTGACATGTTTCTGTTGGGCGGCGATGTTTTTTTGCTCTGCTACACTCCAATGGGACTGAGTTAAATGTACGGGTTCTTGCTGGCCATCCTGGTCTTGGACGGACTCTTCCTGGGAGTCGTGATCCTCCTTCAATCCGGAAAAGGGGGAGGACTCGCGGCGATGGGTGGGGGCGTCACCGCCACCGAAGGGATCCTCGCCGGTCGTCAGGCGACAACGGTTCTCACCCGTGCCACCTGGACCGCCGGGGGGATCTTCATGGGGCTGGCCCTCGTGCTATCCATCCTGTCATCCCGGGCTCAGCAACCCCAGTCCATCCTTCTGGAAGACATGCAGCAGACCGCCCCCGCCCCCGAGCCCATCCTGCCGGGCCTGACCGATTCTTCGACGGAGGAGCCGGGAGCTGCGGGAGGGAGCGGTGAGGCGCCCCCTCCCGCCAATCCGACGGGGGGAGATCCGGGCGGGGGTTGATCCGGCCGGACCGAGCCCAGAGTACTCGTCGACTCTCTCATCTACTTCCTCCCTCGAGGCGTGGAAGGATCCGCCCCCATCCCCGGGCCTGAAGTGGCACCGGACACGGCGTCTCCCCTCGTCTCGGATCTCCATCGGGATGATCTCATGGAGATCTATCGGGCCCTGATCCGTGCTCGAGCCGCAGAAGAGCGACTGGAGGTGTTGTTCCGGCAGGGCCACGTCTCGGGCGGCCTCTATCGCTCCCTCGGTCAGGAAGGGGCCTCGGTGGGAGCCGCCTATGCCCTGAGACGCAGGGATGACGCTACGGGTGACGTCATCGCCCATACGGTCCGCGACACGGGGGCCCTCTTCCTCTTCGGGGGGACCCCAGGAGAATACTTCCGGCAGTACCTGGCCCGGGAGACCGGCCCCACCCGAGGGAAAGAGGCGAACGTACATTGGACGGACCTGCGGAGGGGCTTCGTCGGGCCCGTGTCTCCGCTGGGAACCATGGTGGGGGTCATGTCGGGCATTGCTCTCTCGTTCAAGATCCGTGGGGAGCCTCGGGTGGGGATGGTCTTCTACGGAGATGGGGCAACGTCGACCGGTGCCTGGCACGAGGGGGTCAACTTCGCAGGAGCACAGGGATGCCCCATGATCGTGGTGGTCACGGCCAATGGGTACGCGTTTTCCACTCCCACCCGAAGACAGACTCGTGCACCTGGGTTCTCGCTGAAAGCCCAGGGGTACGGAATTGCCGGAGAGTCCGTGGACGGCAACGACGTCCTCGCAGTCTACCAGGCGGCGCGTCGAGCCGTGGATCGAGCCCGGGACGGGAAGGGGCCCACACTCCTGGAGTTGCGGACCTACCGGCGAAAAGGCCACGCGCAGCACGACCCCCAGCTCTACGTCCCTCCCGAGGAAATCAGAGCCTGGGAAGCGAGGGATCCCATCGATCTCTTTCGGCGAAGGCTCCTGGAAGAGGGATGGGCCAGGGAGGAAGAGCTTAGACGTCTGGAGGTCCAGGCCGATACGGAGATGATGAGAGAGGCTGAACGTGCGGCGCAGGACCCGCTTCCCGAAGAGATCGGGACGCTGAGTGACGTCTTCACCGACCTTTTGGCCCGGCCCCACTGGACCCGGCCCCTCCCCGCTGGTTTGCCGAGCCCTGGAGGTGGGTGGAGGATCCAGGGGAAAGGCCACCCCCTTGGCTGATGCCACCGGTGGGAGGATGCAGGAGGGGATCCTGCGGCCCGAACACCTTCTGAAAACGGAGCGTGGGGAGGCCGTCACCTTTCTGGAGGCCATCAGCGAGGCCCTTTGGGAGGAGATGGAACGGGACGAGACCGTCTTCCTCCTGGGAGAGGACATAGGAGCATTTGGAGGCGCCTTCAAGGTCACCCAGGGCTTCCAGGAGGCTTTCGGCACCCTCAGGGTCATCGACACCCCCATCTCCGAGGTAGGCTTCACGGGGGCTGCAGCGGGTGCGGCCCACATGGGGCTCAGGCCGGTGGTGGAGATGCAGTTCATGGACTTCATCGCCCCGGCCCTGGACGTCATCACCAACTACCTGGCCACCTCCTTGTACCGGGGAAGCGGGCCCTTACCCGTGGTGATCCGGGGACCCGTGGGAGGGGGGAACAGGGGTGGCCCCTTCCATTCCCAGAATGTGGAGATGTTCTTTTTCCATACGCCCGGCATCAAGATCGCTTATCCGAGCAATCCCTACGATGCCAAGGGGCTCCTGAAATCGGCCATCCGAGACGACAATCCGGTCATCTTCCAGGAACACAAGGGGCTCTATCGGGCGCCGGCCCTCAGGGAGGTTCTCCCAGCGGATGACTTCACGGTTCCCCTGGGGGAGGCGAAGATCGCCCGGGAGGGCACCGACCTGACCGTGGTGACGTATGGAATGATGGTCCACCGAAGCCTGGATGCAGCTCGGATCCTGGAAGGGGAGAGGGGGGTTCAATTGGAGGTCGTGGACCTTCGTACGCTCCTCCCTCTCGACGAGCGGGCCATATTCGCCAGCGTGAAGAAGACGGGGAAGCTCCTGGTGGTCCACGAGGATACCCGGACCGGGGGGATCGCTGGAGAGATCGCCATGAGGGTGAGCGAAGAAGCCTTCGAATGGCTCGACGGCCCCATTCTCCGGGTGACCGCCGTGGACACGCCCGTCCCGTATGCAGGGACCCTGGAAGACCATTTTCTGCCGCAAGTCGAGGACATCGTGACGGCGGGGCGTTACCTTGCAGAGTATTGAGTCCGTCGTAAACTGAATGGATCGAGGTTGGGCCCCCGGTGCAGCCAACGGGCTCGTACCTCCTGACGGCGGACCGGTCGGAGAGAACCCTAGCCGGAGTGAGAAGGTTGGCACGTGTAGAGGTCCCCATGCCCCAGATGGGAGAATCCATCGCCGAGGGCACCGTATCCCGGTGGCTCAAACAGGTTGGCGAAAGCGTTCAGCGTGACGAGCCGATCCTGGAGATCTCGACGGACAAGGTGGACGCCGAAATCCCCTCACCATCCGAGGGAATCCTGGTGGAGATTCTGGCGGCGGAGGGTGAAACGGTGGAGGTCGGCACGGTCGTCGCCTACATCGATCCGGAAGGAGATGCGGTGGGCCTGGAGGCGCCGGCTCCTCCGGAGGAGGCGGCTCCGGGTGGGAAGCCGGAGGAAGCGGCTTCGGTGGAAGTGCCCGAAGAGACTCCTGCCCAGGAGGCTGCGCAGTCAGTGACCCCCGACGGCTCTCCGCCAGAGGTCTCTGCGCCCGACCCGGTTCCCCATGCCGAGAAGGCGGAGGAGACGGCGGAGGATCGTCTGAGGACCCGGTCCACCCCCGTGGTGAGAAAGATCGCCCAGGAGCATGGTGTGGACATCTCCCGGGTTCCTGGGACCGGCCACGCCGGGCGCGTGACCAAGCAGGACATCCTCGGGTACATAGAGTCGGGACAGCAATCGGAAGTTCCGGTGGGACCCACTACTGCGGCATCTCCCCCGGAGTCGACTCCCCCAAGATCTCCCGGCGAGGGGGTCAAGCCCCCCGCAGTCGGCGCTCCTTCCGATCTCTGGAAGACTTTCTATTCCCAGGTCCAGCATCCGGATTTTCCCGTCCGCCAGGCGGACCGAGTCGAGCCCATGGACAAGATCCGCCGACTCACGGCGGAGCACATGGTGCTGGCCAAGAGGGTGGCCCCGCACGTCCACTCGTTCATCGAGATCGATTTCACCCGCGTGGACGAGATTCGAAAGGCGAACAAGTCTCGATGGGCTGAACAGGGCGCGAAGGTGTCCTACACGGCCTTCGTGGTGTGGGCTTGCTCCCGCCTCTTGAGAGAGTTTCCCAACATGAACGGGACGATCTCGGGGAACAACCTCATCTTCCGCGGGAACGTGAATGTGGGCGTGGCAGTGGATCTGGATCCGGGGCTCATCGTTCCCGTCCTCCACGACGCCGACGAGCTGAGCCTGGTGGGGATCGGCAAGAAGCTCGTGGACCTGGCTGAGCGGGCCCGAAGTCGCCGCCTGAACCCCGAGGAGATCCAGGGAGCCACTTTCTCCGTCACGAACCCCGGGGTCCTCGGCACCATGGTGGGGATGCCCATAATCCCCAAGGGTACGGCCGGGATCCTGGGTACGGGCGCCATCGAGAAGCGGGTCGTGGTGTTGCAGGACGCCGAGACGGGGGCCGACTCCATCGCGATTCGGAAGCGGTCCATCTTCTCCCTGGGGTACGATCATCGGATCGTGGATGGAGCGGATGCCGCCCGGTTCATGGCCCGCCTGAAAGAGCTCATGGAGGCGTTCTCGGAGGATGCCTGAGGGAGGACGACGGCTGGAGGTCCGCTTGCTCGGAACCCTTCCCTACGGGGAGGGCCTCTCCTTGCAGGAGGATCTGGTTCGTCAAAGGAGAGCCGGGGAGATCCCGGACCAGCTTCTTCTCCTGGAGCACCCCCATGTCATCACCTTCGGTACCTCCGCAAGGGAAGAGAACCTCCTCCTCACGGCGTCCGAGATGGAGGCCAGGGGGATTCATCGCTTCGACGTGGGGCGGGGTGGGGACATCACCTACCACGGACCCGGACAGTTGGTGGGGTATCCCGTCCTCGACCTCAAACCCGACCGGAGAGACCTGCATCGATACCTGAGGGACCTGGAGGAGGCCCTCATTCTGGCGCTCCGATCCTTCGGGATCTCCGGAGGGAGGGAGGAGGGACTGACGGGCGTCTGGGTGCCCCAGGGCAAGCTGGCGGCCATCGGGGTCAGAGTATCGTCCGGGTGGATCACCTCCCACGGATTTGCACTCAATGTGGACCCGGATCTCAGCTTCTTCTCCAACATCGTGCCGTGTGGAATCCGGGACCGGCCTGTGACGTCCCTCGGTCGTCTGCTGGAGCGGCCGGTCCCGGTGACGGAGGTGATTCCGGCCGTGATCCGGGGTTTCGAAGATACCTTCGATCATACCGCCAGTGTTGCCTAGACAACAAAAACCCGGGTTGCGCTCACAACCCTTCGGGGTAGGGTCCCCGTTGTCTTTTTTGATATTTTTGATTCGGGTCCGGCCTTCGGCAGCATGGGCCCTGCGACCTGTATCAATTTGTTTACACAGCCCTGCCTGACGAGGGAGTAGGGATAGTCACTGCATCTGCAAAATATTGTGTAGTAATCGTTTACACCATAATAAGCATTTTCCGTGTCCTGAGTGAGAATATCCTTGACCCAGAGGTTGGGAAGGTGAATAATATCTCTCGCGACTCTGATGCGGCCTGCGGAAACGATGGCGATGGTCATCCTCTAGCAGATCAGGGAAGCCGGTCATCGGTCGGGACGCCGTCACGATGGCAGCCAGTCTGGTCTTGGAGCCAGGTTGGACGACGGAGAGGTCGCTGGTCTCCGTTGTAGCCCCGCAAGCTTCGGGGCACCTGAACCGCCGACCGCGCGGCGAGGGTAAGGGGATGAGAGTTCGGCCGCCTGCACGCAGGAGGATCCAAGAGCGAACCGAATCCTGCCAGCGAAATTAGAGAGCCCCGTCGGCGGCGTGCCGGGACGGGGCTCTCTTTCTTTTTCTTTTCCCTCTCGTTTTTCCCTGCTTCCAGCGCTGCGAGGGACCAGCTCGGGGATGGGGCGTCCGGGACGCCTCCTCACTGCGGGCAGGCATTCAGCTCGGTGGAAGATCCTCCAGGAAATCCATGTACTCTCCCCGCGTCTCGCGGCGAGCCTCCAGCCAATCCGAGAAACCGGAGTGGACCAGGCCTCCGGAATCCTCCAGGGTTCTTGCAGCCGTCACGGCAAGGTGATTCGCATACTCGTTCCGAGGGTCCCCGGCGTGGCCCCTGACCCAGCGCCAATCGACCTGATGGGGCTCCGCCGCTACCACCAGCTTCTTCCAGAGCCCGAGATTCTCCGGGGCGCCACCCTTCCGCTTCCAGCCCCTGGCAATCCATCGCGTCACCCATTCCGTCATCCCCTTGACCAGGTATTGACTGTCGGAGACGAACCGGACTCGGCACGGTCTCTTCAGGAACCCGAGGCCCTCGATGGCGCTATGCAGAGCCATCCGGTTGTTCGTCGTATCCGCCTCGGAGAGCCAGTAGTCCCGCCTCTCCCATCGGTCCCTCCTCCAGAATTCTATCAACCCCGCGGCGCCGCCGGGATTGGCCCGGTCTTGGAACTGGTTGCCCAGGCAAGACTCGTCGGCGTGGATCATGACGTCGGGAAGTTCCGGCATATCGATTCGGCATGTGGGACGGATCGCCCTCCAGGAATCGGCCTGGAGGAGGCGAGGAAGAAAATAGCCGGAGGCATTGCTTGACGACCAGTGCGGGGGCCATACATTCCCGCCCTGGAATAGCCCCCATGACCCCGGTCTCCCCGCTGATGCCTCAACCTTCTTCCACTGGGGCCTACCTCCTCCTGGAGGACGGCCGAACCTTCCACGGGCGTTCCCTCGGTGTTCCCGGAATCGCTCTCGGTGAGGTTGTCTTCAACACTTCCATGACAGGCTACCAGGAGATCCTCACCGATCCCTCGTACGCCGGCCAGCTGGTGGCCATGACCTATCCCCTCCAGGGGAATTACGGTGTCAACTCGGAAGATTCCGAATCCCAGGGAGCCCAGGTCTCGGGTTTCATCGTCCGGGAGGCTTCCCGCGTCTATTCCTCCTGGAGAGGGAGGGGTACGCTTGACGAATACCTGAGGAAAGAGGGGATCGTCGGAATCCAGGGGATCGATACCCGCGCCCTCACGCTCCACATCCGGTCCGAGGGGGCCATGAGGGGAGCCATCGTGCCCGTCTCGACGTCACTGGAATCGGCGATGGATTCCGTCCAGGCGCACCCGCGTATGGAGGGGTTGGACCTGGCGTGCGGGGTTTCCACGCAGCGGCGCTACGAGGTTCCGGCCACGGGGGAGGAGAGGTTTCATGTGCTGGCGTACGACTTCGGCGTGAAGGCCCATTCGCCGAGGCTCCTCTCCCATCGAGGATGCCGCGTGACGGTCATTCCCGCGGACACTCCCACCGCCCGGATCGTGGAGGAGAATCCCGACGGGTTGTTCGTCTCCAACGGCCCCGGGGACCCCGCAGCGGTGATGAAGGCACAGGACGCGATCCTGACACTGTCCAAAGCAGGGATCCCTGTCTTCGGCATCTGCCTGGGACATCAATTGATCAGCCGAGCCTTCGGAGCCAAAACCTACAAGTTGCCCTTCGGCCACCACGGAGGGAATCACCCGGTCCGCCGCCTGGAGGGGGGATCGGTGGAGATTACGGCGCAAAACCATGGCTTCGCGGTGGAAAAGGACTCGGCGGGGGGGATCCCTGGAGCACCGGAACTGAAGCTGACCCATGTCAACCTCTACGACGACACCGTGGAAGGAGTGGCTCACAGAAGTCGTCCTGTCTTCTCCGTGCAGTATCACCCGGAAGCCGCTCCGGGGCCACATGACAGCCGATACCTGTTTGACCGTTTCGCCTCTCTGATGGAGGCCCGAAAGCTCCGGAGCCGAGGATCTTGACGAGGTGGGGCGCGGGGGAGGGTTCGGGCAGACAGCCCACCGGACTCCAACGAAGAACAGAGCAAGGCTTGACGGTAGCGGGAGGAGAGCGTTACCCTCCCTCCCCTTGTGGGATCCACAGGACGTTAACTGGTCCGGGTCACACACTTAGAGCATACTGTCGGCCCATTGTGGGGTCGGCTGCCCCCTATACTCCAGGTTGGCTTGGAGGGTGCTCTCCCTCCCGGAGGAATGGATGACGAAGGCGGACCTAGTAGAGCAAGTCGCAGAGGCAATCGGACCTGGAATCACCAAGAAGGACTGTGCCCTGGTGGTGGACGGATTCCTCAACGCCGTGAAGCTGGCGCTCTCCCAGGGGGAGAACATCGAAATCCGCGGCTTCGGGACCTTCAAGGTCAGGCAGAGAAGATCCAGGATGGCCAGGAACCCCCGGACAGGGGACTCAGTGGAGGTGCCCTCCCGGGCAGTCCCGGTCTTCAAGCCGTCCAAGCACCTCCGTGCAAAAGTGGCGGGTCCGGGCCGCGGGTAGCTGATCCCCGAGCGTCTCTGAGTGGTTCCCGGAGGGTTCTGAGCCCCGAGCCTGCCCTACCGGTAGCAGCCTATGCTGATTGAAGGAGCCGGGGCCGATCAGGCCCCTCGGCTCTTTCTTCTTTTTTTTAACGAACCGGAATACTCGAGCATCTAGCAACAGTGAAGGAACCGTCTCTCGGGGCTCCGCTCCCCGACGAAGTATTGGTTAGCCGAGCCCGGGACAGGGATTCGGACGCGATGGACGAACTGGTGAGGCGTCATCACGCCAGCGCGTTCCGGGTGGCTCTGAGGATTCTGAGAGACGAGGATGCGGCGGCGGATGCCGCTCAGGATGCCTTCATCAAGGCGATCAGGGGGCTGGACGGATTCCGGGGAGAAGCCTCGTTTCGAACATGGCTGTTGAGCATAGCGGCGAATGAAGCCCGGGGGTTGCTGAGGAAGGCGGGCCGGAGGAGAGAGACAGATCTGGAGGTGGCAGGACCGGTGGCGGTGTCACAAGAAACGGCGGAGGACGCCTTGCAGGCCACTCAGGAGGCCGCTCGCGTGAAGGCTCTGCTGGAGGAGCTACCGGAGAAACAGAAGCAGGCAGTGACGCTTCGGGTTTTCGAGGGCCTGAGTTTCAGGGAGGTGGGAGCCCTCATCGGCTCCAGTGAGGGAGCGGCCCGGGTGAACTACCATCACGGAATCCGGAAGATCAGGGAGATGTTGGGATGAGCGCAGAGGATTGTGATCGAAGCAGGGACGCCCTTCCTGAGTGGATCCTGGGAAGGCTGGGTCCGGAGCTCAGGATGGAGATGACCCGCCATCTTGCCTCCTGTCCTGATTGCGCCCGGGAGGAGGAAGTTCTTCGGCAGCTTCTGAGCGTCCGCCCCACGCCCCCGGAAGGTCTCGCCGACCGGATTCAAGCCCGACTCAAGGAAGAGATCGGCGTCGGCCTCGAGCCGGACTCGCCGAAGACACCGGGAGACGTCATACCCCTGTTCCGGAGACGCCGGTGGACGCCCACCTGGGCCCTGTCGGCGGCGGCGGTCGTGATCCTCTCCCTGGGGATCGGCATCGTCTGGAACGGAGCCGAGGTCCCCGAGGTGGGGCAAGGCTCCGGTCAGGCCGCCACCGAGGAGCCCGCCCCGGAGGCCTGGCTCTGGGATGACGGTATGGTGGCGGGGGCGCCCGTGTACGACGGGCTCACTGACGGCCAGCTGGAGACCTTGATTGAGGAGTTGGGGGGATGAACCTGAAGCTTGCGTTTCTCGTCTTAGCGCTGGCGACCACGCTGGGGCCCCTCGGTCTGGAAGGCCAGGTTCGGCCTCCTGGAGGTATGCGGCAGCGGCAACAGCTGGAGCGCCGGGTGGAGCAGGGATTCGCCCGGCTCGTTCAGGCCCAGCTCGACCTGCCCCCGGAACAGCTGAGCTCGCTTCAGGAAGTGATGCAGTCCTTCAGAGAAGACCGCCAGGCGGTCAACCAGGCACAGGCTGCTCTCCGTTATCGCCTGGGTGACCCCGGGCTCCCGGACCTGACGGACGACGCGGCCAAAGAGATCCTGGCGGAGATGATTCGGGTGCAGGAGGCGGAGGTCGATCTCTACAGGAGGGAGCAGGCTCAGCTTCTGACGGTTCTCTCCCCGAACCAACTGGTCCGGTTCTACCGCCTGCGGGAGGAGTGGGGGCGTCGGATCCAGGAGATGCGGCAGCCGGGAGGCCCCAGGGGCCCCGGGGGAGGCGGTCCTTCGGTGGGGGGGCCGCTCGGGTCGGGGTGGGGGTCCTGACGAGGGAATCGACCTCCGCATTCATCCGTTGACCCGACGAGCCTCCGGGTCTACCCTTTCTGGGGAGGGCATGACGCCCTCCCTCTTTTTTTTTCGAATGCAGATACGAGTTCTCTTCTTCGCCTCATATCGGGAAATGGTGGGAGCCGGTGAGCTGGTGACCGAGCTCCCGGAACCCGCGTCGGTATCGGACCTCCTCCAGGAGCTCCGGAGCCGCGGTGAGCCCTTTGCCTCCCTCCCCGCCACTCCGGTGGTGGCCGTGAACCGGCTGTTCGCCTCGCTGGAGACTCCCCTCGAGGGTGGGGATGAGGTGGCATTCGTTCCACCGGTGGCGGGAGGGTAGGGGATGGTCAGAACCGCCATCACGGAAGAGAAGATCGACGTGGAGACGGTGCTGGGAGAGGTGGCGTCTTCCTCCGACGGGGCCGTGCTCCTCTTTCTGGGAGTCGTGCGAAACCACCAGGAAGGCCGGCAGGTCGCAGGTCTGGTGTACGATGCCTACCGCGAAATGGCCGAGGAGACTCTGGAGCGAATCGCCGGTGAGGCGGAGGAACGGTTCGCCACGGATCGAATCGTGGTCCTTCACAGGGTGGGCGCCCTCGACGTGGGTGAGGTGAGTACCGCAATCGCCGTGGGAACACCTCATCGAGAAGAAGCCTACGGTGCGTCCCGCTATGTCATCGAGGAGATCAAGAGCCGGCTCCCGATCTGGAAGCAAGAGCGCTACGTGGACGGGGGGGGTGGCTGGCTGGAAGGGAGGGTACCAGAGGTGGAGGCCCCGGAACGGCTGAGGGAAGGGAGAGACCTGCCGGAAAGGCAGGATCCCGGGATCGGGAAGGACCCTCCCGGAGGGGAAGATGGTCAAGGCAGAGAAAAGGGGGGAGGATGAGTCCTTCCGGAACGGCCGCCCCGGCCCCGATGGAGGATTCCTTCGGGCGGAGGATCGGCTACCTCAGGATCTCGGTCACCGACAAGTGCAACCTGCGCTGCGTATACTGCATGCCCGAAGAGGGCCTCCCCTGGCTGAAGCGGGAGCAGATCCTGAGCTACGAAGAGATCGAGAAGATCGTCTCGATCATGGCTCCCCTGGGACTCCGACGGATCCGCCTTACCGGCGGGGAACCCCTGGTGCGAAAGGACCTTCCCCACCTGGTACGGCTCCTTTCCGCTGTCGAGGGAATCGAGGATCTAGCTGTCTCCACCAACGGCGTCCTTCTCGGCTCCCTGGCGGGGCCCCTGAAGGCAGCGGGTGCCACGAGGGTGAACATCTCTCTGGATTCCTTCCGGAAGGACAGAGTCGACGCTCTAGCCCGGAGAAAGGGCACGTTCGAGGGGGTCCTGGCCGGCATGGAAGCAGCCCTGGAGGCAGGCCTTGACCCCATCAAGATCAACGTGGTCCTGATCAGGGGAAAGAACGACGACGAGATCGAGGACTTCGCCAGGGCGACTCGGGAGTTCCCCTGGCACGTGCGATTCATCGAGCTGATGCCCACCGCCTCCAACCTGGAGCTCAGCAGTGAGAGCTTTTTCTCCTGTCTGGAAGCTCTGGAACGTCTTCGGCGGGTCGGCGACCTGGAGCCGGTGGATGGGCCCATGGGGAACGGGCCAGCGGCCTACTTCCGCTTTCCCGGAGCTGCGGGCACCGTGGGGGTCATCACTCCCATGAGTCACAACTTCTGCGACGGGTGCAATCGCATGCGTCTCACTGCCGATGGAATGCTGCGGCCCTGCCTTTTTGGGGACCTGCAGACGAACCTTCGGGACCCTCTTCGGGCCGGTTTGGACCTGATTCCCCTGATTCGCCACACCCTCCGAATCAAACCCGAACGCCACGATCTCGTCCAGGGAAGCGCGTCGGGGTCGGGAGGGCTCATCGCCCTCTCCCAGACCGGTGGGTGATTTTCCTCACACAGACCTGCTCAGCCACGTTGACACCCCCCGGAGGTCCTCCGTAGGTTCCCGCGAGAGTCCCTGTATCAACCCAACACTCGGACCTTGGGGGACCTGATGGTAAACAAGATCACCGTGGTCGGTGGTGGCCACGTAGGCGAAAGCTGTTCCTTGCTCGCCAGTCAGCAAGAGCTGGCCAAGGAAGTCGTCCTCATCGACATCCTCGAGGGCATGCCCATCGGTAAGGGGCTGGACCAGTGGGAAGCCGCGCCTGTCCTGGGCTTCGATACCCGCGTGAAAGGAACCAACGATTGGGCCGACGCCGCCGGGACGGACATCTTCATCGTCACCGCCGGGGTGGCGAGAAGACCCGGCATGAGCCGAGACGACCTCCTGAAGACGAACGCTGGCATCGTGAAGTCCGTGTCGGAGGAGATCAAGAAGGTGGCCCCCGACTCCATCGTCATCGTGGTCTCCAATCCCCTGGACATCATGGCCTATGTCGCCATGCAGACTACTGGATTCCCGCGGGAGCGGGTCTTCGGCATGGCCGGGATTCTGGATACGGCTCGCTTCCGGTCCTTCCTCGCCCTGGAGCTGGACGTGAGCGTGGAAGACATCCAGGCCCTGGTCCTGGGTGGGCACGGCGACAGCATGGTGCCCCTGGTGAGCTACGCGTCGGTCAGCGGGATTCCCCTCACCTTCTTCCTGGACAAGGAGAAGCTCGAGCCCATCATCCAGCGGACCCGGAAGGGCGGGGGCGAGATCGTGGCTCTCCTCAAGACGGGGAGCGCCTACTACGCGCCGGCAGCCGGTGCCGTCCAGATGGCCGAGGCCATCGTGAAGGACAAGAAGAGGATCCTCCCCTGCTCCTGTTTCCTCCAGGGCGAATACGGGCAGGAAGGGATCTACATCGGTGTGCCGTGCAAGCTCGGGAAGGGCGGGATGGAGGGAATTCTCGAAGTGCCTCTCTCCGAGGATGAAGCCGCGGCCCTGAACAACAGCGTTGCCGCCGTCCGCGGCACAATGGACGATCTCGCGAAGCTCGACTACTAGGGCGCCGCTACGGTTGAGATGCAGTACGGTCTTTGCGGCGCTTGATTGGGTAATGCCGTCGGGGTGGCCCCGGGGCCTCCCGGGGTCGCCCCCCACCTCAGGCTACCTGAGCACCGGGAGAAACGATGCGTCGGGTCATTAGTCTCTACCGCACGTCGGTGGGGAAAAAATTCTACATGGCCGTGACGGGGGCGATCCTCATCGGATTCCTCGTCGCCCACATGGTCGGGAACCTGAAGATGTACATGGGGGCCCAGCACTTCAACGAATACGCCGAGTTCCTACGGGAGGTGGGGGAGCCTGTTCTCCCCCGGATGGTGGGCCTCTGGATCTTCCGGGTGATCCTGCTCTTCTGTGTGGGGCTCCACATGCTCTCGGCATGGCAGGTCTACCTGCAGAGCCGGAAAGCCAGAGGAGGGAAGTACACGAAGGAGGAATCCCTCCTCTTCTCCTACGCCTCCAGGACGATGCGATGGGGTGGAGTGATCATCGCAGCCTTCGTCATCTACCACATCCTCCACTTCACGGTGGGGAGCGTTCACCCGGACTTCGTGGCGGGTGACGCCTACCGGAACGTGATCCTGGGCTTCCAGAGCTGGTGGGTGACGGGATTCTACACGGTGACCCTCGTCATGGTGACCTTCCACCTGTACCACGGGCTGTGGAGTGCCTTTCAGACCGTGGGAGCCAATCATCCGAAGTACAACCCCTACCGGCGCCCGCTGGCCCTGGTCCTGGCTCTGATTGTCTTCCTCGGGTTCATGAGTGTCCCGGTGGGAGTGAAGACCAGGTCGTTGGCCCTGGAGAACTCGGGAGCACCTGCCCACGGCGTCGCCGCCGTGGAGGCGCCAGACACGGACGGGGGGGAGTAGAACCATGGAACTCAACGCAAAGATTCCATCCGGCCCCATCGAT
>Ga0316577_10000398_pt1 | contig 16673 bp, 6 predicted proteins | sample S5NA_FD_203073 | JGI IMG/M metagenome (GOLD analysis project Ga0316577, IMG submission 203073) | Rhizosphere microbial communities from salt marsh grasses in Alabama, United States - S5-7_050615r2r1 | ecosystem: Host-associated > Plants > Roots > Rhizosphere | place: USA: Alabama | collected... | reverse complement strand
AATTGGACTGGTTCGGCCTGGGCAACAGCAGTCCAACCCTGGGACTGCCCATCGCATTGAGCTTCAAGCTCTTCGGCGTCGGGATAACTCAGGCGCGGTTGGTATCTGCCCTCTATCTGATTGGGGCGGTGGTCGCGGTCTATCTCCTCATGCGCCACCTGTACGGCTGGCCCGCGGCAGCACTTAGCGCGGCTCTTTTCATCGTCGCCGGCCCGACGACTGTGTCACTTTTTTCCGGCGGCACCTTGATCAATGAGTACAGCACGATTTGGATGGGGCGCAAGGTCCTGGGAGAAGTCCCGGCGCTGTTCTTCGTCCTGCTTGGAGCCTGGGCGTGGTTTCGCTCCTGGGAATCGGAGAGTAAACGCTGGTCGGTCGGGGCTGGATTGCTATTTGGGTTGGCTTTCGTCACCAAGGAGCAGTTCTTGCCCATGGTGGTGCCTGTTTTAGGACTGGTATGGCTAGTCGACCGGCTGTATTACCGCAGGTTAAAATTCCAACACCTCGCGGTGCCCCTCGCGCTGAGCGCAATCCCGGTGGGGATTTGGTACGGCTACAAGCTGGCCGTGCTGGGACCGGAAGCCTTTGGCCGGCATCTGGCCACGTTGAGCCAGGTATCGCGGGCCAGCACCTGGCTTTTAGCACCCGGCAGTTGGTCGGCCCACCTCAGTTTTCTCTACAATAACGCCTTTCCCCTGGTGGGTCTGCCGGGGATTCTCTACACGCTCGCTCTGAGTGCCCGTCGCGACCTCGATGGTCTCAAATCCCTCTTCCTGCCGGCGCTGGCCGCGTGGTTCTTGGCCTGGTTCACCTTTCTATCGATTGGCTGGCCGCGGTATGCGTATCCGGGCCTGGTTTTGTCCAGCATGCTGGCGGCCAAGCCCCTCAGCGCTCTGATTGCCGGGCTGTCACTCAATCCGGCACGTTTATGGGCGGGCATGCGCCGGGGAGAGAGGGTTTGGTCGGCAGTCGCCGCCATCGTTGCGGCCCTCATCATAGGCTATCCGCTGCAAGACCTCAGCCGACAGGTACTCTTTGACACCGACCGCGTGCCGCAGCAGTTCGCCGCGTATGTGGAGGCTCACACTGAGCAGGATGCCTTGATCGAAAACTTTGAGTGGGAATTGGACTTTTTGTCCGCGCGGCGTTATCACCACCCCCCGCCTGAGGTTTTCGTCCAGTTGCTCAGAAACGCCCCGGATCGAACGTACGATCCTTTGACATACAGGCCGACCTATCTGGTTGATGGCCTCTACTCGAAAGGAACCGGATTGTATTCAGACACGTGGTTGAGCCAGTGCTGCCGGAAAATAGGCACGGTCGGCGATTATGACCTTTACGCCGTATTGGACGTTGCGTCGCCTTGAGATCATCTCTGGAGGGCTTGCATTTGCGGAGAACGAGGTACGATGAATGAGATGGATTTACGCTTGCAATTCGTGGCCGAACAGGCTGTGAGAAGCTGGAAACGGGTGACGGTGGCTCTGATACTGCTGTCCATCGTCGCACTGGCCTTGGGCATTGCCTTAGGTGTCTGGCTTGCACACTGAGATAACAGTATGCGCCACGGCCTCACGCCCAACTATCGCCAGGCGAGGCTGGAAAACCCCAAAATCATCATGAGGTCGAACCCAGTGGGTGAAGAAACGGTGGCAGGTACGCAGAAGCCGAAACTCAGCAGGCGCGCATTCCTGAAATTGGCAGGGGGCGCCGGCGTGCTGGTCTTGCCCACGCTGCTTGGCTACAACCTGCTGCGTGATGCCCAGGGCGAGCTTCCGCCCACCAACCCAGCCTACACGCCGATAGACGTGTCAGAGGGCGCGTCGTCGCTCTCCGTGACGGGCAGCCCTATTCTCTTGTTGACCAATGAACGTGCCGACAACCCTTTCGGCCCCTACCTGACCGAAATCCTACGCGCCGAAGGGCTGAACTGCTTCCAGGTCGCTCGCCTGTCTGCCGTGGATAGCGGCATCTTGAATTCGTTCGATCTGGTTCTCTTGGCCGAGGGACCGCTGGACAGCACCCAGGTGGAACTGCTAGAAAACTACGTCGCTAAAGGTGGACGCCTGGTGGCGATGCGGCCCGATGCGCGTCTGGCATCCCTATTCGGCGTCGAGCGCACGACAGGCTATACCGGAGAAGGTTACCTCCAGGTGATGCCTGATCACCCTATTGGGCAGGGGATCGCTGCCGAGACGCTACAGTTCCACGGTGACGCCGACCACTATCGCCTGGCCGGGGCACAGGCCGTGGCTTGGCTGGCGAGCACACGCGACACGCTGACCGAGTTTCCCGCGGTGACCATCCACCGTCACAAGGACGGACAGGCAGCACTGTGGGCCTTTGACCTGGCGCGCAGCGTGGCCTACACACGCCAAGGCAACCCGGCCTGGGCCAACGAGGAGCGGGATGGCGCCGATTTGATCCGCGCAAGCGACATGTTCGTGAACTGGGTAGACCTGGATCGTCTGGCGATTCCTCAGGCCGACGAGCAGCAGCGTCTGCTGGTCAATCTGTTGTCAACCATGAGTGGGGAGGGAGATACCTGTCCGCTGCCCCGGCTGTGGTATTTTCCAGACGCAGCAGAGAGCGTGCTCGTCGCCACCGGCGATGCGCACCAGAACCCGGCCTCTGCGGTGGAAGATGTGCTGGATCGCGTGGAGCAGCGCGGCGGTCATATGTCCATTTACTACGCGCCCCCCCTAAGCAGCAACTGGCGGCGTGCCGCCCGCAAGGCCAAGCGGTGGGTGGAAGGCCTGCCCGTGATCGGAGATGCCCTGGGCAACGTGTACGCCCCTCCGACGCCTTCCCAGGTGGCCGACTGGCGGGCGCGGGGGCACGAGTTCGCGCTGCATCCTTACGTGGATGACGACCTGGAGACGGGCTGGCACGATCACTGGCAAGAGTTCACCGGCCTGGGCTACGGCCCGGTGTCGCCCACAGTGCGCACGCACCACGTCTTGTGGACGGGATGGGTGGAGACCGCCCGGCTCCAGGCCTCGTACGGCATACGTCTGAACCTGGACTATTACCATTGGGGACCCGCTTTCTGCCGGGAAACGGGCGCCTGCGTCTACGGGCATCTCACCGGAAGCGGTTTGCCTGTAAAATTCGTCGACCAACAGGGCCGCATCCTGAACATCTATCAACAGTTGACACAGTTGGCGGATGAGCATCTGTTGGCTGTCGCCAGTGGCCCGGCAGAGCTGAGTGCAGAGGATGCCGTCGAAGTATCGCGCACGCTGCTCGACCACAGCCTGGCTGGCGGGTATGGCGCTATCGTCGCCCAGTTTCACATAGACCCCTTCGCCTCGAGCGGGGAATTCGCCGCCGAGGCGGCACGCTGGCTCGAAGGCACGCTGGACTATGCGGCGGCGCACGACGTCCCCATCTGTTCGGCGGCAGAGTGGCTGCACTTTACCGAGATCCGACACGGCGCCACCCTCACAAGAGTGCAATGGGACCCAACGGTACTCCGCTTGAGCTTCCGTCTGGATGCTCAGGCAGCCCCGGATGTCGATCTGGTCGTGATGGTCCCCTCGCGACACGGGGAGGCCAGACTGGTCCAGATGGAGATGGATGGGAACCCAGTCAAACACGGCGAACGCACGGTTGGCGGTGTGAGCTATGGCTGGGCACCCATCGAGGCAGGCTTTCACCAGGTGGTGGCGATCTATACATAGTACTCGTTCAATCTTGCCCGCAGGTGGAGATGAGGCGGGAAAGCAGGGAATCGATAGGAGAGTGATATGCAACACAAAGCGGATGCTCTCGTAAAGCCACTCATAGCCCGGATCAACGCCTTTCACAGAACGGACGCTGTCCGGCGGTTCGCCGTACCCGCCGCGGCTGTGACGGTCGTCCTGTTTCTAGCCCTGTACAATCTGACGCGCTATCCCACGACTTGGTTCGACGAAGGGTCTCACCTGCACGTCCCCAAGACTCTCGTGCGTTTTGGGGTATACGCCGACTATAGCAGCGAGGGCTTTCGCTATTATGGTCCAACGGTGGGCATCGGTCCAACGGTGATGCTGCCTATCGCAGCCGCCTTCCGGCTCTTTGGCATCGGCCTGTTGCAAGCCCGCCTGGTAATGGTTCTGTATCTGCTGGCGACTGTCTATGCCTTCTATCACCTAGCGCGCGGGCTGGGTGGGCGCCGGCTGGCGTGGGTAGCCACCACGCTGCTGGTCACCTCACGGGGGATCTCTTTGCTGGAATACGGCCGCCAGGTTTTGGGCGAAGTGCCGGGGTTCTTCTTCCTGGCTGCCGGTCTGGGGCTATGGTTCGCCGCATGGGAGCGGGCGGGCTGGCTGCGACTGGGGCTGGCCGGCCTGCTCATGGGTCTGGCTACGGTCACCAAGAACCAATACCTGCTCGTGCTGGCGCCGGCGCTCGGCCTGGCTTGGCTCGCCAATCTGGCGTACTATCGCACGACGCCCCAACGCATTTTCATCGTGCCGGGCCTCGTCACCGCTGTGTGCTTCGCGCTCTGGCAAGTTTACCTGATCCTGTACCTGGGGCCAGCGACGGCCGGTGAGAACCTGGCCAGCTTACGCGTGGCTACGGCAGGGGCGGCCCTCGTCTTTTCTCCTGACCTGATGAGAGAAAGCATCAGAGAGTTGGTGAGCCCTGACGCATATCTGGGTGGGCTGGTGCTGGCGTTGGCGTACGGTTTCGTCCTGGCCCTGCCCCGTCGGCGAGAGGGGCAGCGGTGGGGCATATTGCTGATATTCGTTGCAGTCAACCTGGTTTGGTATGTGGTCGGCTCCATCGGCTGGCTGCGGTACGCCTTTCCAGGATTGGCCATTGCCAGCCTGTTCGTCGCTCGCTTTTTCCACGATGTAACGGATGGCTTTCAATTCGACCGTACATCCCTAAGAGATATGCTGCACGGAGGACAGCGCGCTCTTCCCAAGCATGTGCTGTGCTGGACGATGCTGGCCTGGTTGGTCGCGATGATCGTGCTGCCCATGGGGCAGACGATACCAGAGCTCATTGCGCCTCCCTCCAACACGCCGGTGGCCATGGCCGCTTATCTGGATGAGAACGTGTCGCGTGAGGCGCTGATCGAAACGTGGGAGCCGGAAATGGGCTTTCTCACCGACCACAACTACCACTTTCCCCCGCCGCTCTTGTTGAACACCACCGTGGGCTATAAATGGCTCGGGGGTCCGCCGCCGGCCCAAGGGTACGATTTCGTGCAAACAGAGTTTCCCGACTATGTGCTGGTAGGAGAGTTTGCTCGCTGGGTAGAACTTTATCCGCTCGATGTGTTAAAGACACACTACAGACTGGTGACCACTATTGGCGCGTACGAGCTGTACGCGCGCAAATAGGGGCTCTATGATGAAAAGCTCTGAAGAACGCAACCGAGGATTGGAAATCAGCTGCGGATTTGCAGGTCTGATTCTGGTGGTTGGGTTTCTTCTGGGAGGCCTATCGGGTTCCAGTACCTCGGTCATGGCGCAGACAGAAGGGTGGAGCGAGCCCGGGCTTCTCTCTACCAACACAGCGAACTCGTGGTGGTCTGACGTGGCAGTTGATGGCGCAGGGCGAGCCTACGTCGTCTGGATGAGCGGCCGATCCGGACGCACAGGAGAGGGTGTACTGGACCTCTTGATGTACAGCACGTGGGATGGTCGGGCATGGTCTGAGCCCAATGACATCATACTGACGGCTCGCGGAGGGTATACCATCCGCCCAGCAATCGCCGTCGACGCCAACGGCACTCTGCACATCACTTATCGGGGCACCACCCAGATCTACCACACCAGTACGCCGACTGCGAATGCCTGGAATGCCTCCGCATGGGGCAGCTCTTATCGCATCAGTGGAAGTGGCAATGGGTACTACTCCGACGTGGCAGTCGATAGCACGGGGGCAATTCACGTCGTGTGGAACGAGAGCGTAACGGACAACCCTGATGAGAAAGCTCTGTGGGTGGGGACCTCGGGTGGCGTGAGCACCTACGATGGAGAAGAGTGGCACTTGCATGGATCCCAGGCAGGCCTGGACGGCCACGAGATCTACACTATTCTCGAAAGTCCGGATGGGGCCCAGTGGCTTGGAACTGCAAGTGGTGCAGTCAGATTTGATGGCGCGACGTGGAAGACGTACACGGTTCAGGACGGCCTGCCGGATGAGCACGTATACGCGGTGGCCCAGGATAGCGATGGCGTGATCTGGTTTGGAACGGGGAACGGTGTGGGGCGCTACGATGCACAACCCGACGCACTCGAGTGGTCGACTTACACCACCATGCACGGACTGGCGGACAATCGTGTCACGGCCATAGGCGTGTACGAGGGGCGGCTGTTGTGGTTTGGGACCGCAGGGGGGGTGAGCCGCTACGATGGCCGGATGTGGATCAACTATACGGTCGCAGAGGGATTGGCCGATAATTCGGTAACCGCGTTGGTTGTAGATAGTGAGGGAAAGGTGTGGATTGGAACAGAAAACGGGGTCAGCCGCTACGACGGACAAGCGTGGGTCACGTATACCACCAGGGATGGACTGTCAGACAATCACGTCACGGCACTGGCTTTGGACCAGGAGGGGGGCGTGTGGGTTGGGACGAGGCACGGAGTCAGTCGCTACGACTCGAGGCAATGGCTGACCTACACGACGGACGACGGCTTGGCCAACAACCACGTTACCGCCTTGGCGGTGGATAGCGAGGGCGTACTGTGGGCAGGAACAGAGCGAGGGCTGAGCCGCTACGACGGATACAGGTGGATCACGTACACCACCCGTGATGGACTCGTCAGCGATCAAGTTACCGCTATCGCGGAGGATAGGATTCTCAACGCTGCCTGTTCAAACTGCGCGGACGTGTTCTATCGCCGCTCCACAGATGGGGGGCAGACATGGTCTCTGCCCGTGAATCTTTCCAAATCCTACCCTGGGTCTGTCAAACCCCAAATCAGGATCGACAGTCGAGATGGTGTTCACGTTGTGTGGGAGGAGGGGGAGGATTGGTACGCAGCGGCGGGTTATCCAGTTGCGTCAGTACATCGTTATTCTCCTGATGCAGGGAACACCTGGGCACGGCCTACGGTCTTTTCCGCTCCTGGGGACACCCCCCAACAAATCACACTGGGCGTCGGCAGAGAAGGGGAGCTGATCGTTGTCTGGAGATTAGTTTCGACTGACGGGATATTCTACCAACGATCGACCGATAATGGGGGAACGTGGTCTGAACCCACTCGGATACCGGGCGTGGAAGCAAAAGAGTGGTTGCCAATGAGTCTCGACGGTTGCGATGCTGCTACGGATAGCGATGGCAACGTACATCTTCTCGTGCTGGGGCGTCTTTCGTCCGATGTAGAGAAGGAAAAAGAAGTAGACTTGAGCGTCTTGCACATTGAGTGGGACGGTGAGCAATGGCTGCCAGCGAAGAAAGTGTTTACTTCGATAGATCCTCCCGAATGGCCTCGAATTGCCATTGGGAGGGGCAACAAGCTATTCGCCACGTGGTTCACCAGAGATAAAGAACACATATGGGACAGCGCGCGTGGGAGGTACCAAGTATGGGCTGCATATAGCCAGTCTCGCTCCTCGGCCCAGACGCCCGTTCCTTTCCCTACAGTGGGCCTCGCACCGACGTTCACACCACAGTCGAACGCGCCTTCCGCTGCTACGCCGTTTCCTGCGCTTGCCTCGGAAGGCAGCGGCCTGCCTAGCGGCCTTGATACCGAGAGAGATGAGCTTCTGCGCCTGGCAATTGCGCTCTCACCGATAGGAGCGCTCATCTTAGTTGTTGTATTCATCCGCTTCGGCTGGGTACGGAGGGCGTTTGCGCGGTTCCTTTCGCGCTTTCGATAAAGATCGAATCTGCCTGGTACTCCAGCAATAGGAACAGAGTACTGTTGACGGCTACGAACTTGTGCAGTAGTATGTAGGCGAACTTGGGATCATTCTTCACGTGCGTCACCCTTCCCTCGATTGTCGTTCTTCACGTGCCTGGAATCCATTCGCCAGTAACTCTATAGCTCCGCCCAGGTTTTGTTTCCCTGGGCGGATTGTTGTGTCAACTCTGTACTGCATAGGAGGCGAGCCATGAAAAAAGTCTTGTCGAGAATACTAACTTTTGTTGCGACATTTGCTCTCCTGGTTCCCTGCGTGGGTTTATCTCTCTCTGCTGATCCCACAGCCGCCCAGACAGATGCCCGTGCGGATGTCCAGTCAGATAGTGACGAGTGGACGCAACACGCCCACGATCCCCAGCGCACCAACTACAATCCAGAAGATATTTCGGGTCCTTGGGAGTACAAGTGGCAGTGGAACGGTGCCGACGGCAGCGGTCAGGGGGTTTCAGACTGGGTGCCGGTAAAGACCCTGGTTCAGCCCATCACCGGCGGTGGTCAGGTTTACGTAGTGGCAGGTTGGACTGGGGGAGCTGCCGATAAGGTCTTTGCACTGGCCAAATCGGATGGAGCGGAGCTTTGGAGCCGAGCGCCGGGCGGCGAGCTTCTGAGCACGCCGGCCTATGATGGCGGGTATCTCTTTGTAGCCTCGGAGAACGGCACGCTGTACAAGCTGAACGCCAATAATGGGAACACGGCCGACAGCTTTACCGCCGACAGCGCCTTGCGGACCCCGCCTCTCCTGGTCGGCGACCGGATATACGTTACCTCTGCGAACGGCACGCTGTACGCGATCAACAAGGGCACGCTGGACAAGATATGGGCCTATTCGGCCGGAGCTCAAGCAGCCACTATGCCCGCCTACTCGGCATCCAGAGATGTGGTCATCTTTTGTGACCGAGAGCTCTACGTTCATGCCGTCGATGCTAATGGCGGACGAGCCTGGCGGGTGAAACCAACCGATAGAGACCCCTTCTACGGCCATCCCACGGCCGAAGACCTAGCGGGAGACGAGGGCGCGTTCGATTTTGGCTGGCCCGTCGTCGCCGATGGCCGTGGAGTCGTCTTTGTGCGACTGAGGCTTGACTGGGACACCTTGTGGGGTGGGCCGGGCAGTGGGGGCTCCTATCCAACAACGAACGCAGCCATCCGCCAGTTTCTCGAGAACAACCCAGACCAACAAACGCTTTACGCCCTTGATCTGGACGACGGCTCCCAGGCTTTTACTCCTGCCGTAGGCAACAGTGCTCTGGAGGGAGATGATTCCCATGTGCTCGTCATCGGACCACCGCCGGTGCTAAGAACGCTGGATAATGGTAAAGAGGTGGCATACATACCCTGGAGAAACGGCCAGGTCAGCTCTACTGACGGCCGCTGGGATACGACCTTGGGCGAGATGGTTCTGGATGGTTCTACTGTGTCTGGCTATCAAGCCGGAGACCTGCGCTTTGTGAGCAGCCAGTTCATACCCACTGACGAAACCGGAACGATAACCGCCGCCGGCGATTTCGTCTTCCATGGCCACTGGCTGGTGATGGCCAGTTCTGACCTCGGAGATCGGTCGGGAGGCGGTTCCTACAACGATGCCTTGGGCGAGATTGGCCCTTACGTGATTTGGGCACAGGCTGATAACAAGGGATGCAGCTTTAACGCCGCCACGCGCTGGTGCAGTAGCCTCTACACTGAGATTGACACGCGCAATTTCGGGGCCGGTTATTACATCCTGTACGGCGATCCGGAGCGCTGGGTGACCAACGAGGACGCCTGCGCCTTTAACTACGGCCCGTTCGTGGTGGCCAGCGATGGCCTGCTCATCGTCAAGTCGATCGATGGCGCCATCTTTGCGCTGGGGTACGAACAACAGGGAGAGGACGATCCCGACCTGAGCCTTTCGACCAAGACCGCCAGCACCACGTCGCCCGATTTAGGCGATACAGTGACCTACACCATCGTCGTGCGCAACAGTGGCGGGCCTCTCGACGAGGTCACCACGGTGACCGATGCCATCCCCACAGGTCTCAGTTACATCGCGCTCAGCGCCACCGCCAGCGTGGGCACGGCGACATATGAAAACGGGGCCGTGCGCTGGAGCGGCGTTCTCGGGTCTGCGTCAACCGCGTCCATCACGTATGGCACTACTGTCACCGCCGCCACTTTGACGGTCATTGAGAACACGGCGATCATAGATAGCGGGTCGTTCGGAACCTTGACCCGCTCAGCTACGATTATTGCTAATGGCCTTTCTGTATACCTGCCGATCGTTCTCAAGAACTACCAACATTAATTGGCTGTAACTCCCAAAAGCGGCGGATGGCCCGTTATCCTTCTTCCCATACGAACCGGGCGCTATGAATTGTCAGTGCGCGCCTCCAATGGGCAATGGAGTTGAATGCTAGATCGCGTCATGTGCACCTTGACGGAGGTATGTTATGAGATTACCAAAAATAATCCTAATGACACTCATACCTGCCCTAGTGGTGTGTGGATGGTCGGCGAGCCCGCTACGCGCGGTCCCGGCCGGTGGCCCAACCGTTGCCAATGTGCAGTCCAACGCAACCGCCGTAGGGCGCTACGAAAAGTTCGAGCTGACCTTTGACATCCTCAATACCACTGCGACCAACTTGCAGTTCCCCTATGATGCCAATCCTCCCTCGGGAATCCCTGCCGGCGCGGGCATCAGTGTGGATGGCTTGTTCTCCAACGACGGCTGGGCTACGACTATCGTCCAGCCGGGTTTCCTCTACCAGGACTATGCACGAAACCGGTATGGAGAGTTCGAGCATCTTTATCCCGAGGGGAATCCCGTATGGAAGATCCGCTTTGCCCCCCAGCAGACGGGCCAGTGGCGCTACCGCATCCGGGCGACCGACGCGGGTGGTACGACGTACTATCCCTCCACAGGCGATCTATCTTTTGCGGTCACACCCTCCGGCAGCCATGGGTATCTTTTGGTTAGCGAGGCCGACCCCCGCTATTTCGAGTTCTCCGACGGCACGCCCTTCATTGGCGTCGGGCACGGCTCAGACGTCGACTATCGCGCCCGCACCTACAGTGCCGAGTCCAAGTTCGAAGTTTACCAGGCCAACCGGGCCAACTTTTTCCGCATCTGGCTGAGCGGCTCGTCCATCACCGGGGCAGCGTGGGCTCCTTGGACATCCCATCACTTGGGTTCCGAGGGATACCTGCCTCCCACCAGCCTATCCGTCGAAGAGGCCTACGGTGACGGCGACTTTTCGATAAAGCTCTGGGCTGAGAATCCTTGCATGTTCCAGGGGTATACCGCCGAGATTCCCGTGCTGCCCGATACCACCTACCAGGTGCGAGCGCGAGTCAAGACCGTCGGCGTGACCGGGCCGGCCACGGCCGGGCTGCCCTACGGGTTCGCGATCAAGCTCGGCGGCTGGCTGGGACAGGCGTGTGCTGCCACCGACCAGGGCCAGCCGGTGACCCCGTACCTAGCCGGCAGCCAGGACTGGCAGATCGTCAATGGAACGATTACCACCGGCTCGCAGCAGCACTTTTTGGACAACTTTTACCTCAGTTTGGTGAACGCGAGCGGTGGCGCCGCATACGTCGACGAGGTGTGGGTCCAGGAGGAGCTGGGCGGAGGCGCGCTGGGTCCCAATCTGGTGCGCAAGTCGGCGATGAACTACCACCTGTATTTTGACCAGGTTGCCTCCTGGCAGTGGGACTATGTGCTCGACCAGGCGGCGCAACACGACGTTTACTTGAAGCTGGTGATCTCGGAGAAGGAGGACTGGGCCTACACCCACATCGATCGCGACGGAAATCCCACCCAGGAGCGAAACACCGCCCGCTTCTACGATCCATCGGACAAGGTGCGCTGGTTGTATGAGGCCTATTGGCGTTACTTGATCGCCCGGTGGGGATACGCCACCTCAGTGCACTCGTGGGAGCTGGTCAACGAGGGAGACCCCTACAGCAGCGCTCATTATGCTCTGGCCAACGCCTTGGGACAATATATGGATGACCACGATCCGAATCGACACATGACCACTACCTCGCTGTGGCACAGCTTCCCTGCCTCCGAGTTCTGGGGCAATCCGGCCTACTCCGCCGTCGATTACGCCGATCTCCACGCCTACGTTTCCACCGGCTGGGGGCTGTACGAGCTTTGGGGTGACGAACCTTCTTCCCCCCTGGCTTTCGAGGACCGGGCGGCCTACGTGCGCGGGGGAGAGGGACATTCCTTGTGGGTGCCGGGACAGCCGACGTTCCACGCGGCCGGCCTTACGCCACGCGGGTTCACTATCCGCGGAGCAGGTGAGTGGATCGTGCGCTACTGGATAAAGACGGAGGGGTGGACAGGATCGTGCCCTTACGATGCGCCAGACACGATGGCGGGCCCGCGCATCAGGTGGACGCTGGATGACGGATCGGAGAACGTCATCCCACCTGCCCCCGGTGGTCAAGAGTTCGCCTGTTCCGCCCCTGGCGGAACCCACGGATGGCAGCAGTTCTCCAGCGATCAGACGGCAGACGGGCAGGCAGCTCCGCAGGAGGCGCGCATCATCCTGACCGACGATGCGCTACACACCTTGCAGCTGGCGGTGCACAACAGCTTTGGCACAGGGGGACAGGCCTGGATCGATGATATCTCCATCGTGTGCCCTGATGGCCGGGAAATGTACATCAACGGCACTCTCGACCTGCAGCGCATGGACCACGATGCTGCCTTGTACACCCGCGCCTACAGCATGATCGACGGGCAGTGGCGGTCTGGAATTGGAAAGCCGCTCGTACGTGGTGAGGCCGGGCTAGATGCTCAGGACTACTCTGGGGAGCTGCCCGAACTCGCCGACGATACCGAAGGGGTCTGGCTGCACAACTTTGTCTGGGGCCAGATCAACCCCGGCGGCATGTATGACCTGTACTGGTACACGGACAATATCTGGGATCACAATCTGCACCGTCACTTTAAGCCTTTTCGGGACTTTATGGACGGCGTTCCGCTGAACAACGGCCACTATGAAGATGTGGCGGCGCAGACTTCGCATCCCGACCTGCGTGCCTGGGGTCAGAAGGACGCGGTCAATGGACGCGCGCACCTGTGGATACAAAATGAGAACCATACCTGGAAGAATGTGGTGGACGGCGTTTCGGTGCCGGCTCTTACAGGTAACATCACCATCCCAGGGCTACCTCCCGGTCTCTACGTGGTGGAGTGGTGGGACACGTACACGGGGATGGTGATCGAGTCGGAGATGGTCCAGGCCGCGCCCGACCTGGTGCTCACCCTGCCCGCTCCGCTCGGCAGCGACGTGGCGGTCAAGGCTTTCCAGATCGACTCGCCCCTGGCACTGTCCACCAAAACCGTGAGCCCGGCTGGCGCGGCGAGGTCAGGTGATGTGCTTACCTACACGATTATGCTGGTCAACAGTGGGACTGAGAACCGATCTGTGACCATGACCGACCCGATACCAGAACACACCAGTTACGTCACGGGCAGTGTCGATGTCAGCCCACAAATCGGCATCCTGAGCGATGCGGGGGATATCCGTTGGATGGGAACGTTGCCCGGTGGAGAGGAGATCCGAGTCACGTTCTCTGTTCGAGTTGACCGCGACCTTGATGGAACCTATATGGTGACGAATGTTGCGACCATCGAATCCGGACCGGACCGTATAGCAAGGTCTGTCAAGACGATTATCAACGCCCGCCAGGTTTTTCTTCCCCTGGCCATCAGGTAGTGAGACAGATAGCGATCACAGCTTCTGCAGCAGGGCGGTTCGCAGGTCGCGAGCCGCCTTGTCGTTTGTGAACTCGGAAAAATTTTAAGTTTCTTTAACCTATTACCCACCTCCGCTTGGTACGATGAGCGCAGTGAATAGGACACGCGGGGTCTTTCTACTTGATCACAAATAAGCCCATACTGACCCGCTCGCCAAGATGGAGGTATGTCATGACGCTGAATAAGAAGCGACTGTCTCTGATCTTCCCTGTAGCCATGGCCGGAGCACTGCTGCTCCTTTTGTTGCTGACCCTATCCGCGCGGGCTGAGGGGCCGATTATCGACACCCAACTCTCTAACGATGCTACCTCGACCGTGTTCGGCGAGTCCACTGATGCCAAGACCGGTCACGCTATAGCCACTGGCGACATCAACGGCGATGGATACGCGGACCTGATTGTGGGCGCTCCCTACGCCGACATAGTGCCCACAATGGTGTACACGACCTGCTACGATCCCTACGGGGCGTACATAAATTGCGTCAGTGGCGGTGTCTACCTCTACCTAGGACGCCCAGAGATCAGTCATACCTTGGATCTGGCCAGCGAACCGGCCGACGTCACCTTTTATGCCCCACCTGATCAGTATAGCGGAGAGGGACTGGGGCGCAGCGTCGCCGTCGGCGATCTGAACGGGGACGGCCTGGACGATATCATCATGGGCTCCAGTCACTATGGCTCTTCCCCCATCGGGTCAGCCTACGTGTGGGTGGGCCGTACCTCAATCACCACGACCGCGTCCATCTCGGTGAACATCGCGAGTCAGGCAACCTCCATCACCGACGGCCACAATCTAAAGCTCGTCGGCGCCTGGACGAGCGACCACCTGGGTTGGGAACTGGCCACCGGAGACGTTAACGGCGACGGTATCGACGACATGATCATCGGCGCTCCCATGGCCTCGGTGGATACCGTAACTAATACGGGTTACTATCCTCCGGACTACCAACGTTACCATTACGCCGCCGCCGACCGCGAGGAGAATGGGGCAGTCTATGTTAAATTGGGCGGGACGAACATCGTCTCTTCCACAGGGGCAACGGAGGACATGATGTATTGCTTGCCCGAGCTGACGATCTATGGTGAGGACAGCTACGATTACCTCGGTGCCTCGCTGGCCAGCGGCGACATTGACGGCGATGGCTATGACGACGTCATCGTCGGCGCGGCAGGCGGGGACCCCGGCGAGACTAGTGACGCTGGAGAGGTCCACGTCTTTTACGGCTCCGATGCGATCACGTATACCATGTGCTCGGTTTACACACCGACCGTCTTTGAGAACCAGATCGTCAAGGAGATGGCCTACGTCACCACGACGGCCGACATCACTCTCACCGGCATTGCCGGCGACACCTATAGCGGCTACGACGTGAGCGCGGGCGATCTCAACGGCGACAACTATGCCGATATCATCATCGGCGCGCCTTACGCCGATAGCAATCACGGCCAGGTTTATGTCGTGTACGGCGGTTCTCGCGGCAGCATCTCGGCCACCATCCCCTTGAACCAGGCTGACCTAACCGTCTCTGGCGCCGCGGTCGACACTTACTTGGGCACGTCGGTCTTTGCCGGCGACCTCAACCACGACGGCACCGACGACCTATTGATGGGCGCTATTGGAATCGATCCGTACGACACCGAGTATAGTGGCAGTGACAGCTCGACGGAGGAGGGGTCTGCCTACGTGCTGTTCGGCAGCGGCAGTCTGTCTGGCACCATCGACCTGGGAACCGGCAACCCCGCCGACCTCACGATTCTGGGCGCGTCGGCTGACGACTGGCTGGGTCGAGGCCTGGGTGTCGGCGACCTGAACGGCGATGGGGTCAACGAACTGCTGGTCGGCGCTGCCGGGTTGGATCACGACACGCTTTCCAACACCGGTGCTGCCTACATTATTAACCTGGTCTATCCTCAACAGATCACCGTTACCGGCAGTCTGACCCAGGTAGTGGCCGGCGGCACCGTCAGTCTTAATGCCGTCGCTGACACCTGGCTCGGTATCCGCGACGTGACCAGCCAGACCTCCTTTGCTATTTCCCCTGGTGCTGGTGGTTCCTGGAACGGCAACATCTACACCTCATCACAGGCCGGTGACTGGACAGTGACTGGCACTCTCTACAGCATGTGGGATACCACCTCGCTGACAGTCGTACCCGGGCCGTTGGCGGCCGTGACGATTGACCCTGCCACCGCCTTTGTGTTGCCGGGCGCCACAGTCGAGTTCCAGGCATCTGGCTGGGATGGACAGGGCAATCCCATCAGCAACCCGACCTTCGCCTGGAGTATCGTCAACGGCGGCGGGCAAATCGTCGCTACCGGTCCAAACACACTGACGGTGCAATGTGTCATCACCGATGCCACCTACGCCGATACCGTGGTCGCTACATCCAGTGGTCTATCCGCTACGGCGTCCATTGTCGTCTCAAACACCGCGCCGCTGGCCGATTTTGACTGTGGCACCTGCACCGCTGTTGAGGGGAATCCGCTCGCTTTCGACGCCGGCGCTTCTTCTGATCCCAACCAGGATCCGCTGACCTACACCTGGGCCTTTGGGGACGGTAGTAGCGGCGGCGGGGAAACCCCCACCCACTCTTACCCGGACAACGATACCTACACCGTCACCCTAACCGTGGAAGACGACGACGGCCTGACCGACACTCACCAGCGCGTCGTCACCATCACCAATCGTTCCCCCTGGAATGTGGCCATCGGCGAGCCGAATACGGTGGACGAAGGGAGCAGCGTCGTCCTTACCGGTTCCGCCACCGACGTGCCCTCTGACACGCTTACCTACGAGTGGGACCTGGATGACGACGGCTTCTTTGACGATGCCGCTGGTCAGTCCCCCACCTTCGATGCCAGCAGCCTCGACGGACCGGCTACCGTCACCGTCACCCTGCGCGTCTCTGACGATGACGGCGGCGTGACCACTGACACGGCCACTGTCACTGTGAACAATGTGACCCCAACCGCCGACGCGGGCGGTCCCTACGCCGTGGACGAGGGCGGCTCGGTCGGGCTGAGCGGCTCCGGCAGCGATCCGATCGATACACTGTC
>Ga0316577_10000397_pt1 | contig 16707 bp, 10 predicted proteins | sample S5NA_FD_203073 | JGI IMG/M metagenome (GOLD analysis project Ga0316577, IMG submission 203073) | Rhizosphere microbial communities from salt marsh grasses in Alabama, United States - S5-7_050615r2r1 | ecosystem: Host-associated > Plants > Roots > Rhizosphere | place: USA: Alabama | collected... | reverse complement strand
CCCCTGAGTCCCAGCTTGGAGGCTTCGATGTGGGTGATATAGAAAAGGGCTGCATAGGAGGCAAAGGCCGGTATAGCGGCCGCCTTAATCACCTGCACATAGGGGACATTGACATATTCGGCGATGATAAAGGCCGCCGCTCCCATGATGGGGGGAGCCAGCTGGCCGTCGGTGCTGGCGGCCACCTCCACGGCGGCGGCCTTCGTGGGTGGATAGCCCACCTTCTTCATCAACGGGATCGTGAAGGTGCCCGTGGTGACGATGTTGGCGATGCTGGATCCGGAGACCAGGCCGGTCAATCCGCTGCCCATGACAGCGGCCTTGGCCGGTCCGCCCTTGAACCCCCCCAGCAAACTCAGGGCCAGCTGAATAAAGTAATGTCCGGCGCCGGCCTTTTCTAGCATGGCGCCAAAGAGCACAAACAGGAAGACGATGGTGGCCGATACATCTAGGGGAATGCCGTAGATGCCTTCGGTGGACATGGTCATCTGGCCCACGAAACGGCTCAGCGAGGTGCCCTTGAAGGCGATCAGATCGGGCATGTGAGGTCCGGCAAAGGCATAAAAAACGAACGCGCCGGCGATCACCGGCAGGGCCGGGCCGATGACCCGCCGGGTGGCCTCCAGGAGCAGAAAGACCAGGGCCAGGCCGATGACGATGTCTCTCACGATCGGTGACCCGTAGCGGTAGGTCATGCCCTCGTAGTCGATGGCGATGTAAAGAGCGGAGAAGGCCGCTGCCACTGCAATGAGGTAATCGACGATGGGGATTCGATCTTTGGCCGAGAGAAACGCCAGGCCCAAGCGCGGCTTTTTGAAAACGGGGTAGTTGAGGTAAACCACCAGCAGGGCGAAACCCAGGTGGATCGCCCGGATGAAGGTTGAATCGAGCAACAGCCAGCTGGCAATGGAGAGCTGAAAGATGCTCCAGGCCACGCAGACCGTGGGGATGACCCATTTGGCGGGTCCTTTGGGGCGGCGACCAAGGCCCTCCTCCGCTTCGGCCATTCGTCGGGCCAGTTCCAAACCATCGTCCTGCTGTTTGATTTCGGATTGGCTCATTGTGATCACCCCATCAACTGTCGCATGTTATCCAATGCCTGCTCAGATTTTGCCCGCCCGGGATCAAACACGGCCGATCCTTACCCAACGTCGTATGAAAGGCCACAAGTTACAGGATCATCCGAGGAGTTCGGTTGGTGATGCTGATGCCTATGTCGTTAACTTAAGTGGTATTCCATCCTGGCCTCCATCGGGGTCGGTATCGCTATCGGAATCGAAAAAGATCGACCATTCAAACCATTCGAACCCGATACCGCCCCCGAAATAAGAGGACCCTATCATATTGACGCTTAAGCTAATGACATTGGATGCTGATGCTATGGCTGAACCTGGGGCGCGGCGTCGGCATCCGTACCCAAAAAGCACGACCGCTCGCTTCCATCCCAATCCCGAAGCCGCCCCCCATCGCCTCCGGCGCCCGAGGGCTATTTCATCAGTCCCACCTCCTTGTAGTATTTCAGCGCACCGGGATGAAACGGTGCGCTGAGACCCTTGAGCATGTCCTCTTTGGTCAGGCCCACATAAGCGGGATGCAGCTTTTTAAATTCCTCGAAGTTATCGAAAACCTCCTTGGTAATGGCATAGACCACCTCGTCGGGCACTTTGGCGGAGGTCACGAAAGTGGCCTTGACACCGAAAGTTTCGATGTCGCTGTCATTGGCTGCCCCGGGGTAAAGCTCGATCAAAGTCTTGGCTTTCACGTAATAGGGAAACTTGGCGACGATCTTGTCCACATTGGGGATGGGGATGAATTTGACCTTGCGGGTGCCGGCGGTGGCCTCCATGTAATAGCCGTTGGGGTGCCCCACCGTGTAGAAAGCGGCGTCCAGGCGGCCGTCCTGAATCAGGCCGGGCGCTTCGGGGGCCTTGAGACTTTCGGCATGAAAATCCTTTTCATAATCCAGGCCGTTGGCCTCCAGGGCATCGATGGCGTTCTGGCGGTATCCGGAGCCCACGTTGCCGATATTGACGCGCTTGCCTTTCAGATCCTGGATTGTGTTAATGCCGGAATCCACGGCCGCGATCAAATCGACGTTTTCCGAGTGAATCGAAAAGACAGCCCGCAGATCCTTTTGGGGGCCCTTGTCTTTCCAATCCTCGATACCCTTGACAGCCTGGTACTGACGATCGGACTGGGCGACACCGAACTCCAGATCGCCGGACATGATGGCGTTGATGTTGAACACCGACCCGCCGGTGGATTCCACCGTGGCCCGGATACCGTAAATCTTACGTTTGGCGTTGACCATCTTGGCAATGGCCCCCCCGGTGGGATAGTAAACCCCGGTGATACCGCCGGTACCGATGGTCACAAAAGTGGTTTTGGCCTGCGTTTCGGTGGCCCCCAAACCGACAAGAACACCCCCAACAAACAACCCGCTTAATAATAGGATTAACGCTTTTCTCATCAAAACCTCCCTTTCTTCTAGAGTACATCCCAACCTCGGCCCTTCCGCGCATTGGAATCCACTGCGAATGACTGAAGAGCCGAATCTGCCGATGGGCAACAAACGCTTTTGGTACGATCTTTGCCGGTACCATCTGCAGCTCGAAAAGCAACATGCTGACAGGGATCGATCCCCAACTCAGCAAGATATATGCCCACATGGGTCTGTTCAGCAATGAGCGCGGGCGATAAGGCATCGGCAGCGACACGGCAATTCAGAAGCAAGCCCAATCTGGAAAACAGCCATGCGGAGGACCGCGCCAGGGAACCTTACGCAATGGAGAGTTGATCAAATCATCAATAATCATCCCCTTGGGGAGGGCAATCAGCCGGGCCGCCTGAGAATCCAGTTGATCATTTCATCCAAAATTGACTATATCATCAACCATGAGCGTCACCAAGCCTTATCACATGTTCAGATCCTATCCTGATAATGCCGCAGATCACCGCGTCCGGAGGCGTACCTGCCTTTGGTTGATGGTGCTGATTGGTTGGATCAGCGCCTGCAGCCCGGCCCCTGAATCCCAGGAGGTACCCTCCCCCACCGCATCCAAGCTTCAGGTGCAAAACGATTTCGCCCTGCCGGAGCTCGCTACGGCCCAAGCCCAACTTGCCGTTGCCCTATCGCGCATCAATAGCCCCCGCCAACAGGAAGCCGCCCTGAAGCAGGTCATCCAGCAGCATGGCCGCCAACGCCCGGTGGTGGCCCAGGCCCGACTGGCCCTGGCCTACCTCTCTCTGGGTGGAGACTATCGCCTGGCTGGTCCGGAAACTTGCCGGGCGGCCATCGCCGCCTATCGCGACATCGCACGTGAGTTCGGCGATCTCGCCGCCGTGGGGGCCAAAGCCAACTGGTATGTGGGCTGGATTGCCACCGATCTGCTGGGTGATGTGGATACGGGGATGGCCGCCTACTGGCGCGTGGCTGACCAATTTGCCGGCATTGCGCACCTGCTGGCACCCACGGCGCCATGGGTGACGCTGGTCCAAGCGGTTATGGGCACAGGGCCGGACAACGATCAGCGAGCAGTCCATCCCCCGTTGTCGGATATCGCCCTGCTGGAGATCGTTCGCAACAGCCCCCGTAGCGACGAACGCCAAGCCGCCCTGGATCGTCTGGCATCCAGCGCCCCGGCCGGCCGCGTAACCGGTTATGCCCTGCGATCGCTCCTGGGTCGGACTCAGGTTCCTGAATCCATTATCCAACAAGCCGTCAGCTGCCTGCAATCCGCATCCCTCGAAGACCCCCTCTGGGAAGAGGTGGCATCCCTGTTGCAGGAGCATCGGCGTCCGGATTCCGCCGCTGGAAAGGCGGTGTCGGTAAAACCATGAACTCTCTGCTACGCCATGTTCGCCACTACCTATGTTCCTTTCAGCTGCGCCTCTTTTTAACCTTGGCACTCACCGTCACAGTCTTTGTGGCCGGCACCGGCTACCTGGCCTATCTAAAGGCGCGCCAATCGGTTGAGTCCCAGATCCAGCGCTATGCCATCGGCAGCGCCGACCAGATCGCCGTTCGGGTGCATGCGTTTCTTTCCCAGCACCGCCACAGCGTCGGGTTGTTGAAATCGGCCCTGGAAAATGGGCTGGTGGATGCTTCCGACCCACGGCGCCTGCTGCAATTCTTTCACTTGCTGAAGCAGAATCATGAGGCGTTTGTGAATATTTACTTTGGTGATCGAAACGGCAATTTCACCATGGTGCCGCCCCAACTGCCAGAAGTTCACAAGGTGTTCGATCCCCGCCTGCGCCCATGGTATCGGGGCGCCTGCCAGACCGGCCGTCTTTACTGGACCGATGTCTACACCTTTGCCTCCAGTCAGGCCCCCGGTATCACGGCATCGATGCCGGTGTTTGGCAGCGGTGGCCAATTGGCCGGTGTGTGCGGCATCGACATCGACCTGTCCACCTTTTCGCGCTTTGTCAAGAGCATCAAGGTGGGCACCCACGGTTACGCCTATATCATCGAAAACCAGCATGCACGGGTGATTGCCCATCCGGATATCGTCGGCCACCAGCGGGATCCGCGGCCCATGGACTCGCTGGCCGCCGCGATCCGCCAACTGCGGGCTGCCCAACAGAAATTCGGCGTGACCCACATCGGCGCCGAGGCGTTTTTTACGGCCATCAGCAACTACCCGGACAAGGACTGGACTGTGGGCGTCACGCTGCCGATGGCCGAGTCTTTTGAGCACATCCGCACCATCAAGCGCGCCACCCTCACCCTGGTGGCGGTGGCCGTGGCCCTCTCCTGGCTCAGCAGCTACCTGCTGACGGTGAACCTGGTGACGCCCTTAAAACGTCTCCAGCAGGGATTCGAGCGCGTCAGCGGCGGCGACCTGGACCACCGGGTGCGTATCACCCACCCCAATGTGGTGGCCTCCCTGGCCCAGGATTTCAATCGCATGGCCACCTCCCTGCGGCAGAGCCAGGCCGCCCTGGAGGAGACTTACCGGGCACTGGCTGAAAAGGAGAAAATGGCCGCCCTGGGCATGCTAACCGCCGGCATCGCCCACGAAATCAAAAATCCCCTGGGCATTATCCAGGGCGCCGCCCAGGTGGTGGCCAACACTCAGCGCCCCATGGAGATGCGTGAAAGGGCGGCCCAATTCATCATCGACGAGGTTCAACGGCTCAACATGACATTGAAAACCTTTTTGGAGTTCGCCCGTCCCCATAGGCTGCGCCTGGAGGCCGTGGACGCCCATCAACTCCTTCGGCAAGCCCTGGCCTACATAGAACCCAGTGCCAGTCAGCAAAAGATCCAACTGGAGATGGACCTGAGCGCCCCCGCTTCGGTCTGCCGACTGGATCCGGATCAGATTCATCAGATGTTTTTAAACCTGCTGATCAACGCCCTGCAGGCCATGCCCCACGGCGGTCACCTGTCGATTGCCACCGCCAACGACGGCTCCAGCGCGGGCAATGCTTCCACGGAGAGCCCGGGCGGCTTTTTAGTGATCCACCTGCAAGATTCAGGTTGTGGCATGACTGCCGAACAAGCTGAAAAAATCTTCGAACCCTTCACCAGCTTCAAGGACGACGGCGTCGGCCTGGGTCTGGCCATCGTCCAGCGGACCCTCCAGCGGCACGGCGGCCACATTGCCGTCCGCAGCCGACCCCGGGAGGGCACCTGTTTCAGCATCCACCTGCCCCTTCCCCCCAATGGAGAAGACCATGACGCATAGTGTTTTGATCGCCGAAGATGAGCGGCGCATGCGCGAAGTGATGATGATGCAGCTCAGCGACTTCGGCCTGCAATTTTTAGAGGCCGCCGACGGCCGGCAGGCCATCGAACTCTTTGAACAGCAGTCGGTCAATCTCGTAATCACCGACCTGAAACTTCCCAAAATCAACGGCATGGATCTGCTGCGTTACATCATGGCCGCAGACCCCGAAATGCCTGTCATCGTCAATACCGCTTACGGCTCCATCGAGAATGCCGTGGAGGCGATCCGCCTGGGGGCCTTCGACTATATCACCAAACCGTTCAAGGAGGAGCATCTGCGCCGCTGCGTGGAGAAGGCCCTCAAGGTCAGCCAGCTAGCTTCCCAGGTCCGCCACCTGCGCCGGGAGCTGGAGGAGCGGTATCGGTTTGACAAGATCATCGGCAACTCGCCCAAAATCTGCCACGTCCTGGAGCTGGCCGGAAACGTGGCCCGCACCGATACCACGGTTCTGATCACCGGCGAGAGCGGCACCGGCAAGGAGCTGCTCAGCCGGGCGATCCATTTCAACAGTCTTCGCACGGCCGGGCCCTTTTTGCCGGTCAATTGCGCTGCCATTCCGGCCACCCTGCTGGAAGCGGAACTGTTCGGCTACGAACCCGGCGCCTTTACCGATGCTCGGCGTAGGCAGCAGGGCAAATTAGAATTGGCCTCTGGAGGGACCCTGTTTCTGGATGAAATCGGCGACATGGCCATGGACATGCAGGCCAAGTTGCTGCGCGTGCTCGAGGTACAGCGCTTTCAGCGCCTGGGGGGCTCCAAGACCATCCAGGTGGACCTTCGCATCATCTGCGCCACCAACCGCGATCTGAAACTCCTGGTTAAATCGAATCAATTCCGGGAGGATCTCTACTATCGCATCAATGTCTTTCCCATTCAGCTGCCGCCCCTGCGCGAGCACACGGACGACATCGCCGCCCTGACCCATCACTTCATCCGCGAATTCAGCAACGCCCAGGGCCGCCGCCCGCCGCGCTTGACCGACAAGGCCCTGGAGATGTTGCGCCAAAACACCTGGCGCGGGAATGTGCGTGAGTTGAAAAATGTCGTCGAACGCGCCATGATCCTGTGCCAGTCGGACCGCATCACCGCCCGGCACCTGATCCTCAGCGACAAGCCAGGCAGCGGCTGGGACCACACCAGTCGCGTGCCCAATGAGCTGATTGTATCCCTGCTGGAGCATCAGGGGATTGACATCGTGGACCTGGAGGTGCGCCTGCTGGAACAGGCCATGCACCTGTGCGCCAATAACGTCTCCCGGGCCGCCCGCCTGCTGGGCCTGACCCGTCCGACCCTTCGCTACCGGCTGGAAAAGTACCATCTGCCCCGCAACCCGGCCTTGGCGTGAAGGTGATCCATGCTAGCGCAGCCATCCAACAGGCCGCCACCACTGGTCAGCGTCATCATCCCCACCTACAACCGCGCCGACCTGGTGTCTCAGGCCGTCGCGTCGGTCCTGGACCAAGGCCACCCGCACTGCGAGATCATTGTGGTGGACGACGGCTCCACCGATGACACCGCCCAGCGGTTATTGGCCTTCGGCAAGCAGATCCGGATCCTGCGCCAACCCAACGCCGGCGTCAGCGCCGCCCGCAACCAGGGCATCCGGGCCGCCCAGGGGCCTTTTATCGCCCTGCTCGATTCGGACGACTATTGGCTGCCCGGCAAGCTCCACCGGCAGGTGGCGTTTTTCGAGAAACATCCCGAGGCCTTGATCTGCCAGACCCAGGAGATATGGATCCGCAACGGCGTGCGGGTCAACCCCAAACGCCGCCACCGTAAGGTTTCCGGAATAATCTTTGAGAAGACCCTGCCCCTGTGTCTGGTAAGCCCGTCGGCGGTGATGCTGCGCAGATCTCTCCTGGAGCAAGTGGGGCTTTTTGACGAAGCGCTACCGGCCTGCGAAGATTATGATCTCTGGCTGCGGGTGAGCTGGCAGCATCCCATTCATCTCATCGACCAGCCCTTGGTTGTCAAACGCGGCGGCCACGCCGATCAGCTCTCGCGAATGCCGGAGTTGGATAAATACCGCATCGCCGCCCTGGTCAAACTACTCTCCACGACGCCCCTGAGCCGACGGCAGCGGGCAGCCGCCGTGGCCACCCTGGAGGCCAAGTGCCACATCTATGCCGGTGGCTGCCGCCGGCGCGGCCGGCTTCAGGAAGCCGAAGCCTACAGCCGGCTGGCCGAACAATTCCGACCTGGGCAGTTCGTTAATTGCGATTAACAGCATATTTTCAAGGATTACCAAAGTTCTGAACTTAGCCCAGTCGGTGATCATCGAACGATAGGGGCTAACAGCTAATTGCTATAGGTTAACGGCAAACCGCACAGCTTGAAAATTTCCGCTACACGGCTCTCCGCAGTAAAAGCCTGAGAGGTCGTCCCACCGGCCGAAAAGGCGAACATTGCCGTACCCCCCGGCATCAAGCAGCATCCAGGACCGCATCGGGCTCGGGAAACTCGGGATGGTGAAAGAGGCACGAGGTTTCAAAGCCGTTGTTGGGAAGCAGGTCCGGAAGCGTGTCTTCTGCAGGGCCGCCTCGGCTCTGCCACTCCGCGAAGCGCCGGATATTGTCAATGACGATCTGGTGGGGGTAGCAGGCCAGGGCTTTTTCCAGATAGGCCTCCACGGCGGCGAATCCTTTTTTGCGGGCGGCGATGCAGGCCGCCAGGTTGTAAATCAGGCCGAGCAGGGGGTAGTGCTTCTCACTGGCCTTGTCCAAATGATACTGGGCCTGCTCCAAAAGACCCGCCCGCACACAGGCGGCACACATATCCATGTGAGCCGAGGGCGACTGGGGCAGACGCTTCAGGATCGCATGACAATCGGCAATGTCGTACTGCCACTGCTCCTGGACACCGGAAATTTTTGCCAATTCCCGACCGATGCGATCGGCATCGACCTGCTTGCCCGCGAAGCAGGTCAGGAACATCATATCACGGTCGAAGAAAATCTCCGGGGTGACGGCGCCCTGCTGGTTGAAGATTTCAAACTCCTCGGTCCCGGGATAGAGGTGCAACTGGGAGAAAACAAACTGGTGCGGTTTGGCCTTGTCGATGAAGTCAAGGCTTTCTCGGAAGGTGTCGTAGGTCTCCCCCCGGTTACCCACCATCATGTAGAAGCGGACTTGCAGGCCGAAGCGTTTGGCCAAACGCGTGGCCTCCAACACAGTCCCAGGGGTGATCTTTTTGCGGATGTTTTCCAAAATCGGCGCGGCCGCGGACTCTACGCCCATGCTGATGCGCTTGCAGCCGGCCAAGCGCATGGCCTTCAGGAGGCGCTCATCCAGATAATCGGCACGCGTTTCGCAGCTCCACTCAAATCGCAGTCCCCGCCGGCAGATCTCCTGGCAGATGGCCAGGACCCGCTGGCGGCAGACGGTGAAGGTATCGTCCTTGATGGCGATGATCCGGTGTCCGTAGCGTTTCACAGCGCATTCGAGCATCTCCAGGACATAATCCACCGAGTGAAAGCGTACCTGCGGCCCCCACATGAGCCGGCTGCTGCAAAAGGTGCAACGCCCCGGACAGCCGCGTGACGTCAAGATGGTACGCAGGTTGAAATATTCCAGGGGCGAGACGAGTCGATCCAATGTCTCCATGGCCGGCCGTGAAAGAGCCATTTGAACCGTGGCGCCGCTGCGCCAGGCCGTACCTGGAACCGCTTCGGCCGTCCCTCGACAGATCAGCCGGTTGACCAGGGCCATGAAGGTGATCTCCCCTTCGCCGATGATCACGGTATCCACGGCGGGATGGTGGCGCAGCAGCGCCATGGGCAGAGCCGTTGCGTGGGGGCCGCCCACGACTACATGGGCCCGGGGATAGGTCCGGCGAATGAGATCGGCTGTCATAGCCACTCCGCGCCGGTTGGCGGTGAAACAGGAGAGGCCGAAAAGATCGGCCGGCCGGTGGCGGATGCAGCGTTCCACCTTGGCCCAACAGGCATTGGAGAGATTCAGGACCGTCACCCGATGACCGGCCCTTAGTGCCTGGGCAGCAATCGATAACAGACCATAGGGAGCGCGCAGGAAATCACCACCAATGGCGCCTGTCGGCGCTGATGCCGGTGCGGCCTGCCCTGAGTGAAAGGGCGCATCACCAAAAGGTGGAATCTTCCAGGGGGGTGGGTAGATCAACACGATACGCATGGTGCCTCACCTGGCTTGGGGGTAGTAAGGTGGGCAGGCTATCTCGATTCGTACGCTGGCGGCTGACAGCCGTGGGCTTCAAGAACCGGCAATCGCTTGCCGGGCAGCAGAAGTATTCGCTTCGCAGGAGTATTCCGGTTCAGGTCCACTCTACTACTGAATCATAGTCTCCGGCAAAGGAGAATGTCAAAACAAAATAGTTCCTGACCGTGGACTTTCGTTACGCCATTCGTTCGATCTCTCTGAAAAGACGCTCCAGGCGCTTGTCCGAAATCGGAAAGGCGGTCTTGACCTCCTGGGCGAAGAGCGAGATCTTGTACTCTTCGATCATCCAGAAGTACTCCTCCAGGGCCTTGCGCTTGTCATCGGAAACATCTGGCGACAGACCGGTAACGAGGATTTGGAGCCGCCGGTGGTGGCGTTCCACCAGCCGTTGGCGGCTCTGGTCTTTTTCCAGGTCCACTGCGGCCCGCTGGGCGCGGATAGCCATGGCCTTAAGGTAGCGAACCAGATGACCGAGGCGTTCGACGTCGTAAAGGGCGCTGAAGTTCCGGGGCACCAGTCGATCCAACTCGCCCCGCAGGGCCGCCATGCGCTCCAAAACGGCCGGATTGTCGGCGTTGGTCTCCTCCAGACGGTGGAGCTGGCTGCGAGTATCGTGGTAGGCTTGAAGGACTGCCTCAGTAGCCGTGAGCTTGGCCCGGCCCTGGCGCTGAAGCCCCACCGCTTTCAGGTTCGCGAGGCATGCTGCAAACTCGGATAGGCTCCGGAGGTCACGTGCCAGAAACTTGGTAAGGATGCTCTCGACAAGTTGGTTTTCCAGGAACGCGGGACCGCCAAAATAGCCAGCCTGATTACGGGCAAATCCGCTGAGAGTGATGTTTTTACGCAGGTGTTTCACCTCTTGGGCCAGGCGGATCTCCAGCAGGCGCGCGACTCCCTTGCAGTGGGCGGCTCTGGCGGACTGACGATCCTGATGGAGCCGCAGAGAAACCCGGTCCTCTTCCACTGTCAGGGCCGGATAGAGCTTCCCCTGGCCGGTGGAGTCACCCTCCAGGGAAATCGTCTCGGGCAGATCGTGCATGTCCCAGTCGGTGATCCCGGTACGCTCCCAGCGCTGGCGGGCAGCCTGCAGCCGGGCATCGTTGGCCGGTGCCGGTGCTGCCACGGACAGCACCTGGCGGTTGCGGCCGCTTTTTACGACCCGGCCCGTGGCGTCGGTGACAGCCACACGCATCTTGAGGTGCTCGGGTAGGTTGTCGTCAGACCAGGCCGCAGCCGGAATATCCACGCCGAAGCGCTGGTGGATAAAGCGGCTCAAGGTGCTTTTCAATGAACCGGGAGCGCGCGTCATTTCGGCACTGATGACGGCCGCGGTTCTGGAAAGGGGTACCAATTGCTTGCGGTACTGCTTGGGCAGGCACTTGAGCAGGGCAGCGATTTTCTCATCCAGCAGTCCGGGCACCAGCCACTCCAATTCTGCTGCCTGGACGCTGGAAGCCTCGCTCAGGGGAATCCGAACCGTGATGCCATCATCCTCCTGGCCGGGATCAAAACGGTAGCTGCAGCGAAAGCCGCCGCCGACCAGCTTCAGCCGATCCGGGAAACGCGCCAATTGGATCTCGTCGGGTCGGGAGCGCCATAGCTGCTCCGGGGTCATACACAGAAACCCATCGCCCCCGGCGGCGCGGATCCGCTCCTTAAGCCCTTTCAGATCATAGATCCCGTCAAGGCGGCGGTGGTAGTATTCGTAGATATCGTTCTCATCTACGCAAAGGTCCCGCCGTCGCAGACGCGCTTCCGCATCCCCGGCTTCAGCCAGGAGCCGGCGGTTGTGCACCAGAAACGCCGGCGGCTTGCGAAGATCGCCCGCCACCAGGGCGCTGCGGATGAAGATCTCGTTGGCCGTTGCAGGGTCCTTGGGACCCAGGGGGACACTGCGGCCCGGAACGATGATCAACCCATACAGGCTGACCTGCTCGGTGACCATCACTTGCTCGCGACGGCGCTCCCAGCGCGGGTCGCGGTAACTGTACTTGCACTGCTGTCCAGCGATGGACTCCAGCCAGGCGCTGTCGATACAGGCCGCCGTGCGGGCGTATCGGCGGTTGGTCTCCACCATCTCGGCCGCAACGATCCAGTCACCGGGGTCTTTAAAGATGCCTGATCCGGGAAAGATCATCACCTCTTGCTGGCGGGCGGCCGTATATATCTTCTTTTCGCGCCGCTGGGCGATGTTGGAGAGAAATCCGCACAGGATCGACTGGTGGATCAGTGTGTATAGCAGTCCAAAGCCTTGCGGCGCATCGGCCCCTGTGCCGGTGGGGAATTGATCCGCGTCGGTTTCCGCCAGGCCATGCTCCTGGAGCAGTTCACCCAGTTGGCGAAGGATATCCTGCCACTCGCGCATGCGCCGGAAAGAGAGAAAATGGGCCTGGCAGAACTTCTTGACCGAGCTCCAACTCCGGCGGGTGCGCACCACCTGCTCGAATCGATGCCAGATATTGAGCAGGGTGACAAAGTCGGAAAGCGGATCGGCAAACAGTGCATGGGCCTGGTCGGCCTCGGACTGGCGTTCTGCCGGCCGCTCGCGGGGGTCCTGGATGCTCAGGGCTGCGGCAATGACGGTCACCTGGGCCAGACAGCCTTTGCGGGCGGCTTCGATAAGCATCCGCGAAAGGCGCGGATCCACGGGCAACCGGGCCATGAGGCGCCCCTTGTCAGTGAGCTGATACCGCGGCCGCGGGGGATGTCCCCGACGCCCTTGGGGCCCCTGTTGGCTGCTCACGATGGCGCCCAGTTCCACCAGCAGGTTGATGCCGTCGGCGATGTTGCGGTCGGCCGGCCGATCGATGAAGGGAAAACGCTCCACTTCCCCCAAATTCAGGGCAATCATGCGCAGAATCACTTCGGCCAGGTTGGCACGCAGCACCTCCGGCAGGGTATAAAGGGGCCGGGCTTCGTAATCGGCCTGGTCGTAAAGCCGGATACAGACGCCGTCGGCCACCCGCCCGCAACGCCCCTGGCGCTGATCGGCGCTGCTGCGGGAGATGGGCACCACCGGCAGGGCCGTGGTGCGCGAACGCGGCAGATATTGGGAGATGCGGGCCAAACCAGTATCCACCACATACATGATCCCCGGGATGGTCAGAGAGGTTTCGGCGATATTGGTGGCCACGATGATTTTACGGGCCGCCGACGGGGCGAAGACCTGGCGCTGCTGGGCCGCTGCAAGGCGAGCAAACAGCGGCAGGACGACCACCCCCTTGTAGCGGCGGCCTTCTATCAGTTCGCAGGTATCGCGAATATCCTGTTCGGTGGGCATGAAGACCAAGATATCGCCGATGAGCGAGCGGGCCTGCAACGCGTCCACCGCCGTCATGGCGTGCTCCACGTAACCGGCGCCGTTGTCCGCCGCGGCCGTGTCTGCATCAGGGGGCAGATAACGCGTTTTGACCGGGTACATCCGCCCGCTGACCTCCACCACCGGGGCGCTGTCAAAGGCCTTGGCGAACTTCTCGGTATCGATGGTGGCCGAGGTGATGATCAGCTTCAGATCCCGGCGTTTTTTGATGAGGGTCTTGAGAAAACCGAGGAGAAAATCGATGTTCAGGCTGCGTTCGTGGGCCTCGTCGATAATCAAGGTATCGTAGGTGTTGAGAAAGGGATCGCTTTGGGTCTCGGCCAACAGGATCCCGTCGGTCATGATCTTGATGATGCTCTGCCGAGACACCCTTTCGGTAAAACGGATCTTATAGCCAACACTCTGACCCATGGGTTGGTTCAACTCTTCGGCGATGCGCTCAGCCACCGTGATGGCGGCGATACGCCGGGGCTGGGTACAGCCGATGCGGCCTGCCACACCCCGGCCGGCGGCCAGGCAGAATTTGGGTAGTTGCGTGGTCTTACCGGAACCGGTTTCGCCCGAGACAATCAGGACCGGATGATCATTGATGGCGGCGATGATCTCGGTCTGCTTGGCGGTGATGGGCAGGCGGGGGTCGAAATGCGGCGTTGGTCGCCCGGTCTGCCTGGCTTGGCGGATGCGCGCCGAGTTTTCCAGGCGTAGGACCAGCGATCGCCGTATCTTGGCCTCGGTCTCGGCGGTGAGGGGGCGCTTGCGCGGCCGGGCGAGCTTGGCCAGCTCCCGTTGGACCGCGATGCGGTCGGCATGCAGGGCCAGGGGCAGCAAGGGCCGAATCTCCGGTGGGATGATGGGGCGCGATCTCTTGACCATGATGATTCGGTACGCGGGTTTGGATGTTGTCTTCAGCGACCTGCTATTATCCCATCCGGCGGGTATGGTCAATCCCCGGCACAAACTGCCAGGAATTCCGAAGTCCCGTCAAGGCCTATCGGGGCCGGGGGCGCCATCGGAATCGAACGATTGACAAGCACGCCGATTCAGGTTCAAATATAAATTTCCAGAGACGAATCAACAGGAGCGTAAAGATGAAATTCGTGATCATCGGTGGAGATGCGGCCGGCATGAGTGCGGCCAGCCGAGCCAAGCGCCAGCAGCCCGATATGCAGGTGACGGTGCTCGAACAGAGCCAGCATGTCTCCTACAGTGCCTGCGGAATGCCTTATAACATCGCCGACCCGCAGCGTTCCATGGATGATCTGGTGGTCCGCGGGGTCGAGGTTTTCCAGGACAAGCAGGGCATTGATGTGCGCCTGGGCCACCGGGCTGAAAAAATCGATCGGGCGACCGGCCTGGTTTCGGGAACCAATGCCAATGGTGATGACTTTTCGATAAACTACGACCGCTTGCTGATTGCTACAGGTGCATCGCCCGTGGTCCCGGACCTGCCCGGATTCAGGAATCCAGGTGTGTTGGCCTTAAAATCCCTGGATGATGGTCACCGCATAAAGGAATACATCCGGACAAAGCCGGTGGCCAAAACGACCATCATTGGCATGGGGTACATCGCCTTGGAGATGTGTGAGGCGCTGGTTAACCGCGGTATTCGGGTGGATATGGTCAAACCCCGGCCCCGGCTGCTGCCCTGGCTCGATGGGCAACTGGCCGAAAGGGTCCAGGCGCAGCTGCTTGCCAAAGGCGTCAACCTATTCGCAGGGCACGCGGTGGAGCGCATTGAGAATTCGGGCAAGCACTTGATCACTGCCTGCAGGGACCTGGCACTGGTAAGCGACATGGTTCTCGTGGCAGCAGGGATCCGGCCCAACAGCCAGATCGCCGCGGCGGCCGACCTCGATCTGGGACCTCACCAGGCCATCGCGGTGGGCCGCGACCTGCGCACTACCGACACGAACATCTTCGCTGCCGGTGATTGTGCCGACGCCTTCCACGTGGTAACCGGACAACGGGTCTGGATCCCCCTGGCCCTGCGGGCCAACCGGGCTGGATGGGCCGCAGCCGACAACATCTGCGGTAAAGCGGTTCAGCTACCCGGCGTCGCCGGTACGGCGGTCTTTAAGGTGTTCGATCTGCAGGTGGCCAAAACCGGACTCAGTGCCGACGAGGCCGCTGCCGCCGGTTTTACTCCCCAATCGGCCACCATCGTCACACGTTCCCGCGCCCATGCCCACCCGGGATCGGCAAGCATCCAGGTTCACATGCTGGCCGATCAGGAGAGCGGCCGCTTGCTGGGTGCTCAAATGGTCGGCAAAGAGGGCGTTGCCCACCGAATCAACGCTGCCGCCGTGGCGCTGAGTGCCCAGATGGACGTGGATCAGTTCCTCCAATGCGATCTCGCTTATGCGCCACCTTTCGGGCCAGTTTGGGACCCGCTTTTAACGTGCGCCAATCAGCTGCTTAAAAAACTATCGGCTTTAAGATAATGTTTTTGGACTGCGTTATCGGTCGTCGCAGTATACCAATACAGCTTCCTCCATCTACCCCTGCCAAAAACATTGTCTTAAAGCCTATATAGATTTGGGAGATATGGAATGAAAAGCTATCGTAAAGAATTGTGGTTCGAAGTCCTCACCCGGCGTGCATTTATCAACATCACCCCCCAGGTGGAAACGTGCCTTGCGGAGAGCGGTGTCCAGGAGGGGCTGGTGCTGGTCAACGCCATGCACATTACCGCTTCGGTCTTCATTAACGACGACGAGGCCGGCCTGCACCACGATTATGAAGTATGGCTGGAGCAACTGGCACCCCATGAACCGGTCTCGCAGTATCGCCACAATGTCGGTGAAGACAATGCCGACGCCCACATGAAACGGCAGGTCATGGGCCGTGAAGTCGTTGTGGCGATCAGCGGGGGAAAGTTGGACCTTGGTACCTGGGAGCAGATTTTCTACGGAGAGTTTGACGGACGCCGACGCAAGCGCGTACTAGTCAAAATCATCGGCGATTAGATTTTTCTGGACTGCGTTATCGCTCGTGGCGATACTGCAATACAGCTTCTTCTCTCTATCCTTGCCAAAAAACTATCATAAAATCTATATTGAAAGGCATCCCGAATGGCGGGATGCCTCCGGTGCGGGAGTTGTTTAGGCAGATCTTTTGACGTTCTTTGCTTCAGGACCGCGATCGGTCTCTTCAACTTCAAAGATTACCCTCTCACCCTCTGCTAAAGTCTTGAACCCGGTCATATCAATGGAAGAGAAGTGCACAAAGATATCTCTTCCTTCTGCTTCATTGATAAAACCATACCCCTTCCTGTCATTAAACCACTTCACCGTTCCCGTAGCCAAAACACCGACCTCCTCTTTTCTGGAAACAATATTCCGATGCCCCTACCCTCTGGATAATGTTTGGCACTGAAATCAACGTCAGAAAACAAATGAATTGTATATTTGCCACCCTTTTATCCGTCGAAAAGATAATGGATAGATGAAAGTAAAAT